>Ga0136633_1000679_pt1 | contig 25609 bp, 24 predicted proteins | sample AntDrymeUQ832206_2_FD_105494 | JGI IMG/M metagenome (GOLD analysis project Ga0136633, IMG submission 105494) | Polar desert sand microbial communities from Dry Valleys, Antarctica - metaG UQ83 (22.06) | ecosystem: Environmental > Terrestrial > Soil > Desert | place: Antarctica: Dry Valley... | reverse complement strand
TCCAGCTGCGCAGGAACCGCGCCTCATGGATCGCCCGCCGGCGGGCCTCGCCGTCGGGCCGGGCCGCGGCCCTGGTGCGCAGGCACTCCTCCCGCAGCTCACCCAGCGATGCGCTCCCGGCCAGAGCCACCAGCCGACCCTCGGCCGACGGATCGACAGCAGCCGCCCCGGCCACCGCCGCCACCTGCGCCGCCGACAACGACCCACTGCGGGCCGCAGCATCCAGCGCCGGCAGCGCGCCCAGCCGACGAGCCGTCTCCAGCACCTCCGACGCCTGGCTCACCGAGGTGCCGGTGGTCCGGGCCAGATGCGACGCCGCCGACCGGTCGCCGGCCTCCTTCCACACCTCCGCCTCTGCCACCCGCAGGGCAGCCAGCCTCTTGACCGCCGCCGCCATGGCCTCGATCGCCGACGCTTCGGCCATCACCGCCGACGCCGCACCACTCGTCAACGCCGCCGCGTCGAACAAGGCCGCAAAGCGGCGCATCGCCGACCGCACATCCTCGAGCCGTTCACACACCGCAGCCATCCCATCAACGGAGGGCATGACGTGGGAGGGACCTGTCCCTCGAATGTATGTTCGTAGTCTACCGGCTCGCACGAGATGAGGCAAGAGGCTCAAGCGGGAATCGCTTCGCCGGCCAGGAACTCCAGGGTCGCCGAAGCAATTGCGACCACGAATCCCTCGGACGCCAGCAGCGCATCGCGCAGCCCGACTACATCCGTCTCGGCGATGCCGAACTGGTCCTCGGCGTCGAGGGTTGCCCCGGCGACCGACTCGGTGAGCTCGAGCAGGGTGGCGCAGTTGCCGTCGTCCGGACACCCGTAGGACCCGGAGCCAGCGGAACGACGAGCCGGCACGGTGACCCTGCGACCGTCCTCCACGATCGTCATGGCCGGCGACAGGTCGACCCCCTCGCCGGTGCAGGACCGCTGGATCACCGTGGTCGGGAAGCCATTGGCCGAGGTCAGGAACTCGGTGTTCAGCCAGCTCGCCGCCGGCGGAACGCAGGGCGTCCTCGAGCGCACCCTCGTCCCGTGCCGCCGACAGCGACAGCGACACGACCGGTTCGGCTCGCGCCGCCGCCGACACGACAACCGACTCCCGGGGGAGCCCGACCGCGCAGCCGGCGACGACCGCCACCAAGAACAGTGCGCACACCAGACCACGGATCGGCGACATGGAGGCATCGTCCGCCCGCTGCTTGGGTGGCTCATGTCGGTTCTCTGGGGAGTCCACCCTGAAGCCCCCGCCGCCCCCGCCGTTGTGGGACGATCCTCGGCAGTGGACGCGCCGCTGCCAGCCCTCGACGACGAAGCCTGGGAGCCGGCCGAGGAGACGCTGGCGCCCCACCCCATCTCCCGAGGAGCACACCGTGGCTGACACCTGCACCCACCTCGACGCGGTCGACGAGGTGACCCCGTCGAGCCAGGGATGCGAGCATCTCCGCGTGCGCATGAGCTGCGGCCACGTCGGCTGCTGCGACAGCTCGAAGAGACGCCACGCCACCGCCCAACAACAGGCATCCGCCCACCCCCTCATCCAGTCCTACGAGCCCGGCGAGGACTGGTGGTGGTGCTACGTCGACGAGGTGGCCTTCGCGGTCGACGGCCCGTCGTACGCCCACCCCTGATGCTCGTCGCCGACAACGACCGCTTCGCCTCGTTGGTCGACGAGCTGGCCGGCGCCGAGGCCTACGGCCTCGATGCCGAGTTCCACGGCGAGAGCTCGTACTACCCCAGGCTCGCCGTCCTGCAGGTCGCCACGCCCACCCGGGCCGCGGTGGTCGACGCCACCCTGGTCGACGTCCGCCCGCTCCGGCCCGTCCTCGATGGCCCCGGGCTCATGGTCGCCCACGCCGGCGAGCAGGACCTGCAGGTGCTGCTCCGCTCTGCGGGCGCCATCCCCGCCCGGATGCTCGACACCCAGATCGCCGCAGGGTTCCTGGGGTTCGGCTCCCCGTCGCTGGCCAAGCTGGTGTCCGAGCTGCTCGGCGTCCGCCTGGAGAAGGGCGCCCGCATGAGCGACTGGTTCAAGCGGCCCCTGACCGCCGAGCAGATCACCTACGCCGCGGCCGATGTCCTCCACCTGCTCGACCTGCGGCAGGTCCTGGAGGAACGCCTGGCCGCCGCCGGCCGCCTGGCCTGGGCCCATGAGGAGTGCGAGCGGCACCGGCGGGTCCGCCAGCCCGACGTCGACGCCGTCTGGTGGCGGGTCAAGGGGTTCCGGCAGCTCAAGGGCCGGTCACGGGGGGTGGCCCAGGAGCTGGCCGCCTGGCGGGAGAGGGCGGCCATGGCCGCCGACAAGCCGGCCCGGCGCATCCTGGCCGACGAGGCGCTGATGCTCCTGGCCGACCACCCGCCCCGCTCGACCCGCGACATGCCGACCTCCCGCCTGTTCGATGCCCGGCGCCTGTCGGCCGAGCACCTCGAAGGCATGATGGCGGCCGTTGCCCGCGGCCTCGAGCTGCCGCCCGGCGCGCTCCGGCTTCCCCCCGACACCGACATCCCGTCCCAGCTCCAGCCCCTGGCCACCCTGCTCACCGCCTGGGTGTCGCAGCAGTCCCGGGATCTGTCGATCGACGGCGCCCTGATCGCCACCCGACACGACATCGAGGCGTTCCTCCGCCGGGTGCCCGACAACCGGCTCGAGTCCGGCTGGCGGGCTGAGATGGTCGGGACGACAGTGGGCCGGATCGTGGCCGGCACCGCCGCCGTCGCCTACGACGGCGGCGGCCGCCTGGTGCTCGTCGACGTCGAAGGGTCGACCAGCCGGGCCAGCGACTTCGGCGCCACCAGCGTGTAGGACGTGCGGACCCACTCCTCGATCTGGGTCCAACGCTCGTCGCCCGCCCCTTCCTCGACCGAGAAGGCGATCCAGCCGTGGCGGCCCAGCCCGTAGCCGCTGGGCGAGACGGTCGAATCGGTGGCGACCACCGCCGCCGCCTCGTCCTTCGGCAGCTTCAGCGACAGCTCGGTGGCCGCCTGATCGCTGAACACGAAGTTCTTGCCCCGGACGCGGAACGTGGGGTGGTCGCCCCACTCGGCGATGTCGACCCGCTCGGCCTCCGTCAGCACAGCCACGATGGCGAGCCGGTCCATGTTCGTCATCACGACCATGGGGTCACCGGCCGGGGTTGCGGGACGCCGTCGAGCATCAGGTCGACCCTCTCGTTGAAGAAGCTGACCAGGCCGGCGATCCGCGGGCACTCGACCACCGGGTCGGGATACGACCAGGCGACGTCCCTATGGAGCTCGTCACCGGCCCGGGCCGACCAGTATCGGGCCGTGCCCTTGTAGGGGCACCGGGTGACCGTGTCCGACGGCTCGAGCAGGTCCCACTGCACTTGGTCCACCGGCAGGTACCAGCGGGTCGGCAGGGTGGTCTCGAACAGGGCATGGGGCGTGCGGGACTCGGCGACCACCTGGCCGCCGATCTCGATCCGCACGTGGCGCTCGCTCGGCACGACGTCGACCCGCTTCGACGGATCCCGGGCGTGGACGTGGATCTCCAGCGCCTCCTCCAACCACGTGACCCGCCCGTCCCACGTGAACGTCCAGTGGCCGTCGACCGCCGCCAGCGCCGGCGGGGGATCGACGAACAGCTGCGCTACCCGTTCCAGCACCTGGTCGCCGGCCACCAGGTCGTGCTCCACCACCATCGGCGCCGTTCCCGGGGTGGACGACGGCCGGATCAGGTCGGTGCGCACGTCGGCGGCGGGGAAGCAGTACGTCGGCAGCATGCGCGGGCCGTACCACGCCAGCAGGAGTGCCTGCCGGCTGTCCGCCACCCACACGTCGCCCACCCGCACCCGCACCCAACGCGGCGTGGGCTCGACCCGGGAAGGGGGCGGTTCCATGCCGCTACCCGGGCCCCTGGAGGCCCCTGGTCTGGACGTCGACCACCAGGCCCATGAGCCGGTCGAGGTCCGGCCAGGGAAAGTCCGGGCGGGCGATGAGCAGGGAGGTGATGCCGTGGACGACCGTCCACAAGCTCGTGGCCACCAGGAACGGGTCGCCGGCGGCGATGGCGCCAGCGTCCATGCAGCGGGCCACATCGTCGACCAGATGGCTGAACGCGGTGAGGCCGGGGAGGAGGTCGGTGTCGCCGAAGCGGTCGTCGGTCAGCGGTCGGGTCATGAACATAATCCGGTAGTGCTCGGGGTTCTCGAGCCCGAAGCGCACGTAGGCCCGGCCCCGGCCCCAGAGCGCGTCGAGCGGGTCCTTGATCCCCTTGACGGCGTCGGTCATGTACCGGTCGAAGTCGGCGAAGCGGACCTCGCAGACGGCAGCCAGCAACTGCTTCTTGTCGGCGAAGTGCATGTAGATCGACGGCGGCGTGACCCCGACGGCCTCGGCGATGGCCCGGATCGACACCGCCCCCTGATCGCCTGTCTCGATCAGCAGCCGCTCGGCGACGGCGAGGATCTCGGCCCGCAGCAGGTCGCCCTCGCCCCGCCGGGCCCTCGCCCGGCGGGTCGCAGGACTCATGCACGTACTTTCTCACGATGCTCGACCGGCGCCGCGCCGCTCGTGTCGTCGTCGCCGCCCTCGGAGATGCCGAACCGGTCGTGGAGCCGGCGCAGCGGTGCCGGCGCCCACCAGTTGGCGTCGCCGGCCAGGCGCATGAAGGCCGGGACCAGCGCCGCCCTGATGAGGGTGGCGTCGAGGATGACGGCCAAGGCCAGGCCCAGCCCGAACATCTTGATGAACGTGACCTGAGAGGTGGCGAAGGCCAGGAACACCACCGCCAGCAGGGCGGCGGCGGCGGTCACGATCCGGCCCGTGCGCTCGAGGCCAAGGGCCACGGACGACACGTTGTCGCCCGAGATCTCGTGCTCCTCCTTGATGCGGGAGAGCAGGAACACCTCGTAGTCCATCGACAGCCCGAAGGCGATGCAGAACATGAGGATCGGCATGGTGGTGGCGATGGTGCCGGTGGCGGTGAAGTTCAACGCGCCCGCCAGGTGACCCTCCTGGAAGATCCACACCATCGAGCCGAAGGTGGCGCTCAGGCTGAGCAGGTTGACGACGATGGCCTTGATGGGCACGAGCAGCCCGCCGGTCATGAGGAACAGGGCCACGAACGTCACCAGGGCGATCAGCCCGAGCGCCAGCGGCATGCGACCGAACAGCGATTCCTTGGAGTCGACCAGCTCGGCCGAGGCGCCGGCCACCTGGACGTCGCCGAACGGCGAAGGCACGCTGCGGACCGCCCTGACCAGGTTCTCGCCGGCCTCGGAGTAGGGCTCGACCGCCGGCACGACGGAGAACCAGGTGCCGTCCCGGCCTGCGAACCGGCCGGACGCCTCGTTGGGCGGGGCCACCTCGTCGCCGGCGATGTAGGAGCCGGTGAGGGCGTCGACCCGGGCCGCACCGGGCGCCCGGGACAGGTCGGCGGCGTAGCGGGCGACGTCGGGACGCCTGCTCTCGGGGTTCCCAGCAGCGGCGACGACGACGGACAGGGCGCTGGCCTCGTTCGATGTGAAGGCGGTCCGGATGTCGTCCTGCACCACCCGGCTCGACGCCGCCGCCGGCAGCACCCTGTCGTCGGGCAGGCCGAAGGCGATCCGCAGGAACGGGGCGCCCAGGAGGAGTAGCAGGAGGACGACGGCCGTGGCCACCGGGACGGGGCGGCGCATGACGGCCACCGCCACCCGGTGCCAGAAGCCGGTGCCCTCGGGCTTGACCGGCCGGCGCCACAGGACCCATTTCTCGACCCGGTGCCCGAGCACGGCCAGCAGCGCAGGAAGCACGACCACGGCGCCCACGCCGGCCAGGGCGACCACGGCGATGCCGGCGTAGGCGAACGACCGCAGGAAGGCGAGGGGGAAGACGAGCATGGCGGCCAGGGAGACAGCCACGGTGACAGCGCTGAAGATCACCGTGCGTCCCGCCGTCTTCACCGTGCGTACGATCGCGTCACCCGGCTCCCGGCCGGCCCGCAGCTCCTCCCGGTAGCGGGACACCACGAACAGGCTGTAGTCGATGGCCAGGCCCATGCCCATCGCCGTGGTCAGGTTGAGGGCGAAGATCGACACCTGGGTGAAGGAGGCCAGGACCCGCAGCACCAGGAAGGTGCCGATCACGGCCAGGGCTCCGATGCCCAGCGGCAGCGACGCGGCCACCACGCTGCCGAAGACCAGCACCAGCAGGATGAGGATGATTGGCAGGCTGATCATCTCGGCCCGCACCAGGTCGTGCTCGATCTGGGTGCTGACCTGGCGGAACACCTCGGCGAACCCGCCGACCGCCACCGTCAGCGTGCCGTCGGCGCGGGTGTACCGGGGGGAGATTCGCTCGATGTGCTTGGCGACGAGGTCGTCGTCGCCTCCGATGGTGGCCAGCACCAGCGCCTGTCGGCCGTCGTTGCTGCGCAGGGGCGGCGGTGAGCCGAGCGTCCAGTACGACACGGCCTGGGTCACACCGTGCTCGGCGCCCAGTTCCCGGGTGAGGGCGGCGCCGGCCGCCGCGGCTGCGGCACTGTCCACCGAGCCCTCGTTCGACGTGACCAGGAGGATTACGTTGGGGTTGCGGGTCCCGAACATGCTCTCGAGCACCCGCTTGGCCTGGCTGGACTCCGCCCCCGGATCCTCGAAGCCGCCTCCGGACAGGTGCTTGGCCACCCCACCACCCAACGCCCCGGCCACGACCATGGCCAGCAGGGCGGCGACCAGTACGGCCACACGACGACGGACGACGAACCGACCGAGGGATCCGAGCACTTGGCTGACCTCCGTTAACCTAACGTCGCTAAGTTAACGGGAGTATGTTCCGCCCGCCGGCGGCTGTCCAGGGAGAAAAGAAAAAGGACCCCCGAAAAGGGGTCCAAAAAGGGGGCGGGCAGGGCCTCGACTGGCGGAGGCCCTGCCCGGGAGGGGGTAATTCACACCGCGCTGCGGCGCACAGATGTCCTACCCGCCGCTTCTCGGCGTCCAAACCCGATTCCGCAGAAATTTCCGGGCGGTCGATCGGGGTACAGCCAAGGGATGTTCCAGAACGCCGGCAGGGATCAGGTCCGCAGGTTGCTCGACGACGGGGCGCAGGTCGTGGAGGTGCTCGAGCGCCGGCAGTACGAGCTGGCCCACCTCCCCGGCGCCATCCACATCCCGGCATGGGAGCTGACCCGCAGCCGGGCCGACGAGCTCGACCGCTCCCGTCCCGTGATCGTGTACTGCTTCGACACCCTCTGAGACCTCAGTCCCCGGGCAGCGTGCCTGCTCGATCTCTACGGGTTCTCCGACGTGTACGACTACGTCGACGGCAAGGCCGACTGGATGGCATACGGGCTCCCGGTGGAGGGGGCCGACGGGCCATTCCTCGGCTCGCTGGTGTCGGCGGTGGCGACCTGCGAGGTGGACGCCACGGTGGGCGACGCCCGCCGGCTGCTGAACGGTTCCGAGGTGGTCACGGTGCTGGGGGGTGGCGGGCTTGTGGTCGGGGAGGTCGACGTCGGTTCGTTGGAAGGCCACGGCGACGGCGAGCCCCTGCTCGACCTCATGGACCCGGTCCCGACCACCGTACGGCCCAGCGTCACGGTGCGGTCGGTGGTCGAGAGCGGCGGCGGCCGCCGGCTGGTCACCACCTCCGATGGCCGCCTCCTTGGCGCCGCAGTCGTGGAGGACGACCAGGCGCACGACCACGACCAGGCGCACGACCACGACCACGACCACGACCACGATCACGATCACGAGGGCGAGTTCGACCGGGAGCTGGCCCAGGTCATGGAGGCCATCGAGGAGCGCTTCGGCGACCGGGAGCCGTCGGAAGCCGAGCTGCGCTCGTTCCTGCACGAGCGGCTGGTATCGGAGGGCCGCAGCAGCGAGGACGCCGACCGCTTCCTCGACCAACTGGAGTCCGGCGAGGACGGCTGACGCGTCGGCCAGACTGTCGTCATGGCTGAGACCGAGCCGGACCCGGCCGGCGACCGCCCGCCCTGTCCCCGCCGCCCCACCTCGACCGACCCGGCCGAGCTGGGATTCGTCCGCCGGCCCATGGTCCGGTGGCTCGACCCCCACCAACTGGCCGACACCGCGGCGCGCGTGTTCGTGGCCGGCGTGTTCAGCTCCTACGCCGACAACCGGGAGCTACAGGCCATCGTCCCGGCCCAGTCCTTCGACCGCTCCGAGGGGCCGGAACTGTGGCTGGACTACGTGGCCGACCTGGGCGACGGCTGGAACTCCACCTACACCGTCGCCGGCCTCCTGGCCGCCGAGGAGCTGAAGCTCGAGCACGACGGCGAGACGCACGCCACCCGGCGCGGGCGCATCCTGGTGATGGGCGGCGACCAGGTGTACCCGGTGCCGAAGCGGGCCGAGTACGAGAACCGCATGCTCGGCCCGTACCGGTCCGTCCTGCCGTGCACCGCCGGCGACGACCCACCGCCCGAGCTGTTCGCCATCCCGGGCAGCCACGACTGGTACGACGGCCTGGTCAACTTCACCAGCATCTTCTGCCGCAAGCGGTGGATCGGCGGCTGGCGCACGCGCCAGCACCGGAGCTATTTCGCCCTCGAACTGCCCGGCGGCTGGTGGCTATGGGGGATCGACATCCAGTTCGGCGCTTACATCGACGAGGCCCAGCTGGAGTACTTCGCCGAGGTGGCGCGCGACCGCGTCGAGGCTGGCGACCGCATCGTCCTGTGCATGGCCAAGGAGGTCGACACCGGTAAGAGCAACGCCGAGACCCACTCGGACCGCGACGTCGACTACCTCGAACGCGAGGTGATCCAGCCCAGCGGCGCTCGGCTGATGCTGTTCCTCAAGAGCGGCAAGCACCACTACGCCAGGTACGAGGAGGAGGACGGTCCCCGCCAGCACGTGACCGCCGGCGGCGGTGGTGCCTTCCTGCACCCCACCCACGGGCTTCCCGACCGCATGGAGATGGTCGGCGCCGAGGGGGCGACGTGGTTCCGGCGGGCGGTGACCTATCCGTCGCAGGCGACGTCGAAGAGCCTGCGAAAGCGGATCTGGTTGCTACCGCCCTTCAACCTGCCGCTGGCCGGGCTCTTCGGCCTCGTCCAGGTGGTGCTGGCCTTCATGCTCAGCCTGCACCTGCGCGACCGTCACGTCGACCTCGGCGTCGGTGTCCTGCGCCGGGCGCTGTGGGAGAGCCCCACCGCCTTCGCCCTGATCGTTTCCATGCTCGTCCTCCTGGCCGGCATGGTGCGTTTCGCCCATGATGCGAGCGGCGTCATGCGGTTCCTGCTCGGACTGGTGCACTCGGCCCTGCAGCTGGCCAGCGTGGCCGGGGTGATGATCGTTGCGTCCCGACTCTCGTCGGCGTCGGGGCTACGGGGCGCGTGGTCCCTCTTGGCCTTCCTCGGCCTGATCTTCCTGCTGGGCGGGCTGGGCGGCACGGTGGGCTTGTCGGGCTACCTGTACGTGACCAACTGCCTCGGGTTCCATGGCAACGAGGGGTACGCCCCGCTGCACCACATGGACCTCAAGCACTTCCTCCGCCTGCACATCGACGCCGACGGCGCCCTCACCGTCTATCCCATCGGCGTCGACCGGGTCGGGCGCAAGTGGGAGCTGCGCCCCGACGACCCGCCTCATGCCCCCTGGTTCGCGCCGTCCTCGCCCATCGAGCCCCACCTCATCGAACCGCCGATCCGCTTCGACGCCAGCACATGAGCGGAGCTGGCGGCCGGGCCTACCGGCCCAGCCGGAGCACAGCGGAGGCCCTCGCCGGCAGGCCCCTGAGGGCCGTCCAGCGCAGCGACCAGGAGGCACCTTGAGCATCGCCCGAGTCGGGTGCTCGGGCTGGGTCTACAAGCACTGGCGCGGGCCCGTGTACCCGCCCGACCTGCCGGCCAAGCGGTGGTTCAGGCACTACGCCACTCTGTTCGACACCGTCGAGATCAACAACAGCTTTTACCGCCTGCCTACCGAGGCTGCGGCCGAGGGGTGGGCGGCCCAGGCGCCGGCGGGGTTCGTCTACGCCCTCAAACTCGGTCAGTTCGGCTCGCACCGGATGAAGCTCAAGGACGCCGCCTCGTGGCTCCCCAACCACCTCGACCGCGTCGAGCGGCTCGGCGCCACAGCCGGGCCGACGCTCGTGCAGCTCCCTCCCCGCTGGAAGCGCAACGCGGAACGTCTCGACGAGTTCCTGTCCGTGGCGCTGACCCTCTCACCCAGGACGGTGCGGTGGGCGGTAGAGCTCCGCGACGCCTCGTGGCTGCACGAGGAGATTTACGAGGTGCTCCGCCGGCACGGCGCCGCTCTGTGCATCCACGACCTGCTGGCCGGCCATCCGTGGGAGCTCACCACCGACTGGACCTACGTCCGCTTACACGGGCCCCGGGCCACCGAGGCCGCCTACCAGGGCCGGTACGGGCCCGACGGGCTGTACTGGATGGCCGAACGGCTGAGCAGCTGGCTGGCCGAGGGCCGAGACGTCTACGCCTACTTCAACAACGACGACTCCGGGTTCGCGGTGGAGGACGCCCGCTGGCTGGCCGGCCGACTCGGGAATAGTTGAGTGCTCAATCACGTTTGAACAGCTAATCATCCGAAGGAGCTGTTGCTCATGCCCGTGACCCGCCTCAACCATGCCGTGCTCTACGTCCGCGACGTCGAGCGCACCCGGGAGTTCTACGAGAACGTCCTTGGGTTCAAGACCCTCATCTGGGCACCGGGCCAGGCCGCGTTCTTCCAGGCGCCGGGCTCCACCAACGACCACGACCTCGGCACCTTCCAGATCGGATCGGGCGCCGGCCCGTCGACCGCCGGGCGCAGCACCGTCGGCCTGTACCACCTGGCGTGGGAGGTCGACACCCTGTCCGAGCTGGCCCGCATCCGCTCGATCCTGGCCGAACGTGGCGCCCTCACCGGCGCCTCCGATCACGTCACCACCAAGGCTCTCTACGCCAAGGACCCCGACGGCATCGAGTTCGAGGTCTCCTGGCTCCTTCCCGCCGAGCTCATCACTGACGAGATGCGGGAGCTGACGGCCACGCTGGCCCGACCGCGACCCCTCGATCTCGAGGGCGAGATCGCCCGCTTCGGGGCCGAGACCCGCGGCGGCGTGGGTGTTTCCATTCCGGTTGGGTAGGGACCGCCCATGTCCGACGCATCCCCGCACGACGACACCACCCGCCGGCCGTCCCCGGGGGCCAGCGGGCCCGGCGAGCCCGGGTACGAGGGCGACGCCACCGTGGGCGACGAGGGCGCAGCCGCCGGCCCCGAGGCCTACGAGGACCCGTTCGGCCGGCCTGATTCCTAGCGCACGAGGGGGCGGTCGGCATCGGTATCGGCCTGGTTCCCAACCGATTGGTCAATCTGCGGCCCTGGTTTCGGTGGATGCGACCCCCGGTTGGCCGAACGAAAACCTAGTATGACGGCGCGTGGAACCGTCACTCGTCCGGGTGCTCCCCAGTGCGGAGCTGATCGAGGAGACGCCCGGGGAGCCCCGCCTGCAGCGGGTGAGCGTCGCCGGGGCCAACGTGCTGCTCGGCCGGCTCGCGGGGGGCAGGGTGGTCGCCTTCTCGGCCATGTGCCCCCACCAGGACACCGACCTCGAGGGCGGCACCTTCTTCGACGGCCGGATCCGCTGCTCGCTGCACGGGTACCTGTACGACCCGCAGACCGGCGAGAACATCATCCCGGCCCGGGACGCCAAGCCGGAGAACCTCTGGAAGCTCAAGCCCGGGTACCTGACCCTCTACCCGGTCGAGGAGCGCGACGGCTGGATCTGGGTCGGCAAGCAGCCCCAGTCGCCGCCTCCTTCCTTCGACCCGGCCAAGGAGCGCCCCCCGCCGGCGGGCGCCCGTGGCCCGGTCCCCGCAGCCGAGCCCCTGGCGCCGGCCGCCGCCGCCGGCCCTACCGACCATCCGACCAAGATCCTCAAGGTGGCTCCGGGCGGCACGTTCTCCCTGCACCTGCCCACCACGCCCCGTCCTGGCTTCATGTGGCGGGTGGAGACGTCCGGTCCCCAGCTCGCAGTGGTTGAGGAGCGCTTCGAGCCGGGGGACCCGCCCCACCACCTCATCCGGGTGACGGCCCGGGGCGAGGGTCAGGCCACCCTGCGCTGCCTCTACGCCCGCCCCTGGGACACCAAGCCGATCGAGACCCGCACGTACGAGGTCCGCGTCGAGCTCTGACCTCGGCAACTGGTGACGATCGAACACGCCAGGACGTGTCGCACCGTCACCAGTTCGTGTCACTCGTAGGAGATGGCGGCCAGCACGTCGAGGCGGGCAGCCCGGCGGGCCGGGAAGACGGCCGCCACCACGCCGGCGAGGCCGGCCAGAAGGACATAGAGGAGGAGCTGGCCGGCGGGGACGACGACCTTGCCGACGCCCTCGTCGTCGAGCGAGCCCACGATGGCGTAGCCGAACAGGATGCCGACGGCGAGGCCAAGGATCGCGCCCAGCACGGCGATGATCACCGACTCGCCCCGGATCATGGCCCGGACCTGGCGGCGTGACATCCCCACCGCCCGGAGCAGTCCCAGCTCCCGGGTCCGTTCGAAGATCGACAGGGCGAGCGTGTTGATGATGCCGAAGAAGGCGATGAGGATCGAGAGCAGGAGCAGGACGCTGATCAGGCCCAGGATCTGGTTGACCTGGTCCTCCTGCTGCTGCTTGAACTCCGACTGGTCCCGCAGCTGCACGTTGGGGAAGTCGGCGGTCACCCGCTCGACGGCGGCCCGGGCGTCGGCAGGGGCCGCCCCGGCCCTGGCCTTGGCCAGGACGACGAAGTCGAGGCGGTCGGTGAAGTTGGCGTCGAAGGTGGCGGTGGACACGACGTAGCTGCCGAGGAGCTGGTTCTTGGCGAACGTGCCGGCGATGCGCAGCTCCCGGTCGCCGGTGCGGGCGAACGTCATCGGCAGCATGGCGCCGATCTCCAAGTTCTTGTCCTTCAGCTCCTCCTCGCCGACGAGGATCTCGCCCCGGGCCAGGCCGCCGACGTCGCCGGCGGTCACGTCGAGCTTGAGCACCTGGCCGACCGACCCCGGGTCGGCGCCGTAGATCGACCGGGTCTGGCCGGCGGAGCGCCAATCGCCCGTCTGCAGGCCCGACACTGCGGCCAGCTCGGGCTGGCGGGCGAGTCGGGGCGCGAGCTCGGTGCTGATGCTGGGCATGAAGTTGGTCGTGCTGATGATGTAGTCGGCGGCCAGGTACTCGTCGACGATGTCGGCGGCGGACGCCTTGATCGACGCCGCCAGCACGCTGACGCACGCCACCAGCCCCAGTCCGACCGTGAGGGCGGCCGCGGTTGCCGCCGTGCGCCGGGGGTTCCGGATCGCGTTCTGCCGACCGAGCTTGCCGGCCATGCCGGCGATGCGGGGGAAAGGGGCGCCGATGATCCGGGCCATGGGCACCGCAGCCAGCGGGCTCAGCAGGGCGACCCCGACGAACACGAGTGCGGCGCCGAGTCCGACAAGGGAGATGGTGCCGCCGAAGAGGCCGGAGAGGAGGGCGGCTGCGCCGAGGGCGGTGACGACGGCGCCGGCGAGCGACCGCCGCTTCAACGACCCGCCCTGCTCGACGCCCCCGCCCCGCAGGGCGGCCATCGGTGCGATCCTCGACGCTTTGCGGGACGGGGAGATCGACGACACCACGGTCACGCCCACTCCGACGATGAGCGACGCGACGATCGTGCGGGGCTGGATCACGACGCCGGAGGCCGGCAGGTCGATGCCGAACGCCTTGAGCAGCTCCTGCAGACCGAGCGCCACGAGGACGCCCAGGCCGAGGCCGACGACCGACGAGAACAGGCCGACGAGGAACGCCTCGGCGATGACCGACAGCAACACCTGGCGCCGGCTCGCCCCAAGTGCCCGCAGCAGCGCCAGCTCGCGGGTGCGCTGGGCGACCAGGATCGAGAAGGTGTTCAGGATGATGAACCCGCCTACGAAGAGGGCGATGCCGGCGAAGACGAGCAGGAACGTGCTGAAGAACCCGAGCCCCTCCTGCACCGCGTCGGCGCTCTCGTCGGCCACCGCCTGGCTGGTCACCACCTCGACGCCGGGGGGCACGGCCGCCGCCACCCGGTCGCGCAGCTCGAGCGAGGACACTCCCTCCGTGGCGGTGGCCTCGACGCTGTCGAACCGGCCGACCTTGCCGAAGACCCGCTGTGCGGTGTTCAGGTCGAAAATGGCCAGCGTGGCCCCGGCCAGGTTGTCGACCTTGCCGAAGCCGGTGATGCCCACCACGGTGAACTCCTCCGTCGGCCCCCGGAACAGCACCTTGACCTTGTCGCCCAGGGCGAAGTCGTGGTCTTTGGCGGTGACCGCGTCCACCACCACCTCGCCGGAACGCTGTGGCTCCCGTCCCGATCGCAGCGTCAGCGGCGACAGGTCCGGGTCGGTCCAGTTGAAGCCGAGGGTCGGCGCGCCGGCGGTGGTGACCGCCTTGCCGGCCTCGTCGATGAACATGGCGTACCCCGTGACCGTGGGCTCGGCGGCCTGCACGCCGGGGACCCGGCGCACCACCTCGAGCACCGATGCCGGCACGGTGTCGCGGAGGGAGTCGATCGGCGCGTCCTCGCCGAAGCCCGAGGTGGCCCGCACGGAGATGTCGGTGTCGCCCGCTACCTCCTCGAACAGCGTGTCGAAGGTCTCGTTCATCGTGTCCGTGAGGACGAACGTGCCCGCCACGAAGGCCACGCCCAGCACCACGGCGATGGCGGTGAGGAACAGGCGCAGCTTGTGGGCGAGCACACCCTTGAGGACGGCTCTGACCATCAGTCCCCCAGACTTTTCATGCGGTCGAGCACCTTGTCGGCGGTGGGGGCGGCCATCTCGTCGACGATGCGCCCGTCGGCGAGGAACACGACCCGCTCGGCGTAGGACGCGGCTGACGGGTCGTGGGTGACCATCACCACTGTCTGGTCGAACTCGTGCACCGACTTTCGCAGGAACTCGAGGATTTCGGCGCTGGACCGGGAGTCGAGGTTGCCGGTGGGCTCGTCGGCGAAGACGATGTTGGGGCGTGACGCCAGCGCCCGCGCCGCGGCGACCCGCTGCTGTTGGCCTCCGGAGAGCTCCGACGGACGGTGCGACAACCGCTGCCGCAGTCCCACCGTGTCAATCAGCCGGTCGACCCACGCCTGGTCGGGCTTCCGGCCGGCAATGTCCATGGGGAGGGTGATGTTCTCGGCCGCGCTGAGCGTCGGCACCAGGTTGTAGGCCTGGAAGATGAAGCCGATCCTGTCCCGCCGGAGGCGGGTCAGCTCCTTGTCGTTCAGGCTGCTCAGCTCGACATCGCCCACGAAGACCTGCCCCGACGTGATCGTGTCGAGCCCGGCCATGCAGTGCATGAGGGTGGACTTGCCCGAGCCGGACGGACCCATGATGGCGCTGAACTGGCCGGCGGCGAACTCCACGGAGATCCCGTCAAGGGCGCGGACGGCGGCGTCGCCGTGCCCATACACCTTGACGAGGTTCGTGCCGCGTGCGGCTGCTGTTTGCATGCGTGTGCTCATTTCACCTTCATTTCGAGTGGCTGTCCCATCGGAAGAGTCGGACGGCAAGGACCGCGCCGGCCACGGTCCAGGCCAGCAGGCCCCACAGGTCGCCGGCATTGAAGCCCAGGCCCGTGGTGCGGGGGTCGAACGCGTACTGGAGCCCGTCGGCCAGCCGTTCCATCGGGAACAGGCCGGCCACCGTCGTTATCCACTCGGGCGCGTTGTCGAGCGGGAAGAAGATGCCGGAGACGAACAGCAGGGGGAAGATCGAGAAGTTGACGATCGCCGGGGCGGCGTCGGCATTGGGGCACAGCCCGCTCACGGCCAGCCCCAGGGCGCAGAAGCACGCCGCGCCGAGGGCGAGGGTCACCAACAGGCCGGCAGCCGTGCTGGGGCGAAAGTCCACGTCGAAGGCCACGACGCCGAGACCGACCGTGACGAGGAACAGGATGAACGTGATCACCACCGAGGACCCCACCTGGCCGGCCAGGTACGCCCAGGTCGGCACGGGCGTGCCCCGGACCCGCTTCAGGATGCCGAAGTCCCGGTTGATCGTCATGCGGATGGCCAGGTTGGTGTAGCAGGCCGAGATCAGCCCGAAGGCGAGGATGCCGGGCACGAAGAACGTGACGAAGGAGATGTTGCCGCGTTCCTCGATCCGGACGCCGGAGTTCAGGAGCGAGTTCGAGGGTGGGGCGGGTGACGGTGAGCCCGTCGAGCGTGACTCCCTGCTCCATCGCCCAGCCGGTGAGGTCGTGCAGGACGGGCGTGGGATCCTCGGTGCGGACGACGACGCCCCGCTCGTCGATGGTGACGATTCCGGCGACGTCGGGCAGCGGTGCGTCGCCTATCGGTAGGAAGCGGATCTCGGTCGTGCTGTCGCGCCCGGCCAGTTGGTCGGGCGGCCCCTCCGCCACGATGCGGCCGGCGGTGATGACGGCCACGCGGTCGGCCAGGGACTGGGCCTCGTCCATGTAGTGGGTGGTGAGGAAGATGGTCTTGCCCAGTGACCGCAGGTTTCGGATGATCTCCCACGCCTCACGCCGGGCTGTGGGGTCGAAGCCGGTGGTCGGCTCGTCGAGGAAGACCAGCTCCGGGTCGCCGGCCAAGCCGAGGGCGAGGTCGAGGCGCCGGCGTTGGCCCCCCGATAGCTCCTTGACCACCGAGTTGCGCTTGGCCTCCAGGCCCGTGAGGGTCAGCAGCTCGTCGACCGGCCGGGGCCGGGGGTAGTAGCCGCAGTACAGCTCGAGCACTTCCGCCACCTTCAGGAAGCGCTCCACGCCGGTCTCCTGCAGCACGATGCCGATCCGCTCACGCATGGCCCGCTCGCCCTTGGCCGGGTCGTGGCCGAGCACTGACACGTCGCCGGCCGAGCCTGCCGGTAGCCCTCGAGGATTTCGACGATGGTGGTCTTGCCGGCGCCGTTGGGCCCCAGGAAGCCGAAGACCTCGCCCTCCTCCACGTCGAAGTCGACGCCACGCACTGCCTCGATCGCGCCGTAGGACTTTCGGAGGTCCCGGACCCGGATGGCCGGCAATGAACCACTCCTCGACAGCAGCGCGGATCCCAACCCTCGGTCGACTCTAGCCACGAACGTTCCTCTTGCCCGACCGGTCGATCAGCTCTCGGAGTGCCGCGACCTCGGACGCGAAGGCGGCCCTTCCCGCCTTGGTCGACGAGATCCACGTGCGGGGCCGGCGGCCCTCGAACGTCTTTCGGACCTTTACGAAGCCGGCCTCCTCCAGCACCTGAACGTGCCGGGAGAGGTTGCCGTCAGTGAGGTCGAGCGTATCCTTCAGGAACCCGAAATCGGCCTGGTCGGCCTCGGCCACGACGGCGAGGATGCCCAGTCGAACCCGCTGGTGCACGACGTCGTCGAGGCGCTGGGACGGGTGGGCGTCGCTCACGCGACGAGCATCGGGCCGGCGGCCGATTCGGTGACGGCGCCGAGTGCGGCATACGCCCGACCCCGCACGCCGGCGCCAAGGGTGACGGCGTGCTTGGTGTAGCCGCGCGCTCCTCCAAGGTCGCCGTGAGCTCGTCGTTCCTGGCCATGCAAATGACTTGACAGAGCAAAGTCATTGGAGATCAAGAGGCGATTACCGTGGACCTCGTGTGCGGTCGCATCGTGGTGACCCGGCCGGTCGACGTCCTCGCTGCGTTCTTCGGCGCCGCGGAGGTGGTGGCCGGCGAGCGGGAGCCGAGCTGGAACGTCGCCCCCGGAGCGGAGATCGTGGCCGTGGCCGGTACCCGCAGCGGCCGGCGGCTGGGCACGATGCGGTGGGGGCTGGTGCCGTCGTGGTCGACCGACGCCGGCGCCGGGCCCCGCCCGATCAACGCCAGGATCGAAGGCATCCTCGACCGGGCGATCTTCGCCGACTCGCTGGCCCGTCGCCGGTGCCTCGTCGTGGTCGATGCCTTCTACGAGTGGCGCCGGCCGGCAGGCGGCCCCAAGCAGCCGTACCTCCTCGACCGGGCCGACGGCTCGGGTGACCCCTTCGCCCTGGCCGGGATCTGGGACCGCAACGACGGCGCGGTCAGCTGCGCCGTGGTCACCGCCCCGGCCGACGACGGCCTGGACTGGCTCCACGACCGCATGCCCGTGCGCCTCGACCGCGAGCAGTGGGACCGCTGGCTCGACCCCACCGACAACGACGTCGACGGGCTCCTCGCCCTCCTGCGGGAACCCCCGACCGTTCCCCTCCGCGCCCGCCCGGTCGGCACCCGCGTCAACAGTGCCCGCAACGACGGCCCCGAGCTGGCAGACGTCCTGTCAGGGGAGATCCAGCCCGAGCTGCTCTGAATGCGCGTGGCTGTCACCATCGGGGTCGACTTCGCTGCGTCGCCGAGGAACACCGCCGCCTGCCACCTGAGCTGGTACGACGGCCGCGTGGTCGTCGAACGGCTGGACACCGAAGTCGACGACGCTGCGTTCGTGGCGTTGCTCGACCACCTGCCCCAAGGGGGCCGGCTGGGCATCGACTGCCCGCTCGGATGGCCTGTGGCCTTCGTGGCCGCCCTCAGGGCCCACGGGGACCGGCAGCCGTGGCCGGCCCGGGGTACGGCCGGTGATCGAGGTGAGCTGGTGTGGCGGGCGACCGACAGGTGGGTGCGGGAGAGCCTCGGACGGTGGCCCCTCTCGGTTTCGACCGACCGGATCGGCGTGACAGCTCTGCGCGCCGCCCACCTGCTCGACGCGTGGGAGACGGCCGGCGGCCGCCTCGACCGCAGCGGCGTCTCCGGGCCGGTCGCCGAGGTGTATCCGGCCGTGGCCCGGCGCGTCTGGGGCCTGGGCGCCACCCGCTCGGTCTCCGAGGTCGAGTCCCGCCTCCCGATCCGGTTCGCCGGGGCCGCCGCCCGCGAGGCGTGTGCGGCGGGGGAGCATGCCTTCGACGCGCTCATCGCCGCCCTCGTCGCCCGAGCGGTCGCCCTTGGGCACACGAGCCACCCGCCGGCCGACCTGGCCGGCGTGGGCGCGGTCGAAGGCTGGATCCACGTTCCTACCTGTGCGGTCGAGGACCTGGCAGCTCCGTAGGCGGGTTGACGCTCAGGCCTCGGCCAGCTCCACGGTGACCGACGGCTCGCCGGCCTCCTCGGTGACGAGATCGGCGATGCGGCCGGCATCACGCACGTCGCCGGCGACCGCGCCCAGCGCGGCCAGCCGGTCCGCCGTGTCGCGGACGACGACCCGAGCCACCTCGGCCCGCATCGACACCTGGGCCACGGTCTTGGCCTTGCGCACCTCTCCAAGGACCCACGACGCCACCTGGAGGACGAGGGGGTCGGCGCCGGCGCCGGCCGGCGCCCTCAGCTCGTCGGCCGACGGCCACGTCGCCCGGTGGACGGAGCCGTCCTTCCACCACGACCAGACCTCTTCGGTGACAAACGGCAGGAACGGGGCGAACAGGCGCAGCAGGGTCGACAGCGACAGCGTGAGGGCCCGGTTGGCGGAAGCGGCGCCCTCGTCGCCCTGGCCTCCGTAGGCCCGGCTCTTGACCAGCTCGAGATAGTCGTCGCAGAAGCTCCAGAAGAACGACTCCGTGCGTTCCAGGGCCCGGGCGTAGTCGTACCCCTCGAAGGCGGCGGTGGCCTCGTCGACGAGCGAGGCGAGGCCGGCGAGCATGGCCTGGTCGAGCGGGGCGCCGATCTCGCCCTCCGGGCCCAGGCGGGACAGGACGAACTTCGACGCGTTCAGCAGCTTGATGGACAGCCGGCGGCCGACCTTCATCTGGCCCTCGTCGAAGGCGGTGTCGACACCGGGGCGCCCGCTCGCTGCCCAGTAGCGGACCGCATCGGAGCCGTACTGGTCGAGCAGCCCGATGGGCGTGAGCGCGTTGCCCTTCGACTTCGCCATCTTCTTGCGGTCGGGGTCGAGGACCCACCCGGAGATGGCGGCGTGGGTCCAGGGCAGCGTGTCGTGCTCGAGGTCGGAGCGCACCACGGTGGAGAACAGCCAGGTACGGATGATCTCGTGGGCCTGGGGCCGGACGTCCATGGGGAAGACCCGGGCGAACAGATCCGGGTCGTCGGCCCAGCGGCCAGCGATCTGGGGCGTCAGCGACGACGTGGCCCAGGTGTCCATGACGTCGGGCTCGCCGGTGAAACCCCCGGGCTGGTCACGCTGCTCGACGGTGTAGCCGTCCGGAACGTCGGTGGAGGGGTCGACGGGCAGCCGAGCCTCGTCGGGCACGAGCGGCTCGTCGTAGCGGATGGAGCCGTCGTCTCCCAGGCGGTACCAGAGCGGGAACGGGACGCCGAAGAAGCGTTGGCGGCTGATGAGCCAGTCGGTGTTCAGGCCCTGGACCCACGACTCGAACCGGGCCCGCATGTACGGCGGGTGCCAGCGCAGATCCCTGCCCCGTTCGAGCAGCCGGTCCTGGTGGTCGAGCGTGTGGATGAACCACTGCCGGCTGCTGAGGATCTCGAGGGGCTTGTTGCCCTTTTCGAAGAACTTGACCGCATGGGTGACCGGCCGGAGGTCACCGATCAGGTCGCCCGACTCGCGCAGCATCTCGACGATGCGGGTACGCGCCGGCTCCATCTTCTGCCCGGTCAGGTCGGCCCATGCCGGCGACGCCTCCACGCCGGGGGGTGGGTCGGCCTGGATGCGGCCGTCTCGGCCGACGATGGTTCGGGTCTCGAGGTCGAGCTCGCGCCACCACGTGACGTCGGTGACGTCGCCGAACGTGCAGATCATGGCCACGCCCGTACCCTTCTCGGGCTCGGCCAGCGGATGGGCGACGAACGGCACGCTCACCCCGAACAACGGCGTGCGGGCCTGCGATCCGAACAGGGGCTTGTAGCGCTCGTCGTCAGGATGGGCGACCAGGGCCACGCACGCGGGGATCAGCTCGGGTCGGGTGGTGTCGATCTCGATCGGGGTGCCGTCCGGGCCGCCGAAGCGGATGCGGTGGTACGCGCCGGTCAGCTCCCGGTCTTCCAGCTCGGCCTGGGCGATGGCCGTCTGGAAGTCGACGTCCCACAGCGTGGGCGCCACCTTTTGGTAGGCGCAGTCCGACGCCAGCAGGTGGAGGAACCCGCGCTGGGACGCCCGCTGGGCCTCCGGCCCGATGGTCGTGTACGTCATGCCCCAGTCGACCGACAGGCCGAGGCGCCGCCACAGCTCCTCGAAGGTCTTCTCGTCCTCCACTGTCAGCCGGACGCACAGCTCGACGAAGTTCGGCCGGGACACGGCGACGGGCGGCGACGGTGGCTTGGCCGGCGGGGCGAAGCTCGGGTCGTACGCCAGCGCAGGGTCGCACCGGACGCCGAAGTAGTTCTGGACCCTGCGCTCGGTGGGCAGGCCGTTGTCGTCCCAGCCCATCGGGTAGAAGACCTCGCGCCCTCGCATGCGCTGGAAACGGGCGACGGCGTCGGTATGGGTGTAGGAGAAGACGTGGCCGACGTGGAGCGACCCGCTGACCGTGGGGGGAGGCGTGTCGATCGAATAGATCTCGGCCCGCGACTTCGAGCGGTCGAAGCGGTAGGTGCCGTCGGCTTCCCATTGCGCACCCCACTTCTCCTCGAGCCCGTCGAGACTGGGTTTATCGGGGACGTCGGGTGCGGGCACAGGGTTACGGTAACCCGGTGATCCGCCTCCACGACACTGCATTGGGCCGGTTGGCCGACGTCGAGCTCCGCGACGCCGGCGCGTTCTCCATGTACGTGTGCGGGCCGACGGTCGACGGCCTGCCCCACATCGGCCACGGGCGGATGGCCCTGGTCTGGGACGTCCTGCGCCGGTACCTGGAGTGGAGCGGGCTCGACGTCCGCTTCGTGTCGAACATCACCGACATCGACGACAAGATCATCCAGCGGGCCAACGAGGAGGGCCGGTCGGCGGAGGAGGTCGCCCTCCAGTACGAGGCGGCCTGGTACCACGCCTTGGACCGGCTCGACGTGAAGCGCCCGACGGTCGACCCTCACGCCACCGCATACGTCGACCAGATGGTCGAGCTGATCGCCCGGCTGGTCGACGCGGGCAAGGCGTACCCCACGTCCGACGGCGTGTACCTCTCTGTCGACGCGGTGCCGGGCTACGGCCTGCTGGCCCGCCAGTCGCTCGACAGCCTGCGCTCCGGGGCCCGGGTCGGCGTGGTGGAGGAGAAGAGGTCGCCCCTCGACTTCGCCCTCTGGAAGATCGCCAAGCCGGGGGAGCCCACGTGGCACTCCCCGTGGGGCGACGGCCGGCCGGGCTGGCACACCGAGTGCGTGGTGATGTCGCTGGACCTGCTCGGCGAGGGATTCGACCTCCACGGCGGCGGGATCGACCTCGCCTTCCCGCACCACGAGAACGAGCGGGCCCAGGCCGTGGCGGCCGGCCAGGTGTTCTCCCGGCGGTGGAGCCACAACGGCCACGTGCAGACGGGCGGGGAGAAGATGTCGAAGTCTCTGGGCAACTTCACGACGCTGACGGAGATGCTCGACACGATCGACCCGCGCGCGTACCGGCTGGTCGTGCTCCAGTCGCACTACCGGGCGCCGGTCGAGGTGACGGGATCGACGATCGAGGCGGCCACCAGGGCCCTCGCCGGGCTCGACGGATTCGCTCGTCGGACTGCGGACCTTCCGGCCGCGCCGCCCCACGGCGACGCCCTCGACCGCTTCCGGGGCGCGATGGACGACGACCTCGATACGCCGCGCGTGGTGGCGGAGATGTGGAACCTGATGAAGGCGGCCAACACCGCGCTCGACGCCGGCGACTCCGCCGGCGCCGCCCCCCTGGCCGCCGCCGTGCGTGAAATGGCGCACGCAGTGGGGCTGAAACTCCAGAGTGGCGCGGACGAGATCCCGACCGACGTGGCGGCTCTCGTCACCGCGCGAGATGAAGCGCGCGGACGGCGGGATTTCGCCGCTGCCGACGCCCTTCGCGACCAGCTCGAAGCGCTCGGATGGGCGGTCGAGGACACCGCCGAGGGCACCCGAGTGCATCACAAAGACGCCTAGAGACACGGAGGGGCCCGACTGGTAACTTCCGGCGCGGGGAATTGCTTTTGCACGGCATCACCGCACGGTTGGGCGTCCCCGGGGTGCAGGTCCAACGCGAGAAGGGGGATCGCCACCGTGGCGACCGGAACTGTCAAGTGGTTCAACGCTGACAAGGGGTACGGGTTCATCCAGCAGGAGGACGGCGGCGACGTCTTCGTCCACTTCAGTGCCATCCAGAAGCCCGGCTACCGCAGCCTCGAGGAAGGTGAGCCGGTCGAGTTCGATGTGCAGACTGGTCCGAAGGGGCTCCAGGCGGCCAACGTCCGTCCCCGGGCGTAGGCGCCCGCAAGGGTCATCCGCCGGTCCCCCTCGACGGGCCGGGCGGGACCCGGGCACGGCGACGTGAGGCGTCGCCTCACCTTCGGCGCGGGCGGCGACGCGCAGTACGCGGTGGAACGACCGTCCCCGGAGGAGCAACTGCCGCTGGGTAGGCTCTCGCCGGTGGATGAGGCTGCCGGGCGTGCCGACGTCGGCGGGCCGCCTGCGGGACAGGGCGACCCACAGGGCGACATGGACCGGATCGAGGCGCTGGAAGCGCAGGTTCGCCAGCTGACGAGCCGGCTCGCCGGTTGGGTGGAGGCGCAGCTCGTCCAGTCGGTGGAGGACCGGCGCGACGACATGACGTCGTTCCGCTCGGAGCTGCAGCTCGTCGTCGACGAGCAGCTGGCCGGCATGCGGGCGGAAGCCGGCTCGGTGCTCGCGGTGGCCACCAGTCGCCTCGAGGTGGCCCAGAAACAGCTGAGCGAGCGGCTCGACAGGGTGGCCGAGCTGGCGGCGTCCACTGGCGACGACGACCGCCTCGGGGCTCTCGAGCTGCAGGTCGGCCAGCGGCTGGCCCTGGTGCACGAGCATGTGGAGGTCGAGCTGGCCGCCGCAGGGGAGCGCCAGCGGGCCGAGGTCGGGGGAATCCGGGAGGAGTTGCTCTCCCGCCTGCTCCCCCTCGACGGCGCCTCTGCGGCCATGGAGGCGCTCGATCAACGGCTCCGGTCGGCCATGAGCCGGTTGAGCGATTCGGTCGAGGCCAAGCTGCAGGATTCCGCCCAGGGCCGGAGGAACGAGCTCGACGCTCTGGTCGAGGACATCACTGCGCTGAAGGCCGAGGGCTATGCCAGCCCGGCCCGCATCGAGGCGTTCGAGCAGCGGGTCAAGGCGGCGATGAGCCGGCTCACCGACTCGGTGGAGAAGCGGCTGGCCGAGACCGGGGCCAACCGCGAGGCCGGTCTCGGCGCCCTCAGGCTGGAGCTCACCGAGGCGATCCGGCACGAAGTGACCTCGGCCGCCGCCGGGCTGAGCGACTCGGTCGACGCCCGCCTGGCCGAGCTGGCTGCGGCGCGCGCCGCGGAGATCGACGGCCAGCGGGCCGAGCTCGCAACCACCGCCGCCTCCCTCGGCGAGCGCGTCGAGGCCGCCGGCCGGAGCGCCGGGGCGGTGGCCGGCAGCCTGGCCGAAGTACAGGTGGGACTCGATGCGGCGACTGCCCGCACCGATGGGCTCGAGCAGCGGGTGAAGGCGGCCGTGGGCCGGCTCGCCGAGTCCGTCGAATCCCGGCTGGCCGAGCTGGCCGCCGGGCAGTCCGCCGAGCTCCGCACGGAGATCGACACCGCAGCCGCCGCGCTGCGTGCCGGCATGGGACATGTGCAGGAGCGGTTGGACGCGGTCGAGGAGCGCGACCGAGAGTCCGAGGGCCGGGTCGGCACGGTGGTGGAGGCCAGGCTGGGCGAGATCGTGGAGCGCCGCTGCGCCGAGCTCGACGAGCTCAGGGCCGAGCTCGAGGCCACCCTCGCCGCCCAGCTCCGGGAGGCACGCAGCGAGATCGGCACTGCGGTCGCCGAGGCCCACCGGCGCTTCGTGGTGTCGGTCGACAAGCTCCACGAGCGGATGAACGTCGTGGCCGACCAGGCTGTTGCCGCCCACGCGGCAGCGACGAAAATCGAGACGCTGGACGAGACCCTCACGTCCGACGGACGACGGATCGAGGCGCTGGAAATCCACACCCGTCGGACCGACGCCCGGCTCGGCGACGTGGTCGAGGCCAAGCTGGCGGAGCAGCGGGGGGCCGAGCGGGAAGGGGTGCAGGAGCAGCTACGGGCCGCGCTCGACGCCCACCTGACCGAGACCCGGGCCGAGGTGACGCTCGCCCTCGGTCACGGTCGCCAGGAGCTCATCGACGGCGCCGCCCGACTCGATGAGCGCCAGGCTGCGTTCGAGGGTCAGGCGGCCGCAGCCGCCGCCCGTCTCGAGGAGCGCATGGACGCGTACGGCCGGCAGGCGGCCGATGCCGCCGCTGGCCTCGAGGCCATCGACGCGTCGGTGTCGGCGGGTCTCCGCGAGGCCGAGGAACGCCTTCGCAAGGCCGTCGAGGCCAAGCTGGCCGCCTTCGACGCCGTGGCTGCGCAGCTCGCCGAGGGGCGGGCCGAGCTGGCGTCGACCGTCGCATCGTTGACCCGCAGTGTCGGGAGGGTCCAGGACCAGGTGCAGGCCAAGGTCACCACCCTTGCCGAGCAGGTCGACGGTATGGCGAGGGCTGCGGCCCTGGAGAACAGCTCGCTCGCACCATTGCGCAGCGACCTGCGGCTGCTGCAGGCCCAGGTGGCCGAACTGGCCGAGCTCGTCACAACGGTCCGCCCCCGCCGCCAGGCCACGGCCGTCCCGGCCAAGAAGGCTGTGGCCAAGAAGGCTGTGGCCAAGAAGGCTGTGGCCAAGAAGGC
>Ga0136633_1000678_pt1 | contig 25631 bp, 18 predicted proteins | sample AntDrymeUQ832206_2_FD_105494 | JGI IMG/M metagenome (GOLD analysis project Ga0136633, IMG submission 105494) | Polar desert sand microbial communities from Dry Valleys, Antarctica - metaG UQ83 (22.06) | ecosystem: Environmental > Terrestrial > Soil > Desert | place: Antarctica: Dry Valley... | reverse complement strand
CCTCGCCGTCACCGTCGTAAGCGGTGGCGGCCGGGCACAGGCGGTGGCCGAGCGGGCCCTTGTGGTCACCGGGCCCGCCCTGTCCGAGGAGCACCGTTGCGACGGGCTCGACCCGGTCGCCTGCCTGCTGCCGTTCCCCAACGACGTCTTCACCGGCGCCGACCCGGCCACTGACACGGGGCGCCGGGTGAACCTCAACGTCGCCTCGACGCCCCGCAACGTGGCGGGCGTGCCCATCGATCCCACCGAGTGGAACCGTAACGACGGCTTCTCGCCCGGATCCATGGCCCTCACCCAGGTGCCCGGCCTCGACCTTCACGCCACCTGGCGGAGCCCTCTCGACCACATCCAGGATCTCTCCTGGTACCGGAGGCGCAGCGCGCCCATCGTGCTGCTCGATGCGGACACGGGGCAGCGCCACCCGTTCTGGAGCGAGCTCGACAGCCACGCCGACGACCCCGCGGAGCAGCTCCTGATCCTGCGTCCGGCCGTGAACCTCCTCGAGGGTCACCGCTACATCGTGGCCCTTCGGAACCTGCGGCGAGCCGACGGTTCCCTGATACCCGCCGGCCCCGCCTTCGCCGCGTTCCGCGACGGCACCCCTGTGAGCCCCGTGGCCGAGGCGCGCCGCCCCCACCACGAGCGGCTCTTCCGCGAGCTGGGCGCCGCGGGGATCGGCCGGCGCGACCTGTTCCTCGCCTGGGACTTCACCGTCGCCAGCGAGCGCAACCTCGCCGAGCGGGTCCTGCGCATCCGTGACGATGCGTTCGCGGCGCTGGGCGACGACGACCTCGCCGACCTCGTCGTCGCTGGTGATGCGCCTGGGTACGATATCACGACCGTCAGCGACCTCCCCGAGGGCGACACGATGCGGCGGGTCGAGGGCACCATCACCGTCCCCAACTACCTCACCCCGCAGGCGATGGTCACGGTCCCGGATCCGGTGGGCGAATCGGTGGCGGTGCCGCAATCCCGCTTCAACACGCTCGGCTCGTCCGACGGCCTCCCCGTGGTCAACCCGGTCCAGCCGACCGTCGCGGTCGACTTCGTGTGCAACATCCCGCGGGGCGCTGACACCACGGCGGCCCACCCGACGCTGTATGGCCACGGTCTGCTCGGCGGCCGGGGAGAGGCCGACGGCTCGTCGACCGCCGCCCTGCGCCGGCTCGGCTTCGCCCCGTGCGCCATGGACTGGTGGGGGATGGCGTTCAGTGACGTGCCCAACGTTGGCCTCATCCTCACCGACCTGTCGCGGTTCCCCTCCCTCGCCGATCGGTCCCAGCAGGGCTTCCTGAACTTCCTGTACCTCGGACGGGCACTCGTGCACCCTGAGGGCCTCGGCGTCGACCCTGCCTTCCGGGCTGCCGACGGGCGGCCGCTGCTGGCGCCTGGCGAGCTGTACTACGACGGCAACAGCCAAGGCGGAATCATGGGCGGCGCCCTCGTTGCCCTCGCCCCGGACCTCACTCGGGCCAAGCTCGGCGTGCCGGCCATGAACTACTCGACGCTGCTGAACCGGTCGGCGGACTGGGAGGCCGACGACGGCAGCCTGGTCGAGCGCCTGCCCGGCCTGGATCCGACGGACCCGACCGGCACGGTCGCCTACGCCGACGCCTACACCACCGCCTACCCGTCGGTGGTTGACCAGCAGCTCGGCTACGCGCTGCTCCAGATGCTCTGGGACCGCGCCGAGGCCAACGGCTACGCCCACCACCTCACCGATGACCCGCTGCCCGGCACCCCGGCCCACCAGGTGATGCTTCAGGTCGCGTTCGCCGACCACCAGGTCACCAACGTCGCCGCCGAGGTGGAGGGCCGCACCATCGGCGCCCGCCTCCACATGCCGCCCGCCCCGGAGGGTCTGCACTGGTCGGCCGACCCCGCCTTCGGCTTCGAGCGCTGGGATCCGACGAGCGATGGGCCCCTGCGCGACGAGTCCGTGCTCGTGTACTGGTTTTCGATCGACCGGGGCCTCACCACGCCGCCCAACGGAAACCAGCCGATGCGGGCGGGTGGGGATCCGCACAGCGACCCCCGCAAAGACCTCGCCGCGTCGGCTCAAGTCGCCCACTTCCTGCTCACGGGCGAGGTCGTGGACGTCTGCGACGGTGGCCCCTGTGTGACCGACGAGAGCCGCCGGTGACCGTCCCCGCCGGGCTCCGTCTCCGCAGCGCGCTGGCCGCGGTGGCCGCGCTGGCGGTGCTGGCCGGGCTGCCGGCGGTGGCGCAGGCCCGTTCCCAGCCGCGGCCCCCGATCCCGACGACCGGTCTCCGGGTGGGTGTGGCCACCGTCGATGCCAGCTGGCGGGTCGGCGCCGGTTCGGGGCAGTACGCCGAGAAGGAGCCCGGCGCGCTGGGCCTGGCCACGGGTGGCTTCGTCGACCCCTTCCACCACTCCACCCTGCAGCGGCCGAGCTACGGCGTGCAGTCGCGGCTCGACTACCGGGCGCTGGTCATCGAGGGGAGCGACGGGCACCGGGTGGCGCTGGTGAAGAGCGACAGCTACCTGGCCCAGGACCTGCTCACCCGCCGGGCCGCGCAGATCCTCTCAGAGGGCAGCTCCGGCATCGGCTACGAGGAGCTCGTCCTCATGGCCACCCACAACCACTCCTCGCCCTACCGCACCACCCCGGCGGCGGGCGTCTGGGCCTTCCAGGACGTGGCCGACCTGCGGGCCTTCGAGTACCACGCCCGCCAGATCGCGGCCGCCGTCGAAGCCGCCGCCGGTGACCTGCGCCCGGCCCGCATGGGGGCGACGGTCGTCGAGCACCGGATCTACAAGGGCAACATCGCGGGGCCGACCCTGGCCGACGACGGCACCCCCGCCGGCTACCCCGACGACCACGCTGACTTCGGCGCCTCGGTGGTCCGCTTCGACGACGTGTCAGGGCGCAAGCCGGTGCCGCTGGCGGTGTTCGTGAACCACGGGCAGCACCCCGAGTCCCTCGACGCCTACGACCTCATCACCCAGGACTACCTCGCCCCCCTGCAGCGGATGGTCGGTCGCGACCTCGGTGCGACCCTCGTGTTCAGCCAGGGGGACGTCGGTTCGTCGGAAGGCCCCTACCTGCGAGAGAACCCTGAGGTGCTCCCCGACGGGGTGGTGCGGGCGTGGGCCCACGTCGGCCACGCCCAGACGGAGCGCGGGGCCCGCTACCTGGCGGACAGCATCATTGAGGGATGGGAGGCCATCGGTCGCGGCCAGGGTCTCGTGCCCTTCACCCGTGACGTGCCCGTGCAAGCGGTGACCGCCCTCGTGCCGGGCCCGGTGTCGCACCCCTACCCCAGCGTGTCGAACTGCCGCAGCGAGCCGACCGTCGAGGGCACTCCGGGGGCGCCGGTGCTCGGCCTGCCCGACTGCGAGCGCTCCCCGGAGTCGGCTCCCTCACCGCTCACGTGGGAGCAGCTGAAGGCCCTCGGCCTGCCCGTGCCCGAGCACTACGACGCCCCCGCCGTGGGCGCCGTGGAGGAGAACGCCCGGCTCAAGCTCCAGGTCGTCCGCCTCGGCGAGGTGCTCCTGGCCTCCTGTGCGTGCGAACCGCAGATGGACCTCGTGCGCAACCTCGAGTCGCGCCTCGATGACGTGAGTGGCAACATCGACGACGGCTACGACTGGGCCGCCTGCACGGTGGGGAGCGGCCCGTGCGCGCGCATGCGGGCCCAGGTCCACAATGACGCGGCGGGCTGGGACGACCCGTCCTACGCCCCTTGGGCCGGCGCGGAGCCCGCCGACCCGGCGCTCATCAAGGGCAACTTCACCCGCACCGAGCTGGCCGCCGCGTCCGGTTTCCGGCTGCCGATCGCCCTCGGCCACACCTCTGATTACAACGGCTACACGGTGTCGTACCGCGAGTACATGGCGCGCGACCACTACCGGAAGGCCCTCACGAGCTACGGCCCCCACACGGCCGACTTCATGAACACCAAGCTGGTGGCGTTGGCCGACTCCCTGCGGGGAGGCGCACTCCCGTCGTCGCCGCTCGACCCGCTCGCCGCCGTCGACGAGGTCCGTCAGGCTGCCGTGGCCGAGGCCATCGGCCGGGCCTCCTCGGCCGCCCTCGACGCCTGGGTGGCGGCCCTGCCGGAGGACGTCGGGCCCGCCGTCGTGCTCGCGGAGCCGTCCGACATCACCCGCTTCTCGGCCGCCACGGTCTCCTGGCGAGGCGGCAGCACCGCCGTCGACAACCCGACCGTGCGCGTCGAGCGCCAGGTCGGCCGCCGCTGGGAGGCGTACGCGGACCAGAGCGGCGAGGTGCCCACCATGGTCACCCTGCCGCAGGGCGCGGGCGGCACCGTCAACGCATGGACCGGCAGCCACGAGTGGCGCTGGACGGCCGGCTTCGAGGCCTTCAACGCCTTCCCCCGGCCCGTCGTGGCAGGCGGACAGGTACCGACGGGCACCTACCGGTTTGTCGTCGACGGGGTGCAACGCGCCGGCGGAACCGACGAGCCGTACCATCTTGCGTCGGCGCCGTTCCGGGTCACGCCTTGGACGGGCGTGACGGCCGGCGATGCCCGTGCCGAGCCCGGCGGCTCGATCAGCTTCACGACATCGTCGGCCTATCCCCGCTCCTACGCATCGCCGTTCCCGTACGTCCACGACGACGGCGGCACCGTGCTCTGCCGCACGTGCAGCTTCCGCCCTTGGGCCGCCAGCGCCGAGGTCACCTCGGCTCGAGTCATCGTCAGCGGCCCGCACGGCACGCGCAAGGTCGCCGCGACCCGCTCCGGGGACCGTTGGGTGGCGGCCACGCGGCTGGCCCCCGGAGAGACCGCCCGCATCGTCCCTGGCGGCCTGAAGGACGCCTTCGGTGAGACCAACGGCACCCCCATCACCCTGCTCTCCGCCTGACCAAGGAACCCCTGATGCCCAAGCGCCGCTCACTCCTCCGCACCGCACTGGCCGGCCTCGTCGCCGGCACCACCCTCGTGGGCGCCGCCTGGGCGGGGGTGGTCGCCGTGCCGGGCGACGACCTCACCGACGCCGTCGCCGGGCCCCTTGACCCGGCTGGCGATCTGCCTGGCGTCACCCCGCTGCCAGCGACGGCCGCGCCGTCCGGCCTCGCTGCCGAGTCATCCAGCGCCCCACGGCCCGGGCCGGTGGGATACCTGGCCGGCGCGGCCAAGGCCTCGATCGCGCCTCGCCCCGACGACTACGGCGGCACGTGGGTCACCGACCCGGCCGCGTGCCGCACGCTCGACCCGGGCTTCCTCGAGCACCTCGGCACGAATCCCGAGGATGCCGCCCACCTCGCCCACACCGGCAGCCCGTGGCCCGAGAACCCGAACTGCATCTATCAGGGCGGCTTCGGCATCGGCCCCATGAACCCGGTGTCGGCCTTCGACACCGAGCTCGGACTCTGGGTTCGCGCCATTGCCATCGGCGACGGCACTGACACGATCGTCCTCACGATCATCGATGGGGAGGGCTGGCTCTGGGACTACGCCACCAAGTGCGATGACTGCGGCGCCAAGCAGCTGGGCGAGGACCTCGGAGCCGAGCTCGGCATCGACCCGGCCGGCATCGTGATCGCGGCCACCCACAGCCACGCGTCCCCCGACTTCATCGGGGGCTGGGGCTTCGTGCCGGACTGGTACATGCGACAGGTCACCGACACGATCCGGTCGACGGTCCGCACCGCGGTCTCTTCGATGCGGCCGGCGGTCATCGAGGTGGGCGAGGTGGAGGCCCGCGAGCTCAATCGTGAGCGACGTGACATCTATCGGAGCGCGGAGACGCAGCAGGCCACCTGGCTGCGGGCCTACGTCCCGGGGCGGCCGGGGAAGACGGGCCGCCCCGGGCCGCCCCGGGTGATCGCCACACTGGGGGCCTACGCCGCCCACCCCACGTCCAAGGGCACCAACGACGGCGTCGCCCACGCTGACTGGCCGGGTGCCTTCGAGCGCGGGCTGGAGGATCGCTTCGGTGGGATCGGCTTCCACTTCATGACGGGCCTCGGCAACATGTCTGGAGCCGGCGACACCGGCGCCGGCCTCGCTGGCCTGGTTCCGGCCGTGGGAGCCGGGACGCCCGTGGCCCGGCCGGACGTGTCGGCCGTTCGCGCCACCTGGCGGCAGCCCGCCACCAACGTGCCCCTGAGCGCGCTGGGCCAAGCCGGCTTCTTCGATCGGAAGTTCGAGGTCACGCCCGCGTCGGTCTCCGTGGGCAAGTCCGAGAACGCGCCATGCGTCTCTGCCGCCCCGGTGTCGGTCGAGGTGGCGGCCGCCGTCCTGCGGCTCGGCGACGACCTCGCCATCACCACCGGTCCTGGCGAGCTCTTCAGCAACCTCACCAACACGATCATCGAGCAGAGCTCGGCGCGCGTCACGATGCCGCTCTCGCAGGCCAACGACGCGCTCGGCTACATGCCGCAGTCCTTCGAGCTGAGCCCGGTGGGCCAGCAGGGTCTCGGGTTCGTGGCCGGTGGCTATCTGATCGTGAACTACGAAGACTCCTACGCCATCGACCGCTGCTTCGGGGACATGGCCCTCGAGACCACCCTCGACCTGCTCGGCGGCTGAACGTCGTAGGGTCGGGGTCCATGTCCGCCGACGCCTGGCAGACCGCGCTCGACCGGCTTGACGATGCCGCCAAGCTCGCCGACCTCGACCCCGACATCCACCGGCTGCTCCGCATTCCGGAGCGGGTGCTGGAGGTCGCGGTTCCCGTCCGCATGGATGACGGCAGCATCGAGGTGTTCACCGGCTGGCGGGTCCATCACGACACCACCCGTGGCCCGGGCAAGGGCGGCGTCCGGTTCCACCCCGACGTCGACGCCGACGAGGTGAAGGCCCTGGCGGCCGCCATGACCTTCAAGACGGCCGTGCTCGACCTGCCCTTCGGTGGTGCCAAGGGCGGCGTGCGTTGCGACCCCACCGTCTTGTCCATCCAGGAGCTCGAGCGGCTCACTCGGCGCTACACGTTCGAGATCAGCCCCCTGCTCGGTCCTGATCGTGACGTGCCCGCTCCCGACGTCAACACCGACGGCCGGGTCATGGCGTGGATGATGGACACGCTGTCGATGACGCAGGGCCGCCAGATGTCTGGGTCGGTCACGGGCAAGCCGCTGGCCGTCGGCGGCACGAAGACCCACCAGGGGGCAACGTCGTCGGGCTGCCTCGTGTGCGCCCGAGCTGCCTTCGTGGAGCTCGAGCTGCCCATGGCGGGGAGCCGCGTGGTCATCCAGGGCTTCGGCAAGGTGGGGGGTCCGCTGGCCTTCCTGCTGCACTCGGCCGGCATGCGGGTGGTGGCGGTGGCCGACGCCGGCGGCGCGGTCGCCAACGAGGGCGGGCTCGACGCCGGCCGCCTGTCCGACCACGTCGCCGCCACCGGCTCGGTGGCCGGGTTCAACGGGGGCGAAGCGATCTCTGCCGAGGCGATCTGGGACATCGAGTGCGAGCTGCTCGTGCCCGCCGCCCTGGGTGGGGTGATCGACGAGGGAGTCGCCCGTCGGGTGCAGGCCAAGGTCATCGTCGAGGCCGCCAACGGGCCCACCACGGTCGCCGCTCAGACCGTCCTGGAGGAGCGGGGCGTCATCGTGGTGCCCGACATCCTGGCCAACGCCGGCGGGGTCACCGCTTCGTACTTCGAATGGGCCCAGAGCCGGCAGGGGTACCCATGGGAGGAGAACGTGCTCGCGGAGCGGCTCCGCACCCGCATGGACAGCGCCTTCGTCACCGTCTGGGCCCGGGCCGAGCAGCTCGGCGTCGACCTCCGCCGCGCCGCCTACGTGGTCGCCCTCGACCGCATCGCCGCCGCCATCGAAGCTCGCGGCCTGTTCCCGTAGCCCCCGTCTACGCTAGATGCATGGCTGCACTCGGCTTCCAGCTCTTCGACGCCGACAACCACTACTACGAGGCTACGGATGCCTTCACACGGCACCTCGATCCGCAGATGCGGCGGCGCTCGATCCAGTGGACGAACCTCGAAGGCAAGCAACGCCTGATGGTGGCCGGCCGCATCAACCGGTTCATCCCGAACCCCACCTTCGACCCGGTGGCCAAGCCGGGCGTGCTCGACGACTACTTCCGCGGCAAGACCCCCGGTGACGACATCCGGGCCGCCTTCGGCGAGCTCGAGCCCATCCGACCGGAGTACCGCGACCGCGATGCACGGCTCGAGTGCATGGACAGCCAGGGCATGGAGGCCTGCTTCCTGTTCCCCACCCTCGGCGTGGGCATGGAGGAGGCGCTCTGCCACGATCCCGAGGCCGCCGCCGCCACCTTCACGGCCTTCAACCGCTGGATGGAGGACGACTGGGGCTACGCCTACCAGAACCGCATCTTCGCGGCGCCCTACATCTCCTTGCTCCACCCGCAGCTGGCCGAGGTCGAGGTGGCTCGCGTGCTCGAGCACGGGGCACGCGTCGTGGTGCTCCGCTCCGGTCCGGTCAAGGATCCGCTCGGTCACCGCAGCTACGGCGATCCCGCCCACGACGGTGTCTGGCGGCTGCTCGACGAGGCGGGGGTGCTGGTGGCGTTCCACTCCGGCGAGTCGGGCTACGGCTTCCTGGCCGAGGCGTGGGGGCGCGACGCGGAGTTCGAGGCCTTCCGCCACGACCCGTTCAAGCAGCTCATCACCGGCCACCGCCCGATCTTCGACACCATCGGATCGTTCATCTGCGACGGCCTCTTCCGCCGCTTCCCCAACCTGCGGGTGGCCACCATCGAGTCGGGCAGCGACTGGGTGCCGTCACTGGCGGCCGGCCTCACCAAGGCCTACAAGCAGCTTCCGGCCTCCTTCGAGGGCGTCGACCCGGCCCAACAGCTGCGCGACCACGTCTGGGTGTCGCCCTACTACGAGGACGACATCCGGGGCGTGGCCGACGTGCTCGGCGTCGACCGGGTGCTGTTCGGCTCCGACTACCCCCACGCCGAGGGCCTGGCCGACCCGTCGGCCTTCGTCGAGGACCTCCACGGCTTCGACGATGCCGAGATCCGCAAGATCATGCGCGAGAACGGCCTCAGCCTGACGACGTAGCCCCGTGTAGCACGGGACCAGTGCTACACTGATCACTGTGGCGAACCTCACGGTGACGATCGATGACGACCTGCTCAGGCGGGCGCGGATCCGGGCGTTGGAGCAGGGAACGTCGGTGAACGCATTCGTGCGCGAGCACCTCGAGGCCTTCGCCGGAGGCGATCGGGCTGCCCAGGCCTGTCGTCGTGTCCTCGAGCTGGCCGAGGCGGCTGGCAGCGGGAGCGGCGTCGGCGGCCGACGGTGGACCCGCGATGAGCTTCACGAGCGGTGACCTCCCGCGCCTTCGTCGACACCAACGTCCTCGTCTACCTCTTCGACGACGACGAGCCAGTCAAGCAGGCTCGTGCCCGCGAGCTCATGGCGACGGGCGACCACCACCTGGTGCTGAGCACCCAAGTGCTCGGCGAGCTCTTCGTGACAGTCACCCGCAAGCTGGCCCGGCCCCTCGCCGCTGACATCGCCGCCGACGTGGTGGGGGCACTGGCCGAGCTCACGGTCGTGCCTACCGACCTTGCCCTGGTGCTGGCGGCGCTGGAGACCTCCCGGGTCGCCCAGCTCTCCTACTGGGATGCGCTGATCGTGGAGGCGGCGGCCAGCGCAGGATGTGATCGGGTCCTCACTGAGGACCTCGCGGGAGGCTCCACGATCCGAGGGGTGCTGATCGACAACCCCTTCGCCTAATCGAATCGCTTGACACGCGGCATCCTGAGGTATGGGCCGCCATCGGCCAAGCCACGCTTCGCCATCCGCCCCACCTTCGACCGGGCGTGGTTCAAGGCTGCGTTCTCTGTCTTCAACCGCCCGTGGTGGGAACCACCAGGCGGGGGGTGGATCTTGTCCGCCCTCCTGCTTCTGAGTGGATCGGGCTGCTCTGCCTTGCTGCCTTTCTGCCCTTGGTCGAGGGCGCCTTCTCCATCCTGGCCGGGCTCGCCTGTTGGGTCCTCGGTGTGATCGCCGTCCGCCTGTGGTGGAGATCCTTCTCAGCCGAGGTCCAGCGGAGACTGTCCGGCCCATCGCGACAAGGCGGCCGAGGTCCCCGCTGAAGCGACCGACATCGGCAGGTTGGCGGAAACTGCCCGTGCCTACCTGGCGAGGGTCGGCTGGTCGATGTGGTGGAGGTCAAGGGCGCGGCAAGGACAGCCAGCGGGGTCGGCTTGTCGCGGCGGGTCACGACGTCTCGCGCGGCCCCCGTTCGCAGCCTGTGGTCGTGGCACACGATCTCCCTGTGCGAGCACCACAGGCTGGTGGGTGAGCCGGTCTCCCTCGCAGCCGGTGGTCGTCGAACAGTCAATTCGTGTGCCACGACCACAAGCTGTGTGGGCGACCTGCCGCGGGCGGCCGCCACCAGGCGTGGAGCTCGCCGACCACCCCGCTTCGCTCTGCAGCGCCCTTGCCCTGACGGTGGCGGCCAGCTCGTCCTCGCCAGTTGGGCACATGGCAGCCCAGCGGAACCTGGTCCCTACTGGCCGAACTGTGGCCCCTGGCGCTCCACCTTGACAGTATCGAACAGGTGTTCGATGCTGGGCGGATGCGGAGTGGAGTAGCCCTGAGCACGCTGGGGGAGCTGGCCGAGCGGGTGCGCCCGGTCACCCTCACGCGCGAGCAGCGGCTGCCGGTGCTGCCAGCCCTCGAGGGGCTTCTGCCCGGGGCGGGGCTGCGGCGGGGGGCCACCGTCTCGATCGGCTCGCCACCCGGGGTGGGTGGGGTCACCTCCTTGGCGCTGGCCCTGGTGGCCGATGCCTCGCGCCTGGGGTCATGGGTGGCTGCTGTCGGCCTGCCGTCGCTCGGGCTGGTGGCGGCAGACGAGCTCGGCGTGGCGCTGGAGCGCCTGGTGCTGGTGGCCGCTCCCGAGCGCGACGCCTGGGGCGGGGTGGCCGCCGCGCTGGTCGACGGCTTCGATCTGGTTGTCCTCCACGCCGGGCGGAGCGGGGTGCGTCCCGCCGATGCCCGCCGCCTTGCCGCCCGGGCCCGTGAACGGGGGTCGGTGCTCCTTCAGCTCGGTCCGGGCTGGCCGGAGGGAGCCGACCTCCAGCTCCAGGTCACCCGCGCCCGATGGGAGGGTCTCGGTGATGGTCACGGCCACCTACAGGCCCGCAAGGTGCGGGTCTCCCGGAGCGGCCGGGGGGAAGCCGCCCAGCCCCGCCGCGCCGACTTCTGGCTCCCTGGCCCCGACGGCCTGGTGGCGGTCGTGGCGGATGACGTGGTGGTCGACCCTGTCGCACCGGCTCGGCCGCTGCGGGCGGTGGGCTGAGCCCGGATGACCGCGGTGCGCACGCTCGTGGTGCGCTGCGCCGACTGGCCCATCGTGGCGGCGGGGGTAGCCCTCGACGTGCCGGCGGCCGTCGTGTACGCCAACCGGGTGGTGGCCACCTCGCCGGCGGCGCGCCAGCACGACGTCGTCCAACACCAACGCCGGCGCGAGGCGCAGTCCCGCTGCCCGGCGCTAGAGGTGCTCGACCACGACCCCGCCCGCGATGCGCGGATCTTCGAGCCCATCGTCGCCGCCCTCGACGCGCTGACCCCTCGCGTCGAGATCGCCCTCCCTGGCCAGGTGGCCTTCCCCACGCGTGGCCCATCCCGCTTCTTCGGCGGTGACGACGCACTGATGGCCCAGGCCCACACCATCGTCAGCGAGGCCTTGGGAGAGCGGGGCGGGTGCCAGGTGGGCATCGCCGACGGGCCTTTCGCCGCCGTCCTGGCGGCTCAGGCCGCTCGACCCACCATGGTCATCGCCCCCGGGGGCACGCCGGCCTTCCTGATGCCGCTCCCGATGGCCACGCTCGACCGACCGGAGCTGGTCGACGTGCTCGGCCGCCTCGGGCTGCGCACACTCGGCGCACTGGCGGCCCTGCCCGAGCGCGATGTCCTGGCCCGGTTCGGTGCCGAGGGCCGCGAGGCCTGGCGGCTGGCTAGCGGTTTAGACGAACGACCCCCGGCGCTGGCCCCGCCGCCGGATGACCTCACCGTCAGCGTCGAGCTCGATCCGCCGGCGGACACAGTCGCTCCCGCGGCCTTCTTGGCCCGAGGACTGGCCGAGGAGCTGCACCAGCGGCTGTGGGCGCGGGGCTCGGCCTGCACCCGGGTGGTGATCGGGGCCGAGACCGAGCACGGCGAGCACCTCGAACGGGTGTGGCGGGCCGAGGGTGCCCTCACCGCAGCGGCCATCGCCGACCGGCTCCGTTGGCAGCTCGACGGCTGGATCGGTGGGTCGGCCCGTCACCGGCCCACCGCCGGCATCAGCCGCCTGTGGCTGGCGCCCGACGAGGTGGTGCCGGCCGGCGGCCGTCAGCTCGGCTTCTGGGGCAGCGACGCCGCCACGGGCGACCGGGCCAGGCGCGCCGTCGCCCGCGTGCAGGGTCTGCTCGGCGTCGGATCAGTGGCGGTGCCGGAGTGGCGGGGCAGTCGCGACCCGGCCACCCAGATCGCCCTCGTGGCCGCCGAGGCGATCGACCTCACCGCCGAGCGCCCGGGCGCGCAGCGCGATCGCGTGCTCGGCCCGTGGCCCGGCCGCCTGCCCACGCCCTCGCCGGCCTGGGTCCACGGCGAACCCACCGCGGCCGAGGTGGTCGATGCGGCAGGGGAGCGGGTGCTCGTCAGCGGCCGCGGCACCCTGTCGGCGTCACCGCGGCGCCTGTCGGTGACCGGCGGCCCCTGGGCTGACATCCTGGCCTGGGCCGGTCCGTGGCCCCTCGAGGAGCGCTGGTGGGACACCGCTCGCCGTCGCCGCCGAGCCCGCCTCCAGCTGGTGACGGCCGACGGCCAGGCCCGCCTCGTAACGCTGGAGTCAGGCACCTGGCACATCGAAGCCACCTACGACTGAGGCCCGTGCGGAGACAGATGGGCAGAACTGGGACAGTGCAAGGGCGCGGTGAGGCGGCCCGGTGCAGCACGACCGTGACCAGGCATGGAGCCACCGAGCACGCCGCTCTGCCTCGCCGCACCCTTGCCCTTGACCTGGTCCTCCCTGTGGGTCAGTCGTTGCGGCAGCCGATGACGAAGAGGGTTCGTCACACCCACTTGCCGGGATTGAGGATCCCGGCGGGGTCGAGGGCGGCCTTGATCGCGCGGGTCATCTCCATCACGTCGGGGCCCAGCTGCTGGGCCAGGTGTCGGGCCTTGAGGGTGCCGATGCCGTGCTCCCCGGTGACGGTGCCGCCCAGGCTGAGCGCGGCCTGCATGATCTCGTCGAAGGCGAGTTCGGCACGGGCGGTGGCATCGGGGTCGCTGGCGTCGAAGCAGACCAGCGGGTGGAAGTTCCCGTCGCCGGCGTGGCCGATCACCGGGATGGCGGTGGCGTGGCGCTCGGCGATGGCGGCCACCGCCACCACCAGGGCGGGGACCTGGGGGATGGGCACGCTGACGTCCTCGATGAGCACGGTGCCCAGGCGCTCCACGCAGGGGATGGCCATGCGCCGGGCGGCCATGAGCATCTCGCCTTCGTCGGGGTCGTCGCTCACGGCCACGTAGGTCGCACCGGCGGCCGCGAAGGCGGCCTCGATCATCTCCGCCTCGCCGGCCTCGCCATCGACTTGGGCGAGCAGCAGCGCTCCGATCCCCGGGTCGAGGCCCATCGGCCGCACGCGCTCCACGGCGGCCACGGCGGCGGCGTCCATCAGCTCGAGGGCGGCTGGTCGCAAGGTGGTGACCACCTCGGTGACCGCCCGACCCGCGGCCACCACGTCGGCGAAGGTACCCACGATCGTCGTGGCTGGTGGCGGTGCGGGGCGCAGCCGGAGGGTGGCCTCCGTGATGATCCCGAGGGTGCCCTCCGAGCCGATGAAGAGGCGCTTGAGGTCGTACCCCGCCACGTCCTTGATCGTGCGACCGCCGAGGCGCACGGCCCGACCGTCGGCCAGCACCACCTCCAGGCCGAGCACGTAGTCGGTGGTGACGCCGTACTTCACGCAGCACAGCCCGCCCGCGTTGGTGGCCAGGTTCCCGCCGATGGAGCAGATCTCGAACGATGACGGGTCGGGCGGATACCAGAGGCCGTGGGCACGGGCGGCCGCCTTCACCTCGGCGTTGAGCAGCCCGGGCTGCACCACCGCCACCATGGCGGCGGGATCGATCGTGATGGCCCGCATCCGCTCGGTCGACAGCGTGATGGCGCCGTCGATGGCCGACGCGCCCCCGGAGAGACCCGTGCCCATGCCGCGCGGCACCACTGGCACGCCGTGGGCCGTCGCCACCCGCATTGTGGCCTGCACGTCGGCGGTCGACGCGGCCCGCACGACGGCCACCGGTCGGCCGGCCGCGGCTGTGGTCGCCCGGTCGTGCCGGTACCCCTCGACGATGTCGGGGTCGGTGACGAGCGCGCCGTCGGGCAGCACCTGGGCCAAGGCGCGCGCCACCACCTCGGCGAGGGCGACGGGCGGCGCAGCCATCGCTGGAGGCTACGCCCGTCATTGCTGGGGGGGATGCCGAGATGCCACCTGAGCGGCCCGCTCTGCCATCATCGGCGGCCATGACCACGCCAGCAGACCTGGGGTTCGACCCGAAGCGCCTCGGCCATCTCGACGCCGTCCTCCACCAGTACGTCGACAAGGGAAAGATCCCCGGGGTGCAGACCCTCGTCAGCCGCCGGGGCGAGCTGGTACATCGGGACTGCTACGGGTTCCGTGACGTGGAGGCCGCCCTCCCCGTCGAGGCCGACACCCTCTACCGGATCTACTCGATGACCAAGCCGATCACGTCGGTGGCGCTGATGATGCTGTACGAGGAGGGGCACTTCCTCATGGAGAACCCGGTGAGCCGCTGGATCCCCGAGCTCGGCGACCTGCGGGTGTGGGCCGGCGGCACGGAGGAAGTCCCGGAGACTCGAGCCCTCGAGTCGCCCCTCACCGTCCACCACGTGCTGACCCACACCTCGGGCCTCACCTACGGGTTCCAGTACGCCCATCCCGTCGACGCCATGTACCGGGCGGCCGACCTCGGCAACTTCACCCAGCCGACCTACGACCTCCAGGAGTGCATGGCCCGGTTGGGCGACCTGCCGCTCCAGTTCGAGCCTGGGCACGCGTGGAACTACTCCATGTCCACCGACGTGTGCGGGCGCCTGGTGGAGGTGATGAGCGGCCAGACCCTCGACGAGTTCTTCCGCACCCGCATCTTCGAGCCGCTGGGTATGGCCGACACGGGGTTCGCGGCCCCGGAGGCCGACCTCGAGCGCTGCAGCCCGCTCTACGTGTTCGCGCCTGGCAAGGGGATGACCACCATGGCGTCGGCCCGGTCCATGATCGTGCCCCCCTCGATGCTCTCGGGCGGCGGAGGGCTGGTGAGCTCCGCCGATGACTACCTGCGCTTCTGTCACCTGCTGGTCGGGCGTGGCCAGCTCGACGGGGTGCGGCTCCTGTCGCCTCGCACACTGCAGTTCATGACCACCAACCACCTGCCCGGCGGGAAGTCCCTCAACGAGATGGGGCAGGCAACCTTCTCCGAGGTGGCCATGGCCGGCACCGGCTTTGGGCTCGGGTTCTCGGTGCTGCTGGACCCAGCCGCCAGCCAATCGCTTGGCTCAGCAGGGCAGTACGCCTGGGGCGGGGCGGCCAGCACCGCCTTCTGGATCGACCCGGCCGAGGACCTGGCCGTGGTGTTCATGACCCAGCTGCTGCCGTCGAACACCTACCCCCTGCGCCGCCACCTGCAAGCCGGGGTCTACCAGGCCCTCATCGACTGATCCCTGCCGGCAGGCTAAGGAGGCGAGCCGATAGGCGAGCCCCAAGACGACACAGCGCCGTGGTTTCAACTTCGCAGCACAACGGCCGCCTGTCCGCGCAACTCCTACGCCATGCTGGCGCGATGCCGAGGTGGGTGTGTCCCGACTGTGGCCGGCAGTTCGGTCGCACGAAGCAGAGTCACGAGTGCGCGCCGGCCATGGACCTGGAGGACTACTTCTCCACCGGCCCCTCCTTCGAGCGGCCGGTCTACGACGCCGTCATGGCCCACCTGGCCACCGTGGGCCCCGTGTACGTGGAGCCGGTATCGGTGGGCATCTTCCTCAAGCGGTCGCTCACCTTCGCCCAGCTGCGACCGATGACCAGGTGGGTGGCGGTGTCGTTCACGCTGCACCGCACGGTGTCGAGCGCCCGGATCGCTCGGAAGGTCATCGATGCCGGACGAAGCAGGTACCACGTCGTCAACGTGCGGGGCCCAGACGAGGTCGACGATGTCCTCTGCGAGTGGCTGACCGAGGCGTACTTCACCTCGCCCGAGTAGCTACTCGAAGGTGTGGTGGACGGCCTCGACGTTGTTGCCGTCGGGGTCGCGCACGAAGGCGCCGTAGTAGCCGGCGTGGTACTCGGGCCACACCTTGGGTTCGTGCAGCACCTCGCCGCCAATGGCCACGGCGGCATCCCGGAAGGCATCGACCGCCTCGCGACTCGGGGCGGTGAAGGCGATGTGGGCCTCTTGGCGCACGTCGCCATGGGTGGACTCCGCGCCGATCCAGAAGCAGGGGAACCCCGTGCCGTACCCGATGACGCCGGGGAACTCGAGGATGCGCTTCCCCCCGATCGTGTCGAGCACGGCGTCGTAGAACGCGGCCGCCCGGGGGAGGTCGGCGACTTGGATCGAGAGATGGTCGAGCATGCCTACATCATCGCCCACCGGGCGTCGGCTCCCACGGGCTGCCAGCATGGCCTGATGGCGGACGAGGCGGTCGAGCGGCCCGCGGTGGCGGAGCTGGTCACACCCGCGCTGCCGGTGCTGGTGATGATCGCGCTGATGTGGGGCGAGGAGGTGGTGGACACGGCCCTCGACGGTCGCCTCGACCGGTTCGGCATCCGCCCCCGACAGCTGGATGGCCTCGACGGCATCCTGTTCGCCCCGTTCCTCCACGGCGGGTTCGGTCACCTCGTGGCCAACACGCTCCCCTTTCTCCTGATGGGCGGGGCGATCTGCCTCGGGAGCGTGGCTCGGTTCGTGCAGGTGACGCTGATCGTGGGGGTCATCGGCGGTCTGGGGACCTGGCTCACCGGCCCCGCCCACTCGGTGCACATCGGGGCCAGTGGCCTCGTGTTCGGCTACCTCACCTACCTGATCGGTCGGGGCCTCTTCGCCCACAAGGTCACCTACCTCGTGGGTGGCGTCGTGAGCTTCCTCGTGTACGGCGGCGTCCTCTGGGGGCTGCTCCCTGGACCGGGGGTGTCGTGGCAGGGGCACCTCTTCGGGGCCGTCGGCGGTGTCGTAGCGGCATGGCTTCTCCACGCCGAACGGGTCCAACGGCCAGACTGACGGTATGACCCCCGACGACCTGCGCTCTCGCCGCGAAGCCGTGGTCCGCCTTCACATGGAGGCGGAGAACCAGCACGACTACGACACCGTGATCGGCACCTTCGCCCACCCCCGCTACGAGCTGATGGCCACGGGGCAGGTGTTCGACGGCGAGGAGGAGGTCCGCCACTACTTCGCGGCTAGCCGCGGCGCCTTCCCCGATCAGCGCAACGAGCTGGTGTCGCTCCGTCACGCCGATGATGCCGTGGTGGTGGAGCTCGACCTCCTGGGCACCCACCTTGGTCCGCTGCGGGGCATCGAACCCACCGGCGGCACCTTCCGCAGCCGCATGGCCGGCCTCTTCATCTTCGAGGACGACACCGACCGCATCGTGTGCGAGCGCGTCTACTTCGACTCGGGCGACGTCCTCCGCCAGCTCGGCCTGTAGTCGTGCGTGGACGCGCGCAGCAGTCTCCTAGGGGATCGCGTTGAGGCTGCCGCAGTGGAAGGTGTGTAGCGCGGTGAAGGACGCACCGTTCGACGTGTTCTCCGACTGATTGGCGGTGGCGCCCAGCACGAGGCTGGGAGGATTGCTCGACAGGTCGATGGTGTAGATCGTCGAGGTTCCCGTGTACGTCACGCCGTCGTTGCTCGTGGTCGCGAAGACCTCGATGCCCGTATCAAAGCCGAAGCACGCCAAGCCGTCGGCGGCCGTCACAGTGATGCCGATCGGGAACTCCGCCGGGGCGTTGTTCAGCTCCACCCGTTGGAGATCGCAGTTCAGGAACACCAGGACGCCGACGATGTCCGTCGCCGCTCCGGATCCGACTTTGACCCATGCCTCCTCGGCCGTGTCGTTGTTGACCGTCGCCCCTCCAATCGCGGTCATCGTTGGGCCTGTGCCGGCGAGGACCTCGTCGTCCAGGCCCACACCTCCGGCTTCTGCTCGCACATGCCACACGCTCCCGAGCTGATAGACGCGCAGAGTCTCAGCCGTACCGTCGCCGTCGAAGTCGACCGGAGCGGTGGTGATGTCGCTTGCGCTGCTCGGCACGGGCGGGATGGCCGGACAGCTGAAGTTGAGGGGCTCCGGCCCATCCCCGTCGTGGTCCCCGTCCGGGATTGTCGTGGTCCCATCGGTCGTCGTGGTCGCCTTGGTCGTCGTAGCCGTGTCGTCCTCGACGTAGATGTCCTGGCCCCCGCTGTTGTTCGACCCCAGCAGCCACGCGCCGACGGCGACCGCGGCGATGACCAACAGCGCCGCGCCGATCTTGGCGAGGTTCCCCCCGCGGTCGAAGATTCCCCAGCCACGACGTCGGCCGTCGCTCTCCTCCGGCCGCGGTTCGTCATCAGGTCCGACGTCGGACATCGTGAGCCTCCCCAGGTTGGCCAGTCTTACCCGGCACCCACCTCACCCTCGGAGACTGCCGGCGGCGGCCAGGGGCACCCGGTCGATGGCGGTACCCATGAGGTCGACGAAGTTGTCGCAATAGAAGGCCTGGCGCACCTCGTCGGAGGCGTCGCCGAGGCTGGCCTCGAAGCGCTCCATTGGGCGGCGGCCGCCCTCCACATGGGGGAAGTCGGTGGAGAACAGGGCCACCTCGGCGCCCGCCTGCTCCACGATCCAGCCCACGTCCTCCGTGGGGTAGGGCGTGGCTCGCACCTGGCGGCGCACGAACTCGCTCGGCCGCAGCGAGAGGTCCTGCAGGCGCTGCTCGTGCTTCACGAAGGCGTCGAAGGCCGACTCCATCTGCCGCATCCAGCCCGGCAGCCAGATGGCGCCCTGCTCGATGACGCCGACCTTCAGCCCCGGGTGCCGCTCGAGCACGCCGTCGAAGATCATGGTGGCAAGGGTCTGGGTGGGCGGACCGGGGATGGCCATGTAGTCCACGGAACGGAAGTTCTCGTCGCCGCCGTGGAAGTCGGGCACGTAGGCGCCGCCGTTCACGAAGTACTTCGGGTGGAGCAGCTGGCCGCCGCCGCCGACGTGCAGCACGATCGGGATACCGGCCTCCTCGGCCTGCCGCCAGACCGGGTCCAGCTTGAGGTGGCTGGGGGAGTGATCGTTGGGGCACCCGCTGGGCACCAGCAGGGCGGCCGCTCCCATGGCGATGGCCTCGCCGGCCATGGCGGCGGCGCGATCGAAGTCTGCCAGCGGCACATAGCAGGTGGGCAGCAGCCGGGCGTCGACCGAGCAGAACTCCACCATGCCGCGGTTGTGGGCGCGGGCGGCGCCGTAGGCGAGGTCGAGGTCGCCGCTGCGCTCGAGCCGCAGGAGGTGGCCGTTGTTGAACGTGTTGAACAGGAGCTGGCTGGCCACGCCGAGCAGGTCGAGGGCCAGCGGGCGATCCTCCCGGATGAACGAGCCGGTGGCCTTGAAGTTCTTGCGGGCCATGATCTCTTCGGCGTCGCGGGCGCGGAACTCGGGGTCGGCGTGGCGCTGGCGCATCTGGTCGATGGCCTCCGCCTCGCCCGGCGCCAGGCCCAGCTCCACGTTGGGTCGCAGCTGCTCCCGCACATCCGGGTCCGCATGCGAGAGCAGCCAAGTGGGCTCCTCCATGATGTGGGCGTCGGCGTCATGCACGACGCGCCCCTCGATGTACGGCATCCCCGTCCCCCTGCTCGCGTTCGCCTCCGCAGGCTATGGCGCCGCGAGACCCTCGCGCACCGCGTGTGCCCCTCAGTGTGAGCTGCGCAGCCTGGCCTGCGGGACGTGAGGTGGTCGGCCGTCCGGACTCCCGGCATCACGCTGGTACCCCGATCAGGCCAGGAACATGGAGACCCGCTCTGGCCAGGCCCGCACCTCGGCGACGTGCTCGGCGACGTGCAGCTCGGCGGTCGGGAGGAGCTCGGCTAGGCGGAGGGCCGTGGAGACCGGGTGGCCAGGGTCGGTGGCCCACGCCAGGACGAGGGCCGGCTGGGTGAGGGTGGTTATGGACTCGGGCGACGGGAGGTCGGAGGCGGCGGCGGCGCGGAGCACGGTGGGCAACAGCTCCTCGGGGATATCGGCCTCGAACGGGAATGGGTCTTCCTCGAAGATGGTCGGCTTGGGCGTGGCGTTGGCGAGCTCGAGCCACGCCGACTTGCCGGCGCGCTCGACGAACGCCGCCGACGCCTCGTAGACATCCGCCTGCGCCGCGCGCGTCTCCCACGCCGTCGGCGGGATCACCAGCACCAGCCGCTCGAACCGCCCCGGCTCCTGCACAGCGGCGTGAAGCAGCGTGGCGCACCCCATCGATGCGCCACCGGCGGGCGCCCGCTCGATCTCGAGGTGGTCCATCAATCCGAGGAGGTCATCAGCCAACCGGGGCCACTCGTAGGCGCCCCGGTCGTCGAGCGGTCCGCCGGTGACACCGTGGCCGCGAGCGTCGTAACGGATCACCTGGCGGCCGGCGGACGTCAGCGGCGCCCAGTCGAAGAGCCCCCTCCGATCCTCGTTGGCCCGGCTGCTGGTGAGCCCGTGGCACCAGACGAACGGCGCCCCGTGGCCGAGGACGGAGCAGGCGAGGTCTGACACGCCCGGCACGCTACCGAGGTCGGGGCCGAGCGGTTCGGCCCCTAGGAGACTGCTGAGGCGGCGCTCGATGGCGTGCAGCTCGTCCACGCGCCATCCCTGCCATCGGGCCAGGTCTGGTCACACGCTCGGTCAGGCGAGGAAGTGACGACCTGGAAGCGTCGAGCTGGACGGCCTGTTCAGAGCTTCACGGCGGCGAGCACGAGCGAACCGAACGCGAGCATCGTCCCTGCGTTGGCGAGGACCATGGTGCGCGTCTGCTCGCGAAACCCTCGCTCGAGCTTGCCGTCGAGCTCCGCTCGCATGACGCCCAGCTCACCCGTGACCTCGGTGCGGAGCTGGTGGATGTCGCCCGTGAGGCCGGTGTGCGCCTCATCGAGGTCGGCCTTCGAGAGCACTCGCAGGTGCTCGAGGTCCGTCGTGGTGGCCACGTCGGCCCAGCCGACGGGTGGGAGGTGCTCCATGAGCGTGATCGCCTCCTCGGTTCCGAGCACCTCCTCGAGTCGTTGGAAGAGGTGGTGTCGCTGTCGTTCGGTGATGGCCATCGCAGATCCCGTCGTCGGGTTGCCGTGATGGGGGAAGTGCCCCGAGCGTATGCCCCAACAGGTCCACTTGACGAGAGCGAACAAGTGTTCGATCCTGGGTCGGTGGGGTTCAACAACCCGGATGTGCCGTGGTCGCAGCTGGAGCGGACGTTGTCCGGCCGCGCCCGCACGGGGCGCGCCACCCGGGTGCCGGCGGGGGCCAACGGGGGCGACAGCCCGGCGTGGTCGCCGGTGCGCTCGGCCTACGTGCCGCCGCCGGTGCTGGAGCGGCGCACGAACGGCACGCCCTACGCCGAGCTGCACTGCCACTCCACCTTCAGCTTCCTCGATGGGGCCAGCCACCCCGAGGAGCTGGCCGAGGAGGCGGTCCGGCTGGGCCTGGAGGCGCTGGCCCTCACCGACCACGATGGCTTCTACGGGGTGGTGCGCTTCGCCGAGGCGGCCCGGGCGGTCGGCGTGCCGACGGTGTTCGGCGCGGAGCTGTCGCTCGGGCTCACCAAGCCGCAGAACGGCGTGCCCGACCCCGAGGGCACCCACCTGCTGGTGCTGGCCCGCGACCCTGAGGGCTACGCCCGCTTGGCGTCCACCATCAGCGCCGCCCAGCTGGCCGGCGCCGAGAAGGGCAAGCCGATCTACGAGGGCATCGCCTGGGAAGAGGTGCACGGCGACCACTGGCTCGTGCTCACCGGCTGTCGCAAGGGCACCGTCCCTGCCGCCCTCGAGCGCCACGGGCCAGCCGCCGCCGCCCGGGAGCTCGACGCCTTGGTCGCCACCTTCGGGCGCGCCAATGTGGCCGTGGAGCTGTGCGACCACGGCGACCCGCTCGACTCCGCCCGCAACGACGCCCTGGCCCAGATCGCCGTTCGGGCCGGGGTCGACGTCGTTGCCACCACCAACGCCCACTACGCCACGCCCGCCGGCCGGAAGCTGGCCACCGCCATGGCGGCCGTGCGGGCCCGGCGCAGCATGGACGAGCTCGACGGTTGGCTGCCCGCCTGCGCCGGCGCCCACCTGCGCTCGGGTGACGAGCAGGCCCGCCGCTTTGCCCGCTGGCCGGGCGCCGTCGAGCGGGCGGCCGAGCTGGGCCGGGCCTGCGCCTTCGACCTGCAGCTCGTCGCCCCGCAGCTGCCACCGTTCCCGTGCCCCGACGGCCTCTCTGAGATGGCCTACCTCCGTCGCCTCACCGCCGAGGGCGCCCAGCGACGCTACGGCATCGACCTCCCAGAGCACCCGCCGCATCCGCCGCAAGCGACGATGCGAGCGACGGAGCCGTCGCACGGCGACAGAGCGGCCACAGGCGGCCTGCGTGGCCGGGGAACGCCGGCAGGACAGATCGAGCACGAGCTGGCGCTGATCGAGCAGCTCGGGTTCCCCGGCTACTTCCTCGTGGTGTGGGACATCGTCGACTTCTGCCGTCGCTCGAACATCTACTGCCAGGGCCGGGGGAGTGCCGCCAACAGCGCCGTCTGCTACGCCCTCGGCATCACCAACGCGGACGCCGTGGCGCTCGGCCTGCTCTTCGAGCGCTTCCTGTCGCCCGATCGGGACGGGCCGCCCGACATCGACATCGACATCGAGTCGGGTCGTCGGGAGGAGGCCATTCAGTACGTCTACGCCAAGCACGGCCGCCGCCACGCTGCCCAGGTGGCCAACGTCATCACCTACCGGGCCAAGTCGTCGATCCGCGATGTCGCCAAGGCCCTCGGCTACGCCCCCGGCCAGCAGGATGCCTGGGCGAAGCAGGCCGACGCCTGGGGCGGCGTGGCCACCACTGCGGCACAGCAAGAGGAAGAGCGCCAGGCTGCGCAGCCGGTACGAGCGGGGGAGCCGTCGCACGGCGGAGGAGCGGCCACCAGCCGCCCACGGGGCCGGGGAACGGCGACGGGGATCCCCGCCGCCGTGCTCGCCCTGGCCGCCGAGCTCGAGCACGCGCCTCGCCACCTCGGCATCCACTCTGGCGGCATGGTGATCTGCGACCGCCCGATCGTAGAGGTGTGCCCGGTGGAGTGGGCCCGCATGGAAGGCCGCTCGGTGCTCCAGTGGGACAAGGACGACTGCGCCGCCATCGGTCTGGTGAAGTTCGACCTGCTGGGCCTCGGGATGCTCGAGGTGCTCCACGGCTGCATCGACCTCGTGCGAGAGGTGCACGGGGTTGACGTCGACCTCGCCACCATCCCCCAGGAGGACGAGGTGTACGACATGCTCTGCCGGGCCGACTCGATCGGCGTGTTCCAGGTGGAGAGCCGGGCCCAGATGGCCACCCTGCCCCGGCTGCGGCCCCGGGTGTTCTACGACCTCGTGGTGGAGGTGGCCCTCATCCGCCCCGGCCCGATCCAGGGTGGCTCGGTGCACCCCTACATCCGGCGCCGCAATGGCAAGGAGCCCGTCACCTATTTGCACCCGCTGCTCGAGCGGTCGCTGAAGAAGACGCTCGGCATCCCACTCTTCCAGGAGCAGCTCATGCAGATGGCCATCGACGTAGGCGGCTTCAGCCCCGGCGAGGCCGACCAGCTCCGTCAGGCCATGGGCTCCAAGCGCAGCCGGGAGCGCATGGAGCGGCTCCACCAGCGCTTCGCCGTCGGCGCCGGTGAGCGGGGCGTCACCCCTGACGTCATCGAGGTCATCTGGGAGAAGCTGGCCGCCTTTGCCAGCTACGGATTCCCGGAGAGCCACTCGGTGAGCTTCGCCTACCTCGTCTACGCGTCGTCGTGGCTGAAGCGCTGGTACCCGGCCGCCTTCTGCGCGGCGCTGCTGAACGCCCAGCCGATGGGCTTCTACTCCGCCCACACCCTCGTGCAGGACGCCCGCCGCCACGGCGTGGAGGTCCGTACCCCCGACCTCAACGCCTCCGCCGCCACCGCAACCCTTGAAATCCCCGGTTCTGGCGTTGTTTCTGGACGCGTGGCGCCGAGAAACAACGCCAGAACCGAGAGTTGGGGGGCCGACGGGCCTGCTGTACGGCTGGGGGTGTCCTACGTGCGGGGGATCGGTGACGACCTAGCGGAGCGGATCGCGGCGGGGCGGCCCTACGCCGACCCGGAGGACCTGGCCCGCCGGGTGCCGCTCACGCTGCCGCAGCTGGAGGCGCTGGCCACCAGCGGCGCCTTCGACTGCTTCGGGATGTCTCGCCGGGAGGCGATCTGGGCGGCCGGGGCCGTGGCCCAGGTGGGAGAGGGCCGCCATGGGGCCCAGCGGCTCCCCGGCATCGTCACCGGCGTTACGGCTCCGGACCTGCCGGTCATGACCTGCGCCGAAGCGGCCCGGGCCGACCTGTGGTCCACCGGTGTGAGTCCCGAGGGTCACCCCACCCGCTTCGTGCGTGCCCACCTGGCCGCGCGCGGGGTGGTGACGGCCATCGGTCTGGCTGCCATCGAACCGGGCATGCGGGTGCTGGTGGGTGGTGTGGTCACCCACCGCCAGCGGCCGGCCACCGCCGGGGGCACGCTGTTCGTGAACCTGGAGGACGAGACCGGCCTCATCAACGTGGTGGTGTCGAAGGGCTGCTGGGCTGCCTACCGCAAGGTGGCTCGCACCGCTCCCGCCATGCTGGTGCGGGGTCGCCTCGAACGCTCTGAGAGCGTCACCAACGTCATCGCCGACCGCCTCGAGCTCCTCCCGCTGTCGGCTCCCACGACCGGGTGGCGTGTCTCCAGCCGCGACTTCCGGTAGTGGGGCGGATCGACGATGCTGGCGTCCTCGCTAGGTTGGCGGCGGTGAGCACCCGGCCTCATCATCGAACGCTCAAGGAGCACCTCGGGGCTTGGGACGCCGACCAGGTCGTCACCCTCCTGACTCGCCGGCCCGACCTCGTGGTGCCCCGGCCGCCCACCAACCTGGTCGAGCTGGCCGAGCGGGCCCAGTTCCAGCCGTCGCTGACGGCGGCCATCGGTCGCACCACCTTGGCCGAGAACCGTCTGTTGCAGGTGGTCGTGTGCTTGCGTCCGTCGGCGCCGGATGCCGAGGTGGCTCGGGCCCTGCCCGAAGGCGTCAGCTTCGAGGCCATCGAGCCGTTGCTGACCGAGCTGGAGCGGGCTGCACTGGTGTGGCGCCACGACGGGCGCATCCACTGCTCGGGCAGTCTGCGCCAGGCCATGCCCACCACCCTGGGTCCGCCGCTGCACCAGCTCGATCGGGGTCTCACCGTCGAGCACCTCAAGCAGGCGGTGTCCCTGCTGCGCACTCTGCTGACCGAGGCGACAGGGGTGGGTGTCCTGCCCCCGCCGGCCACGGGGGAGCAGGGGCGCCCGCCCCGCAAGTCTGACCTCATGGAGGAGCTGGGCGCACTGCTGGCCGCCGAGGGCGTGGCCGCCGCGGTGGCGGCCGCCGCTCCGGAGGAAGCCGCCCTGCTGATGGAGCGCTTGGCGACAGGGACGCCCTGGGTG
>Ga0136633_1000677_pt1 | contig 25638 bp, 30 predicted proteins | sample AntDrymeUQ832206_2_FD_105494 | JGI IMG/M metagenome (GOLD analysis project Ga0136633, IMG submission 105494) | Polar desert sand microbial communities from Dry Valleys, Antarctica - metaG UQ83 (22.06) | ecosystem: Environmental > Terrestrial > Soil > Desert | place: Antarctica: Dry Valley... | reverse complement strand
CGGTCGGCGAACGATCCAAGCGCGTGCAGGCCGACATGAGCCACGACACCCTTGCCGGACCCTTCCACCACCACCGAAACCGTGCCGTTACCGTGCATCTCCGAAGTGCCCTTCTGGTGGGGGCCGGGACCACAACCGTGTGGTTCGTTCCCCACGGGTGACGTGTCACGGCTGAGGGAGATTTGCGACCGCGCGGATCGACAAGCTGAAGGCCTATCTCGCCCATAAAAGATCTACGGTCGCCACTCGGCAAGCGTAAGCAAGGGCTTCGCGTCCGCGATTGCCCCCGTCGATGACTACGACGGGGCCCGGGTCGCGCGGATGCTCGAGTTGCTCGATCAGGGCCCGACCTCAGACTTGGAGTGCCTGTTCTGCGGCGCGCCGGCAGCGTCCTGGGACCACCTCGAGAGCATCGTGCTGGCCAAGCAGTACAACCCGCCCGGCCACGTCATTGGGAACCTCGTTCCTGCCTGCCGCACGTGTAACGAACGCAAGGGCAACCAGCATGGCGTGCCTTCGTCGCCCAGAACCTCGACGCGGCGCGACAGGCAGTCGTGACGGCACGGCTGGAGCGGTTTGTCGCCGAGCTGGTGTACACCAGGCCTCCAGAGGAAGGCGCGCTGAGTCCTGAGCTGCTGACGGAGCTCGACGCGATGCGCGACGAGGTGCACGCCATCATGCGGCGCGCCGACGATCTCATCGCGGCGGCCCGACCATCACGCAAGCCGCCTCGGCCAGAGGGACCGGGTGTCGCAGGACCAGCGCTGGACGGCTTCTTCGGCGAGGTGTTCGACCTGCTCGAGCCCGCTGGAGTCAACAGGCCGGCCATGAAGGGACGCCCCAACGCTCAGTTCTCCTCTGGCCCGTTCGGGAGCTTCTGGATCTGGCCTCGGGGGGCCGAACTGCGGGTCGGCTGCTACCTCGACACCCGTCACGCCGACGCCGGCAACAGGGCAGTCTTCAACGAGGAGCTGTTCTCGCTGCTTCTAGCCGAGGAGGACGAGATCCAGTCGGTCGTCGGGGAGGACCTGGTCTGGGACGAGCTGCCGGGTAGGCAGTCGTGTTGGATCGGGCTGTCCCGCCCGCGGCCCGACCTCGACGATCCCGCGGACCGAGCGGCTGCTGCCGCCTGGGCCGCGGACGCACTGGAACGGCTCCTGCTTGTGCTCGAACCGCGGGCCCGTGCCCATGCGGCCGAGCTGATCAGGCTGCGTCGCAGCCCAGCGTTGCCTTCGTCACAACCGGCGAGTACCACCGAGCCGTGACGGCGGCGAGCCCGCGGTGGCTGTGGAAGTCCTCTACCTGTGCGTTCACCGCCGCATCGAAGACGTTGGTTACCACCCCACCGTCTCCCCGATGTCCTCGTGCCACAGCTCCGGGTGGTCGGCGATGAAGGCCTCCATCAACCGGACGCAGCGGGGGTCGCCGACCACCTCGACGACGATCCCGGCGGCGTCGAGGAGGTGCCGGGGTCCCGAGAAGGTGCGGTTCTCGCCCACCACCACCCGCCCGATCCCGTAGAGCAGGATGGCCCCGGTGCACATCGAGCACGGCGACAGGGTCGAGTAGATCGTCGCCTGGCGGTATGCCGAGGCGGGGAGCCTCCCCGCGTTCTCCAGACAGTCCATCTCGGCGTGGAGGACGACGCTGCCCCGCTGCACCCGCCGGTTGCGGCCCCGCCCCACGATCTCTCCGTCGATGACCAGCACCGAGCCGATCGGGATCCCGCCCTGGGCGAGACCGGCCTCGGCCTCGGCCACGGCGGCGTCGAGAAAGGGATCGCTCCCCGGGTGGTCGGTGGTCACCGCCACTCGAGGATCACCTTGCCGCACTCACCCGACCGCACCGTCTCCAAGGCGTCGGCGTAGTCCTCGGCGGCGAAGTGGTGGGTGATGACCGGGGTCACGTCGAGCCCGGTCTGCAGCATCGCCAGCATCTTGTACCAGGTCTCGAACATCTTGCGCCCGTAGATCCCGCGCAGGGTGAGCCCCTTGAAGATGATGTCGTTCCAGTCGATGGGGGCGTTGGCGGTCGGGATCCCGAGCAGGGCGATCTGCGCCCCGTTGTTCATGGTCGAGATCATGTCGTGGAGCGCCGATGACACCCCGGACATCTCCATCCCGACATCGAAGCCCTCCCGCATCCCCAGCGAGGCCATCACCCCGGCTAGCGCCGTTGTGGTGACGTTGACCGCCCGGTCCGCCCCCATCGTCGCCGCCATCCCCAGCCGGTAGTCGTTGACGTCGGTGACCACCACGAACCGGGCGCCGACGTGGCGGGCGATCGCCACCGCCATCACCCCGATCGGGCCCGCCCCGGTGATCAGCACGTCCTCGCCGACCAGGTCGGCGCTGAGGGCGGTGTGGGTGGCGTTGCCCAGCGGGTCGAGGATGGCGGCGACGTCGTCCGACACGTCGTCGGGGACCGGCTGGACGTTCTCACCGGGGATGGCGACCAGATCGGCGAAGGCCCCGGGCCGGTTGACCCCGACCCCGACGGTGTGGAGACACAGGTGTTGGCGGCCGCCCTGGCAGTTGCGGCACCGGCCGCACACGATGTGCCCTTCGCCCGACACCCGCTGCCCGACGGCGAGCCCGGTGACCTCGGAGCCGAAGGCGGCGACGGTGCCCATGTACTCGTGGCCGATCACCATGGGTACCGGGATGGTCCTCTGCGCCCACTCGTCCCACGAGACGATGTGCAGATCGGTCCCGCAGATCGACGCCTTGCCCACCGCGATCAGGACGTCGTTGGGTCCCACCTCGGGCTCGGGGACCTCCTCCATCCAGATCCCCTGCTCCGGCTTGGCCTTGACCAGTGCCCGCATCAGTCGACCACCCCCAGTTCGGCGCCGACCTCGGTGAAGGCGACGATGGCCCGGTCGAGGTGTTCCCTGGTGTGTGCCGCCGACAGCTGGGTGCGGATCCGGGCCTGGCCCTTCGGCACGACCGGGAACGAGAACCCGATGACATAGATGCCCTTGGTGAGCAGCCGGTCGGCCATCTCCCCGGCGAGGGTGGCGTCACCCAGCATCACCGGGATGATGGGGTGCCCGGCCCCGGCCAGGGTGAACCCTGCGCTCTCCATCCCGGCCCGGAAGTAGGCGGCGTTGCGGGCGAGCCGGTCCCGCAGCTCCCCGGATCCGGCCACCATGTCGAGCACCCGCCGCGTCGTCGCCGCCATCACCGGGGCCAGCGTGTTGGAGAACAGGTAGGGGCGGGAGCGCTGCCGCAGCCACTCCACGATCTCCCCACGCCCCGAGGTGTAGCCGCCGGATGCGCCGCCGAGCGCCTTTCCCAACGTCCCGGTGACGATGTCGATGCGGTCGGCGACCCCGTGGTGGTCGGGGGTGCCGGCGCCGTGGGGACCCATGAACCCGACGGCGTGGGAGTCGTCGACCATCACCATGGCGTCGTAGCGGTCCGCCAGCCCGCAGATGCCGGGGAGGTCGGCGATGAGCCCGTCCATCGAGAACACCCCGTCGGTGGCGATGAGCCGGAACCGGGCGCCCGCCGCCGCCCGGAGCTGCGCCTCCAGATCGGTCATGTCGTTGTTGGCGTAGCGGAACCGCTGCGCCTTCGACAGCCGCACCCCGTCGATGATCGAGGCGTGGTTGAGGGCGTCCGAGATCACGGCGTCCTCCTCGCCCAGCAAGGTCTCGAACAGCCCCCCGTTGGCGTCGAAGCACGACCCGTACAGGATGGTGTCGTCGGTGCCGAGGAATCCGCTCAGCTCCTCCTCCAGCCTGCGGTGCACCTCATGGGTGCCGCAGATGAAACGGACCGACGCCATCCCGTAGCCATACTTGGCGACGGCGTCCTTGGCGGCTTCGATCAGCGCAGGGTCGTTGGCCAACCCCAGGTAGTTGTTGGCGCAGAGGTTGACCACCTCGGACCCGTCGTCGAGGGTGATCACCGCATCCTGCTGGCTGGTGATGATGCGCTCGGTCTTGTACAACCCTTCGGCGTGCAGCCGCTCGGTCTGTTGAGACAGGTGATCGAGATAGCGCTGGGTCATGGCACCTCCGGCGTCCGAGTCTATGGGCAACGCCCCGCCCGGGCACCTCGGCTAGCTTCCGGGCGATGGACGACCAGCAACGCCCGGCGCCGGACGACGTACGGCGTCAGCTGAGCGACGGGATGCGGGAGCAGCTCGAGCTTGGTCGGGTCTTCGGCGGGCTGGCCACCTTCGGGCAGCGTCCATTCGTTCCCGAGGTCGATCGTCTCCAAGCGTGGCGGCCGGACGTGGCCATCGTCGGGGCCCCGTTCGACAACTCCACCACCAACCGCGCCGGCGCCCGCTTCGGGCCGCGGGCGATCCGCAGCCTGGTCTACGAGCCGGGCAGCTACCACCTCGATCTCGGTATCGAGATCTTCGACTGGCTGGAGGTGGTCGACCACGGCGACGCCCACTGCCCCCACGGTCAGACCGAGCGGAGCCACGCCAACATCCATGATCGGGTCCTTGGGGTGGCGGAGCGGGGCATCGTTCCGGTGGTCCTCGGCGGGGACCACTCGATCACCTGGCCGGCGGCGACCGCGGTCGCCGAGGTCCACGGCTTCGGCGAGGTGGGGATGGTCCATTTCGACGCCCACGCCGACACCGCCGACACCGTCGACGGGAACCTGGCCAGCCACGGGACCCTGATGCGCCGGCTGATCGAGTCCGGAGCCATCCCCGGGACCCACTTCGTCCAGGTGGGGTTGCGCGGCTACTGGCCGCCCGAGGAGACCTTCCGTTGGATGATCGACCAGGGCATGCGTTGGCACACCATGCAAGAGATCTGGGAGCGTGGCTTCAAGGCGGTGATGGCGGAGGCGGTTGCCGAGGCGCTGGCTTCGGCGGAGCTGCTCTACGTGTCGGTCGACATCGACGTGCTCGACCCCGCCCATGCGCCGGGGACCGGGACCCCGGAGCCGGGCGGGGATGGTCACCGCCGACCTGCTCCGAATGGTGCGCCGGCTCTGCCACCAGCACCGGGTGGTCGGAGTCGACGTGGTCGAGGTGTCGCCGCCCTACGACGTCAGCGACCTCACCGTCAACGCCGCCCACCGGGTGGTGTTCGAGACATTGGCGGGGCTGGCCGCCCGGCGGCGCCACGCCGCCGGGGGAGAGCCGGGGCCGCCGGCCCGCTAGACGCACCCGTGGCGAGTGGACCGCGCCCGGTGAGGTCCGGCGGTGGTCGGGATGGTTGAATCGGGACCAGCAGATGAGAACCCTCGATCTCCCCACCGGGACCGTCACCTTCCTGTTCACCGACATCGAGGGCTCGACCCGCCTTGTCCAGTCCACCGGCGACGACTGGCCTCGACTGCTCGAAACTCATAACCGGCTGCTGCGCGCCGCCATCGAGGGGCGGGGCGGGACCGTGGTCAAGACCGAGGGCGATTCGTTCTTCGCCGTGTTCGCCGCCGCCGCCGATGCGGTGACCGCCGCCGCCGACGCCCAGCGGGGCGCTCGCCTCTCAGCCGTGGCCGGAGAGCGCCTCGATCCGGGCCCGCATGGGGATCCACACCGGGACCGGGACCCTCGGTGGCGACGACTACGTCGGCATCGACGTCCACCGGGCGGCCCGGATCGCCGACACCGCCCACGGTGGTCAGACCGTGCTCTCCGAGCCGACGGCGGTCCTGGCGGAACGGGCCATCGCCGACGACTTGACCCTGCGCGACCTGGGGAAGCACCGTCTCAAGGATCTCGCCGAGCCCGAGACGATGTTCGAGCTCATCGTCGGCGGGCTCGAGGAGGAGTTCCCGATCCTCCGCACCCTCGACGCCATCCCCAACAACCTCCCGATGCTGGTGACCAGCTTTGTGGGCAGGGAGCGGGATCTGGCGGAGGCGCTGCGTCTGCTCGAGCGCACCAGGGTCCTCACCCTCACCGGCCCCGGGGGCACGGGCAAGACCAGGCTCGCCCTCCAGATCGGCGCCGAGCTCGGGGCCGCCTTCCGCCACGGTGTGTTCTTCGTCGACCTGGCCCCGGTCAGCGACGCCGAGGTGGTCCCGTCGCGGATCCTCGACTCGCTCGGCCTGCAGGCCCCAGCCGGCTCCGGATCGGTGACGGACGCCGTCCGTCACCATCTCGCCACCCTGGAGGTGCTGCTGCTCCTCGACAACTTCGAACACGTGATCGCTTCCGCCCCGCTGGTGGCGGACCTGGTGCGCGCCTCGCCCCGCTCCCGGTTCGTCGTCACCTCCAGGGGCCCGCTGCGGATCAGCGGTGAGCAGGAACTGCCGGTGCAGCCGCTGCCGGTGCCCGGCCAGACCGAAGGCGACGCACTGCTCGACGTCGACTCCGTCCAGCTCTTCATCGAGCGGGCGATGGCGGTCCGTCCCGACTTCGAGCTGACCCCCGAGAACGCGGCGGCGGTGGCCGAGCTGGTGCGAAGGCTCGACGGTCTCCCGCTCGCCATCGAGCTGATCGCTTCTCAGGTCCGCCTGCTCCCCGTCGCCACCATCGTCGATCGCCTCGACGCCGGGATGCTGGGTTCCGGGGCGGTCGATCTCCCCGAGCGGCAACGGACCATCGAGGGGGCCATCGCCTGGAGCCACAGCCTCCTCGACGAGCCGCACCGACGGCTGTTCGCCCGGCTGTCGGTGTTCGCTCCGGGAGGCCGCATCGAGGAGATCGAGCAGGTGTGCGGCGCAGCCGACGGAGTCGATGTGATCGGGGGGCTTGGCGTCCTCCTCGACCAGAGCCTGTTGTTCCCGGTGACGGCGGGTGGGCAGCCGCGGATCCGCATGCTGCGCGTCATCCGGGAGTACGCCGCCGCCCGGCTGGGCGAGTCCGGGGAGGAGGACGAGATCAGGCGCAGGCACGTCCGCGTCTACACCGAGCTGGTCGAGGCGGCGGCCCCGCGGCTCCGGGGGAGGGACCGCAAGCGATGGTTGGACACGCTGGAGGCCGACCATGACAACCTGCGGGCGGCGCTGGACTGGGCGACCGCTGGTGGCGAGACCGATCTCGCCCTCCGGCTCACCGCCGCCGCCTGGCGGTTCTGGCAGACCAGGGGCCACCTCCACGAGGCGGAACGTCGGGTGGGAGCGGCCCTGGCCATGCCCGGTGGGGACCCGTCGTTGCGGGCCAAGGCGCTCGAGGCGCTGGGCGGAGTTCTCTGGTGGCAGGGCAGAACCGCCGAATGCCGCCGGGTGTACGAGGAGGCGCTGGGGATGCAGCGCCGACTCGGCGATCCCAGGGAGATCGCCAACGCTCTCTACAACGCCGCCCTGGCGATGGTGTTCGATCGACCGGACGAAGGCCGGGACCAGGCGGCGGGCGAGGCCACGGCCGCCCTCGACGAAGCCGAGGACATCTACCGGACGCTCGGCGACATCGACGGGCTGGGCGACGTCGCCTGGGGACGGGGCAACATCATGAGCGCCCGGGAAACGGACCGGCCCGCCGCGGTTCCGCATTTCATGCAGAGCCTCGACTACTACCGGCGGTCCGGCAACGAGTTCGGGCTCGGGTGGAGCTATTACGAGGTCGGGTTCCTCTCGCTCAAGGCCGGGGACCACGAGGCGGCGTGGCGGCATTTCCGCAACGGGCTGGCCCTGTTCGCCGACCACCGTGACGTCTCCGCTGCGGTCCTGTTCCTCGCCGGTATCGCCGGGTTGGCGCTTGAGGAGGGCGATCGGGAGCGGGCGGTGAGGCTGGCTGGTGCCTTCCACGGTCTCCGCATCACCTCGGGCACCGACCTGGTCTCCCACGACCTGGCCCAGGTCCAGGGTCTGGAGTTCGAGACGTTGGAGGAGCTGACCGGCGATCTTGGCGCCGCCTACCGGGCCGGCAGTTCCATGGACTTCGACCAAGCCGTCGCCTACGCCCTGGCCGGCCCCACCGACCACAGTGATCCCGCTGGCTGAGCCCGCTGGCTGAGTGGCCCCGCCCCTCCCAGTTCTTTCCTCTCCCCGTTCTTCTTTCCCCTCCCATTGGGAGGGGTGCCGAGGCTCTGCGAGGCGGGGTGGGATACCGAGGCCCCGGCGGCGCGGTCTGGTTGCCTTCCCCCGCCCCGGCTGTCCTTGTCCGCCTGCGGCGACTGGCTCAGCCACCCCTCCCCCGAAGGGGGAGGGGAAACAGACGAGGGGTGCTCTGCGAGGCGGGGTGGGATACCGAGACTGTGCACCACATCGTGTACTCCGATGGGGCTACGTGAATTGCCGAGGCTTTGCGAGCCGGGGTGGGATACCGAGGCCCCGGCGGCGCGGCCCGGTGACTAGACGATGCGGCGGTCGGTGGCCCATCTCGCCAGCTCGTGACGGCTGGAGAGCTGGAGCTTGCGGAGGACGGCGGAGACGTGGGTCTCCACGGTCTTCACCGAGATCGACAACCGGCGCGCCACCTGCTTGTAGGTGTGGCCCCGGGCGATCTGGCGCAGGACCTCGCGTTCGCGCGGGGTGAGCTGGTCGAGCTCGGGATCATCGGGTTTGGGGAGGGCCCCGGCGAAGGCGTCGAGCACGAACCCGGCCAGCCGGGGCGAGAAGACCGCATCGCCGTCGGCGGTCCGTTCCAGCGCCTCGGCCAGCTCGTCGCCGCCGATGGTCTTGGTGACGTACCCGCGGGCCCCGGCCCTGATCATGGCGATGACGTCGTCGGGGGCGTCCGACACCGACAGCGCCAGGAAGCGGACATCCGGGTGGGTCTCGACGACGTTGCGGATGACGCTGAGCCCCCCGCCGCCCGGCATGTGGACGTCGATGAGGACGATGTCGGGAACCAGCCGCCTGATCGAGGCGATGGCGTCGTCGACGTCGGTGGCCGAGCCGACGATGTCGAACGCCTCCCGGTCGGACAGCTCGCTGCGGACCCCGCGCAGGAACAGCGCGTGGTCGTCGACGAGGAACACCCTGACCGGGGTCATGACGCCTCCAGGGGCATGGTCAGGTGGATCTCGGTGCCCTCGCCGGGTTCGCTGATGATCTCGGCGGTGCCGGCGTGGCGGGTCATCCTGTCCACCACCGACTGGCGCAGCCCGTGGCGGTCGGGGGGCACCTCGTCCGGATCGAACCCGACGCCCTGGTCGGTGACGAACACCTCGAGCACCCCGGCGTCGACCTCTGCGTAGACGGACACCTTCATCGACCCCGAGTGACGGGCGGCGTTGATGGTGGCCTCGCCGGTGGCGGCGACCACGGCGTCGAGGCGCGGCCCCATCGGTAGGTCGTTGACCACGACGACCTCCACCGGCACGTCGGTGGCCTGCTCCACCCGGTCCGCCATGTCCTCGAGGGCGTCGGACAGCATCCTGCCATGCTCACCGCCGCGGGCGCCGTACAGCCACGAGCGCAGCTCACGTTCCTGGGAGCGGGCCAGCGTCGTCATCTTCTTGGGGTCGTCCGTCCGCTGGATCATGGCGAAGGTCTGCAGCACGGAGTCGTGGAGGTGGGCGGCCATCTCGGCCCGCTCCTCGGAGCGGATGCGGTCCCGGCGCTCCTCGCCGAGGTCGGCCGCCAGCCGAAGCGCCCACGGACCGAACACGAGGATGAGGCCGGCCATGGTGATGCCAACCGCCAGGACCACCGGTCCCAGCCCGGTGAGGTTGTCGCTGCTGCCCAGCAGCACCGCCATCCCGGCGATGATCACCACCGCCCCCATGATGATGCGAAGCCGACTCTGGTTCTGGTCGCCGGCGGCGACCCCGGCGAGGCTTCGATCCCACACCGCGGCGATGCCGAAGGCGATCAGGGTGACGGCGCCGATGGTGAGACCGCCGAGCCACCGGTTGGTCGAACCGAAGGCGACCATGGCTCCGGCGAACATCAGGGCCAGCCCCAGGCGCTGCCGCTGGTCGAGCTCATCGCGTCTCAGATCGGCGCTGGGGGCGGTGCCGCCGGAGACGAAGAAGAGGACGGGGTACAGGATCAGTCCGAACCAGGTCAGCGCCAGCCCGAAGAAGGCGGCGCGGACATACCCCGAGCCGACGCCGAGTCGGGCGCCGAGACCGCCGGCGACACCGGTGAGGACGCGGTCGTCCGTGCTCCTGGTCAGCCAGGTGCGGAGCTCGGTCCAGTTGGTCGGGGCCGGCGCGGTGGTCATCGTCGCCGCGATGGTGTCACAGCCGGTCCGGGGCGACAACCGGGGATCACCCTGATCGATCCCTCGGGTCTCAGGGTCGCCGTAGGGAGATCCCCAATGGCGTGGACATCGTTGATGACGCACGATCCGGCCATGACAAATGAAACCCAACCCCAACGTCCCCTCACCCAGGGCCTCACCAGGGTCCGGGAGGGTGCCATCCTCGGCGGCGTCGCCGGGGGGCTGGCCAAGCGGTTCGACGTGTCCCCGTCGTGGATCCAGCTCGGCTTCATCATCACCACGTTCTTCGGCGGGCTCGGCGTCCTGCTCTATCTGGTGGGGTGGGTCGCCATCCCCGAGGAGGGTGCCGAGGGCTCCATCGCCGAGGACTTCCTCTCCGGGCTCAGCAACAAGTCCGGGTGGCTGGGCGGCGCCCTGATCGTGCTCGCCGCCGCCATCTTGATCGGGGCCGCCGATCTCTTCAGCGGGCGGTTCGTGCTCGCCGCCGGGCTGCTCCTCGCCGGCTTCATGCTCTACCGCGGGCAGGGGGCCAAGCCCGCCCCGGGCGCCGCCGGCCCGCCCCCGGAGCCTGGTCCGCGTCCGGCGGCGGAACCGTTCCCGACGTCGGATCGGTCGTTCGATGCCGGTGCTCCGGGTGAGGTGCCGGCCACGGCGAGAGCGGACACCGGCGATGGCTCCTCGCCCCGGGCTTCCTCCCCGTACTGGGCATCATCGGTGACCGAGGTGTACGGCGATCGGACCGATCCGGGTGAGTCGGGCACGCTCTCGATGACGCCGGCGGCACCGCCCCCGCCGGTGTCGATCGAGACCACGCCTCCGCCATCGCCGCCGAAGGCCCCCAAGCCTGCCAGACCCCGTTCGTACCTCGGTCGGCTGATGATGGCATGCATGCTGATCGCCATCGGCGTGCTCGCCCTGCTCCGCAACCTGGGCACGGTCGACCTCGAGGCCAGACACTTCGCCTCCGCCGGCATGCTGGTGATCGGGCTGGGGTTGTTAGTCGGGTCGTTCTTTGGTAGGGCCAGGGGGTTGATCCTGGTTGGCCTGATCGGGGTTCCGATCCTGGTCGTCGCCACCACGGTCAGGGTCCCGCTTGACGGTCCGTGGGGCGAGCAGGAGGCCCGTCCCGCCGCGGTGGCCGAACTGGAGGCCGGGTACGAGCACGGCATCGGCAGCTTCGTGCTCGACCTGACCGACATCGACGACCTCACCGAGGCCACCGCGGTCTCGGTCGACCAGGGCATCGGCGAGCTGAGGGTGCTGGTGCCGGCCGATCTGTCCGTCAGCGTCGATGCATCGGTCGATGCCGGGAGGGTCGAGGTGTTCGGACGCGAGGACGGCGGCTTCAATGTCTCCGAGAGCTACCCGGGGACGGGCGGGGAGCCGACCATCGACCTCGAGCTCGATCTGGGCGTCGGTCGCATCGCCGTGGTCCGCCAGGGTTGAGAAAGGTTCATCATGCAGAAACATCCATTCGACGCAATCTCGTTCTTCTTCGGCCTGATCTTCACGGTCGGCGCCGTCTCCGCCCTCCTGTTGAGGAGCGACCCGTGGCCCTTCGACCGGGGCGGGGTGTGGCCGATCCTGCTCATCGTCGGCGGCGGGGTGATGCTGGTCGCCTCGCTGCGGCGGGACCGCACCCCGGAGCCGTCGCCGGTCGCCGACCAGCCGGCGATTGCCGACACCGTCGGCGAGACGTCCGACCCGGTGCAGGTCGCCGCCCGCAGGGAGATCGACGATTACGCAGGCACCGTCACCGACGACATCTCCGCCGAGGCCCCCGCACCGTCACACGGTGACGGGTCCGGCGAGAACCCCGGTCCCGACGACCTCACCGGCGAGGATCTCGGCAGGGTGAGCGGCGACAGGTCCGAAGCCTCCGGCGAGGACACGCCGGACCGGACCGCCTGAAGCGACCGACCAGGTCCGCCGGTGACGTCACCCGGGGAACAACCCGGGTGGCGCTACCGTTCGGGCATGACCGATCTCGTCGCACTGCTCTCCGATCCGGACACCACCGTCGCCGTCGTCGGCGCCACCGACAATCCCGCCAAGTATGGGTATGTCATCTACCGCGACCTCAAGGCCAAGGGCTTCGAGGTCTATCCGGTGAACCTCACCAGGGCCACCGTCGACGGCGATGCGGCCTACCCCGACCTGTCGTCGCTGCCGGCGACCCCCACCATCGTGAACATCGTGGTCCCGCCTGCGGAGACGCTGCGGGTGCTGCAGGAGGCCGTCGCTCTCGGGCTGCGCAACGTCTGGGTGCAGCCCGGTGCCGAGGACGATGCCGTGGTGCGGTTCATCGCCGAGCACGACCTCGGTGCCGTGGTCAACGCCTGCATCATGGTCCGTTCGCGCCTCTCGGCATGATCGGGCCGCTCGTCTACGGCGACGGGGATCGCCGGATCCTGCTGCTCCACGGCATCTCGTCCAACGCCAACGGCTGGTGGCGGCTCGGTCCCGATCTGGCCGCCGCCGGGTTCACCGTGGTCGCCCCCGACCTGCGGGCCCACGGTCGATCGCCCGCCGTCACCGACTACAGCATCGAGGCCTACCGCGACGACGTCCTCGGCCTGGGCTCGGGCTGGGACGTGGTGCTGGGTCACTCGCTGGGCGGGTCGATCGCCGTGGTCTGCCAGGCCACCGACCCGGGGTGGGCCCGGTCGCTGGTGTTGGAGGACCCGGCGCTGGTTCTGGTCTCCACCCCCGAGGTGATGCAATGGCTGCTCCAGGACTACCGAAGCCCCATCGACATCGAGACGATCCGAGCCGCCTACCCCGAATGGCACCCCAACGACGTCACCGCCAAGGTGGAGGCGTTGCGTCAGGCCGGACCGCACGTGGTCGAGCCGACGATGCAGGCGTTCGAGGCCGTCGACCTGTGACTCAAGCTTGCCGGTCTCTCGATCCCGACCCTGATCATCGGCGCCGGCCCGGCTCGGGGCGCCCTGGTGAGCGTCGAGGCGGGGGAGGAGGCCACCGCCCTGCCCCATGTCGAGTACGTGATGATCGCCAACGGCGCCCACTCCATCCATCGCAACGAGTACCAGGCGTTCTGGGACGTGCTCTCCGGCTGGCTCGACCGGGTCAGGACCGGCTGATCCATTGGTCGACGGGGGCGAACTCGTCGGTGAGGGTGGGGGAGTCGCCGATCCATTCGGCGGCGGCGGCGCCGGTGAGGGCGATCTCGCTCCCGGCCCTGTCGGCGATCGCCCGCTCCAGCTCGGCGGTGTTGAACGGCCGCCACCCAGCGGCGAGAACCACGTTGCCACCCCTGACGCCGTCGATGTAGTCGGGCGGGGCCATCACCAGCACCTCGGGGAACACCTCGGCCAGGGTGGCCGCCTCCGCCCTGGCGAACCGGAAGGGCGGATGGTCGATCAGGTTCATCACGTACAGACCGTCGTCGGTGAGCCTGGCGGCGATCTCGGTGACGAACTCCTCGGTGGTGAGATGCCACGGGACAGACAGCCCGCCGAAGGCGTCGCCCACCACCAGCTCGAAGTGGTTCTCGGGTGTGGGGAGGATGTTGAGCCTGGCGTCGCCGAGGGTGATGACGTCGATGTCGCCCGGGTCGAGCCCGAGCTCGTCCTCGGCGATGTCGACCAGGCTGGCGTCGAGCTCGAGCACGGTGTTGGTGCTCCCGGGCCGCTCGGCGGTCAGCCACCGGGGGAGGGTGAACCCGCCCCCGCCGATGTAGAGGGCGTCGAGCGGACCTTCCGGGCTGTGGGTGAGCACCGTGTCCGCCATCAGCCGGGCGTACCGGAAGTCGAGGTAGGACGGGTCGTTGAGGTCCACGTAGGAGTGGCGCAGGGTGTCGAGCCACAGCAGCCGCCCGCTCTCCCGTGACTCGTCGACGGTGACCTTGGCGCAGAAGTAGGCCGTCTCGAACTGGCAGGGTCCGCTCACCACGGCGAGCATGGCCGATCCGATCAGCGTCAGCGCCACCACCCCGGCCACCCGGGGAGGGCCGAGCCGCCCGGCTCGCACCGCCATGATCGCCCCCACGATTACCAGGGCGACGCCGACGCCGAGGACGATGGGCCGGCTGGGGAGGGCGGCCACCAGCACGAACCCGGTGACGAAGGTGCCGAAGATGGCGCCTGCGGTCGCCACCGCGGAGAGCCCGCCCACCACGGCCCCGGTCTCGGCGAGGTCGTCGAGGGTGACCTTGGCCACGATCGGGGTCACGGTGCTGAGGACCAGGGCGGGGGCGAAGAAACCGACCGCGGCCAGGGTGACGATCTCGATCGGCCCGCCCCCGGTGAGCGAGGGGCCGATGAGGGCCACGATGGTGGGGGCGGCCAGGACCAGGATCCCGCCGATGATCAGCGCCGGGCCCAGGAGCCGCTGGGGCGGGTGGCGGTCGGCCAGCCGCCCACCCACCCACGCCCCCAGCGAGATCCCGGCGAGCACGGTCCCGATGATGCCGGTAAAGGTCTCCAGGGTCACCCCGACGTACGGGGCGAGCAGGCGGCCGGCCAGGATCTCCATCACCAGCACCGTGGCGGACGTGAAGAACACCAGCGACCTGGCGGCGAGGGGGGACATCGCCGGGCAGTATGGCAGTGCCCCGGGCGCAAACCCGTGAGTCACCTCGACCCCAACACCGCCTCCAGCCGGTCGGTAGGCTCGGCCGGGAAGCGGTGGTACGCCCGAGGTCCGTGAGAGGGGCCGATGTGTTCGTCGTATCCGATCAGCGCCTCGGGGCTGTGGTCGCCTTCTCGGGTCTCGACGCCGACGGAGCCTTCGGCGTCCTCCGGCCGCCGCCGGCCATCGGTGGGATGCACAACCCAGCCGGCCTCGCCCTTGCCGAGGAGGGGACGGTGGTGGTTGCCGACCGTGACAACGGGAGGGTTCTGGTGCTGTTCACCGCCAGCCTCACCTGGGTTGAGCTGGGGTCGGGATCGTTGAATCGCCCCACCGGGGTCGCCGTGCTCCCCGATGGCCGGGTGGCGGTGGCCGACTCCAGGAGGGTGCTCGCCCTGGGGCTCGACGGCTCGGTCGAGGAGCTGGTGGCGATGGCGCAGGGCTTCGTCCCCGTTGGCGTGGCCGAGGCGGGCGGGCGGCTCTACCGTCGCGGCCACACGGGGTAGCCGCATCACCGGATGGTCGGGTGCTCGTCACCGATCTGGCGAATGCCAGGGTGCTCGGGGTCGACGCCACCGGCTCGGCGACGGTGTTGCTCGAGTCGAAGCACGGGATCGTGATGCCGGTGGCGGCTGCGATCCATGCTTGAGGAGTCGTCGTGGCCGACGCCGGTCTCGGTTGGGTGCGACGCTTCCTGCCGGTGGCGGGCGATCAGGTACCGGCCGACTACGTCAACGGGCTCAGAGCGGATGGCACGCATCGCTTCGATCGGCTGGGGGGCATGGCGGTGAGGGACCAATGAGCGACTCGTTGCGCATCCTGCACTACAACCTCCAGCTCCGTTCGTGGGGGATGGAAGCCGGTGCCGACGAGTCGATCCCGCCGAGCACCACCGCCGAGGAGCGGGCCGGGCTCGCCGTCACCAACATCCTGTCGAGCCGCCACGACTACGACGTTCTCTGCCTGAACGAGGTGTTCGACGAGGACGCCCGACCCATCCTGCTCGCCGGGCTGCTCCCCACCTTTCCGTTCGCCATCGCCAAAGCGGACTTCGGCGCGCTCCACGTCGCCTGGCCGGGCAAACCCATCGTGCCGGTCAACCCGGCGGCGCTGGCGCTCACCGTGACCGGGGTGCTGCCCATCGCCGGATGGATCGGGCTCGGCAAGCCCAAGGCTGAGGACTCGGGGGTGATGGTCTTCAGCCGTTGGCCGTTCGCCACCCGCCCGCTCACCGACACGATGGTCGGGTTGCTCGATCCGCTGGCTCACAGCGAGCTGACCCCGATCGGGCTTCCCGAGGTCGGCTTCTCCGTCTACGAGGAGAGCGACGGCAACGACGCCTGGGCGGCGAAGGGCGTGGTCTACGCCAGGGTGGAACGATCCCCCTCCCGGGTCTACAACATCTTCGCTTCGCACACTCAGGCGGATGAGGAGTTCGCCGGCCAGTACCGAACCCCGCGCGTCGCCCAGATGGCCCAGGTGTGGGGCTTCATCACGCAATGCCTCGAGGGAGGTCCATCGCCGGGCGAGGAGGTGTTCTTCCTCGGTGATCTCAACGTCATCGGTGACCAGGCCAACGGGAGCGGCCTCCCGGTGTTCGAGGAGTGGAGCGAGTGGGCCAACACACCGGGCGCGCCGTTCACGGACCAGCTGATCGACCTGTGGGGATGCCGCGGAGGCGGCGAACTGCGCGACCCGGGGTTCACCGCCCCCTCAACCTTCGAGCCGTTCGACCAGCGCCTCGACTATGCGTTCGCATCGGCAACGGGAGCGCTCGCCCTGCAGCACATCTACGTCGACTACGAGCTGGCCACGGTCCCGCCCGGCGTCCCCGGCGTGTCGTTCCTGAGCGATCATCGCCCCCTCGGGGTCGACCTCAACATTGCCCGTTCGTTCTGCACCCCGACCACGGCGCTGGTGGCGTCGGCGGACCCTTCCTTCCAGCACAGCTCCTGGCTGCCCCCTGGCGGGGTGGCGTGGTACCGCTTCGATGTCGACGGCACCTACGACATGCGGGTGACCGACCCGGGCCGTGCCCGGTTCAAGGTGTACCTCGACACCGACCTGAGTCGCCCCCGTCAGCAGTACCGGAGGGAGGAGCACCCCGACCTCGGCCCGAGGTTTGTGATCCCATCCGCACCGTTTCTGGTCAAGGTGTCAGGCGTCGACCGCAGCAGTGAGGTCGAGTACGAGTTCGGTGCGGTCCGCCATGAGGGACGCGCCCCATGGGACGCCATCGATCTGATCCCTGAGATCACCCGCCGAGAGGCGTTCCCGGCCTGGCAGTGGTTCAACACCGACCTTTCCGCCACCCCGTGGGACGACACCGACACCAAGTGGTTCCGCCTCGACCCGCCGATGTCGCACATGGTTGATGGGGTGGAGCTGTCGGTCGACGTGGTGCTTACCGGCCACGCCGACGGCGGAGCCGTGCTCAGGATCTGCCAGCAGAGAACGTCGGGCTCGATCGATTTCGTCACCGAGGACGGGCCGTCGACAACGGGTCTGCGAGCCGACTGGATCGGGCGGCCCGGGGAGCTCTTCTACGTGTGCGTTCAGCGCCTCCAGGTCGGGGGTCCCCCGCTCGCCTTCGAGGTCATCGCCCACAGCAACGTCAGCATGATTCTCGGGGGCACGCCGGGCGAGCCGCGGTTGGTGTGCATCGAGGAGACGTCGGGCTGGGGGTCCGACGACATCTCGGTCCGGATCTCGGCCGACGGCGACCCGATCACGGTGATCCCGAATCATGAGATCGGCGACATGGACGGCGGCGACGCGCGCGATCTGGAGCAGTGGATCCCGCAACCGATCGTGTACACCGATGGGGTGGAGTTCACCGTGGTCGAGGAGGACGACCTCGACCCCGACGACATCGGGACCGTGATCATCCCGCCAATGGACCAGATCGGAGCTGCGCAGTCCATCCGGCTCGACCGGATCCTCCCCGACGGCTCGGCCCGCATCACAGGACGAGCCGCCGTCGACGATGGTGTCTACGAGGTCCGCCTCACCATCGCCAGGTGGAACGAGCAGGCGTGACCACACGCGGCCGCCCTTCGGGGGTACCGGGCCCGCCCGCTCCTACAATCCGGTGCGCTCGGGGCGTTTAGCTCAGCTGGAAGAGCGCTTCCCTTACAAGGAAGAGGCCGGGGGTTCGAGTCCCTCAACGCCCACCCCCCGAAACCCTTGTGCCACAAGGGTTTCGGGTTTCGTGCGGGGGAGCCCGACGACGCCTGGTCCGCGTTTGGTCCGCGCCTGGTCCGCGCGTCATCGACGGAGGACCCCTCTACGCCGGTCCACAACCGCCGTCGGCGTGACGCTGGATCCTGGTGAGAAGGAGGCTCATCTCGGCATGCTCGACAGGATGGACATTTCCCCGACTCGTCGGAGGGGCCACGTATGGCATGCTGTCGTCGATGAGTGCGTTCGTGATCGTGCACGGCGGGTTTGGGGGGGAGGTTGGGAGTGGTCTCCGGTTGCACGCCTGTTGCGCCAGCGCGGTCATGAAGTCTTCACGCCGACGCTGACAGGGATGGGCGAGCGCGCTCACCTCTGTCGGCAGGAGCATGTGGGGCTTGCCACGCACGCTGACGACGTCATCGCCGTGCTGGAGTTCGAGACTCTTCGGGACGTCGTGCTGTGTGGTGCCAGCTATGGCGGAATGCCGGTGACCGGCGCGGCCGACCAGGTGGCCGACCGCATCAGGTTGGTCATCTACGTGGACGCCCTGGTGCCAAGGGGTGGCCAGTCGGCGCTCGAACTGCTGCCCGAGGCCTTTGGTGACATGGTGCGCGCTGGCGTGGGTGAGCATGGCCGGTACTGGCGGGTTCCGTTGCCCCCGGAGCTTTTCGCGGCGCTGTTCCCGGTCGGCTCCCTCCCCGACCCCGTCCGTGCGGACTACCTCGCTCGCGTGCGGGATCAACTGGCGGCTACCTTCATGGAACCCGTGCACGTCACTGGCGCCGTAAAGCAGGTTCCGCGCGCCCTTATTCGTTGCACCACGGGCGACTTCGCCGAGGAACTCGGTGGGGATCCGATAGCGCCCAGTGCCGCCCGGGCTCGAGCCGAGGGCTGGATCTACCGGGAGCTCTCATCACCCCACGATCCTCAGGTGTTCAACCCCGTCGGGCTTGCCACGCTCCTCGACGAGCTCGGTGACCTGGCCTGAGCCAACGCCGACCCGAGCTCGCTCGAGTGGGCCCGAGCCGTCGGTAGGGGCCGCGACTGCTGCGAGTGCCGTGTGTTCCCCTACGATTCGCTCTCCCCCGGCCGACGGGGAGCCGCAGCGGGGGAGGCGGGGTGTCCGTCCGGTCGGGCTCGGTATGGCCGGTGAGGCTGCGGAGACGCCGTCGGTCGATGTTGTGGCGGTGGTGGTAGAGCGATACCGCCATGTCCAGCGGGTGGCGGGCCACCACGATGTAGGTGGCCCTCGGGTCGAGGCGGATGCCGTCGAGATCAACACCCACGAGACCGCCTCCGCTCGGCCGCATCTCCGACTCCCATACAGAGTCGAGTCGCGGCGCACGCTCGAGATGTCCTGACGGACAGCCCGCTCCAACGTGCCGATAGACAGCGCCTTGTTTCCGGGCGTGCCCTTGCAACCTGATCAGCTAGTTGGATCGATGGTGGTGTGTTGGGGCCAGGTCCAGGCGTGGTGTACGACGACAACGAGGAGCAGCGCTTCCACGATGCTGCCCAAGATGAAGTAGTTCCACTCGCCCACGGCGCTACCGACGATAGTCAGGGCGTAGATAGCGGCTGCCGTCATGTTCACGATTCGGCTGAGGTGTCGGCCCATCACGAGGGTCAGGTACACCATGAGGCTGGGGATGATGATGTAGAGGGTGACACCGAAGAGAAAGGTCTGGTTGATGTCGAACACGAAGATCTTCTCGTTCTCCAGGTCGGCCCGTACGTCGGGACGGTAGAGCGAGAAGAGGTCGACGTAGGCGAAGATGAACAACATCGCGATCCAGAGCGCAGAGAGCCGCAGTCGTATGTCGACGGGACTCATGTCCCCGCCGGTGTCTCCGAATCTGGTCATCTCGTCTCCCTCCCCATCAGTTCAGGTCGCGACCCTTCAGTGACGGCGCTCGCCGAAATTCCCCAGGGTTGCTCATCGGAGTTCCTCACCCTGGTGGGGTGTGAACGCTAGTCGTTGCCTCCCTTGGGTTGGTGCCGCCCGGTTGGGCTTGGTGGGTGCGGAGCCGGTAGCTGTCGCCGTCGATGCCGATGACGACGCTTTTGTGAAGAAGCCGGTCGAGCATGGCGGCGGCGATGGTGGTGTCGGTGAAGATGTCGCCCCAGGAGGCGACCCCGCGGTTGGTGGTGAGGATGAAGGAGCCTTTCAGGTAACGCCTCGAGATGACTTGGAAGAGGGCGGCGGCGTCGTCGGCGGGCATGGGCAGGTAGCCGAGTTCGTCGATGATCAACACGGCGGGTCCGTTGAAGAACCGCATGGTGGGTGCCCAGCGGCCTTCGATGGCGGCGCGTCGGCATCGGGCGGCGAGATCGGCGGCGGTGGTGTAGTAGACCCGTAGCCCGGCGTCGACGGCGGCGTGTCCCAAAGCGATGGCGAGCATGGTCTTACCGACCCCGGGTGGCCCGATGAACAGGATGTTGGTGGCGTTGTCGGTGTAGCGGCAGGTGGCCAGATCCCGGATCAGCGCCTGGTCGATCGATGGTTCGTCCCGACGACCTAGTTTCTTGAGACATCGGGCGACCGCCCCGCTGCCCGGCTTCCGCCGACGGTCCGGGCCATGAACACGACATCGAGCGAACCATCCGCGACCTCCGAGCGCTTCGAGCCGAGTTACACGCCTTGGTCGCGACCTCCGCCGAGTCGAGGAGTGACCCGGCGGCGACACGTTCAGGGTCTGGTGATGGCGCGCCAGCAGGCAGTCGCTACCCGATCGAGTTCAGTTTCGGAGGGTCGGGAACCACCTGCCGCGAGCCGGATTGCCGGTCCGAGACCGAGGTCGAAGAGGACTTCGAGCGGTAGGTCGGCAAGCAACGAAGCGATGTCGGGGGCGGTGGCGGCGGCCACGAGGGGATCCTTCTCCCCGTCCGGCGCCGACGCGTGCGCTTGGGTGGCGAGGGGTGAATGGTCCAACTGAACCAGGAACCGGGCCTTGGCCGGGTCGGCGGCGAGATGTCGGTAGACGCACTTCCAGATGCGGGAGAAGCGGGCGGCCGGGGCGGCGGGCGACTCCGCCGCCGAGCGGGCCGCCTCGCCCAGATCCCGTTTCACCTCGCGGTAGACCGCAAGCAACAACTCCTCCTTGGAGTCGTAGTGCACGTAGGCGGTTCCGGTGGCAACGCCTGCCCGTCTCGCCACCGCACTCATCCCGGCCCCCGCCAGCCCGTGCTCCGCCACCAACTCGAGCAACGCTCGCCTGACGCGGGCCGCACGATCGATACGGGTGGCCGTCACGACTCGACGGTGGGCAGCGTCGACGCCACGTCCAAGGAGATACCGGTTTCGCGCTCGGACACCTCCCAGAGGGTGTCGATCGCCTCCCGATCGCGGGTCCGTCCCAGCAGCGGGCGACGCACCGGCGGCCCGAAATTGACGAAGCGCGGGGTGTAGAGCTCTCCGCCGCGAGCGCTGAGGTCGGTTGCGGCGCGCAGCTGCGGCAGCGCGCCGCGGGAGGGCGCCATCCCAGTCCGAGCGGCCAGCCACTGGAAGAAGCGTTGGCTGGTGCCGCCACCTGTTTCCCGCACACTGTTGGGCTGAAGGTCGGTGTGGGACATCCCGGGGTGGGCCATCAGGCTGGCCGCTCCGGCGCCCGCCGCCTGAAGGCGCTGTTGGAGGCCGAGCGTGAATCGGACGTTGGCCAGCTTGGACTGCCCGTACGCCCCCCACGGGGTGTAGCTGCCCCGCAGGTGCGGGTCGGCGGGATCCAACGCCCGCCCGGTGTGCCTTCCTGTGCTGGTGACGTTGACGATCCGGGCGGCGTCGGCACGGAGTAGCGAGGGGAGCAGCAAAGCCGTGAGAGCGAAATGCCCCAGATGGTTGACACGAACTGCATCTCGAACCCGTCTTCGGTGTGGCGCTCAGGGATCCCCATGACACCGGCGTTGTTGATCAGAAGGTCGATCCGGGGCCGCTCCCCGATGACCCGTTCGGCGAAGGAACGAATCGATGTCAGCGAGGAGAGGTCGAGCCGGCGGACCTCCACCGACGCGTCGGGGATCTCCGCCCGGATGTCGGCTTCGGCGGCGGTGGCCTTGTCCTGGTTGCGGGCGGCCATGATCACGTGAGCGCCCTTGCCGGCGAGGGCGCGTGCTGTCTCGAGGCCGAGACCGCCGTTGCCGCCGGTGACAACGGCGACTCGTCCGGTCTGATCGGGGATTTGTGCTGCGGTCCAGCTCATCGAAGTCTCCTCGCCTCGTGGTCTCCGCCCACGCGTGGTCTCGACTGAAGGCCACGGTCAATGAATGAATGTTCATTCATTTTGACGGAGGCGGCGACACAGCGCAACTCGAAGAGGCGGGGGGCCGGTGTCCATGGCCATGAGAGAGTCCCCGCGGATGGCCAGATCGAGGTTTTCCGGGGTCATCGGCCATCAAGGGGCGCCGACCCGAGGATCAGCGGCCCATTCAGGCACTGCTATCGGGGCAGGCTCGGTCGCATACCGATCCTGGTGCGAGGTCGGTGTGCCGACAATGGCGCGGAGGGGCAGCCACGACGGCGCGGTGTGCTCTCTAGCCGAGGTGGTTCGGGACTGTCTCGCCCTCGGCGGGCTTGTCAGAGCCGCCGCCACGGTGCCCGTAGGGGAACACCCAGCGGAAGGTGCGCAGGACTGGGCGTTTGCACCAGCACGACGGCGCGCAACCGCACTCCACCGCGCCCATCTCCTCTACGAATCGACCGATGACCGCGAAGAGGAGGAAAACGGCGAAACCGCGGGCGACGAATCGCTTCACGACCACACGCTACACGGCCACACGCTACCCCGGTTCACCGGTCAGGTCCGATGAGGTTGCAGATGCGGCGAGGATCGCTATCGGTGGGGTCGAAGCGCCGGCGCGGATGGCGAGGCGGTCAAGGTCGGCGCGCAATGCTTGCAGCTCGGCGATGCCGCGGATCTCGCCGAGGGAGCGCCCAACGGCTCGGGCGTCCCGTATGAACGCCGGCCGGTCGAGGGTGAACTCGTCACACGAGCGGTATCCCGAGGCGGAGCGGGAGGGACCAGGACGCCGATGTCTTCGTAGTAGCGGATGGTGGTGGCCGACACGCCCGCGGCGGTCGAGAGTCTTGCCGATGCGCACCAACACCCTTGACTTTCCAGCATGCTGGAAGGCTTACGCTAGTGGGCGATGAGGATCGAGTTGCTCACGGTCGCGGGCTGCCCACACCGTGACGTCACGCTCGATCGTGTTCGCGAGGCGCTGGACCTCGCCGGTCGTCGAGACGTGGTCGTGACCGAGCGTCGGGTCGACGATGCGGAGGCAGCGCAGGCGGTGGGCATGCGAGGATCCCCCACCATTCTCGTCGACGGTCGTGACCCGTTTGCCGCCGACGATACGGCGTCTTCGCTGTCGTGCCGGCTCTACCGGTCCGAGCGGGGCGTCGAGGGAGCCCCGACCGTTGAGGCGTTGGTCGATGCGCTCGGCTGAGCGTGGAGAAGCGGAGAAGCGATGTGAGCGACGAGTGTTGCGACGATCCGCTTGCCACAGCGCAGGGACCTGACCGAAGACTTGGCGACGGTGGACACCTTGGTCGCGGCGGGCGCCTCGCGCTCGGCCAGGACGGCATGTTGATCGGCGTGCATGGACTGGTGACTCGGTCGACGGCGCATCGGATCGAGCACGCAAGCGCTGGTCGAGAATTTGTGGGCTGTTACAGGGTCACGCGGCTGAGGTCACTGCTCGGCTGGGAGACACGTGCCGGCATTTACCAACGCTGCATGGCGTCAGTGAAGTATTCACCGTCGCTTACCTGGTGTCGTCAGGTGGTCGAGCGGGCTCGGTAGGCGGGCTCGTGGTCGCCGTGCAGGACGTCGGGGTCGAGGTCGGCTCCATTGGGCCAGGTGATAGTCCCGATCTCGGGGTCGACGCGTATCTCGTTGAACAGGTCGTCCTTGGCGGCGATGTCGGCGAAGACGGGTCCCCAAAGGAAGGGGGAGAGGTCGACCACGCGGTCGGACCTGTCCGAGAACCAGAGCCGGACGGTGCGGTCTTCGCTGATCTCGACGGCGGTGACATCGACCACGGTCAGCCTTTCATGGCAGCGGGTCAATGGTACCGGGTGGTCCGTGTCCGACGACCCGCTCCCAGCACGCTTCCAGCTCGTCCTGGTGCAGCCTGGTCCGTTCGCGATCAGGCGCTGGGCTCGATGAGGGAGGTCGCCGTCGAGCGGTGAGCCGTCGAGGGCGATTCGGCCCCTGTGGCCTTTTAGATGACTTCGATCGGGCACCTGGCAGTAGGTGCGCGGGATAGCCTGACGTCGGCGGTCAGCAGTGTGCAGCCGAGTGACTCGGCAAGAGCGATGTAGCAGGCGTCGTAGGCGGTGAGGTTGTCGCGCAGATCCCAAATGCGTGGTAGCAGGGCGGCCGTCGGGCAGTCGGCGATCGGCAGGTCGACAAGGTCATCGACGGCTTGTTCGGCCTGATCAATAGTCAGCGTGCCGATGGTCAGTTGCCGTCGGATCACCGAGAGGACTTCGACGCGTACGAGATCGGGGGCCGCCAGGCGCTCCCCACGGATGCGTTGTCGGTAGCGGGCGCCATCGGTCCCGGCGTCAGCGACTGCAGGTGCGACGACGGAGGCATCAACGACGAGCACGTTCGGCTTTGAGCGCAACGACCGCGTCGTGCCCCGTGATGCGTCCCTTGCTGCGTTGTTCGATCCGGTCGAGCACGTCGTCGAGGGCCGGTGTGGCGACGCCGGAGACGAGCGGGGAGCCGCGGCCGTTCGCCTGGAACCGGGACCACATGTCCTCCCATTCGGCGGGCGGTCCCTCCTCGAAGGCGCCAACGTCCACGATCCCGTCATAGACCACCCCGGCCGAGCCGTCGACGGTCACCGTCTGGCCGGCGATCAGGGTGGTGGTAGCGGTCTCGGTGCCGACGACACAGGGCAGCCCGAGCTCACGGGACACGATGGCGGCATGGCAGATGACCCCGCCGACGTCGGTGACGATGCCGGACGAGGCCGTCATCGCCACCACCATGTCAGGGTTGGTCATCGGGGTGACCAGCACCGATCCGGTCTCCAGGGCGAGGGCCTGGTCGATGTTGAACACGAGGTGGGTGGGGCCGGAGCCCACCCCGCCGCTGGCGGCGATTCCGGTGAGCAGGGCGTCGCCGACCAGGGCAGCCTCCGCCGTGGAGAACGACGTCGTGATCGGACGGGTCTGTACCAGGTGGATGCGGTCGTGGTAGATCACCCACTCCACGTCCTGGGGACCGCCGAACTCGTCCTCGAGGCGGTCGGCCAGGGTCGCCAGACCCTCGATGTGGTGATCGCCGAGACCGGTGGTGTCCCCGTAGGGATTCCCGGTGGAGCGGTCGATGCGCAGCCGGTCGGGGATCACCTCGCCGAGGACCAGCTTCTCGCATCCACCCTCGACATGCTCCACCAAGGCGGCGCCGTCGAAGGTGGTGAACATCACCCCGGAGCGGGTGGCCTCGAGGAACCGTTGCACCACCACCGCCATCTCGGGGCCGGTTTCCACCTCCATCTCGACGGAGTAGGTGAGCGCTCTCCGAGCGAACGCGGAGCTCCACACCTCCTTGATGGTGTCCTCGAGGCTGCTTGGCTTGCTGATCGGGATCGACTCGAAGATGCCGGCGAACGAGGACGAAGCGGAGTCCTCCACCGTGGCCGAGGAACGGACGATCAGACCCTCGTCGTTGTCCTCCCACAGCGCCTGCCGGGTCACCTAGTGCTGCCGCGCGTAAGTTCGGCGCGTGGTCATGAGGCGATCTTGAGTGGCTGGCCGGTGTAGGTCCAGGCGAATGGTTTTGCGGTGTCGTTGTGACGGTCGATGTAGCGCATGATCTT
>Ga0136633_1000676_pt1 | contig 25671 bp, 24 predicted proteins | sample AntDrymeUQ832206_2_FD_105494 | JGI IMG/M metagenome (GOLD analysis project Ga0136633, IMG submission 105494) | Polar desert sand microbial communities from Dry Valleys, Antarctica - metaG UQ83 (22.06) | ecosystem: Environmental > Terrestrial > Soil > Desert | place: Antarctica: Dry Valley... | reverse complement strand
CCGCTCTCGACGAGGAGCGACGCGAAGCCGTCCGAGCGACCGTGATCCAGGCGGTCGAGAGGTTCAGCACCGCCGACGGGCTGGCGCTGCCCGGGCGGGCCTGCCTGCTGCTGGCGCGCCGCCCCGAGTGACGAGCGCCGGGCTAGCGCAGCTGGCGGCGCCGCAGAGCGACGGCGCCACCGACGGCGATGAGGCCACTGACGAGCAGTCCGACGTCGGCGCCGGTGGCCGGAAGCGGCCGAGGCTTCGGGGCGGGAGCTGGAGCTGGAGCCGGCTGCGGGGCGGGCCGGGGCGCGGGTCGCGCGGAGGACCGCCCGTTGACCGGGTTGGGCGTGAGGTCGGGCGGCAAGGCGATCTCGAGTACGTCGAGACCGCGGATGAGGTCAGCGGTGTAGACGAGGTTGGTGCGCTTGCCGGTCGCTGTGCCGTCGGCGGCGTACTCCGGTACGAAGTAGGCGTCCCAGACTTCACTAGCGCCGGTCGTGAAGAACCCGTACTGCACGAGCTCGCGGGGCGCACGGACGTCGATCAGTCGCATGCCCTGCTGGTAGAAGCCTTGCGCGATGACGCCGCTCTGGTGGTAGTCGAACCAGTGAGCGGAGCAGAACCCGCCGACCGGAGAGTCGATGCCGGAGCCGACCATGACCGGGTTGATCCGGCCGATGGGCTCGATGGTTCCGCGGCCGGGCTCGAGGTCCGGGTTGGCCTTCTTGTATCCCGCCGCGTCGAGGGTCGGGACGTACCACGTCTCGAACGACCCGGCTTTGTCGCACTCGATCTCATCGCCGTCGTTGGTGTAGTCCTCTTCGGTCACGAGCAGGACGTTGCCGTTGCGCACGTCCGGCTCGGCGTTGGGACGGAAGGACGCGGCGTTGGGCTGATTCGAGTTGTGCAGGATGAAGTTGTTCCACGGCTCGGCGTCGCTGAAGTCGGTGGTGCCGAGCGGGTTTGTGCTGGCCAGCGGGACCGGGTTGGCTGCGTCGCTGACGTCGTACGCGGTCGCGCCCCCGCCGCCGGTGTGCCAGCCGACGCCGTTACTCTCGAACCGCCAGTGGTGGCCGGCGTCGAAGGGCCCCTTGGCCGACGGGATCGGCACCTCTTCCTTCCCCTGGAGAACAACAGGCAGGTCCAGGTTTGTGAAGTCCAGGATGGTGAAGGCACCGTTGTCGCCCGCGGTGTAGGCGTAGGTGCAGTCTGCGTTGGCACAGGCGACGGTGTGCGTGCTCGATGGCGCGCTGACGGCCGACCTGATGCGAGGGAGCGCGGGGTTGGTCACGTCAACGATGTAGACCTCGCCGCCACCGAAGTTCGGCGGTCGGTCTGCCGGCTGAGTGGGCGTCACGTTGAACAGGTCAGCGCCAACGAGCACGAAGCGGTTGATCACGCCATCGATCGTGCGCTCGCCGTAGGTGATCGCCTCGTTCTCGAAGACCAGATTGGGGAGCGTGCCAGTGAGGACCGGCAGCCGGGGATTGCTGATGTCGAAGACGTTGATGCTGTCCAGGCTCGACGAGTAGTAGAACGGCGCTGACGTCGAGAAGACGCCGGAGATCGACAGCGTGTCCGGGAAGTTCGCAACGAACTTCACGTTGGGGCTCATGATCAACGGGACCGACTGAGCCCCCGCGGGGGCGCCAGCGAGGAGAAGAGCCGTGGCGGCCAGGGCGGCGCCAGCGGGCAGGGCACGACGCATGCGGGGGTCCAGTCTGCGGGGGGATTGACACTGGCATACCCATCCTGCGCCCACGCACCCCTTGTCCGCGCCCCAGGTCGGCTTTGACCCTGCCCTAGAGGGGTCGGTATGCTGCTGGGTCGTTGCGCGCAGTGGTTTTGCCCTGCGCTCACGTCCGTCGCCGATTCCGGTGCGCGGACGCACCGGAACGAGCGAGCAGACAGGGCAGCACCGTGCGTACGTTCTCTCCCAAGGCCGCCGACGTCACGCGTCAGTGGCACGTGATCGATGCGACGGATGTCGTGCTTGGCCGCCTGGCTAGCCAGACCGCCAAGCTGCTGCGTGGCAAGCACAAGCCGATCTACGCCCCCCACGTCGACACCGGCGACTTCGTGATCATCATCAACGCCGCGAAGGTGGCTCTGACCGGAAACAAGGCTGCCCAGAAGAGCTACTTCCGCCACTCCGGCTTCCCGGGCGGACTGCGCGCGACGTCGTACACCGAGCTGCTCGCCACCCGGCCCAAGTTCGCGGTGGAGAAGGCCATCAAGGGCATGCTGCCGCACAACACGCTGGGCCGGCACATGCTCTCCAAGCTCAAGGTGTACGACGGGCCTGAGCACCCGCACGCAGCCCAGAAGCCCGTGCCCTACGAGCTGACCCAGGTAGCTCAGTAGCCCCCATCGCCTCCTTTCCGCTTCCACCCTTTACGAAAGGCACGACATGCCCGAGCCCGCAGGTCTGGTCCGCGCGACTGGTCGCCGCAAGGAGGCTGTTGTCCGCGTTCGCCTGATCCCAGGCACCGGCACGTGGAAGCTCAACGGTCGCACTCTGGAGGACTACTTCCCCAACAAGGTGCACCAGCAGCTGGTCGCCGATCCGTTCAAGACGCTGGAGAAGTCCGGCAACTACGACGTGATCGCCACGTTGCACGGCGGCGGCACCTCCGGCCAGGCGGGCGCGCTGCGGCTCGGCATCGCGCGCGCTCTCATCGCTATCGAGGTTGAGGACCGCCCGGCGCTGAAGAAGGCCGGCTTCCTCACCCGGGATGCCCGGGTCAAGGAGCGAAAGAAGTACGGGCTGAAGAAGGCCCGCAAGGCTCCGCAGTACTCCAAGCGCTAGCCCGTCCGTTGGGCCGGTTGTTCGGCACGGACGGGGTCCGTGGCCGGGCCAACGTCGACCTGACGCCCGAGCTGGCTCTCTCGCTTGCTCAGTCAGCCGTGCGAGCACTTACCCGCCCCGGCCCCAGGCCGAGCGTGGTGGTCGGTCGTGATCCGCGCGCTAGCGGCGAGTTGCTCGAGGCTGCGGTCGTCGCGGGCCTGGCCTCGGCCGGGGCAGACGTGCTGCGCGTGGGCGTCGTACCGACTCCCGCGGTGGCATTTCTGACCGGAGACGTCGGTGCCGACTTCGGGGTGATGCTCTCGGCCAGCCACAACCCGATGCCCGACAACGGGATCAAGCTCTTCGACCGGTCTGGGTACAAGCTCTCGGACGACATCGAGGACGACATCGAGGCGGGCCTGACGAGGTCCTGGGACCGGCCCACGGGTGGCGATGTCGGCCGGGTCCGAGACGTCGACCTGCTCAGCCGGTACGTCGACCACCTCATCGAGTCCGTGACCTGCTCCCTGGCAGGCTTGCGGGTCGTGGTGGACTGCGCCCACGGGGCTGCCTCCGCAGCCGCCCCGGAGGCACTGCGGCGTGCCGGCGCGGATGTCACGGCGATCAACGCCGACCCCGACGGGAACAACATCAACGATGGCGTCGGGTCCACCCACCTCGAAGGCCTCGTGGCTGAGGTGCTCGCCCGCGGCGCCGACGTCGGCATCGCGCATGACGGCGATGCGGACCGATGCCTGGCCGTCGATGCCAGCGGCGAGGTGGTCGACGGCGACGAGATCCTGGCCCTCTGTGCTGTGGCGGCTAAGGAGCATGGTCGGCTGGCGCACGACACGGTGGTCTCCACCGTGATGGCCAATCTCGGCTTCCGGCGGGCGATGGCACAGAGCGGCATCCGATGTGTCGAGACCGCGGTGGGCGACAGGTACGTCCTCGAGGCGATGCGACACGGTGGCTACACACTGGGCGGTGAGCAGTCCGGTCACGTCATCTTCGGTGATCGTCTATCCACCGGCGACGGCCTGCTGACCGCGCTGCGGCTGTTGGAACGCATGGCCGAGACGGGCCGTTCGCTCGCAGACCTCGCCGCGGTCATGACCCGGCTGCCGCAGGTGTTGCTCAACGTGCAGGTGCGCGACCGGACCCAGCTTGACTCCGCCACTGACGTCGCGGCCGCGGTCTCCGCCGCGGAGGCAGAGCTCGGTGACTCCGGCCGGGTGCTGGTGCGCCCGTCGGGTACCGAGCAGCTCGTCCGGGTCATGGTCGAGGCGGAGTCGTCCGAGAGCGCGGCGCGGCACGCCGAGGAAATCGCCGACGTCGTCCGCCGTTCCCTCGGCTGAGCTAACGCAATCCGGCTCACGGCCGGCGCTGCGGGTCAGCGGGGGGTGAGCAGGGCGATGCACTCTTCGAGGGTGAGCGCAGAGCCTGCCTGCTCCGCGGGAGCGGCGCGCTCGCCGAGCGCGAGCCGGGTCTGCGACAGCAGATCATCCGCGGGCACGAGCCCGCGAAGGAAAACCGGGCCGGCACAATTCTCGTGCGCCGCTGCAGCCGCGAGCAGGGTCATCCGGCGCTCGGCGTGCGCCGCGCTCAGAGTGTGAGCCGACAGCCGAAGCATCGCTGACGCTGCGGACTGCATGCCTGACTCGACACACCGACGTATCCCGTCCGCAGCCAGGGCTCGGCCAGTCAACAGGTCTCCACCGGCGAGGGAGATGCGGCCCTGCACCAACGTCGCGCGCAGCGCCGGCTCATCCGCCAGTGCTGCCAACTCGAGGGGCGCGAGCAGCGCGCTCGCCCGATCGGCGTGACCGGCATCGAGCGCGGCGTCGGCCTGTACCAGTGCTACCAGAGGCTCGATGACCTCCAGCTCGGTCGCCACCTCGACCGCTTCCGCGAGGAGTGCCTCGCATGCTCGAAGGTCGCCGCGTCGACGGTCGACATCGGCCAGCTGGGCGATGAGCAGCGGAAGGTAGCCGCGCACGCCGCCGCTCCGACACAGCTCGACGGAGAATGCGAACTCCGCGCGCGCCTGAGCCAACCGCCCTGCGCCGAGTGCTGCTCCGCCCGAACGCACGTGGCCGCGGATACTGCTGTCAACGTCTCCGGACTCCTGGGCGAGCTGAAGCGCACGGGATGCAGCCTTGGCTGCGACATCCCACTGCGCCCGTCTGATGGCCAGACCAGCCTCGATCGCAGCGCCTTCCGACAGCGCCACCTGACGGTCGTAGAAGCGATACCGGGGGGAGTCGGGGGGCGCGCCCTCGGCCAGCTCAAGCCCTCGGCGTACTGCTGCCTCCGCCTCATCGAGCTCCCCTCGCAGCTGGTGCAGGTGAGCGAGCCACACCCAGGAACGACCCTCCAGCACAGGGCGACCGAGCGCCGCAGCCTCGGCGATCGCACGATGCGACCACTCGTACGCTCGATCCAGGTCGTTGGACAGCGAGCCGACGGCGACGCAGTCGAGCAGCGTGAACGAGGTCTCCGAAGGGCGAGGCATTCGTTCGAGGAGGTCGACGGAACGCCGGATCAATTCGTCCCAGTGCCCCCGGTGCCAGACTGCGTCAGCAAGGTCGGCCAGGAGCTGGGCTTCGTCGTTCACCTGACCGGAGTGGCGGAAGTGATCGAGGGCGGCGCGCAGGTTGTCGAGCTCGCGGTGCACGAGGCGAACGGTCCCGCTCTCGGTGAACCGCCCGACTACTCGATCGGCGACAAGAGCTCGGTAGTAGTCGGCGTGACGGACGAGAATCTCGCGCCGGGCCGCGTCGTCGAGCAGCTCGGCGGCGTAGTGCTGCACAGTCTGAAGCATCGTGTAGCGCGGCTCACCGTCGCTGTCGGGCCGCTGAAGCAGCAAGGACTTGTTCACCAGCGAGGTGAGAACGCTGACCGTGTCGACGAGCTCCGGACCGCACACGGCATCGATTGCGGGCACGTCGGCGCCGCCGACGAAGACTGAACCGCGCACCAGCAGCTCGCGTTCCGCCTCGCCGAGCAGGTCGAGACTCCAGGCGATGGTCGCTCGCAGTGTCTGGTGCCGATCCGGCAGGTCGCGTGCCGCGCTGCCCGGCAGCTCCAGCTGCTGGCCGAGCCGGTCGAGCAGAGCCTTTGGCGGCAGTGCTTTCACTCGGGCTGCCGCAAGCTCGATCGCAAGCGGAAGTCCGTCCAGCTTTGCGCAGAGCGATGCGACCGTCGCCGCTGACGACGCGTCGAGAGAGAAGTCCGAGACGGCTTCCCGCGCTCGTTCCACGAACAGTGCTACCGCGTCGTAGGAGCCCACGGAGTCGGCGGGCGCCCCTCGCGCGGGAACGGCGAGGGGCTCGAGTGCGTACTCGCGCTCCCCGCGCAGCTGCAGCGGCTCGCGGCTCGTCGCTAGCACACGCAGCGTCGGGGCGGCAGCGAGCAGGTCCAGGAGCCGCGAGGAAGCGTCGAGCACCTGCTCCATGTTGTCCACGACGAGCAGAACGTCATCGCCGTCGAGTCGTCTGGCAAGTGCCGGCAGCAGGTCGTCACCGGTCTCTCGCACACCGAGTGACGCGGCAATGACGTCGAGAAACAGAAGTGGGTCTCGGAGTGCGGAGAGGTCGACGACATAGACGCCGCCGGCGCCGCCGGCCGCAATGCGGTCGGCGACTCGGAGCGCGAGGCGAGTCTTGCCGACCCCACCGAACCCGGTGACCGTCACGAGTCGATGCGCCTGGATCAGAGCTGTCACAGCCTCCAGGTCAGCTGCTCGGCCGACGAAGCTCGACAGCTGAAGCGGGATGTTGTTCGGAGCCCTGACGGGCGAGGTCGCTGGCGCGCCGGACACGGGGGCTCCTTTCTCGCTGGCAACGCTGACATCGTGGCACGCGGGTACCCTGGCACCGGGATTCGAGGAGGCAGTCAGCGTGTGCGGCATCGTGGGGTACGTCGGTGACCAGCCGGCGATCGACGTGGTGCTCGACGGGCTCCGTCGCCTGGAGTACCGCGGCTACGACTCGGCCGGGGTCGCCGTGCTCGACCACGACGCCGGGGTGCTCACGGTGGAGCGCCGGGCGGGCAAGCTCTCGAACCTGGAGAAGTCACTCGACGGCGTCGTGCTGCCAGGCACTCTCGGCATCGGTCACACCCGGTGGGCCACTCATGGCCCGCCCACCGACCGCAACGCTCATCCCCACATCGACTGCACCGGCCAGGTGGCGGTCGTGCACAACGGCACGATCGAGAACTTCGCTGAGCTGGTCGAAGGACTCTCCCAGCGTGGCCATGAACGGCGAAGCGACACGGACACCGAGGCAGTGGCGCATCTCATCGAAGAGCGGTACACGGGTGACCTCGCGGCGGCTGTTCGCAGCGTTTGCGCGGATCTCGAAGGGTCCTTCGTGTTGGTCGTCACCCACGCCGCCCATCCGGACCTGGTCGTAGGCGCTCGGCGTAACCTGCCGTTGATCGCCGGAGTTGGCGAGGGCGAGAGCTTCCTCGGAAGTGATGTGACGGCGTTCATCTCGCACACGCGCGAGGCGCGGGTCATCGATCAGGACCAGATCGTCGAGTTGCGCCGGTCCGGCGTCACAGTCACCGACCTTGACGGCGTGGTCGTGCCGGGAGAGACCTTCCACGTCGACTGGGACACGGCGGCCGCCGAGAAGGGCGGCTATGAGTTCTTCATGCTCAAGGAGATCGACGAGCAGCCCGGAGCGATCCGGGACACGCTCGGCGGTCGGCTGACAGCGGACGGACTCCTGCACCTCGACGAGCTCGCGATGAGCGACGAGGACGTCCGCGGGATCGAGCAGGTGTTCATCGTCGCATGCGGCTCGGCCTACCACTCGAGCCTCGTCGGGAAGTACGCGATCGAGCGGTGGACCCGACTGCCCGTTCAGGTCGAGATGGCGTCAGAGTTCCGCTACCGCGACCCCGTGCTCGGCCGCAACACGCTGGTGGTCGCCGTCAGTCAGAGTGGCGAGACCGCCGATACGCTCGAAGCGGTCCGCCACGCGAGGGCGCAGAGGGCCTGGGTGCTGGCTGTCACCAACACTGTCGGTTCGACTATCTCGCGGGAAAGCGATGCTGCTCTCTATACCCGGGGCGGACCGGAGGTCGCGGTGGCGTCGACCAAGGCGACGAGCACGCAGATCATCGCGATGTACCTCGTCGGCCTCTACCTCGCTCAGCTCCGTGGCACTCGCGACCCCGACGAGGTGCGGGCCCACCTGCGTGACCTGCAGGAGATGCCCGCGCTGGTGACCGAAGTGCTCTCTCGAATGGAGCCCGTCCGCGAGCTCGCCCGGGAGATCGCCGGTGCCGAGCGGGTGCTCTTCATCGGCCGCCACGTCGGTTATCCGATGGCGCTCGAAGGCGCGCTCAAACTCAAGGAGCTCGCCTACGTGTCGGCGGAGGGGTTCCCAGCGGGTGAGATCAAGCACGGTCCCATCGCCCTGATCGAGGAAGGCACCCCCGTCGTCGTCGTCGCCGCGCGACATGCTCTGTCGGCGAAGCTGGTGAACAACGTGCAGGAGGTGCGGGCGCGGGGGGCTCGGACGATCGTCATCGCGACCGACGGGGACGACAGCGTGACGCCGTACGCCGATCACCTCATCCGCGTCCCGGACACCAAGAGCCTGCTGTCGCCGCTGCTCACCATCGTGCCCATGCAAGTGCTCTCCGCAGAAGTCGCACGAGCTCGCGGCCTCGACGTCGACCAGCCGCGCAACCTCGCCAAGTCCGTCACCGTCGAGTAGCACGTCGTGGCCGTGATCGGGATCGGCGTCGATGTCTGCGAGATCGCTCGGGTAGGCCGACTGCTGGGCCGCTCCCCTCGGGCGGGGGAGCGGCTGTTCACCGCCCACGAGCTGGCTTATGCCGGCACTGGACCTGTCGCTGCCACCCGCCTCGCCGCCCGCTTCGCAGCCAAGGAAGCGGTCGTGAAGACCTTGGGCGGAGCGGCTGCCGGAATGACCTGGCACGACGTCTCGGTCCACAGCGATGGTGCGGCCCCACGGCTCGTCGTATCCGGTGCCGTCGCGGAACGCGCGGCCGCGCTGGGTGTCCGCTTCTGGCACCTGTCGCTGAGCCATGACGCGGGAGTGGCCGTCGCCGTCGTCGTGGCGGAGTCATGAGGCCGGTTCTCACCGTTGCCGAGGTCCGGGCCGCAGAGCGGGCTGCGATGACCCGCACGACTGAGGCTGCCCTCATCCAGCGCGCCTCCTGGGCGGTCGCGCGAAATGCCATAGCTCTAATGGGTGGCGCGTACGGACGCCGGGTCCTCCTTGCTGCAGGAGGCGGACACAACGGCGCGGACGCCCTGTGGGCTGGCGTCCACCTCGCTCGACGGGGTGTCGCAGTGACGACCTGCCCGGTGCACCCCAACGCGGACGAGCACTCGGTCGCCGCGCTGGCCGCACTCGTCGGTGCAGGCGGTCGAGTCGTCGATCAGATCGACCCCGACGGGTACGACCTCGGAGTGGACGGCCTCACTGGGCTGGGATACCAGCGTCGTCCCGCTGAGGCGGAAGAGTCGATCGCTTCACGTGCGACCCAGCTGCGGGAGCTGTGCGATCTCATCGTCGCGGTGGACCTGCCCAGCGGGGTTGTCGCGGACACGGGTGATGCCGCGACGTGGGCCGTGCAGGCAGGCGTCACGGTGACCTTCGGAGCGTTGAAGACCGGACTAGTAGTCGGACGTGGTGCCGATCTCGCCGGGCTGATCGACGTTGTCGACATCGGACTCGAAGCGACGAACGCGCACGCTGGTGTACTGGACGCTGACGATGTCGACGCGCTCCTGCCGGCCGCCGACTCGCGAGCGACGAAGTACACCCGAGGGGTCGTGGGGCTGGTTGCCGGCGGCCCGGACTACGTCGGTGCCGCGGTGCTGGCGGCCGGCGGCGCGCTGCGCGCCGGAGCCGGGATGGTGCGGCTGCACGCACATCCCGCGGCGATCGACGCGGTACGCGCGCGGTGGCCGGAGACCGTGGGCATCCTCCTGGACCCGGATGCGATTCGCGCCGACACCAAGGTCGATGCTTGGGTGGTCGGACCTGGACTAGGCACTGACGACGTCGCGACCAGTGCGGTGCGCGCCGTGCTCTCCCGCCAGGAGCCGGTCGTTGTCGACGCGGATGCGATCACCATCGGAACCGCTGAGCCGTCACTGTTGGGTGCTCGTACCGCGCCGTCGGTCGTCACTCCTCACAGCGGAGAGTTCGGACGTCTCACGGGCATCTCAGGTGACGACATCGCATCCGACCCCCTCGGTGTCGCCCGCGTGGCGGCGGCGCGTCTCGGGGTCACCATGCTCCTGAAGGGCATGCGCACGGTGGTGTGCGACCCTGATGGGGAGGCGCTCGTCAATACGACGGGCACCCCATGGCTGGCCACCGCGGGGACTGGTGACGTGCTCGCCGGCGCGATCGGTGCGCTGCTTGCGGCGGGTCTCGCACCCAGCCACGCTGCAGGCGTGGCTGCCTGGTTGCACGGACTTGCCGGGAGGCTCGCAGCGCAGGGCGCTCCGCTGCTCGCGACGGACGTCGTCGATACGTGGTCGCACGCGGTGCGACTCGTGCGTGACCAGCGGGGTTAGCCTTCCTTTCATGCGCGCCGTCGCCCAGATCGACCTTGACGCTATCCGCACGTCTGTCGCGGTCCTGCGCACCCGGGCCTCGAGCGCCGCGTTGATGGCGGTCGTCAAGGCCGATGGCTATGGCCATGGCGCTGTGCCGGTGGCGCGAGCGGCCCTCGACGCCGGCGCCACCTGGCTTGGTGTCGCCTTCATCGAGGAGGCTGAGCAGCTTCGCCAGGCCGGCATCGACGCGCCGGTCCTCCTCCTTGTGGAGCCGGCGCCTGGCGTTATCGCGCGGGCGGCGGCCATCGACGTCGACGTCGCCGTGGGCAGCGCCGCTTCGTTGCAGGAGGCGGTGACGTGCGATGCCCGGGCTCGAATACATCTCAAGGTCGACACCGGGCTGTCGCGAGGTGGTGCGACACCGGACGCCTGGGCCGCCTTGTGTGCCGCTGCCGCCCAGGGGCAGAGCGACGGTGTGCTTGATGTCGTCGGCGTATGGAGTCACTTGGCCTGCGCGGACGAGCCCTCCCATCCGAGCATCGACGCTCAGCTCGGCACCTATCGCCACGCGCTCGACGTCGCTTCGTCGGTCGGCATTCGACCGCTGCTGCGACACCTCGCGAGCTCGGGTGGGATCCTCGCTCGGCCGGACACGCATTTCGACCTCGTGCGGGCCGGCATATCCGTTTACGGGCTTTCACCGGGTCCAGCGATTCCTCCGGCGGCCATCCGTGGCCTGCGACCAGCTATGCGGCTATCTGCCCGGGTCGCTCTCACCAAGCGGGTGCCGGCTGGCAGTGGGGTGTCGTACGGCCACCGGCATGTCACTACCCGCGAAACGACACTCGCCCTTGTCCCGATCGGCTATGCGGACGGAGTGCCTCGAGCTGCGGCCAACGTGGCCGAAGTTCAGCTTGGCGGGCGACGACGCCGGGTCGCTGGCACAGTCTGCATGGATCAATTCATGGTGGAGGTCGACGATGATGCGGTGGCAGCGGGCGACGAGGTTCTCCTCTTCGGCCCAGGGGATAACGGGGAACCGACCGCGGACGAATGGGCTCAGATGATCTCCACGATTGGCTACGAGGTCGTCACCCGGATCGGTGTTCGAGTGCCTCGCATCTACGTCGGAGCAGGTTCGCCATGAAGTCCCGTACCACGCGGGGGCTGGTCGCGGGTGGCGTGCTCGGATCGGTCGCAGCCGGCATCGCGGCCGGTGTTGCGCTCGAGAAGCTGGTCGTCGGTCGCACCCGCTTGCGCCCAGACCCGGAAGCTGCCGAGCACTTCGGCCGGCTACCCGGACGTACCTCCACCATCGAGCTTCCGGACGGCGTGGTGCTCCATGTCGAAGAGACCGGCGCGGGGGCACTCACGGTGGTTTTCTGTCACGGCTGGGCACTGTCTTGCGCCAGCTGGCACTACCAGCGCAAGGACCTCGGGGATGTCGCGCGGCTGGTGTTCTATGACCATCGTGCCCATGGGCGGAGCACCAAGGGCGACTCCATCAGGCACACCATCGATCAGCTCGGTTTCGACCTAGGTCATGTCCTCGACGCCGTTGCGCCAACCGGCCCGGTAGTGCTGGTCGGACACTCGATGGGTGGAATGTCGATCATGGCGCTGGCCGACCAGCGGCCGGAGCTCTTCGGAGCTCGCGTCGTCGGGGCGGTCCTCATCGGCACCTCGGCCGGCCGGCTCATTGATATCGGTCCGGCCCTGTCGATCCGGGCGACGGCGGTGCTGACCAACCAAGTGCTTCCGCGACTGCAGTCGATCGCCACCAAACGCGGTGGGTTGATCGAGCGTGGCCGACGGATGGGCAGCGATGTGTCCTTCCTGCTGAATCGGTTCACGGGTTTTGGTGCCAATGCGAGCCCCGCCCAGGTCGAGTTCGTCGAGCGGATGATCGCGGCAACGCCGATCGACGTGATCTCTTCGTTCAGTGGGACCTTCCCAGTGCACGACAAGTTCGACGCCCTGACCACGCTCGGATCGGTACCAGTTCTCGTGCTGGCCGGTGGCGCGGATCGGCTCACTCCGCTGTCCCATGCCCGAGAGATCACAGCTCGGGCCGGGGGGGCCGAGCTCGTCACTTTTGACGGCGCCGGCCACATGGTGATGTTCGAGCGTGCGCCCCTCGTCAATCTGCATCTGCGGGCCTTCCTGCGACGGGCGATGCGAGGCGGTCGTCGTACGGCCGCCCGTGGCGCGTGACCGGCAGCAGTGCCGAGCCGCCCGAGCTCCGCCTTGAGGTGTTGGCGTCAGCGGACATGCACGCACTCGGTCGTCGAATAGGGGACCGCTGCCGCCCCGGTGACGTGGTCTTGCTGACGGGTCCGCTCGGAGCCGGAAAGACGGTGGTGGCGCAGGGCATCGGCGCCGCGTTGGGAGTCGCCGGCCCGGTGACGTCCCCGACGTTCGTGATCGCGCGGCTCCACCGGGACGGTCGCGTGCCGCTGGTCCACGTCGACGCCTACCGCCTCGGCGGCGTGGCGGAGGTTGACGACCTGGACCTTGACGCGGAGCTCGGCGAGTCCGTGACCGTCGTAGAGTGGGGATCGGGCCTGGTGGAGCACCTCGCCGAGGCGCACCTGCGTGTGGCAATCGACCGACGTGCTACGGACGAGGTGCGAACGGTGCGTATCACTCCCACGGGAGACCGGTGGACGAGGGCCGACCTGCAGGCCATCGGCGAAACGTGATCTGCTGCCCCTGGGCATCGACGCACAGGGATGATCGAATACGGAGCCAGCAGGTTCCAAGCACGCCAACACTGGAGGTTTTCGGTGGGTCTGAGTCTGGCCAGCATCCTGGCCGAGTCCGCGCAGCGGCATGCTGATCGCACAGCGATCGTGCTCGGTGACACGAGACTGACTTACCCCCAGGTGTGGCATGTTGCGAGGCAGTACGCCGCAGTCCTCCGCGATCGAGGCGTCGTCGCCGGGGACAAGGTCGCCCTGCTATTGCCCAACACTCCGCACTTCCCCTTCGCCTACTTCGGCGCCCTCGCGCTGGGTGCGGTCGCCGTGCCGGTGCACGCGCTGCTCACCTCGGAGGAGATCGCCTACGTCCTGCAGGACTCTGGGGCGAAGGTCCTGGTGTGCGCCGCGCCGCTGCTCGGCGAGGGCGCCAAGGGTGCCGAGCTCGCCGGCGTGCCGATCCTCGGCGTGATGGACGGCGGGGACGCGCAGATCGAGCGCATCGACTCACTCGCCCAGGCTGCGACGCCCGTCGACTCCTATGTCATGCGTGAGCCCGGCGACGTCGCAGTCGTGCTGTACACCTCCGGTACAACGGGGAAGCCCAAGGGCGCGATGATCACGCACCTCAACGTGCTGCTCAACGTGGACGTATCGGTCATCGACGCGTTCGACGTCTCCCGGGATGACGTCATCCTCGGCTGCCTTCCGCTCTTTCACACCTTCGGCCAGACCTGCTGCATGAACACCGCCTTTCGGGTCGGCGCCACTGTCGTGCTCATGCCTCGGTTCGATGGAGCCGGCGCGCTAGAACTGCTGGTCAAGGAGAAGTGCACCATCTTCATGGGCGTGCCGACGATGTACATCGGCTTGCTCGAAGCGGCACGATCCGATGACCGCCGACCCCAGCTGAGCAGTGCGTTGTCCGGCGGCGCGTCCCTGCCGCTGACCGTGCTGGAGTCCTTCAAGGAGGTCTTCGGCGCCGACATCAACGAGGGGTACGGGCTCACCGAGACGTCGCCCGTCGCCACCTTCAACCAGCCGAAGATCGGCCGCAAGCCTGGCACCGTCGGCACCCCGATCTGGGGCGTCGATGTCGAGATTGCCAAGGCCGAGATCGACGACCGGATCGAGCTGCTACCGACGGGAGAGCTGGGCGAGGTTGTCATCCGGGGTCACAACATCTTCGCGGGCTACCTCAACAAGCCGGACGCCACCGCCGCGGCGATCGTCGACGGTTGGTTCCGCTCCGGTGACCTCGGGACGAAGGACGCCGATGGATTCGTCACTATCGTCGACCGGAAGAAGGACATGGTGCTGCGCGGCGGGTTCAACGTCTATCCGCGCGAAGTCGAAGAAGTGCTGCTGCGGCATCCAGGCATCGGTCAGGTCGCCGTCATCGCCGTACCGGACGCCACTCACGGCGAAGAGGTCTGCGCCTGCGTCATCAAGAGCCCAGATGCCGCGTCGGACGACGAGGCACTGAAGGCAGACATCATCGCGTGGTCGAAGGAGCATCTCGCGAAGTACAAGTATCCGCGGATCGTGCACATCGTTGACTCCTTTCCGCTGGGTCCGTCGGGCAAGGTGCTCAAGCGCGAGCTGGTCGACCGCTTCGGCGGGCGCTGACACCGGCGCTCCCCAGCTGACCGACGTCGAAGCTGCCGCCGTACGCCGGTGCGAGACCGCGTCGCGCCACCTCGCGGAACCGCGCCTGGCCACGTCGCCCGGCACCGGCGGGAAGGGCGCCGCTCAGCGGCTGCGCCGCAATGGCCGGGAGGTCGCTGAGGTTGCTGAGCTCGGCGAGCCCAGGTCGGACTGGCCACGACCCGATGACGACTCCGCCGAGGACCAGCCCACGATGGGCGAGCGCCTCGACGGTGAGTGCCGTGTGGTTGAGGGTGCCGAGGCCCGCGGCAGCAACGACGAGCACCGGAGCGCCCAGGAGCAGAGCCAGGTCGGCCAGCGTCCGACCCTCCTCGTCGAAGCGCACCAGGAGGCCGCCGGCACCTTCGACGAGGACTAGGTCACAGCGCCCGGCGAGCTCGTGAATGGTCCTGGCCAACTCCGGCAGCGACACCGGAGGCAGGCCAGCCGAGCGGGCGGCGGCCTGCGGTGACAGTGCGCCCTCGAACGATCCGCCGACGAGCGTGGCGGTGGGCGCGATCCCCGTGAGCCGGCAGACCGTCTCCCGGTCGCCAGCTTCACCCGGGTGTACGCCGGTCTGCGCCACTTTGACGTAGGCGGCCGACTCCCCGCGATCGAGGGCCATCGCGATGACCGCTGCGCTGACGATGGTCTTACCGACACCCGTGCCGGTGCCGCTGACGACGACGAGGCTCACCCCGAGACCGCACCGCGGATGCCTGCGACGGCGGCGAGCACGCGGTTGACCAGCACGAGGTCGTCGGAGGTGAGATCGGCACGGGCCGTCAGGCGCAGCCGCGACGTGCCCTGCGGGACCGATGGTGGGCGAAAGCAGCCGACACGCACGCCGAGTGTTGCCGCGCAGGTCGCCGCGTCAGATGCGACGCGCGGGTCGCCGAGGAGAACCGGCACGACGGCGGCGTCGGGCTGACGGCTGTCCAGCTCGTGGTGTCGGGTCAGCGCATAGATCTCGGTGGCGCGCCGACGTACCCGCTCGGCCAGGCTCGGCTCGGCGATGAGATGACGTAGTGCAGCGAGCGCGGTGGCGGCGCAGACCGGCGCTAGCCCGGTATCGAAGATGAAGGTCCGCGCCGTGTTGACCAGGTGCTCGACCAGCTCAGTCGGCCCCAGCACCGCGCCACCCTGCGAACCCAGCGCTTTTGACAGCGTGACGGTGACGACCACGTCGGGCTGGCCCGTCAGGCCGGCGGCGGCGGCTGCGCCGATGCCGCCCGGGCCGACGACGCCGAGGCCGTGTGCGTCGTCGACGACAAGGACTGCGCCATGACGCCGTACGACGTCGTGCAGCGCGAGCAGGTCGACGAGGTCACCGTCGGCGGAGTACACCGACTCGGTCAGCACTGCGACGCGTCGGCCGCCGTGGCCAGACAGGGCAGTGTCCAGCGCGTCGAGGTCAGCATGCGGTGTCACGATCACCTCGGCTCGGCTTAGACGCGCCGCGTCGACAAGAGATGCGTGGACCCGCGCATCGGAGACGAGGAGCCCATCGGTGCCGACGACTGCGGTGACCGCGGCGAGGTTGGCGAGATAGCCCGAAGAGAAGACCAGAGCAGCGGGTGCGCCGGTGAACTGCGCGAGCCGCTCCTCGAGCGCGGAGTGCACGGCGGTGGTGCCGGTCACCAGCCGCGAGCCGGTCGCGCCGGCGCCCCAGGTGTCGAGGGCGGCGTGACCCGCGGCGATCACCGCCGGGTGCGTGGCTAACCCGAGGTAGTCGTTGCCGGCGAGGTCGAGGAGCTCCTCGTCGGGCCGTCGCGGGTGGAGCTCGCGCCGCAGGCCGGCCGTCGATCTGGCGGTGGCGAGTGGGGCAAGCCAGCCCAGGGGATGGACGCAGGTCACGGCGCCGACTCGTCGAGGACCGCATCGATGCTGGCGATCGCGACATCGGTCAGAAGGCTCAGCTCGTCGCGCTGAATGCCGAGCGGTGGCATCAGGACGATCACATCGCCGAGCGGGCGGATCAGCACCCCGTGGTCGCGAGCGCGCCGGCACACCTGCCAGCCCATGCGACGTGCGGGGTCCAGTGGCTCGCCGGTCGGCGTGGCCAGCGCGATGCCGGTCATCGTGCCCACCCGTCGTACACCGGCCACCCCCTCCCGGCTCGCGAGCGGACCGAGGTCAGTGCCGAGCCACTCGCCGATCTGCCTGGCGTGGCCCACGGTGTCGCGCTCGGCCATCAGGTCCAGGTTTGCGATGGCGGCCGCGCAGGCCAGCGGGTTGGCGGTGTAGGTGTGGCCGTGGAAGAAGGTCCTCAGGTCCTCGTGTCGGCCGAGGAACGCGGCGTACACCTCTTCGGTGCTGAGCACTGCGGCGAGCGGGAGGTAGCCGCCGGTGAGGCCCTTGCCGCACACCAGGAGGTCCGGGCTCACCCCGGCCTGCTCGACTGCCCACATCGTCCCGGTCCGCCCGATACCGGTGGCCACCTCGTCGACCAGCATCATCGCGCCGTGCCGGTCGCACGCGGCGCGAACGCCGCGGAGGTACGACGGATCGTGCACCAGGATGCCGCCGGCCGCTTGCACCAGCGGCTCGACCACTACGGCTGCAGTGCGCGAGCCGTCGATCGCCAGGACCCGCTCGAGGTCAGCCAGTGCCACGGCAGCCCGGTCGGTGAGCGTCTGGCCGTCGTCCGGCGTGCCCGGGGAGGCGGTCTGTCGGGTCTCCAGCAGAATCGGTTTGAAGGTGGCGAAGAACACGTCGATGCCGCCGACGCTGACGGCGCCGAGGGTGTCACCGTGGTAGCCGTGCTCCACGTGCACGTAGAGCGGTCGGTGCTCGCCCCGCTGCGCCGCCGCCTGGAAGGACATCTTCAGCGCGGCTTCGACCGCGCTCGACCCGTCGCCGGCGTAGAACACCCGGGTGAGGCCGGCGGGAGCGGTCTCGACCAACCGGGTAGCCAGCTCGACGCCTGGCTCGTGGGTGAGCCCGAGGAACGTGGAGTGGGCTACCCGATCCAGCTGCCGGCGTACGGCGTCGTCGATGGCCGGCTCGCGGTGGCCATGCGTCAGCACCCACAGCGACGAGGTGCCGTCGAGGTAGCGCCGTCCAGCCTCGTCGAAGAGCCAGACGCCCTCACCGTGGCTGATGACGAGCGGCGGTTCGTCCGCCCAGTGCCCGTGCTGCGTGAAGGGGTGCCAGACGTGTCGAAGGTCGGCGGCCACGACCTCGCTCGGTGCAGCGTCGAGCTGTCCTGTGATCACGCGTGGATCCTGCCAGAGGAGAAGATGCGCGGGTCGCGACATAGGCTGGATGCATTGTGCTGACGCTTTCCATCGACACCTCCTCCATCGTCACCTCGGTTGCCCTGCACGACGGCGTGGACGTCGTGCAGTCCGTTGACGAGACCGCACCCCACCGACACGGCGAGCTGCTTGCTCCGGCGATCGACGCGATGCTGCGCTCGGCCGGCGTCGGGCCACGGGCGCTGGACCGGATCGCCGTCGGCGTCGGACCTGGACCCTTCACGGGGCTGCGGGTCGGCCTGATGACGGCCCGCGCGCTCGGGCACGCGCTGGACATCGAGGTCGTCGGAGTGGGCTCGCTCGATGCCATCGCCGCCCAGCTCGCGGGGCAGCCGCTTGTGGTGGCCACTGATGCTCGGCGCCGGGAGGTCTACTGGGCCACCTACGGCGCTGACGGATCGAGGACAGCCGGGCCTGCTGTCGACACTCCGGTGGACGTTGCTCGACGGCTTCGCGAGAGCGGATTCGACGGGCAGGTCATCGGACCCGGTCGTGACATCTACGCCGAGGCCTTTGCCGACTTCGTCACGGGGCCGGAGGTGCTCGCCTCGGCGGCGTGGGTGGCGCGGCTCGCGGCCGTGGGGTGGACAGCCGCCTCGACCGCGCCGCTCTACCTGCGACGCCCGGATGCCACCGCACCTGGCCCGCGCAAGACGGCACTGCTGTGACGGTCGTCGTACGGCGCATGCGATGGCGGGACATCGATGCTGCGATGACCCTCGAGCGGCAGCTCTTCGAGGGCGATTCGTGGACGGCGGAGCTGTTCTGGTCCGAGCTCGCTCAGCACGCCATCACGCATTACATCGTCGCTACTGACGGTCAGGACATCGTCGGCTATGCGGGGCTCGCGGTCCATGATGCCGAGGCGTACATCCAAACCATGGCGGTCGCACCGGGCGTGCAGCGGCGCGGACTCGGCCGACGCCTGCTGGACGAGCTGATGACGCAGGCGCGACGACGCGGTGCGGTCCAGGTCGGGCTGGAAGTGAGGTCGGACAACGTGCCGGCACAGGCGCTCTACCGCCGATTCGGCTTTGCGCCCGTCGGGCTGCGGCGCGGGTACTACCAGCCTTCGGGGGCCGACGCGGTCGTCATGGTGGCGGACCTCGGGGAGACCGCGAAGTGAGCAACGGTGCTCTCGTACTCGGGATCGAGACCTCGTGCGACGAGACGGGTGTCGGCGTGGTTCGCGACGGCGTGCTGCTCGCCGATGCCATCGCGTCGTCGGTGGAGCAGCATGCCCGGTTCGGCGGCGTGGTACCGGAGGTAGCGAGTCGCGCGCACCTCGATGCGCTCATCCCCACCGTGGAGAGATCCCTGCGCGAAGCCAAGGTGGGCCTCGGCGACCTTGACGCCATCGCGGTGACAATAGGGCCGGGGCTGGCGGGTGCCTTGCTCGTCGGCGTCGCTGCGGCGAAGAGCTATGCGATCGCCCTTGGCGTACCCCTCATCGGGGTCAATCACCTCGCCGCCCACGTCGCCGTGGACACCCTCGAGCACGGTCCGCTCCCGCCCCGGTGTGTGGCCTTGCTCGTGTCCGGTGGGCACAGCTCCTTGCTGCTCGTCGACGGCGGTGACGCGATCACCTCATTGGGCGCAACTGTCGACGATGCGGCGGGCGAGGCCTTCGACAAGGTCGCGCGAGTGCTCGGACTTCCCTTCCCCGGAGGTCCGCACATCGACCGGGTCGCCCGTGAAGGGGACAAGGACGCGATTGTCTTTCCGCGGGGCAAATCACGAGATGGCACCTTCGACTTCTCGTTCTCCGGGCTCAAGACGGCGGTGGCGCGATGGGTAGAAGCACGCGAGCGGGCCGGCGACGAGGTCCCGGTCGCCACCGTCGCCGCGTCATTCCAGGAGGCGGTGGTCGATGTGCTGGTGGACAAGGCTCTGGGTGCCTGCGAGCGCCATGACACCGATGTTCTTGTCATCGGCGGCGGGGTGGCCGCGAACAGTCGGCTTCGGGCAGTCGCTGTCGAACGGGCCCGCGCGGCGGGCATCGACGTACGGATACCGCGGCCGGCTCTGTGCACCGACAACGGAGCGATGGTGGCCGTTCTCGGCGAGCAGCTGCTACTCCGGGGTACTAGCACGCCGCTCGACGTCTCGGCTGACCCCTCGCTCGCTGTGGTCCCCCAATGATCACCCGGATGTGGGAGGCCGCAGTGCGGCCCGAGGTGCACGACGAGTTCGTGCGCTGGCTGACCGAGCAGGTGTGGCCGCTGATGGCGGAGGCGGACGGGTTCCTCGGAGGTGAGCTGTACACGGCGTACGACGGCCCGGCCAGGCTCGTACTGGTGACGCACTGGCGGGACGAAGTGGCGCTGGAGGGCTTCGCCGGACCGGGTTGGCGCACCGAGCCAGTCGTCGGCGCCGACCCGGCCGGAGACTTCCTCGAGGGCACACCTCACGTGTGGCATTTCGTCGCGCTAGCGGCACCGGGATCTGATATCTGACCGTCGACACGGCATCGCGACGGGATGATGGACCGCCCGACGATCCGCCATGTTGACGAGTGGGCCACCGGGGACCTAACCTCAGGGTTGGCACTCGGCACCCGAGAGTGCCAACCCGGGACGAGATGGCCTGACCCCGCGACGGCAGGCTCCTCCAACCGACCCGCCACCGACCACGCGCCATTCGAACAAGGAGGGTGAGGCCGACCATGTCGACCGCCACCAAGACCAAGGTAGCCATCAAGCCGCTCGAGGACCGCATCGTCGTCCAGGCCAACGAGGCCGAGCAGACGACCGCGTCCGGCATCGTCATCCCGGACACCGCCAAGGAGAAGCCCCAGGAGGGCACCGTCATCTCGGTCGGCCCCGGCCGCTTCGAGGACGGCAAGCGCGTTCCTATGGACGTCGCCGTCGGCGACACCGTGATCTACAGCAAGTACGGCGGCACCGAGGTCAAGTACAGCGGCGAGGAGTACCTCGTCCTGTCCGCCCGTGACGTGCTCGCCGTCATCGAGAAGTAGTCCCCGTCCACACCCTCGCCGCCCCGGAGACCGTCGTACGACGGCCCGGGGCGGTGTGCTGAGAGGAATCGCATGGCAAAGATGCTGGAGTTCAGCTCCGACGCACGGAAGTCACTCGAGCGTGGCGTCAACCACCTCGCCGATGCAGTCAAGGTCACCTTGGGCCCGCGCGGCCGCAATGTCGTCATCGACAAGAAGTGGGGCGCGCCGACCATCACCAACGACGGCGTGACCATTGCTCGTGAGGTCGAGCTCGAGGACCCGTACGAGAACATGGGCGCGCAGCTGTGCAAGGAGGTTGCGACCAAGACCAACGACGTCGCCGGTGACGGCACGACGACCGCCACAGTCCTTGCCCAGGCCATGGTTCGCGAGGGCCTGCGCAACGTCGCGGCCGGCGCTGACCCGATGGCGCTGAAGAAGGGCATGGAGGCCGCGGTTGTCGCGGTGTCCGAGGCCCTGCTCAAGGCCGCTCGGCCGATTGAGACGCAGAGCGACATCGCTCAGGTCGCGTCGATCTCGGCGCAGGATCCGAAGATCGGCGAGCTCATCGCCGAGGCCATGGACAAGGTCGGCAAGGACGGCGTGATCACCGTCGAGGAGTCCAACACCATGGGCCTCGAGCTGGAGTTCACCGAGGGCCTGCAGTTCGACAAGGGCTACATCTCGCCCTACTTCGTCACCGACTCCGAGCGCATGGAGACGGTGCTCGACGATGCCTACGTGCTCATCGCCAACCAGAAGATCGCGGCGATCCACGACCTGCTCCCGCTGCTGGAGAAGGCCTTGGGCGCCGGGAAGCCGCTGCTCATCATCGCCGAGGACGTCGAGGGCGAGGCCTTGTCGACGCTGGTGGTCAACAAGATCCGCGGCACCATCAACGCTGCCGCGGTCAAGGCCCCGGGCTTCGGTGACCGGCGCAAGGCGATGATGCAGGACATGGCCATCCTCACCGGTGCTCAGGTCGTCAGCGCCGAGGTCGGCCTCAAGCTGGACTCTGTCGGGCTGGAGATGCTGGGCAAGGCCCGTAAGGTCACGATCACCAAGGACACCACCACGATCATCGAGGGTGGCGGCTCTGCCGAGGAGATCAGCGGGCGCATCGCTCAGATCAAGGCCGAGATCGACAAGACCGACTCGGACTGGGACCGCGAGAAGCTGCAGGAGCGCCTGGCCAAGCTCGCGGGCGGTGTCGGCGTCATCAAGGTCGGCGCGGCCACTGAGGTCGAGCTCAAGGAGAAGAAGCACCGCCTTGAGGACGCGATCTCGGCCACTCGCGCTGCGATCGAGGAGGGCATCGTGCCCGGTGGTGGCGTCGCGCTCGTGGCGTCCGCGTCATCCCTCGAGGGCAACCTCTCGCTCACCGGCGATGCCGCGACCGGCGTACAGATCGTGCGTCGCTCGCTGGACGAGCCGCTGCGCTGGATCGCGCAGAACGCCGGTCTCGAGGGCTATGTCGTCGTCGCCAAGGTTCGGGAGCTGCCTTCCGGTCAGGGCCTCAACGCCGCGACCGGTCAGTACGTCGACCTCATGGCGGCCGGCATCGTCGACCCGGTCAAGGTGACTCGGTCAGCCGTGCAGAACGCCGCATCCATCGCGGCGCTGCTGCTGACGACGGAGACGCTGGTCGCCGACCGGCCGGAGCCGAAGGACGAGCCCGCTGGCGGCCACGGCGGTCACGGGCACGCGCACTAAGAACTGGCACCAGCGAGTACGACGAAGGCTCGGCCCCGTGAGGGGCCGGGCCTTCTGTCGTCGGCGGGGTCACGGTCCCCAGGTGGGTGACTGCGGTCACCTCAGGTGTTTAGCAGCGCCCCGAGCTCGAAGTGCATCGGGTCGGGGAGGTCCCAGCGGCCGCCCCAGCGGAAGCCCCAACGCTCGAAGATCGCCACCACGCGGGGGTCCATGTCGCCCTTCGTGCCGAGCTGGTTCGTGGCGACGTTGATGTCGAAGGCGATACCCCAGGTGTGCAGGGACACCGGTCGGGTGGGGTTGCGCTCGATGAAGCGTGGCACGTAGCAGCCCGAGTAGGAGCGAATCTCCGCCCCGAGTCCCGCGGCCTCGATCTCGGCCAGCGCACCCCGAAGCTGAGGGATGGTCAGCCGGTGGCACTGCACCAGGCCGATCAGCGGCAGCCGGGAGTAGCGGATGTTGTCGGCGACCCACCGGGCGTCGGGCTCAATGGTCCCGTCGTCGTGGTAGCGGTAGCTGAACGCGCCGAAGGCGCGAGCGGCCCGGCTCCCCGTGAGGAAGGCAGTCGGCGGCGCGGGCTGGGTGAGCAGGTCGACGCGCACGCCGGGACCGGCTGCCTTACGCACCGCCGCAGCGAGTTGGACGGGGTCGCCACGGCCGGCTCCCAGGATGGCACCGGACGCGGCCTTCATCCCGAGACGCCCGGCGACCCGGTCGTCGACCACAGCGACGACCTCGGGCAAGCCGGTCGTGGCGAGCGCGCCGAGGCGCAGGGGAAGTGCGGCCTTGCCGGCCCGCACGTCGAGCACCTTGCCGAGCGGCAGTGCCAGCTGCTTCGCCTCGGCGTGGGCGACGACGATGTCGCCGCGCGCCACGGCCCGCCACACCGCGGTGGCCTCGGCGGTGCCCTTGGGGGTGAACGCGCGGAACGATCCGGCGTTGACGCCCACGGCTCGGAATGTCCGGCCGGCAAAGGTGACCTGGCCGGTACGTACCGTCGTGAATCCGCCCGGGCTGAGCTTGCGCAGCGCGGCGATCCGAGCCGGCGGCAGGCCATCTGCGGAGACGACCAGGACATCGGCGCGGGCGCGACCGGCAAGCGGGGCCATCGGCGGCATCGGCCGGCCCCGCGTCGACGGCGCGTCGACCTCCGGTACGGCGGAGCTCGAGGACACGGCGCCCGGCCCGTCGGTCGAGCCGGCGCCGGAGGGGGAGGCTCCGCGGTCGGCAGCCGGTGTGCAGGCGACGGCGAGTGCCAGGACAGTGGCCGCGACGGGACCGCGCAGGCGCCGACGCGCCATCGCGTGCCGTGGGCCGTCGGTCATGGCGACATCTGTCCTTCGCTGGGGAGCGCGATGCGCGTGTTGGCGCGCTATCTCCATCATGCGTCAGCGCGCGAATCTATGCCCCATCATCTCGGCAGATGTCCGTTTCTTCTGGAGCCGAGCTCCCCCAGTGGGCTGACTCAGGACGCGGCGCGCGCCGCCTCGCGGCTCGGCGCCGACCGGCGTCCGGTCCAGATCTCCTCGCGGTCAGACTCGGTGAGCCCGCCCCACACGCCGTACGGCTCTCGGCTGGCTAACGCCTGATCGGCGCACGCGGCGATGACCGGGCAGGTCGCGCAGATGGCCTGGGCAGCACGCTCGCGAGCGCTGCGGCTCGGCCCTCGATCGCCGTCGGGATGAAAGAAGAGATCGCTGTCCAGGCCGCGGCATCGACCGCTGAGCTGCCACTCCCAGATGTCGGAGGTGGGGCCGGGGAGTCGCCGCGTGTCTGTCATGACAGCGGTCCTTTCTGTGTAGGCGGGTCAGGGCCATCGCTCACCCTAATCATTGTTCAGAAGTTGTGCAAGTGCCATGTTCACACCGTGGGCAAGTTGTCCATCTCGGGTTGTGTGCCCGGTTCGCCGGTTTCATAGTGAGCACATGGCCGTCCCCTCGTCGTCCCCAGCCTTGACGGTGGCGGCAGTCGCTCGGCGGCTCGGCGTCGCGGCGTCCACGCTGCGGACCTGGGACCGCCGCTACGGGCTCGGTCCGACCGGGCGCGTCGCCGGCGAGCGTCGTCGGTACCTGCCGGACGACCTCGGCCGGCTCGAGCGCATGCGGCGCCTCACCCATGACGGCGTCGCACCGGCCGACGCCGCTCGACAGGTACTCATCGAGCCACCAGACACCTCTGCCGAGCGCGGCTTGGCCACGTCGGCAGGTCTGCTGGCCGTGGATGACGCCCGCTCGAGCCGATCCGGTGGACCCGGTGGACGGATCCTCGCTCTGCCCCGGGCGGCAGGGGAAGCCCGCGGGCTCTCCCGCGCGGCAATGTCGCTCGACTGCACCGCGATCGAGGAGATCGTCGGTCGATCGCTGCACACGAGCGGCGTCATCGACACCTGGGACCACGTGGTCGCTCCGGTCCTGCGTGCGGTGGGCGATCGATGGGCGGTCACCGGGGAAGGCGTCGAAGTCGAGCATCTCCTGGCCGAGGCAGTCGCCGGCGCACTACGAGTGGCGCGCGAGCGACTCGCGCCGGTGCCGATCCCTCGGCCGGTGTTGCTGTGCTGCACCGCGGGGGAGGGGCACAGTCTGGCGTTGCATGCGCTCGCCACCGCGCTGGCAGAGCGCGGGGTGCCCGCGCGGTTGCTGGGCGGGGCGCTCCCCGATGACGCAGCACTGGCGGCGGTACGCCGTACTGGGGCGTCGGTGTTGTTCTTGTGGTCGCACGGGGCCGAGACGGCGAGGGCTGGCTTCCTCCGCGACCTCCCGGTCACCCGTCCGCCGACGGTGGTGCTCGTCGGCGGACCAGGTTGGGACCCTGGCGCGGTGCCCGCCCGCGCGACGTACGCGCATGATCTCGGGGATGCTGTGCACCTCGTCCAGCTCGCCGCTGGGGTCGGCTGAGCCGCCGGCCGATATCCTCCGCAGTCCGCGGGACGTGAGAAGGAGGACGTGTGGCCGAAGACCTCGGGCAGTTGCTGGCGCTCGGCGAGCGCGCAGCGTTCCACGGCCCGCCCGTGAAGGCCGTTGCCGCACTCGAGCAGGCCACGGCCACGGCCCTGAAAGCCGGGAGGT
>Ga0136633_1000675_pt1 | contig 25725 bp, 21 predicted proteins | sample AntDrymeUQ832206_2_FD_105494 | JGI IMG/M metagenome (GOLD analysis project Ga0136633, IMG submission 105494) | Polar desert sand microbial communities from Dry Valleys, Antarctica - metaG UQ83 (22.06) | ecosystem: Environmental > Terrestrial > Soil > Desert | place: Antarctica: Dry Valley... | reverse complement strand
TGGCGGGCTGGTTCCTGTGGGCGCGCGCGAGGCGCTCGGAGAACGAAGAAGGGCGGTCATCCGTGACCGCCCTCACGAGTTCTTCGGCACCTGCGGTTTCTCGCTGAGCGCTTCGCGGATCTCTGGACGTTCGTCCGAAGTTGCTTTGGACGAACAACTGCCGCATTAAGGGGTGGGTTCCAGTGGGGACGGCGGGGCGCCCAAACTGGTCAACCGCCGCGCGCCCCACGGCGATTGTCCCGTTTGGTACCGCAGAGGTACAAAACGGGACAGCCACCGATCGAGCCGGGACGATTGACCCGTTTCGGCGCCCCGCTCCGACGGCCGAACCGCCGCCCCGATCGGACCCTTCCCCTCAATGCTGCCGTTGTTGTGCTTCGTCAACCCCGGGCGGCCGCAGGTAGACCACCGTCAGCAGCCCGCACAGCAGCGCCGAGGCCCCGAAGTACCCCACCTCCGCGCGCAGCAACTGGTCGTCCACGACTCCCACGACCATCCAGACCACGAACATCGCGGCGACGGCCAGCCAGGCGAACGCCGCCGACCACGCATGATCGCGGGCCAGTGCGGCCTGGTTCAACGTGCCCGCAATGAGATGGGCGCCCATCCCCAGGGCCACGAGCGCGAGCCCCCAGCGGCCGTAGGTGAACGAGTCATCGAAGAGGAGGTCCATCGCGAACGGCCCGGCCACCACCAGCCCCAGCGCCACGGCGCCCGCGAACGCCGCGATCGCCAGCACCGTGATGCGGATCGCCTTCCGGAACTCGGCGGCACCTTCGCCGGTCGCCTGCAGCCCCGCCAGATGCGGTAGCAGCGAGCCCTGGATCGCCTGGAAGAGCTGCAGCGGCGCGCGCGCGATCAGCAGGACGTTGAAGACGAAGCCGGCGACCGCTTCGTCGTCGGACGTGGCGTCGACCGTCAGGACCGCGGCGTTGAGCAGCGTCTGCTCGGCCGCCATCACGGCGACGACCGCGAACGCAAACCGCCCGCCCCGCGAAAGCGCGAGGTCCTCGGGATCGGGCTTGCGGTCGCCGGCCGGACCGGCTCCGCTCGCTGCTGCGCCGCGTTCGAAGCGCTTCCCGAAGGCCCACGGCACCACGACGAGCGACACCAGCGGCGCTGCCGCCATGCCCAGCGCCACCGCCGTCTGCCCCGAGGCGATCCCCACCGCGACGGCGAGCGCGAACAGGAAGCGCGAACACGCTTCCATGAAGACCAGCCCGCCGTAGAGGCCGAACATCTGGTGCCCCGCGAGCCAGCCGCGCGCGAAGTACGAGGCCGCGTAGAACAGCACGCCCGCTACGAGGATCCAATAAAGCGACGACTCGCCGTCGAAGACGTCGTCGACCAACTGCTCCTTGAAGACCACTGCGATCGCCAGGAAGGCCAGCGCGAACGAGCCCTGAAGCGCCAGCGGCGTCCGCAGCGGAAGCGGCCCCGCGACACCGCGCGCCCGGCGGTCGGCGATCGTGCGGCTGAGCAACTGCTCGATCGGCCGGTAGAGCACCGAGACGATCACGAACATGACCGACCACAGCAACGCCACCTGCTTGTAAGCGACCTCGTCGAGGACGTAGGAGGCCAGCGAGAAGTACGAGAACGTGACCAGCCCGGTCGACGCGATGCCGATGCTCAGCAGGCGGGCGCCGCGCCCGTAGCTCCCGGCCTCGCCCTGGCTCACGAGACCGGGCTCAGACGCGGACGAGCAGCATCGACCACGGGAACGGCGAGCGGGCCTCGACGACGTCGCCGTGCTTGGCCAGCAGCGCGACGAACGAGCGCTTGGACCAGTGGTTCAGGTGCCCGGGCGTGTTGCCGAGATCCTTGATGTACGCACCACGGGCCAGGTTCAGGCCGCGCCAGAGCGGCTCGCGCGGCACGCTGACGAGCAGGTAGCGGTCAGCCACGCGCGCCATCTCGGCGACGGTGTGCGCGGGGTCGGGCACGTGCTCGAGCACCTCGATCGCCGAGCACAGGTCGAACTCGCCGTCGGCGTAGGGGAGGTTCTCGGCCTTCATGATCTTGTACTCGAGGTTGGGCGCCTGGCGGTGTTCCCATTCAGCCTGGATCGCGGGATCCTCGAGGTCGATCCCGACCACGCGCCGGGGGGCCAGGCGCTCGGCCCACTGGTGGATCAGGACGCCCTCGCCGCAGCCGACGTCGAGCACGGATTGCGGGTCGGCGCGGACGAACAGCTCATCGAGCGTGGACTCGAAGGAGTCCATGAGCTTGCGCACGACGGGGTTCTTCGAGCCGTACTTGTCGTAGGTGTTGCCGGTGACCGTGCCCTCGGCGTCCCTCGTGATCGATGACCCCCTGCCGGCCGCGGCGGGCTCCAGGGTGGGGTTGTGGGGGCGCCCGCGGGGCGTCATACCTTCAGTGCCTCGCGCTCCTCGGTGCGGCCGCGGTGTGGCGCGGCCTTGGCGCCCGTCGTCGCCGGATGACCGGTGACGGTGGCGCCCGGCTCGTAGTGCGAAGGCTCGACGCCCAGCTCGAGCTCCACGCGACGCACGCGCTCGAAGGTCCGCTGGAGCATGATCCGCTGCCCCGAGAGCAGGTCACCGATGATCGCCAGCGCCGCCAGCACGACGGCGGCGTTGAAGAGCATCCCGCCGAGCACCAGTGACTGCACATGGCCGTTGGAGTTGCCCGTGTCGACGACGATGTAGAGGAAGCGCGCCCACACGATCGCGGCGGCGATGCCGACGACGAACGCCGCGGTCATGAACACCCGCAGCGGCTCGTACATCGAGTAGATGCGGAAGATCGAGACCGTGTTGCGCCGCACGTAGGCCCACATGGACGGGAACAGGCGTGATTCGCGCAGCTTCTCGTTCGTGCGCACCGGGACGTGGTCGATCGCGACCAGGAGCTTGCCGGCCTGGATGATCGTCTCGAGCGTGTAGGTGAACTTCGAGACGACCTGCAGACCGAGCGCCGCCTCGCGGTTGTAAGCGCGGAAGCCCGACGTGGTGTCGGGCACCGTCGTCTCAGAGGCGCGCCGCACGACCCAGGAGCCGAGGCGCTGGAGCGCCTTCTTGAGTGGCGAGAAATGCTCGATGTTCATGATCTCGCGGTCGCCGATGACCATGTCGGCGCGACCCTCGACGATCGGCTCGACCAGCTTCAGGATGTCGGGGCCGTAGTACTGGTTGTCGGCGTCCGTGTTGACGATCACGTCGGCGCCGAGCTTCAGGCAAGCGTCCAGACCGGCCTGGAAGCCCGCCGCGAGGCCCTTGTTGTTGGTCAGGCGGACGATGTGCTCGACGCCGTGCTCCTTGGCGACCTCGACGGTCCGGTCGGTGCAGCCGTCGTCGATGACGAGCCACTCGACGGTGTCGAATCCGGGCACCTCGCGGGGGAGGTCGGCCAGAGCGACGGGGAGCCACTGCTCCTCGTCCTTGCAGGGAATCTGGATGATCAGCTTCATGAGGGTCGGAAGAAGGTACCGCCTGCCGGGGCGCCGGTTACCCTCGTCGGCTTCGATGGACGCCTGGGCCCGACCGCTCTTCGCCGTGCTCTGCCTCGCCACGGTGGTGGGCTTCGTCGTGTTCCCGACCTACCCCAATTACGACTCGTACTACTCGCTGCTGTGGGGCCGTGAAGTGCTCGACGCGACGCTGCCGCACCTCGAGGGCTTCCGCGTGCCGACCCAGCATCCGCTCGCGATCGTGGCCGGTGGCGTGCTGTCGCTGTTCGGCGAGGTGGGGGACCGCCTGTGGGTGCTGGCGACGATCGCGTCCTTCCTCGCGCTCGTCGCCGCGGTCTACCGACTCGGGCGGCTGGCCTTCACACCGCTCGTCGGCCTGATCGCGGCCGCGCTGCTGCTGAGCCGCTTCGATTTCGCCTTCCTCGCCGCCCGCGGCTACATCGACATCCCGTACATGGCGCTCGTGGTCTGGGCGCTCGTGCTGGAGGTCCAGAAGCCCCGCCGCGGCACGCTGGTGTTCGTGCTGCTGGCGCTCAGCGGGATGCTGCGCGTCGAGGGCTGGCTGCTCGCCGCCGCCTACTGGGTCTGGATCTGCTGGCCGGGCCACGCGACCTGGCCCGAGCGCGTGAAGTGGGCGGCGTTGGCGGCGGTCGGCCCGGTCGTCTGGTGCACGGTCGACTTCGCGGTCACCGGCGACCCGCTCTTCTCGATCCATTACACCGGCAACTTCGCCGAGGACCTCGGGCGCTCGCGCTCGCTCGACGAACTCCCGGGCACGCTGCCCGTGTTCTTCTCGAGCCTGGTCAAGCTGCCCGTGCTGATCTCCGCGGTCGCCGGGTTCGGGCTCGCGCTGTGGATCACCCCGCGCCGCGCGCTCGCGCCGCTGGTGCTCTTCCTCGCCGGCGTCGGGACGTTCGTCGCGGTCGCCGCCGGCGGCGCGTCGGTGATCGAGCGCTACCTGGTGATCGGGGCGCTGGCGCTGCTGATCTTCGCGGGCGTCGGGTTCGGCGGCTGGACGATGCTCGAGCGCGGCGGGGTGCGCACGGCCTGGATGTCGATCGCCGCGCTCGCCCTCATCGGCGGCGTGGTCTACACGGCCACCAACCTGAACCTGCGGCGATTCGGCAACGAGCTGACGTTCCGCGGTGATGCGCACGACGCGCTCACCGCCGTCCTGCGCGACCCGGACGTCACGAAGGCCCGTGCCTGCGGCCCGCTGCTGTTCCCGAACCACAAGCTCGTCCCGGACGCGCGCTGGATCCTCGGAGAGGATTTCGAGCGCGTGAAGACCCGGCTCGAGATCCCCGATCCCGAGCGCGGCGTCGTCGTCATCGCCACCAGCCGCTTCGCCATCTTCAAGCACGCGCTGAGCAACGAAGCGGATTCGGCCACGATCCAGGTCCCGCCCGAAGGCTGGGCCGCGGTCGCAACGTCTCCCCATTACGCGGCGTATGCGCGCTGCTGAGCCGACTCCCTCGGCGCGCCCGGGGATCGACCGCCGCTTCGTCGCGGGCGTCGCCGCTCTCGCGCTCGGCGCGCTCGCGCTGCGTCTGTGGGGCTCGCGCCACGGCCTGCCCTACGTCTACAACGCCGACGAGAACGCGCACTTCGTGGCCCGGGCGATCGGCATGTTCGACCACACGCTCAATCCGGGGTACTTCATCAACCCGCCGGGCTTCACGTACGTCCTGCACGTGATCTTCGGGATCGGTTACGGCGGGGACGGAGTCCAGGCTGCCTTCGCGGCTGACCCGGGGGACGTCTTCGCGGTCGCCCGCGCGGCGTCGGCCGTGCTCGGGACAGTCGCCGTCGGCCTGCTCGCCTGGGCCGGCGCGCGGTTCTTCGATCGCACGACGGGCCTGATCGCCGCCGCGCTGCTGGCCGTCTCGTTCCTGGCGGTGCACTACTCGCATCTCGCGCTCAACGACGTCCCGGCGCTGGCGCCGCTGTGCCTGGCCTTGGTCGGCCTCGCCGGTGTCCTGCGCCGCGGCGCCACGCTCGACCACGTCCTTTTCGGAATCGGCCTCGGCGTTGCGTGCGCGTTCAAATACACGGCCGGCATCGTGCTGGTCGGCTACCTGGCCGCGCTCGCGGTCGGCCCGCGCAACGTCAAGGGCGTCGGCCTGGCCGCCGTCCTCGGGCTCGCCGGCTTCCTGGTGGCCAACCCGTACGCGTTGTTCGACTTCGCCACGTTCCGCGACGGCCTGCAGGACCAATCCACCGCGTCCAACGACGGCGGCGGCAAGCTCGGTCTGACCGAGCCCAACGGTGTCCTCTATTACCTGAAGACGCTGACCTGGGGGCTGGGCTGGATCCCGCTCGTCGCCGCGCTCGGTGGCGCGATCGCGCTCGTCCGCAACGACCGGCGCGCCGCTGGCGTGCTGTTGGCGATCCCGCTGCTGTTCGTGGCCTTCATGGGCACCCAGGACCGCTATTTCGCGCGCTGGCTGCTGCCCATCTACCCGGTGCTCTGCCTGCTCGCCGCCCACGGGGCCGTCATCGCCGCGAACGCCCTCCGGGAGCGCAGGCCCAATCTGCGCCGCTGGGCCCCGGCGGTCGCCGGCGCGTTGCTGTGCGCGCAGGGACTCGTGTTCTCGGTCCACAACGACCTCGTCCTCTCACGCGCGGACACCCGCCAGGTCACCCGCGACTGGCTGGTCGCCAACGTCCCGGAGGGGTCGAAGATCGTCGCCGAGCCGATCTCCCCGGACCAGTGGGCGATGGACGTCGGGAACCCGTCGCGCAAGACGGGGAACGGCAACCGCTGGATCAAGTGGGCGACCTCGCGTTCGCGCTTCAACAACGACGGGACCGCACGCCGCGGCGGCGTCGGGCGCCGCGTCAAGCTCGAGGATTACGAGCGCACGACGCGCCCGCAACTCGTGTCCTCGTACGCGCGCGGCGGCTTCTGCTTCGTGCTGACGGGATCCACCCAGTTCGGCCGCGCCTTCGCGGAGCCGCAGGAGGTCCCGAACGCGATCAGGTACTACGAGGAGCTGAAGCGCTCCGGCGACGTCGTCTTCCGCACCAGCCCGTACCGCGAGGGAGCGAAGTCGGTTCCCTTCTCGTTCGACTTCTCGTTCAACTCCTATCCGTTGGTCTACGAGCGACCGGGGCCGGAGGTCGTCATCTACCAGCTGCGCGGCTGCGACACGGGTTGAGACGAGATTCACGAGGCTACAGCGGAAGGCTCGTCGTGCCGATGACCGGAGGGTGCGCCGCCACGCACCCATTCTCCTCGCGGGGCTGCTCTGCCTGCCCATCGCGACCGCTTCGGCCCTGCCGAAGGGGTCGTCGCTGGCCGACAAGCTGACCGGCTCCACGACCGCCGACGTCCTCGACGGGCTCGGCTCGGGGGACCTGCTCGACGGCCGCGCCGGCGACGACCTGCTCCGAGGCGGGTTCGGCAACGACCGCCTGTTCGGGGGCGAGGGCAACGACCGGCTCCTCGGCGAGTCCGGCGGGGACCTGCTCGATGGCGGGCCCGGCAACGACCGCGCCGACGCCGGGACGGGCGACGACCGCGTCGAGGGCGGCGACGGCGACGACATCCTCGACGGCGGCGACGGCGACGACACCGTTCGCGGCGGGCCGGGCAACGACGCGCTGGTGGAGATGCGCTTCGGCGACGACGTCCTGCACGACGGCGGCGAGGGCGACGACTACCTCGACGGACACCGCGGCGCCGACCGCGACATGCGCGGCGGGCCGGGCAACGACATCATGCGCGGCGGCAACGGCCACGACCGTCTGGACGGTGGCTCGGGCGACGACTTCGTCCACGGCGGCGCCGGCGACGACGGTCTGGTGGGCGGCGGCGAGGGCAACGACGTGCTGCTCGGCGGTCCCGGGCCGGACGTCATCGACGGCGGCCCGGGCGACGACTTGATCTACGGCGGCTCAGGCTCGGATCACATCGACTGCGGCGACGGCCACGACACCGTCTTCATCGACTTGAAGGTCGAGTTCACCGAGCAGACCACCGACTGCGAGGTCTACGGCAAACCGGGGGACGGGCTGCCGCCGCGCAACCCCGAGATCTGGGGTTACGACCCGTCGCGGGCCGACACCGGCGGGATCGATCCGTTGCTCGGGATCACCAACGCCGGGAAGGACCTCGTCGACGCCAACGCGATCGGGTCCTCGATCTCGGTGTGCCCGAGCACGGTGCGCGAGACGCCTGAAAGCGACGTGCTCGAAGGCACCGACGCCTGCGAGACGCTCGTCGGCCACTTCGGCGACGACCACCTGTTCGGCCGCGGCGGCGCCGACGACCTCGAGGGCGGCGACGGGCGCAACCTGCTCGACGGCGGCCCCGGGAACGACCGCCTGTTCGGCCGTGGAGCCGCCGACCGCCTCTTCGGCGGGCCTGGGAACGACGAGCTCGAGGGCGGCCGCGGGCGCGACGTGCTGCGCGGCCAGGACGGCGACGACCTCGTCAACGGGGGCTTCGACCCGGACCGCCTGTTCGGCGGGCCCGGAAACGACACCCTGATCGCGGTGGGCGGCGGCGCCGACGTGCTCGACTGCGGCCCCGGGCGCCGCGACCGTGCCCACGTGGATTCCAGGGATCGCGTGCGCAACTGCGAGATCGTGAACGGCCGATCGGCCCGCAAGCACCGTCGCCGCCGGGGCTGAACCGGTGGCCAGGACGTTCGGCGGGCCCGGCAAGGACCACGTCAGCGGCGGCTTCGATCCGGACGTCGTCAAGCCGGGCGCGCGCCGAGCGAAGCGTTCTCCCGGGACGTCAGGAGACGTCGACGCGCGGCGCTCGAACCCGGGGTCGTAACCTCTGGAGTCTGCCCATCCTGCTCGACACGGACCGCCTCCACCTCGCCCGCGCGATCGAGATCGCCGAGCGTGGCCGTGGGCAGGTCAGCCCGAATCCGATGGTCGGCGCGGTCATCGTCCGCGATGGCGAGGTGCTGGGAGAGGGCTGGCATGCGGCCTACGGCGGGCCGCACGCCGAGCGCGAGGCCATCGCGGCCTGCGCAGGCACCGATCTCGCCGGGGCGACGATCTACGTCTCGCTGGAGCCCTGCTGCCATCACGGCCAGACGCCGCCCTGCACCGACGCGATCGTCGAGTCCGGGATCCGCAGGGTCGTGGTCGCCTCCGACGATCCCGCCGAGCACGCCTCGGGTCGAGGCCTGGGGATCCTGCGTGACGAGGGCATCGAGGTCCTGACCGCCGACGGCGACATCGCCACCCGCGCTCGCCTGCTCAACCAGGCCTTCCGCAAGCACGCGCGCACCGGCCGGCCGCACGTCCTCTTCAAGACCGCCATGACGCTCGACGGCAAGGTGGCCACCCGGACCGGCGATTCGAAGTGGATCTCCGGCGAGGCCTCGCGCCGGCGCGGGCACTTCTGGCGCAGCGAGCGCGACGCCGTCGTGGTCGGGATCGGCACCGCGCTGGCCGACGACCCGCTGCTGACCGCGAGGGTCGAGGACATCGCCCGCCAACCCCGCCGCGTGGTCTTCGACTCCGAAGGCCGGCTGCCACTCGATTCAGCCCTCGTCAAGGGCGCTCCCGGGATCCCGCTGACCGTGGTCGTCTCCCGCGCCGCGCCGCGCAGTGCCACCGACAACCTCGAGGTCGCCGGAGCCGAGGTGATCGTCGCCGTGGGTGAGAACGAGCCGATGCGCGTGCGCTCGGCGCTCGACCAGTTGGGCGCGGCGGGCATCACCTCGATCCTGCTCGAAGGCGGCCCGCACCTGGCCGGATCGTTCCTCGACGCCGGGGAGGTCGACGAACTGCGCCTGTTCATCGCGCCGGTCGTCGTCGGCGGCTCCAACGCCCGCGACCCGCTCGAGGGCGAGGGCGTCGAGAAGATCGCCGACGCCACCCGCGCACTGAGCATGAGCGTGGAGCGCATCGACGAGGACGTGTTGATCAGCGCCCGGCTGAGGGAGTGGTAGGCGCTGTTCACCGGCCTGGTGGCTGATCTCGGGACCGTCGACGCGCTCGACGCCACCGCCGACGGCGTCCGCCTGACCGTGCGCACGGTGCTCGCGGGCGAGCTCGCGCTGGGGGACTCCGTGGCCGTCAACGGCGTCTGCCTGACGGCGACCGACGTGGCCGACGGGGCCTTCCGGGCCGACGTGATGCACCAGACCCTCCGTCATTCCTCGCTCGGCGCCGCCGTCGCCGGCGCCCATGTGAACCTCGAGCTCCCTCTCCGAGCGGCCGACCGCATGGGCGGGCACTTCGTCCAGGGTCACGTCGACGGGGTGGGAGACGTGGTCGAGGTCCGCGGAGACGGATTCGACCGCCGCGTGGCGATCGCGCCCCAGGATCCCGGGCTGCTGCGCTACGTCGTCGACAAGGGCTCGATCACCGTCGACGGCGTGTCGCTGACCGTGGCCGCCTTGTCGGAGCAGGCCTTCGAGGTCTCGCTCATCCCGGAGACGCTCGAACGGACCAGCCTCGGCTCAGCCGAACCGGGGACCACCGTGAACCTGGAGGTCGACGTGCTGGCGAAATACGTGGAGCGACTGATGGTGGTGGGGGCACGATGATCGGGGAGCGCCTGTTCTCGCCGGTGCAAGACGCAATCGAAGAGATCCGCGCCGGCCGCATGGTCGTGGTCTGCGACGACGAGGACCGCGAGAACGAGGGCGACCTCGTGATGGCCGCGCAGTTCGTCACGCCGGAAGCGATCAACTTCATGGCCAAGGAGGCACGCGGGCTCATCTGCCTGGCGCTGACCCCCGACCGCTGCGAGGAGCTGGGCCTGGATCTGATGGCGGCCAAGAACGAGTCCCCGTTCGAGACCGCGTTCACGGTCTCCATCGAGGCCCGCGAGGGCGTCACGACGGGCATCAGCGCCGCCGACCGCGCGCGCACGATCCAGGTCGCGATCGATCCGTCCTCGAGCCCGCGCGACGTGGTCCAGCCCGGGCACGTGTTCCCGCTGAAGGCCAAGCCGGGCGGGGTGCTCGAGCGCACGGGCCAGACCGAGGCCTCGGTCGACCTGGCCCGCCTGGCCGGCTTGAACCCCTCGGGCGTCATCTGCGAGGTCATGAACGACGACGGCACGATGGCCCGGGTCGCGGACCTCGTCCCGTACTGCGAGCGACACGGGCTGAAGATGATCACCGTCGCGGACCTGATCGCCTACCGGCGCGTCCACGACAAGCTCGTCGAGCGCGTGGTCGAGACGAAGCTGCCGACCGGCTTCGGCGAGTTCTCGGCGATCGGGTACCGCTCGCTGGTCGACGACAAGCACCACGTCGCGATGGTCAAGGGTGAGGTGGCGGGGATCGAGGACGTGCTCGTCCGCGTGCACTCGGAGTGCCTGACCGGCGACGTCTTCCACTCGATGCGCTGCGACTGCGGCGAGCAGCTCGAATCCGCGCTGGCCCAGATCGAGACCGAGGGCCGCGGCGTCCTGCTCTATCTCGCCCAGGAGGGCCGGGGGATCGGGTTGCTGAACAAGCTGCGCGCCTACAACCTGCAGGACCAGGGCTACGACACGGTCGATGCCAACCTCCAACTCGGCCTCCCGGTCGACCTGCGCGACTACGGCATCGGGGCGCAGATCCTCGTCGACCTCGGTCTGAGCTCGATCCGCATCCTCACCAACAACCCGAAGAAGATCCGCGGCCTCGAGGGCTACGGGCTGTCGGTCACCGAGCAGGTGCCGATCGTCCACGCTCCCAACCCGCACAACGAGGCCTATCTGCGCACGAAGTCTGAGCGCATGGGCCACGCGATCCACCACCAGGCGCTGGCACTCGACGAGGAGATGGTCGCCGAAGAGCACCGCCGTGACCGGGAGCGCGCCGAGTGACCCCTGGGGCCGCGCATCCGGGAGCGCCGGGACCGGGACCGCCGCCGGCCCAGCCGGACCCCACGCGTGGAAGTGGCGCGGAGCCGCCGAGGCCGGCCGACAGCGGGCCGTCTCCGCGCTTCGCCATCGCGGTCGCCCGCTTCTACGACGAGCTGGCCGACCGCCTCGTCGCGGGCGCGCGGGCGGCGTTCGAGGAGGCCGGCTCGCCCGTCGCCGACGAGGACGTCGTCGAGGTCCCCGGCGCCTACGAGCTGCCGATGGCCGCCAAGTTGCTGGCCGAGACCGGCCATTACGCCGGCGTCGCGTGTCTCGGCGCGGTCATCCGCGGGGAGACCGACCACTACGACTGGGTCTGCGGCTCCGCGGCCCAGGGCATCCAGGACGTCCAGTTGCTCACCGGCATCCCCACCGCCTTCGGCGTCCTCACCGTCGACGAGTACGAGCAGGCGCTGGAGCGCTCGGACGCGCAGGACGGCAAGCGCGATTCCGGCCGCCACGCCGCCGAAGCGGTGCTCGCCCTCGCCCGCATCGCCGCCACCTGCAGGTAGGGGTCACACACCTGCCTGCACGGCAGGCAGGTGTGTGACCCCAACCTGCGTCAGCCGCCCGGTGTCGGGCCGCCCGGGCACGACGCCGCGTAGCCGTTACGGACCGGGGTGTCCGGCGAGGGCGCCGGCAGCTCGGTCTGGCCTTCGACGAAGTATCCGCCGGTCCACGCTCCCCAGTTCTCCTGGCGGCAGTATGAGTCCACGACGAACCACTCGGCCTCGCCGTCGGGGCGCACCAGCGGCTTGGCGCGACCCTCCATCGGCGCGACGATGCGCTCGAACTCCTCGAGCCAGGCGCTCGAGGCCGGGCCGGCCTGGCGGGCGAAGTAGGAGCCGTGCCCCTCGGTCATGAAGTCCTGCTCGTCGACCGCCGGGGTCGAGGCCGTGCCCAGGGGGTCTGAGATGCCGGCGTCGGTGTGGACGGCGGAGTGCAGCAGGCGCAGTCGCAACTCGGTCGCCGTCAGCTTCCCGTCGGCGAGCTCGCAGCCGGCGTGGGCCGCCGCACAGGTGAAGCCCGACCCGGTCGCGATCACGCCGCCGGACTGGATCTTCGAGGGGCCGGGAAGGACCTTGCGGGCCTGGTAGAGCGCCCGGCCGTATAGGCCCGCGATGGTGGGGGAGGCGTTCGAGGTCCCTCCGAATCCGCTGGTTCCGGTGCCGCCGACGGCCTTCGCGGTGTAGGCGTTCGGATAGTCGGAGCCCACGCCGGACACGTCGACCGGCTTGCCCGCGCCGAAGAACGAGCCCCCGTTGTCGGGCGCTTCGTAGAAATTGCCTTCCCCGGGAGCCACGGCGCCGACGGTGATCAGCCAGTCCGGGCCCTTCTGCGACGAGTAGGTCGTCGGGTTGGTCACGACGTACGCGTTCTCGACCCCGTTGCCGGCCGAGAAGGTGATGGTCTGGCCGCGATCGGACGCGGCCCGCTGGGCTTCGACGTTCGAGCCCGCATAGACCTTCGGGACCGCGCCCCCGTGGCCGTAGGAGTTCGAGATCACGTCGATCCAGGGCTGCGCCTCCGCCCACTCGATCGCCTGCTCGGCTTCCTCGGCGGTGTCGCCGTAGTCGATGAAGAACAGCAGGCACTCGCCGCAGGTCCCGTGCACGTTGCCGACGGCCGAGCTCGTCGTGCCGACGCCGTGAGCGCCCACGCCGGCCCAGATGTCGTCGCCGGCCGAGAAGCTCGTGGCTCCGATCACCTTCGTCCCGGGAAACCAGTACGCGTTGAGGGTCTTGTCCTTGGATTCCTTGACCTGCGCCCACTGAGCGGCGTCGGCGTCGAACAGCGACGCAGCGTCGGCCTCCGGGTCGCGGGCGTCGAGCGAGAGCCGCAGCGGCAGGAACTCGGCGAAGCCCTTCGCGGCGTCCGCGAAACCGGGCAGCCACTCGGTGGCGGGACGGTTGAGCGGCAGTTCGTCGCCGGCGATCGCGTTCGTCGCCTGCGGCATCTTCGAGGCCAGATTGTCCCAGTGGTAGGGGTTCAGGCCGCCATCGAGGACGGCGACCACGACGGCGTCGTCGATGCCGCCTTCGACGCGCGGGGGCGTGACGGGGGCCGGCGGGCCTGCGACGGGCGGGGCCACGACGGGCCGGGGCCTGGGCTTGGCCGCACGCCGCTTCCTGAGATCCGCGGCGCGCTGCTTGCACGCCTTCACGCGGGCCTTCTTCTTGGCGCCCTTCAGCTTCTTGATCGCCTTCGTCTTGCACTGCTTGGCGGTCGGCGCCTTGCGCTTGGGCTCGGCGGCGTCGGCCGCGGGAGCGGCCAGGAGACCGAGAGCGAGGCAGCAGACGAGCAGGCGGGGCAGGACGCGCACTGGACGGGCCTTCCTAGTTGATCGGCGTCGGGCCGCCGACGCAGGATTCTTCGCGCGAAGAGCGCGCGGGCCAGGCCGGATCGGGCCCGGGCAGCTCGGTCACGCCGTCGAGGTAGTACCCCTGTGGCCACGCGCCCCAGTTCTCCTGGCGGCAGTACGAGTCGACGATCATCCACTCGAGCTCGCCCTCGGCGCGCTCGATCGTGCCCGAGCGGCCCTCCATCGGTGCGAGGATGCGGTCGAACTCGCCCAGCCAGGCGTCGCGTGACTTGCCCTCGCGCCCGAAGTACGCGCCGTGACCCTGGGAGAGGAAGTCCTGCTCGGCGGTGGAGGGCGTGGCCACGCCGGGCGCCTGGTCGACGGTCCCGTTGCCGGTCTGGGTCGTGCCGTGGAAGACGCGCGTCTGGAGCTCGGAGCGCGTCAGCACGCCGTCGGCCAGCTCGCAGCCGGGGCGGGCAGCACCGCAGGCGAACGGCGCGCCGCGCGCGACGATGCCGGCGTCCTGGGCCCGGCTCGGCCCGGCCAGGGCCTTACGCGCCATGTAGAGCGCGCGACCGAAGTAGCCGGCGGTCTGCGGCGTGGCGTTCGACGTCCCACCGAAGCCGCTCTTGCCGGTCTCCCCGACGCCATTCGCGGTGTACGCGGTCGGGTAGTCGGAGCCGATGCCCGCGATGTCGGCCGGCTTGCCGGACATGTAGTTGGCGTGTGGCGTCTCGCCCGAGCCGCCGTAGAAGTTGTCCTCACCCGGGGTAATGGCGCCGACCGTGACGATCCAGTCCGGCCCCTCCTGGGAGGAGAAGGCGGTCGAGTTGGGTGCTGCGTAGGCGCCGTCGACGCCGTTGCCCGAGGAGAACAGGACGCTCTGACCGCGCTCGGTGGCCTGGCGCTGGAGCTCGGTGTTGGACTTCGAGTAGACGCGGTCACGCGTGGCCAGCGAGAAGCCGTAGGAGTTGGAGATGACGTCGATCCACGGCTGGTTCATGACCCAGTCGATCGCCTTCTCGCCCTGCTCGGCGTTGCCGTAGTCGACGAACAGGAGCACGCACTCCGGGCACGTTCCGTGCAGGTTGCCGACCGACGAACTGGTCGTACCGACGCCGTGATCGCCGACGCCGCCCTTCCACAGCGAGGCGTCGCCGAAGTCGACCGCCCCGATGACCTTGGTGCCGGGGAACCAGACCGCGTTGACGTTGCCCGCGTCGGGCGTTGCCTTGACCTTGCTCCACTGCGCGTCGTCACCCGCCTGCAGGCCCGTCGAGTCCGCCTCGGGATCGTTCGTCAACGAGAGGTCGAGCCGCTGGAAGCTCTTGAAGCCGGCTTTGCCGGCGTCAAAGCCCGGCAGCCACTCGGTGAACGGCCTGGTCAGCGGGAGGTCGTCGCCCGGGCTCGCGTTCTGGTGCTGGGGCATCTTCGAGGCGAGGTTGTCGAAGTGATACGGGTTGAAGCCGCCGTCGAGGACGGCGATCACGACGGCGTCGTCGATGCCGCCTTCCACGCGCGGAGCCGTGACGGGCCCGTCGACGCCGGTCGGGGGCACCGGCGCGACGACCGGTCTGGGCGCGGCCGCCTTCTTCTTGAGGTCGGCGGCGCGCTTCTTGCACGCCTTCACGCGGGCCGTCTTCTTGGCGCCCTTGAGCTTCTTGATCGCCTTGGTCTTGCACTGCTTGGCGGTCGGCGGCTTGGGCTTGCGCTTGGCGGCGTCGGCGACCCCGGCAGCGGGGCCGAGCGAACAGACGAGGATCAGAGCGAGGAGGCGGGCGAGGAGAGCAGGCATCGACAGCCTTCAACGGCTGCGGCCGGGCGAACTTGCGGCTCAGTCGCCCTCGTCGCTTCGGTTCTTCTTGCCGTTCCCCTTGCCGGGTTTCCCGCCTTGACCGGTCGCGGCGAGCGCATCGTCGAGTTCGCGCTGGACGTCCCCGGCGTCGTTGTCACCGAACCGGTCCAAGCGCTGCTGGAGGATCGGGATCGCTCCTGCCGGGTCGCCCGAGCGGTTGAGCGAGGCCCCGAGGTTGTAGAGCGCGAAGCCGCAGGGATCGAGCTTCCCACCGTCGCCGCAGGCTTCCACGGCTTGGCGGAGCGGCGCGATGGCGGCCGCGTAGTCGCCGGCCTTGAAGGACTCGAAGCCCTGGGCGTTGAGAGCGGACGGGTCGCCTGCTCCGGCCGCCGGCGCCGCATCGGTCGGGGCCTGGGTGGCCTGGGCCGCCGGCGTGGCGGTGGGCGTGCGCCTGGCCTTGGCCGCCGGGGTGGCGGTCGCCTCGGCGGCGCGGTCGGCGCCCGGGTCGTCCCCGCCGGCAGCGACCGCGATGACGACCACGACGGCGGCGATGGCCAGCAGTGCCGCGAGGGCGAGCAGGCCGCGGCGGTCCTTGCGTGACGCCGGATACGCGGCGCGAATCGGCCGGGGGGCGGTCGGCCGGGGGGCGGTCGGCCGGGCCGGCGGCGCGACGGGCAGTTGGTGCGGGCTCGTGTCGCCTTCGCGCGTGAAACGGCCCTCTCCGAGGACGACCGCCGTCGCTGGTGCAGAAGGCATCGGGGCCGCCACTTTGGTCGCCGCGGTGCGATCGGCGAGCGCCGGCGCGAGCGCATCCACGAACGCGATGCTCGACGGCCAGCGCTGTGAGGGGTCCTTCGCCATTCCGCGCTGCAGCACGTCGTCGACGGCCGGCGAGAGCGTCGAGGCCCGCTCGGAGGCGCGCGGCGGCGGGTCTTCGATGTGCGCCCGTGCCTGGGCGGCGAAGTGTTCGGCCTGGAACGGTCGCGTTCCCGTCAGCAACTCGAAGGCGACGACCGCGAGCGCGTAGCGATCCGAGGCCTCGGTCGTCGGGGCTCCCTCGGCCTGCTCGGGCGAGAGATACGCCGCGGTGCCGAGGATCTGGCCGGTCGCGGTGACCTGCGCCTCGTAGGCGAGGCGGGCGATGCCGAAGTCGGCGACCGCGAGCCGGTCGTGCTCGTCGAGCAGCAGGTTCGCGGGCTTGATGTCGCGATGGACGACGCCGCCGGCGTGCGCAGCGTCGAGCGCACCGGCTGCCTCGCCGAGCCAGCGCAGCGCCCGCTCAGGCGCGACGGCCCCGGTTCGGCGCAACACGTCGGCGAGCGTCCCGCCGCGGCAGAGCTCCATGACGATGAACGAGCGCCCGTCGTGATCGCCGACGTCGAAGATCGTCACCACGTTCGGATGCGAGGACAGCGCGGCGGCGGCCCGGGCCTCGCGCTGGAAGCGCTCGCGCGCGGCGGCGTCCTCGCCGAGGTGCTCGGCAAGCACCTTCACCGCGACGGGGCGGTCGAGCAGCGTGTCGTGTGCCGCCCACACCGAGGCCATGCCGCCGGAGGCGACCGGACCCTCGAGGCGATAGCGCTCGGGCAGGGAGAATGGAGCCGACACCGTGGGGACCACGCTACGGCGGTACCCACCGGAAGCAGTCCCTATACTTGCCCGTCGCTCATGGCACGCGTCTGTCTCACCTGCGGAAAAGGCCCCTCGTTCGGGAACTCCCGCTCGCACTCGATGGTCGCGACCAGGCGGCGTTTCGACCCGAACCTCCAGAAGGTCCGGATCGTGGACGCCAAGGGCACCAAGCAGCGCGCGCTCGTGTGCACGCGCTGCCTGAAGGCCGGCAAAGTCACTAAAGCGCGCTAAGAGCCTGTCGATGAATTCCCGTTCATCAACAGACTCCTAGAGCACTAGCATCGCGGCGCGGTGCCACGTGTCGACCCGAGCCTTGTCCGATTCCGTGCCGTCGTCGACGGTGCGCTGACCGCACTCGACTCCAGGCGGCGGGAGGTCAACGACCTCAATGTCTTCCCGGTGGCCGACGGCGACACCGGCGACAACATGGTGCTCACGCTGCGCGCGGTGCTCGAGGAGCTCACGCGGCTCGAGGAACAGGGCGGCAACCTCGACGAGATCGGCCGCGACGAGATCGTCGACGCCGTCTCGCGCGCGGCCCTGCTCGGCGCCCGCGGCAACTCCGGGGTGATCCTGTCCCAGCTCATCCGCGGCGCGGCGGAGGAGCTGATCTCCCGCCCCGGCGAGCTCGTGGACCCGGTGCTCGTCGCCGCGGCGATGGCCCGCGCGGCGGACCGCGCTTACGAATCCGTGCGTAACCCGGCCGAGGGGACGATCCTTACGGTCATCCGCGAAATGGCCCATCGCATGGCCTCCGAACTCGCCCACATGCCCGAGGACCAGCGGCGGCTGGGTCACGAAGGTGATGATGCCCACCAGGACGCGCTGATCGCGACGATCCTCGAGCGTGCGCTCGAGACGGGCGAGCAATCCGTCCGGCGCGGCCCGGAGCTGCTGCCGGTCCTCAAGCAGGCCGGCGTGGTCGACGCCGGCGGTTTCGGCGCTCTGCTGGTCTTCGGCGGGATGCTCGGAGTCCTGCGTGGCAGCCCGCCGCCCGAGCTCGAGCGCCAGGAGCCGGCCCGCGTGACCCACCCGCAGCACGAGTCCTCGAGCTACCGGTACTGCACGAACTTCGCCGTCACCGGAGACGACCTGGACCCGCACACGCGCTTCGTCGACGAGCTCGAGACGCTCGGGGACTCCGTGCTGGTCGTCGGCGACCGCCACACGCTCAAGGTCCACGTCCACACCGATCAGCCGTCCCAGGCGACTGCGGTCTTCGACGAGATCGGCACGGTGTCTCGGCTCGACGTCGCCGACATGTACGACCAGATCGCCGAGCGCGCCGAGCGCCTGGCCGGCCTGCAAGACGCGCGCTGCGGCGCCCTGGCGGTGGTCTCCGGTACGGGGATGGCGGAGCTCTTCCGCCAGTTGGGGGCGACACCGCTCGACGGCGGGCCGACGCTGAACCCGTCCACCTACGACCTGCTCGCGGGCATCCACTCGGTGGGTGCCGAGGAGGTCATCGTCTTCCCGAACTCACCGAACGTGATCATGGCCGCCGAGCGGGCCGCGGAGCTCTCCGAGAAGGAGGTGCGCGTGGTGGCGACGCGCTCCCAGCAGTCCGGCCTGGTCGCCGCGGTGGCGCTCAACGGGGAGCGCTCCGCCGAGGACAACGTCCGTGCCATGGACGATGCGCTGGCCAACCTGCGCACCGGCGGGGTGGCCGAGGCCGCGCGCGACGACGGCCAGGAGCGCTTCCGCCGCGGCGAGGCCGTCGGCTTCGTCGACGACGCGCTCGTGGCCTGGGGCGAGCCGGAGGAGACCCTGCGGCGCGTGCTCGGCGAGCTGGCCACGGGCGCCGAGCTGATCACGTGCATCGCCGGATCAGGGGCGCCGCTGCCGCCCGACCGCGTCAGCGCGCTCGCCCCGACCGGCGTGGAGCTCGAGCTCTCCGACGGCGGGCAGCCCGCGTGGTGGTGGCTGCTCACCGCCGAGTAGGAGCTGCCGGGCGGTCCGGCCCGACCGCGATGATGGCCGGCGTGCCGCCGACCGTCTTCGCTTCCACCGATCCGCTGCCGCCGGAGGCTCTGAGTGCGGCGGGCCCGCCGCACTATCCGCGGCGCGAACGTCTCGGTGAGCCGCTCGAGCTGCCGTCGGCCAAGGCGTCGAAGGCCGCGGAGGCGATCGGCCTGACGAACGTCGGCACGCTGCTCGAGTGGCTGCCGCGTGATCGCCGCGAGGCGCGGACCGTTGCGGCGCTCGTTCCCGGCGAGTCGGCGACGGTGGCCGTGGAGGTCCGATCGATCTCCTCGCGCCCGGTGCGACGGCGTGGCATGCGCCCGCTCGTCGAAGCGGTCGTGGGCGATGCCACGGGCGTGATGAAGGCGACGTTCTTCAACCAGCCGTGGCTCGCGACCAAGTACCCCGCCGGGACCCGCTTGGTGCTGCATGGCAAGTACAAGGCGCGCAACGCCTTCACGGTGGAGTCGCACGCGACGACGACCGAGGGCGTCGGCGCCGACGAGGGCGACGTCGCGCACTATCCGGCCACGGACGGCCTGTCGTCCACGCAGATCCTCGAGCTCGTGCGCCGTCATCGGGCCGCGATGGCGGACGTGCTGGACCCGCTGCCGGGCCGCCTGCGTGCGGCCCTGCGCCTGCCCGACCGCCACGCGGCGCTCGACGCCGCGCACTTCGGGGACGCGGAGGGCGGCCGCCGTCGGCTCGCGTTCGACGAGCTGCTGCTGTTGCAGCTGGCGCTGCTGCGCCGGCGGGCGCGCCGGCGCGAGGCGCTGCGGGCCGAGCCGCTCCCCGATCCGCGGTCGCTGACCGAGCAGTGGTTGGAGACCCTGCCGTTCACGCCGACGGCGGACCAGGTCGCCGCCTTGGAGGCGATCGACGCTGACCTGGCCCAGCCGCGCCCGATGCAGCGGCTGCTGATGGGCGAGGTCGGGTCGGGCAAGACCGTCGTCGCCCTGCACGCGATGCTGCGGGCCGTCGAGCACGGTGGTCAGGCGGCGCTGATGGCGCCCACGGAGACGCTGGCCGAGCAGCACTTCGCCACGCTCCAGCGCCTCGGCCCGCTCGTGTCCGCCGCGCTGCTGACCGGCGCGACGCCCGCGGCCCGCCGCGCGGACCTGCTCGGCAAGCTCGCCAGCGGCGAGCTGAAGCTGCTGGTCGGCACCCACGCCCTGATCGAGGAGCCCGTGGTGTTCGATCGGCTGCTCGTGGCGGTCGTCGACGAGCAGCACCGCTTTGGCGTCAACCAGCGCCGCGCCCTGGACCGCAAGGCGGGCTCGGGAGACGGGCTGCTCGCGCCGCACGTGCTGCACATGACCGCCACGCCGATCCCGCGCACGCTGGCGCTGACGGCCTACGGGGACCTCGACGTGACCGTTCTACGGGAGCTGCCGGCGGGCCGGCGGCCGATCACCACCCACGTCGCCAACACCGTGCCCGAGCGCGCCCGGGCCTACGAGCGCATCCGGGAGGAGCTCAGGGCCGGTCGCCAGGCGTTCGTGGTCTGCCCGCTGGTCGAGGAGTCCGAGGCGCTGCAGGCCAAGTCGGCCATCGCCGAGTACGAGCGGCTGGCGTCGACGGAGCTGCGCGACTTCAGGCTGGTGTTGATGCACGGCCGCATGAGCTCGCGCGAGAAGCAGGCGGCGATGGAGTCCTTCGCCGGCGGCGGCGCCGACGTGCTGGTCTCGACCACCGTCATCGAGGTTGGCATCGACGTCGCGAATGCCTCGGTGATGCTCGTCGAGAACGCCGAGCGCTTCGGGATCTCCCAGCTCCACCAGCTGCGCGGACGTATCGGTCGTGGTCCACACGACTCACTGTGCCTGCTCTTCGGCCCCAAGGAGGCTCCCCGGCTGCGCGCGCTGGCGTCGGAGACCGACGGTTTCGCGCTGGCCGAAGTCGATCTCGAGTTGCGCGGAGAGGGAGAGCTGATCGGGGTCCGTCAGTCGGGAATGGCGGCGTTTCGCTTCGCGATCCTGCCCGCTGACCGCGAGTTGCTCGAATTGGCCCGCCGGCTCGCTCAAGGAGTCGTCGAATCCGATCCACAGCTCGTCGAACCCGAGCACGCCCTGCTCGCCGACGCGCTCGAAGCCGCGTTCGGCGCCGAGGCGCTGGAGCCGATCCCGGCGTGAGGGTCATCGCGGGCCTCTACGGCGGCAGGAGACTGATCGTGCCGCCGGGCGTCGAGACGCGACCGACGGCCGACCGCGTCCGCGAGGCGCTGTTCTCGATGCTCGCCTCCGACCTGCCGGGAGCCCGGGTCCTCGATCTGTTCGCCGGCTCGGGGGCGATGGGACTCGAGGCGCTCTCACGCGGAGCGCAGGAGGTCACGTTCGTCGACACCGCTCCTGGGGCCTTGAAAGCGATCGACGCCAACCTCGCCGCGCTCGGCGCGAGCGCCGAGGTCCTGCGCCGCGACGCCCTGGAGTTCCTGCGCACGGCGTCGTCGGCAGGGCGGCAATACGATCTGGTCTTCCTCGACCCGCCCTACCGTCTGGCCGGCAGCCTCGGCCCTCCGCTCGCCGCGGCACTTCCCGCCGTCCTCGCCCCGGGGGCGAGGGTGATCGCTGAGAGCGACCGCCACACCCCACTCGACCTCCATCCCCTTGCCCTCGACGACGAACGCCGCTACGGCAAGACCCTGATCCGCCTCCATGCCAGACCGTGAACCCACCATCGCCGTCGTGCCCGGGTCCTATGACCCGATCACCAACGGCCACCTGGACGTCATCACCCGCGCGGCGGCGGTCTTCGACGAGGTCGTCGTCGCCGTCGTCAACTCCTCCGTGCGCAAGTCCAAGGCGCTGTTCTTGATCGAGGAGCGCGTCGCGTTCATCGAGGAAGCGACCGCGCACCTGCCCAACGTCCGCACGGAGCCCTTCGACGTCCTGATCGTCGACTACGCGCGGGCGATTGGAGCCAAGACGATCGTCAAGGGGCTGCGTGCGATCACGGACTTCACGTACGAGTTCGAGATGAATCAGCTCAACCGCCGTCAGGCCCCGGACGTCGACTCGGTCTTCATCATGGCCAGCCCCCAGTACTCTTTCATCTCTTCCAGCGGCATCAAGGAGCTGGCGACCTTCGGCGGGGACGTGACCGACCTCGTTCCCGCTCGCGTTGCGGCGCGTTTGAAGGAAGCGCTCACCCGCTGACGAAACACGCGCCTGAGCCCATGGACGTCCTCGTACTCATCGACAAGCTGGATGACCTCATCCACAACGCGAAGCCCGTTCCGTTCTCGGACTCGGTCCGCGTGGACAAGGAAGAGATCTACGACATCCTCGACCAGATGCGCGCGACGATCCCGGAAGAGATCAAGCAGGCGCGCTGGATCGTCAAGGAGCGTCAGGAGATGCTCGCCGAAGCCAAGCGCGAGGCAGAGCGCATCGTCAAGGAGGCCCGCGAGCGCCAGGCGCAGCTCGTCTCCGCCGAGGAAGTCGTCAAGCAGGCCGAGCGCTCCGCCGAGGACATCATCGAGGACGCCCGCGGCCGCGAGCGCGAGATCCGCCTCGGGGCCGAGGACTACGCCGACGAGATCCTCAACACCCTCGAAGTCAACCTCTCGAAGTTCATCGCCGCCGTCCAGCGCGGGCGCGAGCGACTGCAGGGCAAGGACGAACCCGCCGAAGTCGGCTGACCGACGGGTTGAGGCCCTGAGTTCCGCTCCGGCGGGTGCTCGTTGTGCTTCGGCCGTCGAACGGACGCCGGTCAGGTGGAGGTTCCGGTCTCGGCGGCGATTCACGAGACGTTCGACCGTCACCATCCGTCAAGTGCGTGGTCTCGGAGCGGCGCTTGACGCTCCAGACCCCTATGGGCGTAATGGCCCGTCAAGCGGCGGACATGGGGGTAGCGCTTGACGCTCCAGACCGCTCGCGAACCGCGACCAGACCGGAACCTTCCCCTCAATGCGGCCTCGCGGCGCGGCCGGCGAACCGGCCGCGCCTGAACGGGACTGACCCTCCCGAGCCTCAGAGGATCTCCCGACGCGCAACGCGCCGGGATCAGCCGAGTTCGAGGCTCGTCTGGTCGTGCCCGGCCGCGTCGAGCAGCCGGTCGATCTGGACGAGGTGCCCGCGAACCTGCGCGGCCAGCGTGTCCACGATGTCGCGCGCCTTGTCGATCGACGTCGTGGCGCCGGTCAGCTGTTGCTTGACCCGCAGCACGTCGCCCAGGCAGCCCGTCGCGCGCTCGACGGCTTCTCGCACGGCCGCCACGTCGACGCCGTCGGCCTCGCCGCCGGCCATCAGCACGCGCGCCCTGGCCAGCCCGTAGGCGACCTCGAGCGCGAGCGTGGAGCCCTCTTCTGGGTCGAAGCAGACGACCAGCTTGTCCCCGTTGACTTCGCGCAACGTCTGCATGCGGGCCGGGATCTTCTCCTCGGTGGGCACGACGAGCACCGCGTAATCGGCCCCGCGCTCGGTCTTCGCGCGGTCGAGCTCCTCGATCGCCTTGGGCTTGGTGAGCCTCGAGTTCTTGGCCTCGAAGACGATGCGCCCCTTGGCCGGCCCGCGGCAACCGTCGATGGCCACGACCACGTCACCCGTGCGCCCGAGCGCGCCGCGCAGGTCGCCCACGCCATCGGAGTCGTCGCCCTGGGCGTGCGCGATCCGGTCCACCGCCTCGACCACGGCTTCCTCGAACGTCCGGCCCTTCGCCGTTCCGCGGTCGGCTTCGGCGGCCAGCTCAACCTGCTTGTCGCGCTCGGCGTGCAGCCGCGCGATCTCCAGTGCCATGGCCTCCATCCGCTCGTTCAGGCGCCGAAGGTTGACGTCCTGCTGCTCGGCGCCCTGCTTCATGGACGCGAGCACCATGCGCTGGAACTGCGAAAGCGGGTTCGAGGCGTCCGCGGAGGAGAACTGCTTGACCAGGTCCTCGCGCGAGCGCCGCATGACCTCGTCGACCACAGTCTTGACCTTGTGCTGGACCGCCGTGGAGGAACCGTCGGAGAAGTGGCGCTCGAGGGCCTGGTCGAGATGCCCGGAGCCCGGCCCGAAGACCTCGTCGACTTTCGTCCCGAAGAACTCGGCGACCGTCCGCGCCTTTTCCGTGAACGCCTGCTCGACCTCGCGGGAGACCTTCTCGAATTCCGTCTTGACGAAGTCCGTCGATGCAGCGGCCTGCTCGCGGTCCAGGACGCGCGCGCCGATCTCCACGGCGTCGGCCACGACCTTGGCGGGATCCTCACCGCTCTCGGCGCGGGTGCGGACCAGTTCGACCGCCGTGGCGTCGTCGATCACGAGGCCGTCGACGATCAGCCGGTTGGCGAGGACGGCGACGTGCGGCTGGCGAAGGGGGGTGGCGGCTTCCATGGCGGTTCAGTCGCACGGTACGCACGGCACCTGACGGAACCAGGAAGACTGGCGTGCGCCGCCGGCCGCCCCGGCGACGCACGGGCGATGTCTACACGCTGGCGCTGGCGGCGTCGCGCGCGAGCATGGCGCTCAGGCGGCACTCATCCTGACTCGGGCCGAGGTCCACCCGGCATCTAGCGTCTGTGCGATGGGCGATCCGCTGAGCACGGCACTCGAGGAACACGGCGGCGCGGATGCCCCGCCGGCCGCCACCGCGCAATTGCGCGTCCTGCTCGCCTCGGCGCTTCGTGACGGCGCGTCGGAACTGGTCAAGGCCCGCTCGGGCTACGGACGTCCCGTGACGGTCGCGATCGTGACGGCTGCAGGCCGGCTGAGCGCCATGCTCCCAGTCAGTGCGGCCCTGCGCTCGGATCCGCACGCCGTCTCCGAGCGCGCCTGGCTGCTGGCCGCCGCGGTGACCGGGGCGCTCGTCGAAGCCGGCGACGGCGGCCCCGCGCGATTCGGTGAGCAGGACGGCTTTCTCGTGATCAGCGTGCCCGGAGCCGATGCTGATCTCGCGTGCCTGGCCTTCGAGGACCACGCCGGCGGGGTCGACCGCCTGCGGGCGACCGCCCTCGCCGTCCCGGCCACGATGCTCGCCGCCGGAGATCTGCGTGATCCGATCGGAGCCACGCATCCGCTGCGCATCGCGGAAGCCGTCGCGCGCCTCGGCGGCCGCCCGGCCGATTCGAAGTCACTCGACGAGCACGAGGAGGCGGTGCTCGCCTCGCTGCCGCAGGACGCGGCTCGCCCGCATGAGGACGCCGATCCCGCCCGCCGCGTCGCCCGGAGGATCCTCCAGCGCCTGCACGGCATGGGCAAATGGGGCGGCTACCACACGGATTTCATCCATCTGCCTCGGGGATTCGCCGGAAACGAGCGTGCGCTGGCCAGCACGGTGGGGGAGGCGCTGATCGACGCCGGACTGCTGGCCGAGAAGCCGAGCGTCGGGCAGCGCCACGTCTTCCTGAACTCCCGCCGGGCGGGGGACATCCACCGGTTGATCGACGAGGGAATCGTGCCGGACGGGTTGCGACTGCCGGATTGACTTCGCAGCGGGTTCGGGTTATGAACGTTCGATGTCCGAAGCCGATCGCCTGAGACGACAGCGCAAGCAAGCGGGGGAGCCGGTCGGGGATGTCGGGGCAACCCCCGCGCCACCGGCCGCTGCGGCGATCGCTCGGCTCCAGGCCGGGGCCGGGAACGCTGTCGTGGCCCGGATGGTCCGCGACGCGATGCTCGCCGAGCCCGACGAATACGAGTACGGGGTCGTCTACGAAGCCGATTCGAAATCCGAGAAGTGGAGTCAAAAGGACGCCAAGGGCGGCGGGGGGTACGGCGCGTCGAAGGCGGGCCAAAAGGACGCCAAGGGCGGCGGGGGGTACGGCGCGTCGAAGGCGGGCCAAAAGGACGCCAAGG
>Ga0136633_1000674_pt1 | contig 25737 bp, 26 predicted proteins | sample AntDrymeUQ832206_2_FD_105494 | JGI IMG/M metagenome (GOLD analysis project Ga0136633, IMG submission 105494) | Polar desert sand microbial communities from Dry Valleys, Antarctica - metaG UQ83 (22.06) | ecosystem: Environmental > Terrestrial > Soil > Desert | place: Antarctica: Dry Valley... | reverse complement strand
GAGCGGCGCTATGGCGCGCGCGCGGCCTTCCATTTCCGGCTGGTCGAGATGGTGATGGTGCTGATGCTGCCCTTGCTGGCGGTGGCGCTGGCGGTGCCGCCCAAGCGCAGCACGTCGGGGCTGGGCATCTTCCTTTCGATCGTGATGGTGGTGACCTATCACAAGGTGAACCAATATGCGCAAAGCGTGGGCGCTTCCGGCGCGGTCGATCCGATCATCGCCTTGTGGGCGCCGATGCTTCTGTTCGCCGCCCTGATCGGCTGGATGTACTGGACGCTGGCCCACAAGCCGGGCGGCCAGCCGATCGGCGGGCTGGAGCGGGTCTTCGCCTGGCTCGGCAAGCGGCTCGGCCGGATCTTCCGGCGCAAACGCCGGCTCGCGCTGACGCCGGCCGAATGATCAACCTCAACTTCTTCCCGTCGCGGCCGCTCGCTTTCTATATGGCGCGGCTCTTCATTTTCCGCAGTCTCGCGGTGCTCGCGGGGCTGGTCGTCATCCTGATGACGCTCGATCTGCTTGGCAATTCGGGCAAGATCCTCGCCGTCCCCGGCAATGGCGACGCGGAATTATGGCGCTATGCGGGCTTGCGCCTGCCGCAGCTCATCGCCCGCTTCCTGCCCTTCGCGGTCCTGCTCGGCACGCTCGTCACGCTCGCCGCGCTCAATCAGAATAGCGAGATCGTCTCGATGAAGGCGGCGGGCATCTCCGCGCACCAGATCATCGCGCCTTTGGTGCTGACCGCGATGCTCTTCGCCGCCGCCCATTTCATCTTCAACGAGCGCATCGTCACCCGCGCCAATGCCGCGCTCGAAGCCTGGGAGTCGGCCGACTACGGCCCCGTGCCGCCCGGCCGCGGCATTCAGAGCAACGTCTCGCTGGCCCATCGCGACGATCTCATCTTCGCCCGTCAGGTGACCGGCCAGGGCGACGGGGTGCGCTTCGCCGGCGTCACCATCTATGCGCGGACGGACGGGACGTTGCGGCGCATCGTCACCGGCGAGAGCGGAGGCCGGATCCCCGGCGGCTGGCTGTTGCGCAATGTCACAATCTTCGATCTCGACAGCGGCCGGCTGCAACGGCTCCCTCAATTGCGTTTCGGTGCGGACATCCGCCCCGATCAGTTCACCCTCGCCAGCGTCGATCCCGACCAGCAGGATTTCTGGACCTTGCGCCAGTCGATCGCCGAGTTGCGCGCCGTCGAGCGGCCGACGGCGATGCTGGAGGCGAATTTCTGGCGCAAGCTCGCCATGCCGATGTCGTCGATATTGATGCCCTTGCTCGGCGCCATCGCCGCCTTCGGCCTCGCCCGCTCCGGCCAGCTTTTTGCCCGCGCGGTGATCGGCATGGCCTTGGGCTTTGCTTATTTCGTCGCCGACAATTTCGCGCTGGCGATGGGCAATCTCGGCGCCTACCCGCCCTTGCTCGCCGCCTGGGGGCCGTTCCTGCTCTTCCTGCTGATTGGCGAGACCGTATTGATCCGGACGGAGGAGTGAGCGAACCCGCCGCGCCGCCGGACGTCACCCGCGAAGAGGTGGCGCGGGGCGCTTTCCTCGCCGGCCTGTCACGCGCGGGCGCGTTCATCGAGGCGGTGGCCCAGCCGCTTTACATCTGGCTGTTCGGGCTGGCCGGCTACGGCATCTATGTCGTGCTGTGGGGGGCGATCAATTTCGTCACCAACCTGGTCGATCTTTCCCTGACCAGCGCGCTGCAGCGGATCGTGCCGACGCGCGATGAGGAGGGTGCGCACGCCGCAGTCAAGCTCGCCTTGCTGGCGACGGTGATCCCGGCCGCGATCCTTGCCTTGCTCGTCTCGCTGAACGCCGAGCGGGTCGCCGCCCTGTTCTCGGCCGCACCGGAGGACGCCGCCACCTTGCCCCGCGCGATCGCCCTTTTCGTCTGGGCGCTGCCTTTGTGGACATTCGTCGAGATCGCGACCTCGGCGGTGCGCGCGCGGCGGGCCTTCGGACCGGAAATCCGCTTGCGCATTTTCTGGGAGCAATTGGCGCGAGTGGGCTTCGCGCTGGGCTTTTTCGCTTTGGGCCTGGGCAGCGTTGGATTGATGGCCGCGCACCTTTGCTCGATCGCGCTCACCGCTTTGCTCTGCGTGCCCTTGCTCAGGCGCTATTACGATCTCGGACGCATGGCGCGCGCGCCGATTTCCCTGCCCCTGGCGCGCGCGCTGCTCGGCTCGGGCGTCGCCCTCCTGCCCTCCAATCTTTCTCGCCGGCTGCTGATCGACGCGCCGCCCTTGCTGCTCAACCTGATGATCCCGGGCGCCGACGGCGCGCGCGCGGCGGGCCTGTTCGAGATCGCGCGCAAGCTTTCGACCGTGCCCTATATCGTTCGCCAGTCCTTCCAATATGTCCTCGCCCCGCTCTCCTCGGCGCAGGCCCATGCCGACCGCAGCAAGGTCGGCCCGCTTTATCATTTCGCCACCCGCATCTCGACCGCTCTGGTCGTGCCGCTCGCCGGCCTGATCATCTTCACCGGGCCGGACATACTGAGCGTCTACCGGCGCGAGGCGCTCGCCGCCTTGCCGCTTCTCGTCATTCTCTCGGCGGCGCGGGCCGGCGAGGCGATTGTCGGCCCGGCCAGTTCGATCGTCGAGATGATCGGGCACCGCGCCTTGCCCTTGCTGAACAGCCTGGTCGCCGCCTTGCTCTGGGCCGCGCTCGCCTTTTGGCTGGTTCCCGCGCAGGGCGAATGGGGCATGGCGGTGGCTGTCTCCGTCGCCATTCTCGCCTCGACCTGGGCGGCGGCGATCGAATTGATGATCAGTGACCGGCTCTGGCCCTTCGATTACAAGCTGGCGCAGGGCCTGGGGCTCGCGCTCGCGGGTGTCGCATTGATGGCGGCATGGAGTTCGGCCTTCGGGGGCCCGCTGCGCTTTGCCGGAAACATGACGATCTGGGCCACCTTCTCCTGGCTCGCCTTGCGCTACGGGCTGACCGGCGAGGACCGCCGCGCGCTGGGCGGCTTTGCGCGGCGACTTCAGCTGGCGCGCTGACCATGGTGTTTTCGCCCGACCGGGGCTAGCATCGGTCGGGCGAAGGCGAGACGGTCGTCGCGAGGGGAGAGACTATGATCGGCTTCCTGATCATGCTGGCGATGGCCCTGGGCCTGTTCGCGGCCCTGGTCTTGGGCTGGTACGGCAGCGAGAGCTGGCGGCGCGACCGGCAAATTCGGAACCGCAAGCGGCAGCGGCGGCACCGGCATCGGCATTGAGCGCCAGCATCCGCAAGAGATGACCAACCCCGTCCTCGCTTATGGCACCTGGCTGGCGGAGGCACCCGACGCCTGGCCCGTCGCGGCGATCGAATCCGCGCACCGGCAGTTCATCGATGTGATCGGTGTTTCGATCCCCGGCGCAGCCGACCCGGCGACCCGGCGCGTCTTCGAGACTGTGCAGGCCTGGGGCGCAGGCCCCTCGACGGCATTGATGCTCGGCGCCCGGCTCGCGCCGCCCTGGGCCGCGTTGGTCAACGGCACGGCGGCGCACGCGCTCGATTTCGACGACAATTTCGATCCGGCCAAGGCGCACGCGACGGCGGTCCTCGCGCCCGCCATCCTCGCGCTCGCCGAGGCGGAAGGCGCGTCGGGACGCGCCTGCCTCGACGCCTATGTCGCGGGCCTGCAAATCCTCGGTCGGGTCGGCCAGGGGGTGAATCCGGCGCACCGCAATCGCGGCTGGCATGCCACCGCGACGGTCGGCGCGACCGGCGCTGCCGCGGCCTGCGCGCGGCTGCTGAAACTCGAGGCGCGCGAGGCGGGCTATGCGCTGTCCATCGCGACCAGCATGGCGGGCGGCTTCATGAGTCAGTTCGGAACGATGACCAAGCCGCTCCACGCCGGCCTCGCCGCCAAAGCCGGGGTGATGGCGGCCAGCCTTGCCCGCGCCGGCATCGACGCCGGACTTGACACTTTGGACGGGCCGACGGGGATGAACCGGCTGATGGTCGGCCCCGATTACGAGCAGCTGCGCGACAGGCTGACGCATGTCGAACATGGCCAGGATTTGCGCTTCAAGACGGAGGGGATTGGCGACCCCCTGCTCATCCTGTCGAGCGGGTTCCGGGTCAAGCGCTTCCCCATCTGCGGCAGCGCGCATCGTGCGATGGATGGTGTTTTAAGCCTGAAACAATCGCAGAATATTGAACTGAATCAAATGGTTGCGATCGATGTTTCTGCTCCGGTCTCGCATCTCAACAATCTGATGTACACAGATCCCAAAGATGCGCTGCAGGCGAAGTTCAGCCTCGAATATGGAGTCGCGTGCGTCGCCGTCACCGGCAATTGCACGCTCGACGATTTCACCGACGAAGCGGCGATGCGCGCCGAAATCCGGGCGCTTTACCCGCTCATCCATCGCCACCCGGTCGATAAGGCCGAAGGCGAGTTCCCGACCGAAGTGGCGATCACGCTCGCCGATGGCCGCCGCGTCGAGACCGCGGTCGCCATGCCGGCCGGGAGCCTTGCTGCGCCGTTCACGCTTGATCAGGTCTGGGCCAAGTTCGATGGCTGCGCCGCGGCCGCGCTCGGCCCCGAGCGCCATGCTGCCGCCCGCGCCGCATTGGCCACGCTCCCGGGACTTCCCTCGATTGCGCCGTTGACGGCCGCGCTCTACGACGCTGCGCCATGAGCGTGCGTCCCAACATCCTCGTCCTCGCGGCCAGTCGCGGCAATCTCGATCCGCTGGCGCAGGCCGGCGGCGTCTCCCACAAATGCTTTATCGACATTGCCGGCCAGCCGATGTTGCGCCGCGTCGTCGGCGCGGTGCTGGAAAGCGATCGCGCCGCCAGGGTGATCGTGGCGATCGAACCCGAGGCGATGGAGGAGGCGCGGACGATCATCGGCTCGCTGCCGGGCGCGGACGCGGTCGAGTTCGTCGGCAGCCGCGACAATATCGCCACCAGCGTCGCCGCGATCGCCACGCCCGAGCTGCTGCCGCTCGTCATCACCACGGGCGACAATGCGCTCCACACCGCGGAGATGGTCGCCTTTTTCTGCGACGGCGCCGTCGGGTTGCCCGAGGATGGCGCGCTGGGCCTCACCCCGGCCAGCTATGTCCTCGAAAAATATCCGGAAGGGAATCGCGCCTTTCACCGCTTCCGTGACGGCGCTTTCTCCTCCTGCAATCTCTACGCTCTGCTCACCCCCAAGGGCATAGAGGCGGCGCAGGTGTTCCGCTCCGGCGGCCAGTTCGGCAAGAAGCCGAAACGACTGATCGGCGCCTTCGGCCTCTGGGCCTTTCTTCTGTATAAGACCCGGTTGTTCAAACTGAACACCGTGTTGAAGGCGCTGTCCCGCGCCATCGGCGTGAAGACCGCGCCGGTGCTGATGCCCTTCGCCGAAGGACCGATCGACGTCGATCGCCAGGTCGACTGGGACCTCGCCAACCGCATCGTCGCGGAGCGCGAACGGGCCGTCTGAGCGCCCCAATCCCGCCTTATTGCAAAATTAGGTCCAGACCTCACATGAAAGCGCGCCCTCGCCGCCGATGCGGCCACGCGCTATGAGGACATCGGAACCAGCATCGTGAAGACCGCCCAGACCCCCGAATTGCGCCTGTTGCGCGCCTCCTTCTGGCAGCGCGAGCATCATCTCGACAAGATGACGCTGGCGGAACTGGTGAAGGCTTATTTCACCTATCCCGCGATCATCGCCTATCTGGCGTTCAGCCTGGTCTCGATCGGGGTGTTCATCTGGTCGCCCGCGCCGATCGTCCCGACCGCGCTCAGCATCGCCGCCGCGACCCTCGCTTATCCGCTTTTCTGGTATTTGATCCACCGCTACGTCCTGCACAGCCGCTGGATGTGGCGCCACAAATGGGCGGCGAGCACCTGGAAGCGCATCCATTACGACCATCATCAGGATCCGAACCATCTCGAGGTTCTGTTCGGCGCGCTGCACACGACGCTGCCGACGATCGCCGCCGGAGTGATCCCGATCGGCTGGGCGATCGGCGCGCTCCATAGTGGCGACTGGACCGGCCAGGCCGCGATCGGCAGCGCCGCGGCGGCGCTGGCGACCGGCCTGCTGACGACCTGCTTTTACGAGTTCGTCCACTGCATCCAGCATCTCGCCTACAAGCCGAAAAACAAAAGGCTTGCGGAGATGAAGCGCCGCCACATGGCGCATCATTTCCACGACGAGAATGGCAATTACGGCATCACGACCTTCTTCTGGGATAAGGTCTTCAAGACCTGGTACGACCGCCCCGAGCGGCCGGAGAAGAGCCCGACCGTCTTCAACCTCGGCTATACCGAGGAGGTGGCGAAGGAATATCCCTATGTCGCCGAACTGAGCGGCGGCGTCGCCACGGGCCATCCCCGGCAACGCGAGAAATCGGCCTGAGCCAGCTCAGTCGTCGTCCTCGTCCAAGCCGAGCCTGCTGACTGCCGCCATCGCCGAGGCTGTGGCTTCGTCGGTGATGCGGTCGATCGCGGCAATCACTTCCGGGCTCTCCATCACTTCGTTGACGCGGCGTTCGATGCGCGGCTCGGCGGCGGCGAGGACGCGCCAAACGGCGGGATCACTGACCCGGCTGCCGTTGGTGCAGTGGAGCACTCCGTTGTGCGTGTTGAGCGAGAAGCCGTCCCACTCGCCCGGCGCATAGCCGCAGGCGCGTTCGATCACTGCGCGCTCGTCCGGCGTGAAGAAGGAGCCGCCCGCGCGGAGCCTCGCGTTGATCAGCGCACCGAGGCCGTGATCGTCGTCGGATTCAGCCGCAGCCGGCACGGCCAGGCTTACGGCGCCAAGCGGGGCGAGAATGCAGAGGCAGATCAGGCCCAGGCTAATTGTCGGTTTGCGTTTCAGGATCATCGCGGTCTCCCAAGGTGCTACAATTATAGCACCTTGGGAGACCGCCTCGTGAATGCCTAACCGCCCAGCCAGTCCTGCTTCAAACGGCGCGAGGCGAAGAAATAGATGAGGGCGCTGAGCAGGTAGAAGAAGAGGCCGAAGAGGATCGAATATTTGAGCGAGTCCACACCGTAGGCGGCGGTCATGCGATCCGACATGAAGCCCAGGAAGAAGATGCCGAAGCCGATCCCGATCAGATTGTTGATGAAGAGGAAGCTGGCCGAAGCGGTGGCGCGCATGTTGGGCGGGACGATGTGCTGGACGGCGGCGATGACCGGGCCGAGCCAGGCCAGAGCGAGCATCTGGCCGACCGCAAACAGGAGCCAGCCGAGCCAGAGATTGGGCGCAAACAGGCCGAGCGCGAAACAGGGCGCGGCGGCGAGGAAGCAGAGCGCCGGGATGCGCGCATAGGAGCCGGGATCGCCGGGGCCTGTCTTGTCGCCGAGCCAGCCTCCCAGCCATGTGCCGGCGACGCCTCCGATCAGGACGATGCCGCCGTAGAACCAGCCGATCTCGGCGAGGGTGAGGCCGAAGCTGCGGCCGAAGAAGCTGGGCAGCCAGAAGATCAGGCCATAGCCGAGGATCGAGCCCGAGGCGGCGCCGAAGGAGAGCAGCCAGAAACTGGGCGTGCGGGCGAGCCGGGCCGCGACCTCCGGGAAAGGCGGCGCGGGGTCACTCGCCGCGCCGTCCGCCGTGTCGAAGCCGCCGCGCACCGGCTCCGGCACGAGGAGCTTGACCAGCAAAGCTGCGGGCAGCCCGGCGAGGCCGACAATGATGAAGGCCGAGCGCCAGTCGAGTTGGCTGGCGATCCAGCCGCCGAAGAAGACGCCGAGCGCCGAGCCGATCGGGATGCCGAGCGAGAAGAATGCCAGCGCCCGCGCCCGTTTCTCGCGCGGGTAGAAATCCGAGATCAGGCCATAAGAAGGCGCGACGCCGCCCGCCTCGCCGATGCCGACGCCCATCCGGGCGAGGAACAATTGCCAGAAATTCTGTGCGAGACCGCAGACCGCGGTGAAGGCGCTCCACAAAGCCACCGAGCCGGCGATGATGTTGACCCGGCTCTTGCGATCGGCCGCCCAGGCGATCGGGATGGCGAGACCGGAATAAAAGAGCGCGAAGGCGATCCCGCCCATCAGCCCCAATTGCGTGTCGGTCAGGCCGAGCTCCGCCTTGATCGGTCCGGCGAGGATGCCGATGATCTGGCGATCGATGAAATTGAAAATGTAGGCGACGAGCAGGACGACGAGGACGTGGCCGCCCGGGCCAGCCCTTGCCGCTTTGCTCGTCGCCCCGTTACTCAACGGAAGTTGAAGCCGACGGTCAGGTAAACCTGCCGCGGATTGCCGTAAAAAGCGGTCAGAATACCCTGCGAGCCGAGCGTCGGGCTTAGCCCGGGCTGGCCGTTGGCGAGGATGAACTGGCCGGTGTCAGGGTTCTGGCGCAGGAAGTTGTAGCCCGACGTGATGTACTGCTTGTCGGTCAAATTGCGGCCGTGCAGCCCGATCGTCCAGCGATCGTCGTCCGAGCGCCAGGTGATCCCCGCGTCCCAGAGCGCATAGCTGCCCTGATCGAGGCCCGGAATCGCCAGCTCGAACTGCTGGCTCGCGCCGCGGTATGAGATCTGGGTCATCAGGTTGAGCATGCCGCCGAACATCGGCGTGGCGTAGGTCAAGGTGCCGCTCCCCGTCCACTCCGGCGTGTTCTGCACCGCCCGGCGATCGGCGACATCAATGCCGCGCGCGTCGATATAATTGAGATAATCGGCGTTGAGATAGCCGAGGGAGAAGCCGAAATTCAGGCTGTCGCGAGGCGTGGCGAAGTCGCGCGCGAGGATCGCGTTGCCCTCAAGCTCAATGCCCTGGAAGCGGGCGCGCGCGGCGTTGGTGGTGATGCCGACAAAGGTCGGAATGCCGTTGACCACGGTGCCGATCGAGCCAGGAATCTGCACGTCGTCATAATCGGCGTGGAAGGCGTTGAGGCTGAAGCGCAGGCGACGGTCGAAAAGCTGGGCGCGCCAGCCGAGTTCATAGCTGGTCACTGTCTCGGGATCGAAAGACAGGAAGTCGTAGACTTCCTGGGGGTTGCAGACCGCGCCGGCCGGCGTTCGGCAGGCGGCGGCGACACCGCGCGGATCGAAACCCCCGCCCTTGAAGCCCCGCGAGTAGCTGGCATAGATATTGTGGTCCGGCGTCGGCTGGTAAGCGATCGAGGCGCGCGGCGTGAAGCGCTGGAAATCCGCCGTGCCGGTGAAGTCGGTCTGATTGGCGATGACTAGGCCGGTGCCGCCGAAGAAGGGCGAGCCGCCGCCGCCGAGGAAGACTCGGCGCAAAATCCTCGAATTGCGTTCGTCCCAGGTGTAGCGGCCGCCGAGCGAGAGGCTCCACTGATCTGTGAGATCGTAGGTCGCGTCGGCGAACAAGGCGAAGGTCTCGGTCCCGACATTGCCCAGGGTCAGCGCGGTCACGCCGCCGGGCAGACGAACGTCGAAAAAGGTCTCCGCGGCGGCGTCGAGATAATAGGCGCCCAGGAGGATGTTGAGCGGGCCGCGATTGTAGAGCAGCTGGAGTTCCTGCGAGGTTTGCTGGTTGCGGTAGATTGCCGGCACATCGACATCGACGACAGGCAGCGCGTCGAAATCGATCGGCGCGTTGCTGTCGTCCTTGCGGAAAGCGGTGATGCTGCGCAGCGTGACGTTCTCCGTCGGTTCGACCTCGACGAACAGGCTGACGCCATAAGCTTCGACCCGCTGCTCCGGAAAATTGAGGGAGCCGCGCGTATCGTAGACGTCGCTGAGCACCGGCGTGCCCAAGGCGAGCGCCGGGATCAGCCGGTGGCCACCACGCGGGTCGCTGTTATCGCGGGTGTAATCCCCCTGCAGGCGGACGAAGATATCGTCCTCATTATTATATTCGAGGCTGAGCCGGCCGGCCCAGATGTCGCGGTTGTAATTCTCCGCCCCTGTCGTGAGATTGTCGCCGAAGCCGCCGCGCGAGAGGCGGGCGAGCGAGGTGCCGATGCGCAGCGCGGGCTCATCGGCGTCGAGCGGGGTCGAACCGCTGACGATCAAATCGGCCTGATCGTAGGTTCCGATGGTGCCGCGGACGCGGAAGGTCGGGTCGCGGGCGAGGCGGCGGGTGACGTAGCGGATCGCGCCGCCGATCGTGTTGCGGCCGTAGAGCGTGCCCTGCGGCCCGCGCAGCACCTCGATCCGCTCGACGTCATAGATGTCGAGCAAGGCGGCCTGGGGGCGGTTGAGATAGACATCGTCGAGATAGATGCCGACGCCCGCCTCGAAGCCCGCGACCGGATCTTGCTGGCCGACACCGCGGATGAAGGCGGTGAGGGTCGAATTGGTGGCGCGCGAGGCTTCGAGCGTAACATTGGGCGTCGTGTCCCCGATATCGGTGATGTCGAGCGCGCCCTCATTCTCCAGCTGCTCGCCCGAATAAGCGGAGATCGCGATCGGCACGTCGAGCAGGTTCTCGGTGCGGCGGCGGGCGGTGACGAGGATGGTGCCGTCGTCATCGCTCGCATTGGCGGTGGTGGCGAGCGTTTCCTGCGCGTGCAGCGGGGTAGCGGCGGCGGCGAAGGCGATCAGCGCGCCGCCGAGCTTGAGCGTGGTCGAGAAAGTGCGGGTGCGGGTCATAGTGCGTCTCCTCACGAAACGGTGGATTGGGGAGTGGAAGCGCGCGACAGGCGCGCCGCGAAATCGGACAGAAGCTGGTTGAAGCGCTCGGGCTCCTCAAGATGCGGGGCGTGTCCGGAGCGATCGAAGCGCTCGGACCGGGCGTTTGGAAGATTGGCGACGAGAAAAGCGGCGGTGTCGTCGCCATAAAGCTGGCTCTCCCCGCCATGGACGATGAGGGTGGGCAAAGTGAGGCCGGGCAGAGCGGCGCGCATGTCCTGCTCGACGAGCGAATCCCAGACGGCCGCCATTGCGGCGGGATCGCTGCCGGCAAATTCAGCACTGGCCCAGACGGCGAGATCGCGATGCTCGTCGCGCACGGGCTGGGCGAAGATCGCCTCGCCGGCATTGACCGCGAAACCGGCGAAATCGTCGCGGATCGCGAGGCGGCGGGCGGCGCAGGCCTCGGCCGTCAGGCCGAGCGACCAATGCACGTCATTGAGCACCCGGGCGGTCATGTCGACGATCACCGCGCCGGCGAAGCGGCGACCCTGAGAGCCGGCCAGCACTTGCCAAAGGACCGTGGCCCCCAAGGACCAGCCCACGCCGATCGCGTCGTGAAGGTCGAGCGCCTCGGCCAGCTCCCCGACATCGGCGGCAATCCGCTCGACGCTCGGCGCATGGCCGTTGGCGGGCGATTCGCCATGACCGCGCAGGTCGATGGTGATCAGGCGATGCGTTTTGGCGAGCGGCGCCTGGGCGCGGAAGAAACCACCATGCGCGAGCAGCCCGTGCAGCAGCACGAGCGGCACCCCTGCGCCTTCGTCGCGATAGGCGATCTTCGCCCCGTCGGATGCGGTGAAAAACTGCAAAAACCCCTCCCGCCGCGCGGCCCGTTCGGGCTTCTCCGGCGCTCGCCCAGTGCATTAAATTGAAAGTTGAGTCAATATTCAATATTGCAGAGCCTTGCACTTGCGAAGCCCGTCGCTATGTATGACAAAGTCATGCTGAGGGTATCGCGATGAGCGTTCGTAAGAACAAGCCGATCACCGTAACGCTGGGTCAGATGGCCGCAGGCGTCGAGGAGCGTGTCCGATCGGGTGCTTACGTTTCCGCATCCGAGGTCGTGCGGGCGGGAATCCGCGCGCTTGGCAGGGAAGAGATGCTTTTCGATCAAGTGATGAAAGCGAAGGTCGCCGAGGCTTTGGCCGACAAGCGGCCCAGTGTGCCGATCGAAGAAGCATTCGAGCGAACCCGCCTCAAGCTGGCGGAACGGCGCGCCAACGCTGCAGATGATGCGCGTCCATCTTAGCGCCGAGGCCAATCAGGATCTGGAGGCGCTGGCCGACTGGATCGCAGATTGCGTTGGCGAAGAAATCGCTCATTCCTATGTTCACGCCTCGAGAAACGCTGTCGATCGCTTGACACCTTCGCGAACCGGGGCACGCCACGAGATGATCTCGGCGCCGGTCTGAGAACGATCCCGTTCGAGCGGCAGGCCGTGATCGTCTATTCGATCGAGCCGGCTATCGTGCTGATTGTGCGGATACTGCACCGCGGTCGCGATCTGGGACGCGCCTTTGAACCGGACTGACAATGGCCCGACTTGCACTTAGTTGAAAAGGGGGCTCAGGTTCCACCGAGGGGACGCACGTGAACGAGCTGGGCCAGACCGCTGTTTCCGCCGAGAAGGCTCCGCGCACCGAGCGGGGGCGTAAGACGGTGCGCAAATTGCTCGAGGCCGCGGCGCAGGAGTTCGGGACGCGCGGCTATCATGACGCCGCGATCACCGGCATCACCCAGCGCGCCGGCGTCGCATTGGGCACTTTCTACACCTATTTCGAGAGCAAGGAGGAGCTGTTCCGGGCGCTTGTCCACGACATGAGCCACGCCACGCGCAGCCATGTCGCCGAGGCGGTGCGCGGCGCGCCGGACCGGCTCGAGGCGGAGCGGCTGGGCCTCGCCGCCTTCATCGCCTTCACCCGCAGGCATCCCGAGCTCTACCGGATCATCGAGGAGGCGCAGTTCGTCGCCGAGGACGCCTATCGCGCCCATTATCGCAGCTTCGTCGAGGGCTATCGACAAGGCCTCGCCGCCGCCGCCGCGCGCGGCGAGATCATCGCCGGGCCGGACGAATTGCGCGCCTGGGCGCTGATCGGGATGAGCGTCTTCCTCGGCATGCGCTACGCCGTCTGGGGCGACGACAAGCCGGCCGAGGAGGTCGCCACTGAAGCTATTGCGCTCGTTTCCGAAGGGCTGCGGGCGCGATGACCGGCGACCTGCCCGATCTGATCGCCAGCCGGGCTGCGCTGTCGCCTGAAGCAGTGGCGCTGGAGGAAGCGGCGACGGGCCGGACGCTGACTTATGCCGCGCTCGACGCGCGGGCCTCACAGGCGGCCGCGATGCTGGCCGCGCGGGGCATCGCGGCGGGCGATCGCGTCGCCATTCTCTGCCGGCAGCGCATCGCCTTTTTCGAAGTGCTATTTGGTTGCGCGAAGCTGGGCGCGATCCTCGTGCCGCTCAACTGGCGGATGCCGGCGGCGGAGTTGGATGGGCTCATCGCCGATGCTGAGCCGAAATTGCTGCTCCACGACGGCGAGGATGCCGCACTTGCCGCGATGCTCACGGCACCGCCCGCCTCGATCGATCTCGACGCCGGCTATGAGGCTGCGCTCGCCACAGCCCTACCGCTTCTGCTGCGCGACCAATGGCCGGCAGCGGGCACCTGGTATCTGATCTACACGTCCGGGACGACGGGGCGGCCGAAAGGGGTCGTCTATACCTACGGCATGGCGATCGCCAATTACGTCAATATCGGCTCGGCGATCGGCTTGACCGCCACCGACACGACGCTCGCCTTCCTGCCCAATTTCCACACCGCCGGGATTAATTTGCACGCTTTGCCGACCCTCATCGCGGGCGGGCGCGTGATCCTGCTCGACAGCGCCGAGCCGGGCGCGGTGATCGACCTGATCGAGGCGCGACGGCTCGACGCCCTGTTCGCAGTGCCGACCGTTTATCAGAGCCTGCTCGACCATCCCCGCTTCGCCGCGGCGCCGCTGGGCTCGGTGCGCCATTGGGGTTGCGGCGGGGCGCCGCTTCCCGACGCGCTGGCGCTGCGCTGCAAGGCGCTCGGCCTCAGGGTGTGCAACGGCATGGGCATGACAGAGACCGGGCCGACCGCCTTTCTCGTCGATCCGGCCGACGCCTGGGATCGCATCGGTTCGGTCGGTAAGCCGCAATTGCTCTGCCGCGCGCGCATCGTCGATGCGGCCGGGCGGCCAGCGCCGGACGGGACAGTGGGCGACCTCCAGTTCAGTGGGCCAGGGGTGACGCCGGGCTATTGGCGCGACGAGGAGGCGACCCGCGCCGCCTTCACCGAGGATGGCTGGCTGCGCTCCGGCGACCTCGCAAGGGCCGACGCCGACGGCTTCTTCTGGATCGCCGGCCGAAGGAAGGAGATGTTCATCTCGGGCGGCGAGAATGTCTATCCGGCCGAGGTCGAGAATGTCCTGGCCGCCTGCCCCGGCGTCGTCGATGCGGCGGTTTTGCCCCGGCCCGATCCGAAATGGGGCGAGGTCGGCCGCGCCTTCGTCCAGCTCAGCCCCGATCGACACCCGGACGAAGCCGAACTCACCGCCTTTTGCCGCTCGCGGCTGGCCGCCTATAAGGTGCCGGCGAGCTTCGAAGTCGTCAGCGATTTCCCGCGCACCTCGGCGGGAAAGATCCAGAAGCATCTGCTGGCCTGAGGGGCACGAAAGGGCCGGAGCTGGCCGGCGGCACGAAACCGTCCGCCGGACGGTTTGTCGATAGGCGATCTGGTCGGGGAGAGAGGATTCGAACCTCCGGCCCCTGCCTCCCGAAGACAGTGCTCTACCAGGCTGAGCTACTCCCCGACCGATACGCGCGATCCCGGATCAAGTCCGGGACCGGCGGGGCCGGGCGTCTATAGGGGCGGCTTCCGGGCAGTTCAAGCGCCGCGACGGGCACCGCGCTCCCGCCCTTATTGCTGCGGCTGCTCCTCCAGCACTTCCTGCTGACCTTCGTCCTGCTGGAAGCCGGGATCGTCCGGCGAGGCGGGCGGCTTTTCACCGCTTTGCTCCCCGCCCGGCGGCAACGGGCCTTCCCCGCCGGGGACGAGCGGAGGCTGCAATGCGGTTCCGTTCTGATCAACCGGCTGGATGCCGTTGGCGGGCGGCGCGGTGCGGCTGTCATTGCCGGGCGTGACCCCTTTGCGCTGGATCTCGCCGAAGGTCGAGGCGCCGAGGATGACCGTCGCGGCGACGATCAGGCCGATCACCGAGAAGACGGCGCCCTTGGACACCCCACCCTTCAGGGACAGCGCCTCAAGCTGAGCCGGCCGGCCAAGGGGCGTCGTATCGACGATCAGCTTTTCGACATGCTGGCGATAGAGATAGTTTCCGAACCCGCCGGTGACGAAGGTGATGCCGATGCTGAACAACCAGGCAATCTGCGCGAAGGCCGGATTCGATCCCGAGATCAGGCTCAGGATCAGCATCGCCACGAAGACGCCGGCCATCGGCAGCCACATCTTGCGATAGGCGAACCAGAAGACATTGGCGAGGCACGCAGGCCAGTTCCAGCTGATCGCGCTCCCCTTCGCATCCATCGCCGCCCAGCGCTGGAGATAAAGGTCCGCATTGGGGCCGATCGCGGCGCGGAGCAGCTCCGGATCGGCGGGGACCGAAATATCGGAAATCTGCTGGGTCGGCTGGGTCGGCGCCATCAAGGTGGCAGCCGATTGCCAGGCGGGTTGGGCGGGCTGGGGCGCAACATAGGCCGGAGGCGGCGGTGGTGGGGGCGGCGGAGGAGCAGGCGGAGCAGATGTCGGCGCCAACGGTTCGGCGGTCGCCGCCCGCCCTCGCGCCTCGGCGTCAGCGACGAATTGGGTGGGATCGACGGCCACACCCGCGAAGGTCTGCAACTCGCGCGCGAGGCGGGCGAGATTGGCCTCGCGATCGTCGCCAAAGGCGTCGGTCCAGTGGCGGATCTTGAGGAAGAAGGCGAGGCCGGCGGCGGGCTTGATGTCGCTCGTCCGCACCGGGAAGATCGGCTTGGACGTGGAGAAGGCCATTTCCGTCTCGGCGCGGACATAAGGCGAGCGGTTCGCCTTGTCGGTAACCAGGACGACGAAGGACGAGCAGGTTTCGATCGCCTCCTGCAATTGCTCGGAATAGTCCTGGCCCGGGCGCACATCGCGCGGCGCGATCCAGGATTTCACGCCCTTGGCCTCGATGAACGCCGCCAGCTCGTTCGCCTGGACGCGGTCTTCCGATCCGTGGCTCACGAAAACGTGGTTCTTCATCTTTTCCCCTGGGCTCGGCGAAGGCGGACGCTATCCGCAAGCCGCCTTCCTTGGCAATGATTCAATGGCGCGCGGGCGAGACTCAGCGGCGCGCGCGCAGCATCTCCTCGACCGCGACGAACTTCTCGCGTGGCGAACCTTCGCGGGCGCGCGCCGTCTCCGCCGCTTCGATGCGCTGCCAGTCGCGGAAGGTGACGAGATCGACATTGCGGCTTTCGAGGAGCCGGTCGAGCCCCGCCCTGCCCTCCTTGCGCGCGTCGCCGTCCGCGAAATCGGCGGCAATCTTGTCGGCGACCTCATAGCCGTCGGGGCGGTTTGTACCGATCGTGCCGGTCGGGCCGCGGCGCGCCCAGCCGACGCAATAGAGCCCGCCGCCGATTACGCCCTCGCTATTAGCGAAACGGCCGCGATCCTCCTCATAGGGCACGCCCGCCAGCGGCGGTGTCTTGTAGCCGATGCAGGTGACGACCATGCCGCAGGGAATTTCGTAAATCTCGCCGGTGCCGACCGCGGCGCCACGCTCGTCGAGCGCCGTCTTTTCGACAATGATGCGCTCGACTCTGCCCTCGCCCTCGACGCGCAGCGGCTTGGCGAAGAAATCGAAGGTGATGGTCTTGGCCTTGCCGGCCGCCAGATTGGCGAACTCGCGGAGATGGGTCACCGATTTGCGCTGGCCGGGCTCGAGCAGGGCGTCGTCGATGAGCGGGGGGAAATCCGCGAGATCGATCACGGGAACGGCATTTGCGAGGTGGCCGAGCTCGCCCAGTTCCTTTGGCGTCATCGCGATCTGATGGGGCCCGCGCCGGCCGAGGACGTGGATGTCGCTTATCGCCGCATTGCCGAGCCGCGAGAAAGCGTGGGCGACGATGTCCGAACCGACGAACTCGGCGGGCGTCTTTGAGAGAATGCGGGCGACGTCGAGCGCGACATTGCCGTTGCCGATCACCGCCGCGGCGGGGGCGTCGAGTGGAAGCACGAGATCGGCGAATTCGGGATGGCCATTATACCAGCCGACGAAGGCGGCGGAGCCGACGACGCCCGGCAAATCGCCGCCCGGGATGTCGAGCGGCCGATCGGCGGGGGCGCCGGTGGCGAGGATCACCGCGTCGTAAAGCCCAACGAGCTCCGGAATCGAAACGTCGCGCCCGACCAGCACATTGCCGCAGAAGCGAACATTGTCGCTGAGCGCGACCTTTTCATAGCGGCGATAGACCGCCTTGATCGACTGGTGATCAGGGGCGACGCCGAAGCGGATCAGGCCGTAGGGAACGGGCATGCGATCGATCACATCGACGCGGATCTCGTCGCCGAACAGCTTCTGCAGCGCCTCCGCGCTATAATAGCCGGCGGGCCCCGAACCGATGATCGCGACGTGGCGCATATTTTCCCGTCTCTTGGTTGCGGCGCCGATGAATAACGGCGCGGCAGGGCGTGACAAGAGGCGGGGGCTCAGCCCTGCGTTTCCGGCCTTTTATCCTCCAGCATCGCGGCGCCGCCGCGCTTCAGCGCGAGTTCGATCGGGCGGGCGAAGAAAGCGAGCGCCGGCGGCAACAGCATCTCGACCCTGACGACGCTCTCGCGCACGTCGAGCCGGGCGTTCACCTCCTGGCCCATCGCGGCGATCTGCAGGCCAAGCTGATCACCGTTCCACGCGGAGCGCACGTCAGCGCCGCCGGGGATATGGTCCTTGAGGCTGCCGACGCCGCCCTCGATGCGCCGCCGCGCCTCAGCCTGCCCAAGCTTGTGGGGCAGATCGATCTTTATTGGTGTATTGCTCATGCACTACACGTAGCGCATGATCCGGGGGATTTCCAGTGCCGCCGGAATTCAGGCCGCGAAGAGGTTGCAGCTCTTCGGCGTGATCCGCGCCTCGTTGCGCAGCGTCTGATCGACCCGCTGACGCACATTGAAGGCGCTGGTGTAGCGGATCTGGCGGCCCGTCAGGAAGCTGTTCGGGATGATCGGCTGATAATCGTAGACGACCTCCACCACCATCACGGCGCTGCCCGATTGCGCCGCGATCGTCGTCGGCGCCGTCCCCATATTGGCGAAGGTCGGCGTGGCGGCGTTGCTGCTAGGAGTGGAAGTGTTCGGCGTTACCCGGTCGACATTGTACATTTCGGTGCCGTCGGTAATGCCGGTGCCGCCCGAGGTGCGCGGCCGCCAGGCCGTGTTCGAATTGGTATAGTTGAGCGCGCCATCGCAGCGCTGCCAGCGGATCCACTGATTGCCGCCGGTCGGCGTCGGCTCCAGATCGGTCAGGATGATGCGGCCGTTCTGGGCAAAGTTCATGCTCGCCCCGGTGTCCTTCGCGCCGGTGAGGATATCGGTCACATCGGCTTCGTCGATGACGTCGCGAATGCGCGCCGCATTGTCGGCCGTGATCATCGCGATGTTGCTGACGCGCAAATGCGCCATCGCATAATTCGCGGTTTCCAGCCCAAGCAGACCGAGCATCAACACCACCGGCAGCGACATCGCGAATTCGATCATCGCGAGGCCGCTGGTGCAGTCGCGCAGCGTCAGCGCGCGGCGCGAGAGGCGGGCCGCGAGGGAGTGTGCGCCGCTCAGCATGTTCCGAGCACCCATGCCGTGCCATTCCATTGATATTGCAGGCGCGAGACGTTGAGCGCGCGACCGGCATAAGGCTGGTTGCGCAGCACCGTGCTGGCGACGATCGACTCGGTGTCGCCCCAGCCGATGAAGCGGCCGATCGGCACGATGCGCGGATAGGTCATCGTCACTTCGTAGCGAACGACGTCGTCCGCGCCGCCCTGGCCGTTGCGGCCGCGATTGTCGTCGCGGGTGGTGTTGCCGGTGACCTCTTCCCAGCAATCGCCATTATTATAGGCGCCGAGCGGGGCGACATCGATGAGCAGCTTTTCGGCCCGGCGGACGCTGCCGAAATCATAAGTGCTCTCGGTCGCGATCGCGATCGTCGCGCGTGGACCGGCGAAATCGCTCAAGCGGGCGCGGACACGCGCATCGATCTGGGTCATGTTGACGTTGCCGACCGTCGCCATCCGGCCCGCCTCGTGCAGCGCGCCCTGGATGATCGAGGTGGCATAAGACCGGTAACCCAGATCGAAAACGCCGAGCAGCAATATGCACATGACCGGCAGGATCATTGCGAACTCGACGATCGTCGCGCCGCGTTCATCCCGGCCGATGGGGATTGGCTTGCGCTGCCGGCTCATTGGGTGAGCCTCAGCGCACCGATATTGCTGCCGATCTCGCGGAAGCGGGCGAGCAACTGGTCACGGTTCGCCGCAGTCGATGCCTGGTTGGCGTTGGTTGCGCAGGCCTGCATGTCAGCGCTCAAGGTCGTGCCGAAGGCGATCACCCAAATCGACGCGCCATTGGCCTTCGCCGCCTCGCACATTAACCGGAAGCGGCGGATGTGCCGCGCCGTGAGGTCGGTCGGATTCGATTGCCCGGAGACCCGTTGTTCGTAGCGCTCGATGCCGTAGAGCGAATAGGTGCTATTGCTCGTCACCATCTGGCCGTCGGACATGAAGATGATGTGGCGCGCGACCGGCATGCTCGCGAAGGTGTCCGGGCTGTCGGCGAAGATGCCTCCGCTCGAGATCATCCGCGCGCCCCAGATCATGCCGGTATCGTGATAGGTATTACCGCCCGGATCGAGGCCGTTGACGTAGGCCAGCATGGCGGCGCGCGTCCACGCCTGCAGGCGGCGCGCCTGGACGGGGCAGGCCGGCGTGCCGACAGTTGAGTTCGAATTGGGCGGATAATAGACGTTGGGCCATTGCGGCCGCCAGCGCGTCGCCTCGTTATTCGGGATGCGGTTGATTTCGAGATCGAAGGCGTTGTTGGGGATGACGTTGCTCGAGCTGCCGGTGATGACGCTCGTCGTTTCCCGCTCGGTGATGCAGCCGTTCCACTGAACGGACGTGGCGAGCGCCGCGTTGACGTTCTGGCCAATCTGCACCGGATCGAAGGTTCCGGACACTGAGCTCGCGCCCAGTTCGACCTGCCCGGTTTCGCCCGCTTCCACGTCGTCATCGGTAGTGATGTTGCGGGTGCCGACGACGACCGTCCCACCCAACTTGTATTGGCTGGTGTTGACTTCTTCGTTCCGCCAAATCCAGTTGCTCGCGAAAAAGCCGGTCTGGGTGACGGTCGTCGTCCGATAGCGGCGGCAGGTGCGGGTCGAGCCGTCCGTATCGGCGGTTCCGCCCCAATCCCGCAGCGCATAGGAAGTCGTCGTCACGGGGGCCGGCGCCGGGCCGCCGGTTGGCGCCGGCTGCCCATTCAGGGTCGGATAGCCTGCATTCACGGCATATTGGTCGCACTGGGCGGATGTTAACGATGAGCCGTAGGTCTGGGTGTCCCGATCGTTGTCGAGTTGGCGGTTGGTCTGATAGGAGTCGTAAACGCCCACACGGGTGGGATAAGAAGCCGAATCGGTGAGATAGGCCGGGTTGACGGCGCGAATGAGGGCGCCGACATTGACCGTTGTTGAGTAAGGCACGACGCCGTAGCGCAGGCGCAAGCCGTTGGCCTCCAGCTGGGTCTGGATCGGGGCAAGCTCGTCATAAAGCGCCATCACCGCCTCGCGCAGCGCCGTGATCTTGCGGTTCGCATCGACGGACGTGTAGTTGTCGTTGATGTCGCGATCCATCGATCCAGTGGTGTCGAGCACCAGCATGACGTCCGTATTGACGAAATTGAGCGAGGCGTCGCAGGTCACGTCGAGCGGCAAGGTCGTGAAGCCGAAGATGCGCATGATCGTGGTCGGGATCGTCGTGCTGGCGGTCACGCGGACGGTGCCCGCGGACGCCCGCGTCACGGACGGCGTGAAGGTGGCGGTGTCGTAAAGGCCTTGCGGAAAGTTGAAATTGAAGAAGCGATTGGCTTCATCGATCACCGTCGCATCGACCGTATCATTGGTCATCACCCGGCGCCCGGCGAGCGAGGCGGCGTCGCAGGCGCTCTGCAGGCGCGTCTTGGCCATATAGGCGCGGCTCATGTCGACCCCCGAGCCGATCATCCCAGCGATCGGAACGAGCGCCGCCGCAACGATGGCGAGCGCGTTACCGCGAACATCGCGGGCGAGACGAGACAGAAGGCGGCGACCGTCCTTGGGCATTGAGATCCTCCAAGACCCTTTCGGGGACTTCGAAGGATCGCCTGTGCACGATTAATGCTAAGCCCGGCTCAAACGACATGGTTAGCGAAAGGATAACCTCGCCGACCGGATTCACCGCGATTCAGTTGGCGATGGCAAGGCCGTCACCCTGTGTTCCGGCCGCCAGGCGGCGCAGCACCCGGCCCGAGGCAAGGTCCACCTCCGCCCGGTTTCCGCCCGCCCCAGCTCGCGGCCCGAGGCGAGATCGATGAAGGAAAGCGTGTTCTCGCCCTTGTTGCCCACGAGCAAGGTGCCGATGACGCCCGGCCCGCCGGGGACCGGCGCGGGTGTGGGCGGCGCGGGCGCAACGCCCTGCTCCCCCTGCCCGCACGCCATCGCTGCATAAGCGAGAAGCCCGATCAGCAACTTCATTTTTCGCCTCCCATCTTCACCGGCCAATGCTAACGTCGGGCCGATGGGGTGGCGAGGCTTGATCTTGCGAACTTTGGCGGTGGCGCTGCTCGCCGCCGGCCCGGCGCATGCCCAGGAGCTGCCCGAGGGACAGAGCGAGGCGGACTATCAGGCCTGGCTCACCGCCAACCCGCATGTCTCCGGACAGATCCTGAGCTTCGAGGCCTGGCAGGACGCAGCGGGGGTGCGCGGCGCTTTGCCGAACTGGCAATTGCTGCGCACCGCCAGCATGTGGCGCGAATGCGGCGGCGCGCCGTTCGAGATTCCGCCCTTCCAGCTCTGGCCCGGTCTGACCCGGACTTTGCGCTTCATCCGCGATCATGTGAAGCCGGCGCTGGGCGACGTGGAGGCGGTGTCAGGCTATCGCAACCCGACGCTCAATCAGTGCGCGCGCGGCTCGGACCGGAGCGCCCATCTCGATTATTTCGCGTTGGACATGATCCCGCGGCCGGCGCTCGAACGGCGCGAACTCTTCCGCCGCCTCTGCGCGATCCACGCCAGCCACGGCCGCGGCTCGGGTGTGGGCCTCGGCTTCTACACCTTCCAGCGCTTCCACATCGATACGCGCAGCTTCCGCCGCTGGGGCTCGGCCGGGCCGCGCGGCAATGAAAGCCCGTGCGCGCTGATCGAGCGCGGCCAGGATCCGGATCCCAATCCGATCGCTTATGCCCAGCCACGCGTCCCGACGCCGCGCCCTGCGCCTCCGCCGGCCCGGCCATTGCAGCCGCGGCCCAGCGGGCCGCCCGGCCTCGACACGATCCTCGCGCTTGAAGCGGCTCTGGCACCGCCGCCCGCGAACAACCGCCGGGCGCGGCCGGCGCGGGTCCGCGATCTGGTCTGCTCCGCGATCGTCGCGGGGCGGGTCAGCTGCAACTACCGGATCGACCGCTGCGCGCGGAACGATCCCGGCCGTCGCGGCGGCTACTGCCTGCGCACGCGCACCCTCCGCTTCGGCGACGACGGGCGCTGGGCGCTCGACGCCGCGCCCGCGCACATCCTTCCGCCGGGCCAAAGCCCGAACCCGATCGGCTGAATGGCGTCGCGCTAGCGCCCGTCAGGCGACGCGGCGGCCGCTGATCAACTGGAAGACCAGAACGATGCCGGCGATGACGAGCAGCGTGTGGATGAGCCCGCCGCCAATGCCGCCGACGAAACCGAGCAGCCAGAGCACGACGAGTACCGCGACGATGGTCCAAAGCATGTGAATTCTCCTTCTGCCCGCCGGCGCTTGCGGCGGTTCCGTAACGATCAAACGCGGCGGTGCGCCGATCCGTTCCACCGCCGGTTGGCGGGCGGCGGCGCCCCTGCTAGGGCGCGCGGCTTATGACCGACCTTTCCAAGATCCGTAACTTTTCGATCATCGCGCATATCGATCATGGCAAATCGACGCTTGCCGACCGGCTGATCCAGACCACGGGCGGGATGACCGCGCGGGAGATGACGCACGGCCAGGTGCTCGACAATATGGACATCGAGCAGGAGCGCGGCATCACGATCAAGGCCCAGACCGTCAGGCTGGACTGGCAAGGCTATGTCCTGAACCTGATGGACACGCCGGGGCATGTGGATTTCGCCTATGAGGTGAGCCGAAGCCTCGCGGCGTGCGAGGGCGCCTTGCTGGTCGTGGACGCGGCGCAGGGGGTCGAGGCGCAGACCCTCGCCAATGTCTACCAGTCGATCGAGCACGACCATGAGATCGTGCCGGTGATCAACAAGATCGACCTCCCCGCCGCCGACGTCGACAAGGTGAGGAAGGAGATCGAGGACATTATCGGCCTGCCGGCCGATGAGGCCGTGCTCACCAGCGCCAAGACCGGGATCGGCATCGAGGAGACGCTGGCGGCGATCATCGCCCGTATCCCGCCCCCCACGGGCGACGCGGCGGCGCCGCTCAAGGCGATGCTCGTCGACAGCTGGTACGACCCCTATCTCGGCGTCGTCATCCTGATCCGGGTCATCGACGGCCGGATCAAGCGCGGCCAGCAAATCCGCTTCATGGCCGCCGGCAGCACGCACCTCGTGGACCGCGTCGGCGTCTTCCGCCCCAAGATCGAGCAATTCGAGGAACTCGGGCCCGGCGAGATCGGCTTCATCACCGCCCAGATCAAGGACATCAGCGAGACCCGCGTCGGCGACACGATCACCGATGCGAGGCGGCCCACCGCCACCGCCCTCCCCGGCTTCAAGGAAGTGCAGCCGGTCGTCTTCTGCGGCCTCTTCCCCACCGACGCGAACGATTTCGAGAAGCTGCGCGACAGCCTCTCCAAGCTCCGCCTCAACGACGCCTCGTTCAGCTTCGAGATGGAGACCAGCGCGGCTTTGGGCTTCGGCTTCCGCTGCGGCTTCTTGGGCCTTCTCCACCTCGAGATCATCCAGGAGCGGCTGACCCGCGAATATGATCTCGATCTGATCACCACCGCGCCCTCGGTGATTTACGAGCTGCACCTGAGCAAGGGCAAGGACACCAGCTCGACCGGATCGGCCCGGACGGTGGGCGTCGACGCGGCCGGGCTGAACATCGTCGAGATCCACAATCCCGCCGATTGGCCGGACCCGAACCAGATCGTCGAGATCGAGGAGCCGTGGATCGAGGCGGTGATCTACGTCCCCGACGAGCATCTCGGCGCGATCCTCAAACTCTGCCAGGACCGGCGCGGCATCCAGAAGAATTTGACCTATGTCGCCGGCCGCGCCCAGCTCACCTATGAATTGCCGCTCAACGAAGTGGTCTTCGATTTCTACGACCGGCTGAAGAGCATCAGCCGCGGCTATGCCTCATTCGATTATCACCAGACCGGGCATCGGTCGGGCGACCTCGTCAAGATGAACATCCTGGTCAATGGCGAGCCGGTCGACGCACTCAGCATGATCGTCCACCGCGCCGCCGCCGAAGCCCGCGGCCGGCAATTATGCGAGCGGCTCAAGGATTTGATCCCGAGGCATTTGTTCAAGATTCCGATCCAGGCGGCGATCGGGGGGAAGGTGATCGCCCGGGAGACGATTGCCGCGCTGAGGAAGGACGTCACCGCCAAATGCTATGGCGGCGATATCTCGCGGAAGAAGAAGCTTCTGGACAAGCAGAAGGAAGGCAAAAAGCGGATGAGGGAGTATGGGAGCGTGTCGATCCCTCAGGAAGCCTTCATCGCCGCGCTTCGGATGGGCGAGGAGTGAACGGGCCTACGCCTCCTACCATGCCTCGAGCCTCAGTCCGTCAATCCGCCGAAAGTCCTTTGCGTTGCGGGTGATCAGGGTGGCGTCGCGCGCGATCGCCTGCGCGGCGATCAATCGATCCAGCGTGCGCTGCCGATCGAAGCTCAGATTGTAGATGATGTCCCGATAGGCGAGGATGTCCGCGTGGGTAAACATCTCGACCGGCACCACCTCGAGCAATTCCTCCAGCAGGCTGCGGCGCCGAGCCTCCAAACCCACTTCGGCATTGGCGCCGTTCTCAAGCTCGATCCGCGTGATCATGGACATCACCGGCTCCTCCGGCAAAGCGCGAACCCGCTCCCAGGTGAGACGATCGAGGTCGCGCAGAGCGATGCAGATGTTGGTGTCGATGAAAATCATTCGAGGCCAGGACGCTCGACGAAGACGAAGGGGTCGCGCGCCTGAACGCCATCGGCCGGCGCGCCGATCGCCAGCATTTTCTTGTAGACCTCGTCCAGCTTGCGCCGCTGCGCCTCGCGATCGACCGCCGCCGTCAGCACCAGCCGACCCCCCGGCTCCCGCTCGACGCGCACATCGACGCCGATGCCGAACCCCATGCCCTTGGGCAGGCGGACGGCCTCGCTATTGCCGGATTTGAAGGTCTTGGTCTCGTGCGCGCCCATTGGTGGACTCCTCCGGATTGACGCGTATATACAGCTCGCGGCGGTGAATGGCAACTGACGCTGCGCCCATCAAAGAAGCGGATGCGGGACGCGAAGGGACCGTCAATGCGGGGCGCTGACGCAGCCCGGAGCGGGGGAGTGTAAGCATTCCGCCTCGTCAGCCGAAGCCTTGGCGAAGGCGGAAGGAGGCTTTTATCGCGGCGTTGCGGATGGAGGAGGAGTAAGCAACTTCCTAAGGTCGATTATCGGGCCAGCCTGACGCAGTCGAAGAAGGAGCTGCCCCACCAGTGGCACCCCGCGACGTAGAGGCGCATGCGCGAGGAATGGTGCAGCTTGATACTCGGGATGGTTCCTGCCGCCTTTGGCTCCGGAATGGCGTATCTGTTCGCGTCGAACGCATCCGACTTCAATTGTTCCCCGTCAGCACCTATGGCTCAGATTTGAGGTTGTGATTTAAGGAGGTTTTGGCTCTCGTCGCAGTGACGAAGGAACGAAGATGAGAGCCAAATCGTCAAGCGCCAAAAAGCCTGCG
>Ga0136633_1000673_pt1 | contig 25780 bp, 27 predicted proteins | sample AntDrymeUQ832206_2_FD_105494 | JGI IMG/M metagenome (GOLD analysis project Ga0136633, IMG submission 105494) | Polar desert sand microbial communities from Dry Valleys, Antarctica - metaG UQ83 (22.06) | ecosystem: Environmental > Terrestrial > Soil > Desert | place: Antarctica: Dry Valley... | reverse complement strand
CCGCGCTACCTGGAGTCCGTCTCAGCGGCGTGTCCAGGCTCTATGCAACGGCGCCGGTCGGCGACACCGACCAGCCCGACTTCCACAACGCGGTCGTCGCGCTCGACGTGCCGGCCGGGCCGGACCCCGAGACGGGCGCCACCGCGCTGCTGCTCGCCCTGAAGTCTCTGGAGCGCGCGTTCGGACGGCAGGCCCGCCGGCGGTGGGGACCCCGCGAGCTCGACCTCGACCTGCTCGTGTTCGGCCGGGCGCGGCTGGCCATCGACCGCCCACCGGAGGGCCGGTCGAGCGATCCGGACAACGCTGCTCGGCTCCTGGAGGTGCCGCATCCCGAGGCCCGAGAGCGGTCGTTCGTGCTCGCGCCCCTCGCCGACCTCGCCCCGGGACTCGTCCCGCCCGGCTGGGACGAACAGATAGCGACCGCCCGCGTGCGGCGCGCCTCGCTCGACGGCCCGGGCGCCGTTCGCCCGGTCGCTCGGTGGGACCAGCGGAAGGGCTGGGTCGGTCCGGCCTAAAGCCGGACCGCCGGCGGCCGGGTTCGGTCGAACATGTGGACCGTGTCGATGAACCGGACCTGCTTCGTCTGGTAGCCCATGACGAGCGAGTGCGTCCGCGCTCCGCCACCGAAGAACCGGACGCCCTGGAGCAGGTCGCCCTCGGTGACGCCGGTCGCGGCGAACACGAGCGTCTCGCCCGAGGCCAGGTCCTCGGTCGTGTAGACCTTGTCCTCGTCCCCGTGACCCATCGCCGTGCCTCGCGCCCGCTCGGCATCGTTGCGGTAGCGGAATCGCGCCTGGATCTCGCCGCCCAGGCAGCGCAGCGCGGCCGCTGTCAGCACGCCCTCCGGCGCACCGCCGATGCCCATGACGGCGTGGACGCCAGTCCCCGACACCGCGCAGCTGATCGCGGCCGAGAGATCGCCGTCCGAGATCAGCTTGATCCGTGCCCCGGTCTCGCGGACCTCCGCGATGAGCTTCTCGTGGCGGGGCCGGTCGAGGATTACGACCGTGATGTCGTTGATCTTCCGACCGAGCGCCGAGGCGATCCTCTCGAGGTTCTCGCCCGGCGAGAGGCGGATGTCGACCTTGCCCGCGGCCACCGGCCCCACGCAGAGCTTCTCGAGGTATGTGTCCGGCGCGTTCAGCAGGCCGCCCTTCTCCGAAGCCGCGAGCACGGTGATCGCGTTGGCCTGGCCGTGGGCGACGAGGTTCGTCCCCTCGAGGGGGTCGACCGCGATGTCGATCTCGATGGGCTGGCGTCGTTCCCGATCGTGCCACGCGCCGACTTCCTCGCCGATGTACAGCATTGGCGCCTTGTCGCGCTCGCCCTCGCCGATGACGATCGTCCCCCGGAACTCGATTTCGTCCATCGTCCGGCGCATCGCCTCGACCGCGGCGCGGTCCGCCTCCATGTTGTCGCCGCGGCCCATGAACCGGGCGGATGAGATCGCCGCGGCCTCCGTGACGCGGACCATCTCGAGCGCGAGCATCTGTTCCACGGAAGCGCTGCTCCTTTGCTTGCGGGGCGGGGCGGTGGCCATCAGGCTCGCCTAATGCCGGAAGTGGCGCCGGCCGGTGAAGACCATCGCCATGTGATGGCGGTCGGCGACCTCGATCGCCATCTCGTCGCGGATCGAGCCACCGGGCTGGATGATCGCCGTCACCCCGGCCCCCGCGGCGAGCTGGATCCCGTCGGGGAACGGGAAATAGGCGTCGCTCGCCATGACCGCCAGTTTCGACTTGTCGCCGGCCCGCCGGAGCGCGATCTCGACGGAGACCTGGCGACTCGCCTGGGCCGCCCCGATCCCAATCGTCGCCGCGTTCCGGGCGAGGACGATCGCGTTCGAGCGGACATGGCGGACGGCTCGCCACGCGAAGAGGAGATCGGTCAGCTCCTCGAGCGTCGGGCGGCGCGTCGTGACGACCTGGAGTTGCCCCCGATCGAGGCCGAGCTCGTCGAGGCTCTCGACGAGGAGCCCGCCGCCGACCCGTTTGAAGTCGAGGTTGGCGATGCCGTAGTCGCGCATCCCCTCGGTCGGGTTCGGCGGGACTGCCAGGAGCTCGAGGCCGGACTTGGGGCGAAGGAGCCCGAGGGCCGCCTGGCTGTAGCCCGGGGCGACGACCGCCTCGTACGAGTTGGCGGCGATCTCGCGGGCGGTCGGGCCGTCCAGCTCGCGGTTGACGGCGACGATGCCGCCGAACGACGCCACCGGGTCCGTCTCGAGCGCCCGCCGGTAGGCCTCGACGAGGTCGTCGTTCGAGGCCAGGCCGACGGGATCGGTGTGCTTGACGATCGCGACGGTCGGGGCGGTGTAGTCACTCGCGATCCGCCATGCCGCGTCGAGGTCGAGCAGGTTGTTGAACGACGGCCGCGAGCCGTGGACGTGGGTCGCGTCGGAGATCGTCCCGGAACGGTGGGTCGTCTCCCGGTAGAACGCCGCCTGCTGGTGGGGGTTCTCGCCGTAGCGCAGCTCGTCGACCTTCTCGAGGACCATCGCCAGCCGGCGCGGGAAGCGATTGCCGGAGATCTGGTTGAGGTAGGCGGCGATCTCGGCGTAGTAGGCGGCGACCGCCCCGAACGCGTCGGCTGCGAGCATCGCGCGCAGCTCCGCAGACGGGTGCCCGTGCGCGCGCAGCTCCGCGATGACCTTGGGGTAGTGCTCCGGGCTCGCGACCGCGGCCACACCCGCTGAATTCCGGGCGGCGGCGCTCAGGAGCGCCGCCCCGCCGACGTCGATCATCTCGATCGCCTCGTCGATCCCGATCATCCGCTTGCCGACCTCGGGCGCGAACGGCTTGACGTTGACGATGACGAGATCGATCGGCGCGATGCCCTGCTCGACGAGCTCCTCGAGCTGCTCCGGAATGTCGCGGCGGGCGAGGATCCCGGCGTACACCGCCGGGTGGAATGTCTTTACCTGGCCGCCGACGAGTGCCGGCACGTGGGTCAGCTCGGAAACGGGCTCGACATCGATCCCGTCGGCCGCGAGGTACTCGCGCGTGCCGTCCGTCGCGAACATCTCCACGCCGAGCGCGGCGAGTTCCCGGGCGAGAGCCGAGATCCCGTCCCGGTTGGCGACCGACAGCAGGGCTCGCAACCCGGCAACCTCCCAACCCGTGGCTCGCGTCGGCCCGCGGCACCGTGCAGGTGGGCAACCTGCGGGCGCTCAGTCCGCGGCGGACGCCCCTCCGGCCGAGTATAGCGCGCCCCGTGGCATACTCCTGCGGCGCCGGATGTGGCGGACCCGTGAGCGAGGACGACGTTGACGAAGCTCCCGTGGGAGTACCTGTTCGATACGTTCAACGACCGGAACTTCCCGGACCTGTTCCACCCGATCTGGATCGCGTCGCTCGCCCTGCTCATCGTCCTGATCGCGATGTACAACGTCCGAACCCGGCAGCTTCACCGTCACGAGCCGTACCTCACGATGTACGAGTGGCTCCTGTGGACCGGGTTCATCACGTTCAGCCTGCTGATCGTGGGCGCAGTCTTCGTGTTCGACTTCGTGATCCTCGTCCTGGTCGCGTTCATCGGGATCGGGGCGCTCGTCTGGATCCGCTTCCGGCGCTTCCCGCCGATCCTCGCGGCGTACGAGCACCGTCTGGCGCGGCAGCGCTACTTCACGCGCTCGAAGTACGCCCGGCCCGAGGCGACGATTCGGCCGAAGAGCCGCCGCAGCCGCCGGCGGCGTTGACGGTCCGGGACCAGATGCCGATCGAGGTCCTCCGCTTTGGTGTCGGCCACCGGCGGCCCGACGGGCCGCCCGGCACGACCGGGATCGCCGGCCGCGTCATCCATGGTGATGAACGCGGCGTCGTCTCCGAGCTGGCATTTGCCCGGGGAGCGCGGATCGAGCCGCACTCGAACCCGAACACGACGTACTTCATCGTCATCGAGGGTGGCGGTTGGGTCGCAGTTGGCGAGGAGCGGGTCAGGGTCGCGGCAGGGGAGGCGGTCGTCTGGCCGCCCCATATCGATCATGCCGCGTGGACCGAGCATTCGGAGATGCGCGCCTTTGTCGTCGAGTTCGCGGGCTGGGACGAGGTCGAGCGACGCGGGGTCCTGCCGGGCCACGTTCGCCCGGATGGCCTCGTCGAGGCAAGCGCTGCGGTCCGCGGTGAGGGCGGCCTCGCGCCGCGCCCCATCGATCCCGCGACCGTCGACCGGTCGAGCGGCGAGCCTCTCTAGGGAGGAGCGGCTGACTCGGCCAGCAGCGCGCCGAGCTGGCCGAGGATCCGCGCCGTCGCGCCCCATACCTTCAGGCCATCCACCGGATACGCCCCGTAGCGGAGCGGCCAGTCGCGAACGACCGCCTCGACGATCTCGATGGGTCCGTCGGGCAGGAATGCGCCGAGCGGCGCCTCAACGATCCGGGCGACCTCCGATGGCGAAGCCACGAGGACGGGTCGCCGTCCCGCGATCGCGAGGACCGGCGTCACCTGGAAGTCGCTCACCGGGATCCAGAACGGCTCGAGGTGGCCGATGACGCGGACGTCGGCGGCGACTGGATCGAGCCCCACCTCCTCCTCCGCCTCGCGGATCGCCGTCGCGGCGAGATCCGCATCGCCGGGCTCCGCGCGGCCGCCGGGAAAGCTCACCTCGCCGCTGTGGTGGCCGCCGCGGTCGACCCGCTCGGTAAGCACGACGAGCGCCTCGCCGTCGTCGCCGGGTACGACGAGGACGAGAACGGCCGCCGCCCGCGCTGTGGCAGGGGCGCCGCGGATGGGCGGCTTGCGCCAGCCGCCGTCGGTCCGGACCGGCATGAGAGCGGCGGGCGGCGCGGGAAATCGCTGGGGCAGGGTCGCGAGCCGCGCCACCGCCGCCTCGAAGCGCACGCTCAGCGCGGCTCGGGCTGGTCGAGAAGGTCGGTGAACCGGCGGGCCGCGGCCTTCGCCTCGTCGGACAGGTCGGTCGGCAGCACGACCCGGATGCGCACCAGGAGGTCGCCGTTGCCCGAGGCCCGGTACCGCGGCATCCCCTGGCCGGTGAGGCGGAACGTCCGGCCCGCCTGCGTCCCGGCGGGGATGGTGAGCATGAGCCGACCCTTGAGCGTCGGCACTGCGACGTCTGCGCCGAGGAGCGCCGTCTCGAGGTTCACAGCCAACTCGCGCTCGAGGTCGGCACCGCGGCGGGTGAAGGTCCGGTGGGGCCTGAGGCGGATGATGACGACGAGGTCCCGCCCGCCCCCGCCCTTGCCGGTGAGCTTGATTCGCGAGCCCGAGTCGACGCCCGGGGGGATCGTCACCTCGAGCCGCCTGCCGTCGACCTCCACGAGCCGGGTCGTCCCGCGGAAGGCCTCCTCGAGATCGAGCTCGGCATCGGCCTCCACGGGAGGCGTGGGCTGGGGTCCGGCGGCGCGGCCGCGCCGCCCGTCGACCGTGTCGGGGTCGATTCCCATACCCGACAGGAGGTCGTCGAACTCCTGGGTCGACGTACCGGCGCGCGTCCGAGTCCGGGCGGCGGCGGGGCCTGATGTCCCGGTCGCACCGGCCGCTGCGGAGCGGGCGGCCCCGAACACCGCTCTGAAGAAATCCGAGAAACCGCCGATGTCCTCGCCGCCGCTCGTGCGGTACTCATATCGGATGTTGCCGCCGGTCCCGAACGGCGTGCCTGCGCCGTACGAGGTGCCACCCCGACTCGTGCCGCCCGCGCCGGCCCGCGCCGCGGCCTCCCAGTTGGCACCGAGAGCGTCGTACTGCTTGCGCTTGTCGGGGTCACCGAGGACCGCGTGGGCCTCGTTGACGTCCTTGAAGCGGCGCTCGGCGGACTTGTCGCCGGCGTTGCGGTCGGGGTGGTGCTGGCGGGCGAGCTTTCGGTAGGCCTTCTTGATGTCGGCCTGGCTCGCCCCCCTGGGCACACCCAGCGTCTTGTAGTAGTCGCGGTATTCCACGTCAGCCGGCAACCTCAGATGGCTAGCGTCACCCGCTCACCGAAGGTGGAGGCGACGCTATGCGAGCCATCCAGGTGGTGGCCGTCGGTCATTGCCTCTCGACCACGACCGGGGGCTGCTCGGACGGCGGGAAGGTCGTGCGCCGAACGCGGCTCTCGCCTTCCGGCTCCGGATCGAGCGGCTTGTCGCCCTCGACGATCTTCGGCGGCGGTGCCTGGAGCGGCTTCGGCTTGCGCCGGAGAGCCGCCTCGAGCACCTGCTCCATCGAGTCCACGAGGACAAGCTTGATCTGCTTGCGGATCTCATCCGGGATGTCGCGCAGGTCCTTCTCGTTCTTGCGCGGCAGGATCACCATTCCGGCGCCCGAGAGATGGGCCGCAAGGATCTTGCTCTTCAGCCCGCCGATCGGGAGGACCCGACCGCGCAGCGTGATCTCGCCGGTCATCGCGAGGTCCTTGCGGACCGGGATGCCCGTCAGAGCGCTGACCATCGCGGTGGCCATCGTGATCCCGGCCGACGGGCCGTCCTTCGGGATCGCCCCGGCCGGGACGTGGATGTGCAGGGTGTTCTTCTCGAAGGTTTCCCTCGAGAGGCCGAGGTCCGCCGCGTGGGCGCGGATCCACGACAGGCCGGCGCGGGCCGACTCGCGCATGACCTCGCCGAGCTGGCCGGTGAGGATGAAGTCCTCCTTGCCGTCCATCTTCGTCACCTCGACGGCGACGACATCGCCGCCGACCTCGGTAACGACGAGGCCGGTCGCGGCACCGGTCTGGTCCTCGGCCTCGAGCTCGCCGTACTCCCAGCGCGGCGGTCCGAGGAGCGCCACGAGCTTCTTGCGGTCGATGATGGTCTTGCGCTTGCGGCCCTCGGCCACGGAGCGGGCGACCTTGCGCATCAGATTCGCGATCTCGCGCTCGAGGTTCCGGACGCCGGCCTCCTTGGTGTAGGCCTGGACGAGCTCGGTCATTGCCTCGTCGGTGATCACGACGTGCTTGTCGAGCAGGCCGTGGTTCTCCTTTTGCTTGGGAATGAGGAACCGCTTGCCGATCTCGATCTTCTCCTGCTGCGTGTAGCCGGGGAGCTGGATGATCTCCATCCGGTCACGGAGCGCGGCCGGGATCGGATCGGTCAGGTTGCCGGTCGCGATGAACAGGACCTTGCTGAGGTCGAACGGAACCTCGAGGTAGTTGTCCTGGAAGGTGTTGTTCTGCTCTGGGTCGAGCACTTCGAGCAGGGCGGACGACGGGTCGCCCCGGAAGTCCATCCCGATCTTGTCGACCTCGTCGAGCATGAAGACCGGGTTGTTCGAGCCGGCCGTCTTGATGTTCTGGATGATGCGGCCGGGCAGCGCGCCGATGTACGTTCGGCGGTGGCCGCGGATCTCCGCCTCGTCGTGGATGCCACCGAGGCTCATCCGGACGAACTTCCGGCCCATCGCCCGCGCGACGCTCTTGCCGAGCGAGGTCTTGCCGACGCCGGGCGGGCCGACGAGGGCGAGGATCGGGCTGCGGATCTTGTCCGCCAGCGTGCGGACCGCGAGGTACTCGAGGATCCGCTCCTTGATCTTCTCGAGGCCGTAGTGGTCCTCGTCGAGAATGCGGGCGGCTTCCTTGATGTCGAGCTGGTCCTCGGACGACACGTTCCACGGCAGGGCGACGAGCCAGTCGACGTAGGTGCGGATGACGCCGACCTCCGGGGAGGCGGACGGAATCCGGCTCATCCGGTCGACTTCCTTGAGCGCCCGGGCCTTGATCTCCTCCGGCATGCCGGCCTGCTCGACCTTGTCGCGGAGCTCGTTGATGTCGGCCTGCTGCGGGTCGTCCTCGCCGAGCTCGCGCTGGATCGCCTTGAGCTGCTCGCGGAGGATGTACTCCCGCTGGGTCTTGTCCATCTCGGACTTGACCTCGGACTGGATCTTGCCCTTGAGCTCGAGGATCTCGACCTGCCGGGCGAGGAAGCCGGAGACGAGCTTGAGGCGCTCGATGACGTCGATCGTCTCGAGCAGCTCCTGGCGCTGCTCCGTCGTCATGTCCGGGCTGTACGCGACCATGTCGGCGAGCAGGCCCGGCTCGGTGATGTTGCGGGCCGCGACGGCCGCCTCCGGCGGGACCGGGGCGCCGTTCGCGACGTACTGCTCGATCTGGGCCTGGACGGTCCGCATCAGCGCCTGGACCTCGAGACCGGGCGGCGTGTCATCGTCGACCTCCTCGACCTGCGCGCGAAGGTACGGGCTCGTCGTGACGAAGCCGCGCAGGCGCAGCCGGCCCTGGCCCTGGACGATCGCCCGGACGGTGCCGTCCTGGAGCTGGACGACCTGGGCGATCTTCGCGAGCGTGCCGACCTCGTACAGCTCGCCCGGATCGGAGATGTCCTCCTGCTCCGCGTGGCGCTGCGTCACAAGGGCGATGGGGCCGCCCTCGGCGACCGCGGCGTTGAGGGCGTTGACGCTCTTCTCGCGGCCCACCTGGAGCGGGACGATCATCTCGGGAAAGATCACCGTCTCCCGGAGCGCAACGAGCGGCATCTCACGGGTCGTGTCGGGAGATTGCTCCCTGCGCTTGGTGGACGGTCGCTTGGCCATTGGAGTGTCTCCTGGTTCCCTGCTGTGGGATGGGTGCGGTGCTGGTCGGATGGGCGGTGCCGTCAGGGACGGCTGGCGCCCGCTTCGGATGCCGCGGCGGCCTGCGCCGCCTCGGCTGCTGCCCCCTCGTCGTAGAGCCGTTCGAGAATCCGCGTCCCGAGGCGCTCCTCGAGCTCGAACAGGATGCGGATGCCGGCCAGATTGACGCCGAGGTTCTGGGTGAGATGGCGGATCCAGAGAACCCGCCGGATGTCGTTCTCGCTGTAGAGCCGGATGTTCGTGGGCGTGCGCGCCGGGCACACCAGGCCCTCGTCCTCGTAGATCCGCAGCGTCCGCGGGTGGACGCTGACGATGCCCGCGGCGACGCTGATGACATAGACGGGTCGCGTTGGATCGCGGTCCGGTCGAGAGTAGGCCATCGGGGTCAGGCGAGCCTGGGCGCGAGCATGTTCGGATGCTAGAACCCTGACAATCATGTTGTCAAGTCTGGGGAGTCCGATGGTGATGCCCCCGAGCAGCACCCAGGGCTCCGGGAAAGGTTCAGCCGCCGACCGCGATGGCCCCGACAACGACGCGGGTAATCCGCCAGGCCGGCCCGCCGGCCGACCCCGGCCGGTCGACGAGGTCGAGCTCCACCTGGCCCAGGCGGGCGAGCGTGACGAGCCGTTGCGACATCGTCGGCAGGAACCCGAAAAGCTTGCTGTCGGTCGTCTCGAGGCGCGCGACTTCGAGGGCCACCACCCGGCCGCCTGAGGTCGTGGTCCCGGCGTTCACCCAGCGCACGGCGTCGAGGGGCCGGTCGGGGTCGATCCTGCTGTCCGGCCCGGCGGCGGCCGCGATCGAGACGAGGTCGTTGCGGAGGACGGCGATCTGGCGGTCCCAGGTCTCGGCCAGCGCGCCGGGGTCGACTGGCACGGCAAACCGCCCTGCGGCGTCGGCGGCCCGCCCGGCCCGCCAGTCGGAGACATACGCATCGAGCAGGACGGCGGGGTCGCCGGCATCGCCGGCTGCGATCCAGAAGCCGCTCGAAAGCGCGATCGCAAGGGGTGCGAGCCACAGCAGCTCCGCCGCGCTGCTGTCGCCACGTGGCAGGTCGAGGGCGGCACGCCGCCGGGCGGCCCGACGGTAGGCGTGGACGGCGATCAGTGCCCAGGCGACCAGCACGGCCGCGCCGGCGACGAACGCCAGCTCGCCGTTCGTGCCCGCGACGAGCTGGGGCGTGCCCACGACCAGCGCCCCCAGCGCAGCGAGCTGGGCCGGCGGCCCCAGCCAGCCGCGCCGGTCGCCCGCGACGACGTGGCCCCAGCCCCACAGGAGCAGCGAGCGTCGCAGGGCGCCGCGGGGAGTGACGAGGTGTGGCGGAGGCAGATCGCCGGGCAGCGGCGGCGGGCTCGGGACCGGGATCTCGCGGTGATCAGCGAGCGTCGGCGGTCTCCGCGTTCCCGATGAGCTGGCCGTGCAGGAGGGTCTCGCACTCGGTCTTGCCGATCGCGATCACCTTGTCGCCCTCGCGCATGATCGTGTCGGGGCGGAGGGGCATCGCGACGCCCCCGCGGATGACGGCGAAGAGCGAGCAGCCCTCTGGAATCTCGAGGTCCTTCGGCGCCTTGCCCACGGCAGGCGAGCCGGCCTGGAGATGCGCCTCGATCAGCTCGAGCTCACCTTCCCCCAGGGCCGCAAGGTGGAGCAGCTCGTGGACCGGGATGTCCTGCTCGATCGAGCCAAGGATCATCCGGGTGGGGCTGATGATCTCGTCGACGCCGAGGTGCTTGAACAGCCGCTCGTTCTTCGGGTTATTGACACGGGCGATCGATCGGCGGACCGCGAAGTGATGCTTCGCCATCTGGCAGATGACGAGGTTGTCCTCGTCGTCGCCCGTCACGGCCGCGACGATGTCAGCGCGGTTCGCGCCGGCCTCTGCGAGGTACTTGCCCTCGCAGCCGTCATGGGGGATGACGATCGAGCCGATCTCGTCGGCGATCTGGTCCGCCCTCTTGCGGTCCTTCTCCATCAGCACGACCTCGTGGCCGGACTCGATGAGCTCCTTGGTGAGGTAGTAGCCGACCTTTCCGCCACCGACGACGAGCACGAACACGATCAGGCCTCCCGGGCGGTGACGGGCTGGCCCCCGTCCGGCGCCTCGCTGGCTGGGGTTTCGGAGAGGTCATGATGCTCCCCGCCGTGGTGGGTCCCGCTGGGCGACCGGACGCCGGACGCCCCGGACACCGGCTCGCCCAGCCATGCCGACACCGCGTCGGCCATGAGGGTCGTCCGGCAGAGGGTCGCGATCCCGAGCTCGGCGTACGCGGCTGCGCGCAGCGGGTCGTTGATCTTCGCCACGACCCGGCGGGCCGCGAGTCCCTCGATCGCGACCTGGGAGGCCATGACGTTGCGGTTGTCGCCCTCAGTGAGGGCGAGGAAGACGTCCGCGTCCTCGGCGCCCGCGCGGCGAAGCGTGTCCTCGTCGGTGCCGTCTCCCCGCACGGCACTCCCGCCGAACGTCGACGGCAGTCGCTCGAACGCCATCGTCGAGGTGTCCACGACGATCACCTCGTGACCCGCCTTGTCGAAGATCTCGGCGAGCGTCGCGCCCACCCGGCCGCAGCCGACAATGACCGTTTTCACAGTGTCTCCTCGGGCATCGGGTCGCGCACCACCCAGACGGCGCACGGCGCATTTTTCAGGACGTACGGAATCGTTCGGCCGACCACGAAGTCGCCGCCGAACCGCTTCCGGTACGGCAGCCCCATGACGAGCAGGTCCGCCTCGCGCTCGACGGCCTCGTCGACGAGAGCCGCCCCGACGTCGCGGGCCTGGAGGAGGACCGGCTCGAACTTCAGCTTGCTGTCCTCTGCGATTGCCTCTGCGACGTCGAGCACGCGCTGAGCGACCTCCGATGCGCCGGCCACGTCGGCGTCGAGCGGCAGGGTCCAGTCGATCTCGACCACGTGCACGGCGATGATCCCTGCCTTGGACATTTTCGCGAGGTCTGTCACGAGCCGGACGATGCGGGCGTCGCTCTCGGCCCCGTTCAGGGCGATCATCGCGCGCCGGAACAGGATTGGCTGGTTGTGGGGCACCGCTCGGCCGCTACCTCGTGTGGTGGAGTCGCCGGGGGCGCGTGATCGTGCGCCGCCCGCGGCGGCCACGATACCACCGAGGACCCGTCAGGACCCGCGCCGGTAGGGAATGTCGGCGATGACGGTGTGCTCGCGCCCCACGAGGGCGGACTTCAGGCGTCGCGCCGTCTGGTTGTAGAGGATCCGGTCCCACCAGTGACGGGCGACATACTCGGGCAGGACGACGATCGTGATCGGAGCCTCGCGGTCCGGGGGCCACGCCTGGTCGAGGAGGTCGAGGTACGCGACGACCGGCGAGACGACGGCCCGGAATGGTGACTCCACGATGACGAGTGGGACGTCCGGGAGCTGCCGCTCCCAGCGCTCGCGGAGCGCCTCACCGTCCTCTGCGTCCTCGGTGACGTAGACGGCCCGGACGTCGCCCGTCATCGTCCGCCCGAAATTCACGGCCTGGACGACCGCCCGGTTGATGCCGTTGACGGGGATGACGACTCGCTGCTCCCGATGGGGTCCGGTGATGACGGTGTCCTCGGGCACCCGGAGCTCCGCCTCCTGGCCGTCGTACTGGCGCCGGATGAAGCTCATCATCCCGACGAGGACGGGGATGAGGAGGAGAACCAGCAGCGACTGCGGCGCTTTGACGTACGTGACGACGACGGCGACGATCGCCGTCAACGTTGCGCCGAACGCGTTCGTCGCGAGCCGTCGTCGCCAGCCCGGGCCCTTTTCACGGAGCCAGTGGCGGATCATGCCCGTCTGGCTGATCGTGAAGTCGATGAACACGCCGACCGCGTAGAGCGGGATGAGGGCGTGCGTCACGCCGCGGAACGCGACCACCAGCGCGGCCGCGACCGTGGCCAGGACCACGATCCCGTACGAGAACGCGAGCCGGTCGCCGCGCAGGGCGAACTGGCGGGGCATGAACCCGTCCTGGGCGAGGATCGCGAGGAGCCGCGGGAAGGCGTTGAAGCTCGTGTTCGCGGCGAGGAACAGGAGCAACGCGGTGAATGCCTGGAAGATGACGAAGGCCAGCGTTCCATCGCCGAAGACGCGGCCAGCGACCTGGGCGATGACCGTGGCCCCGCCGGGCGTGTCGGTCGGGATGACGCCGAAGCTGACGGCAAGGAACGTGATGCCGACGAACAGCACCGCCAGAAGGACGGCCATCACGGCCAGGGTCGAAGCCGCGTTGCGCGCTTCCGGCGGCTTGAACGCCGGCACGCCGGTCGCGATCGCCTCCGTTCCGGTGAGCGCCACGGCGCCCGACGCGAACGCGCGGAGAATCAGCAGCACCCCCACCTGGCCCGCCGTCTCCTGTGCCGCCGCGATCGAGGCCGCGTAGCTGCCACCCTCGCCGCCAAAGATGATCCGCCACGTCCCGAGCGCGATCATGAGCATCGCCGAGAAGAGAAACAGGTAGGTGGGGACCGCGAAGATGTTGCCTGCCTCGCGGAGCCCGCGCAGGTTGGCCAGCGTGATGAGCGCGATCGCGACGACGCCGATCAGGACCTGCTCCGAGGCAAGCGACGGGACCGCGGAGATGATCTGCTCGACCGCCGACGACGTCGACACCGCGACCGTCAGGACGTAGTCGATGAGCAGGGCCGATGCTGCGACGAGCGACGCGAGCCGCCCAAGGTTCGCCTTCGAGACGGAGTACGAGCCACCGCCGGTGGGGTAGGCGAGGCAGATCTGCCGGTAGCTGACCGCCACGACCGCGAGGAGGATCGCGATCGCGATGCTGATCGGCAGCCCGAGGGCGAGCGCGCCGAGCCCGCCGAGAATCAGCGCCCTGAGGATCTCCTCCGTCGCGTATGCCGACGAGCTGATCGCGTCCGAGCTGAAGATCGCGAGCGCCTTCTTCTTCGACAGGCGCTCGCCGATCTCCGCCTCGCTCGACAGAGGCCGCCCGAGGAAGATCCCCTTGACGGCGGCAAACCAGCGGCCGGCCGGCGTCATGGGCCGGCTCGCCGCCTCCTTGGCGGTCAGCTGTCCCGGGCCCGTCCAGCGGAAGTACGGGGAGTGAGGTCGCTCCACGCGCAGCCGCCGGTCACCGAGCTTGCGGCCGTGGATGGGCCGTCGGCCTCCGATCACGTCGGAAGCGTAGCAACGCGCCGCGTCGCGCGGTGAGCGACCGCGGGCGACTCAGATGCCGTAGGTCAGCCGCTCGACGAGGCGGGCCGGAAGCTCGGCCTTCGCCATCGCCGCCTGGACCGTGGGGATGTCGTAGGCCACGCGCCGCCAGGTGCAGCGCTCGTTGTCCGTGTCGACGACGAGCCAGCTCGCGGTGGGCAGGCCATCGCGGGGCTGACCGACGCTGCCCGGGTTGATGAGCATGTGTCGCGCGTCCAGCGCCAGGACGGAGCCGTCGCCCGGGGTGATCGGCTCGATCCGCCCGTCGTCCTCGCGGTACGCGATGGGCACATGCGTGTGGCCGTGGAGCCCGTAGCGCGTCGTCAACACGGCAAGGTTCGCGCGGGCCACCGGGACGGAGGTGATGTACTCCCAGGTCGGATCGCGCGGGCTGCCGTGGACCAGCGTGAACGGGCCCTCGACGAGCCGCTCTGGCAGGGCCTCCAGCCAGGCTCGGGTCTGCGGCGAGATCGCTTCTCTCGTCCATTCCATCGCGGCCTTCGCCTCGGGGTTGAAGTAGTCGATCTCGCTCCCGCCACAGGCCGCTGCGTCGTGGTTGCCGCGCACCCCGACCGCTCCGACCTCGGCGAGTCTCGCGACGACGGCATCGGGCTCGGGCCCATAGCCCACGACGTCGCCGAGGTGCCACACGGCGTCGATCGAGCCGATCGCCTTGAGGACGGCGTTGAGGGCGGGAAGGTTCGCGTGGATGTCCGAGAGGACGGCGATCCGCATCGCGGCAGAGGGTAGCAGGGGGTTGGTCAGCGAGGCCGGCGCCGGCTAGCGGGGTCGCGCGGCCAAGAGTCGCCGGTCCGTCCGGTCTTCTCGACGACCGCGAGCCGGTGGCCGGGCAGGCCTGACAGGCCAGGGTCGAGCACCTCGATCCGACCCCCACCGAGCCCGGGGAGAATCGCGGCCGCGCCGTCCAGCTCCGCGTTGATCGCGCCGCGCTTCCACGCGACCAGGACGCCGCCCGGGGTCAGGAGCGGGAACGCCAGCTCCACGAGCTCGGGGAGCGCGGCCACGGCCCGCGCGGTCACCGCCGGCCATTGCTCGCGGTCGCGCGGGTCGCGGGCAACGTCCTCGGCGCGCCGCGGCTCGACCACTACCCGGCCGGTCAGGTCGAGCGCTTCGACGGCGGCCTCGAGAAACCCGGCCTTCTTGCGGACGGACTCGACGAGGAGCGCGCGATCCGCGGGCAGGGCCAGCGCCAGCGGAATGCCGGGCAGGCCGCCACCGGATCCGAGGTCGACGAGCCGCGCGATCCCCCGACGGCGGAGCGGAGCGAGCGCCGTCAGGCTGTCGAGCACGTGGAGCAGAGCGACGTCGGCGGGCTCGCGGATCGACGTCAGGTTGATGGATCCGGTCCACGCGAGAAGCAGGCGCACGTGACCGTCGATCGCCTGACGAACCGCATCCTCGAGACGGAGGTCGAGCTCCTCCAGGCCCGCGTCGAGCACATCGACGTAAGCGGGAGGCAGGGGTGGGAGGTCCTCGACGCGCGTCGGGAGCGGTTCTCGCTGGCGGCTCAGGCACTCCTCCCGTGGATGTGCCCGGGTCTGCCGTCGAGGGCCGCTCCCGGCGTCGTCGTGCTGCGCACCGTGGGTAGACGGGCGATCGGTCTTCCCTGGCTCGTTCGGTTCATGGCCGGGTTTCCCCGAACCCCTCGCGGGCCAGGTTACCCTCCTCCAAGGTACCCCAGTGCGGAAGTCGGACGGTACGGCCCGTGGATGCCCGGGTCAACGCGGTTATCCACGAATCCACGAGGGGCCGCGCAATTTGTGGATAACGACGGCCGGGTCAGGCGGGGCTGCGATCCTCCGATCGCGGGGCCAGCCCGTCGATCGACCGCAGTCGCGTCCGGCGCGGTGCTGCGCCATTGGCGGCGCTCGAACCGCGGTTGTCGGCGACGAGCTTGGGCCGTGACAACTTGACCCTCGGCTCGGCGCGCGCGGACGCGGCGATCGCGCGCAGGACGGCCGCGCCCGGTCATCGGGCGCGATGCCCCGTCCCTCGTCGCGCACGGTCACGAGGGCGACCTGGCCCTCGAACCAGGCTCCCAGCTCGATCGCGGAGCCACCGGGCGCGAACTTGAGGGCGTTGCCGAGCAGGTTGGTGAGGAATGCTCGACACGGCGCCGGTCGCCGGTCGCGGCGCGCAGGCGTGGCGGCATGCTCGTCCGGAGCTCGACCGCGCGCGCGAGGGCGATCGGGGCCAGGCCCGCGACGACCCGGGAGCCGGCCTCGGCCACGGAGAACGGCGCGATCTGCAGGCGGAGCGTGCCCGACTCGAGCCGCGACAGCTCGAGGAGGTCTCCGACGAGGTCGCTCATCGAGCCGACGATGTGACGGCTCCGCTCGAGGAAGTCTCGCTCGTCGACGGGGTCCTCCACCTGCCCGCCGAGGATGAGCTCGAGATAGCCGGACAGGCCGGTCAGCGGCGTGCGCATCTCGTGGGCGACGTTGGAAACGAACCGGGTGTGCGCTCGTCGTCCCGTGCTCGCAGCACGGAGAGCTCGCGCTCCGTCGCCACCTGGTCCGTGACGAGTGCCAGCGCGACGGCCGCGTGGCGGGCGAGGTGAGCTGGGAGGCGGACGTCGAGCTGGGCCGGGCCGCGCTCGTCGGGGAAGTCGAAGCCCAGGACCACGCCGCCGGCGGACGGGATCGGTGCGAAGGCGTAGTGGTGCTCGCGATCGGGAGCTGCCGCGGCTGCGGCGCGCTGAGCGGCCCGGGACGACGTGGGGCGGTCAGGTCCGGGGGCGATCTCGGTGACGACGGCAATCGGGGCGGCCCCGGCCGCCGCGCGCTCGGTGCGCCGTCGCGGTGCCCAGGCGTCCAGCCAGGCGGCGAGGGCTAGCGCCTCTGCCGGATCCTCGCCAGGCGTGTTCGCCACCGCGACTCGGCGACCATGCCCGTTTGCCAGCACCGCGGCACGGCGGGCGCCGACGGTGGATGCGAGCAGGGCGAGGAGCCCTGCGAGCCGCGACTCGGCCTCGGCATCCCTGGCGAGGATGTCGAGCGCACGGGCGAGGAGGACGGTCTCGCGATGGGCAAGCCGGTCCGCCTCGCGCCGATAGGAGGTCCGGCGCTCGGCAAAGGGCGGTGGCGCGGGGACCTCCGGCAGACCGGCCGAGGCGTGGTCGGGACGGGGTTCGGACATGACCTCCCCACTCGGGGCGACGTTGCGACGCGCACGACCGGACATCGGGCGTGTCCTGTGTCGGGATGCTCCCGCGCCACGCTGGCTCGAAACATCCCCCGAGCGGGCGGCAGGGACGACCCGAAAGTACCAGCGAGGCCCGCCGCGGGTACCGGGTCAGGCCGAGCGGCCGCCTCCGCGAACGGGCCGGCCAAGGGTTCGCCGGACGACGTCGATCACTTCGTCGACGTACCTGTCCGCCTCGCCCCGCGCCGCTGCGGTTCGGACGCAGCCCTGCACGTGGTCCTCGAGGAGGACGATCGAGAGGGCGTCGACGGCCGCACGCAGGGCGGCGGTCTGCTGGAGGATGTCGACGCAGTTCTCCTCCCGCTCGATCATCCGGGCAACCCCGCGGACCTGCCCCTCCATCCGGCTCAGTCGCCGGATGAGCTGCGACTTGTCCTTCGAAAACGCGTGCCGGAGCTGACGGGGCGCGGCTGCGCGGCTGGCGGCTGTGGTCGTCATGGTCGGCCGATGATACCCCCCGGGGGTATGAGGCGGCAAGGTCGGCGCGGGTGGGTCTCCCAGACCCGGTAGACTGACCCCGATGGACCCGCGGGACCGCCCGGACACTGCCGACGGCACTGAGTGCGCCGCCTGTGGGTGTCCCGTCCCGGCCGCTGCGACCCGCATCCTCGCCCAGCGCGAGGACCTCGCCTTCGTCGAGCTCGGCTGTGCAGCATGCGGCAGCGTGAGCCTCTCGATCCGCCTGGGGCCGCTCGGTGCGATCGGGGCGGACGACGTGCTCGACATGCATACGTTCCTGGCGGGGTATCGGGGCGACCTGCGTGGGCTTCTAGCACGTTGACCCATCCGGAGAGCGAGCAGGCGACGAGCACAGCGCCAGCCACGATCGATCCGCCGCAGGACTCCACCGTCCACTCCGCGGTCGCCACCCCGGTCGGTCCCGCGTTCGCCCACGCGAGCGAGGCCGAGATGGGCCGGATCCTCGACTTCTACGCCGTGCGTTGGGAGTACGAGCCGCATCGGTTCCCGATCCTCTGGAATCTCGACGGGGCGGTCGTCGAAAGCTTCTCGCCGGACTTCTACCTGCCGGATCTCGACCTCTATCTCGAGATGACGACGCTCCGGCAGCGCCTGGTCCGCAAGAAGAATCGCAAGCTGCGGCGGCTCCGGGAGCTCTACCCGGACGTGCGAATCAAGCTCTTCTACGCGCGCGACTTCCGGGCGCTCATGCTGAAGTACGGCAAGCTCGCTCTCATCAACGCGCTGTCGGGGACCTCCGGCCAGGTCGGCTCCGTTCGCGACGCCCCATTGATCATCGTGGACGCCCTGCCGGAGCCAGCCCCCGGACCCGAAGTCTCGTTGCGACTCGAACCCGAGGACGCCGCCTCGGTGCCCGCCACCCAGCCCGCAGCGGCGGCGTCCGCCCGGCCCGGCCGGCGAGGACGCGACGACGGCGCCCGGCGGCAGGCCCGCAGGCCCGCCCGCCCTGACCGGACCGGGAGCGGCCGGTGATCCGGACCGTCGACCTCGAGACGGACATTGGCGAGGTCCTCCTCACCGAGCAGGAGATCCAGGCGAAGGTGACGGAGCTCGGGAAGCGGATTGCGGCCGACTACGCCGACCGCCGGCTGACTCTCGTGAGCGTCCTCAAGGGCTCGCTGCCGTTCATGGCGGATCTCATGAGGTCCATTCCGATCCCGCTCCGAATCGACCTCATGGAGGTCTCGTCCTACGGCGGGGCGTCGACAGAGTCATCCGGGCTCGTCCGAATTCTCAAGGACCTCTCGGCCAGCATCGAAGGCGAGGAGGTCCTCATCGTCGAGGACATCATCGACACGGGCCTGACCCTCAACTACCTCGTCCGCTACCTGCGCGGCAAGAATCCCGCCTCGCTCCGGATCTGCACGCTGCTCGACAAGCCCGCCCGGCGGCTCGTCGAGATCCCCGTCGACTACATCGGCTTCACGATCCCCGACCAGTTCGTCGTCGGCTACGGCCTCGACTACGGGGAGCTCTACCGGAACCTCCGCTTCGTGGGCGTCCTCCGCCCCGAGGTCTACACCGGAACGGACTAGATGTACCGTCGGCCCTTCGGCCGGGGACGAACGCTGGCCGTCGTGGGCGCGCTCATCGTCGTCGTCGGGTGCCTGCTGCCGTGGTATGCGTTCCGGGTCGACGGCGGCCTGCCGGCCAGGCAGTTCATCGGGCTCGCCGAGAGCGGCATCCTCGCCTTCATTGCCTCGCTGGGGACGCTTGCCCTCGTCGCGCTGCCGTACGCGGCCGGGGACCGGCCGGTATCGGCGGACCGCGGGCTCGCCTATCTGCTCCTCACCGGGCTCGCGGCGGTCGGCGTCGCGATCTGGCCGCTCCAGGTGCTCGACGACCTGTCCGGGCTGGCCCCCGATCGGGCCCCCGGCTGGTGGATCGCACTCGTCGGGCTCGTGGTCCTCGCCCGCGCGGCGTTCGAGATCTTCCAGGAGCCGGCGAGGCGCTGACCCGCGGCCCCGGCAGAACCGTCGCCCCTGCGGATCGGGGCGGTTGGGCTCGGGACGGGGGCAATCGCCGCGTACGGGCGGCCCGGCGACCGGATCGATTTCCTCGAGATCGATCCCACCGTCGCCGCTCCGACGCCGTGCCCGTCCACCTCCTGACCGTCGAAAGCTTCGACATCGCGATGAGCCGAGTCCGGCCCGGCGGCGTGGTCGCCGTCCACATCTCGAATCGGTTCCTGGAGCTGGAGCCGGTCGTCGCCGCTGCGGCCCGGGATCTCGGGTTCGTCTCGATTCTCGGCACCACACTCGCGCCTGCCGACGAGCTCGGCAGGGCCCAGTCCTCGCAGTGGGTCGTGATCGGCCGGTCGTACTCCGACCTCGCCGACCTCGTTGCGGGCGCCGACTGGCGGACGGCCCACGCGGCCGGACGAGCGCCGTGGACGGATCGCTGGAGTGACCTGCTCGGCGCGCTCCGGCACAACTGACGGGATAGACCGTACGGCCGCTTGACGGGCTGGCCGGCGAGGCAGAGGCTGGCGGCGTGAGTCCGGCTCCGTCCCCGAACGGCGATCCCGTACCGGTTGCGATCGCGTCGCCGCGTGGCCGCGAGTCCGCGATCCTCATCGTGCTGCTCGGCGCCGTCGTCGCGGCGGGTGCGTTCGGGCGCCTGGTGCCGAGCCCCGGACCGGCCACCCAGCCGGGCGCCTCGCCGGGCCACCAGAGTCCCACCCCGGAGCCCCCTGTCCGGCTGGTCAGCCCGATCGCCGGTGTCCTCCACCTTCGCTCCACGGAGGTGCTCGTCCGGGGACTCGCGGAGCCCGGCATCCGGGGGATCGACGTCACCATCAACATTGGCGGCCAGCCGATCGGCGGGGCGAACCTCAGGGTCGGCGCCGGGCGGCAGTTCAACGGGCTGGTCCGGATCACGCCGCCGACCCACAGGACCATCGCGGTCCTCGAGATCCGCGAGGTCGGACGGACGGAACGCCTGGCGGAGGTCTCGTTCCCGGTCGATGCCGGCGCGCTGCTCCTCCCAAAGCACCCGTCCGACCTTCGTGGTCGGGCAGGCGGCGTCCTGATCGTCGACGTACTCGTCTACGGACGACTCGATGAGCTGCGGGGTCTTCTCACGGGGGTGGACGGAGACCTGATCGCGACCGGGTCGACGCCGGTGTCCGGCGTGCCCTTCATCCGCGGGGGGCCGCCCCGGACGGTCGCCATCGAGCTAAAGATTCCTACCAGGGCGCTCCCCAGCCGCGCGCGCCTCCATCTTCTCGGGATCGATCCGGCCGGGATCGAGGTGGAGCACATCGACGCCAACGTGCTCCTGTCGGGCGACTAGGCGCCGAGGTACGCCTTTTTCACCTCGGGGTTCTTCGCGAGCGCCGCCGACGCGTCGGAGAGGACGATCTCGCCCGTCTGCATGATGTAGCCGCGGCGCGCGATCCCGAGTGCCATCAACGCGTTCTGCTCGACGAGCAGCACAGTCGTGCCCGAGGCATTGATGTCCCGGATGATCTGGAAGATCTGCTCGACGAGGATCGGAGCGAGGCCCATCGACGGCTCGTCGAGGAGGATCAGCTTCGGCCGCGCCATCAGGGCACGGGCGATCGCCAGCATCTGCTGCTCTCCACCGGAGAGCGTCCCGCCGAGCTGGCTGCGGCGTTCGCGCAAGCGGGGAAAGAGCGTGAACACGCGCTCGAAGTCGGCCGCGATCTCGGGGCCCTTCGGCCGAAGGAACGCCCCCATCTCGAGGTTCTCCGTGACGCTCATGCGGGGAAAGATTCGCCGGCCCTCGGGCGCCTGGCTGATCCCAAGGCCCACGATGTCGTGGGCCTTGACACCGTCGATCCTGCCGCCGTCGAACGTGATCTCCCCCTGGCGGGGCCGCAGCAAGCCGCTGATCGTCTTGAGGGTCGTCGACTTGCCGGCGCCGTTAGCGCCGATGAGGGTCACGATCTCGCCCGGCTCGACTGTCAGGGACACGCCCTTGAGCGCGTGGATGTTGCCGTAGTAGGCGTGGACATCGCGGAGCTCGAGCATGCTCATGTCAGGCCTCGGCCCCGGCTTCGGCCCCGCCCCCGGCCACCGAGGCCGCGCCGCGTCCGAGATACGCCTCGATCACCCGCGGATCCGCGCGGACCTGATCCGGCGTCCCCTCGGAGATCTTCTCCCCATGGTCGAGGACCGTCACCCTGTCGCTGATTCCCATTACGACCTTCATGTCGTGCTCGATGAGCAGGATGGTCAGGCCCAGCGAGGTCCTCAGTGTCCGGACGAAATCCATCAGCTGCCGCGTCTCCTCCGGGTTCATGCCGGCCGTCGGCTCGTCGAGGAGGAGCAGCTTCGGCTCGGTCGCCAGGGCGCGGGCGATCTCCAGCCGGCGCTGGTCCCCGTACGGCAGGTTGCGCGCCAGCGTCTTGGCTCTCTTCTTCAGGCCGACGAGATCGAGGAGTGCTAGCGCGCGGTCGAGCGCGGCTGCCTCTTCCTCGATGATCGACTTCGGCCGCAGGATGGCCTGCCACCACCGCCCCTTGAGCGTGTGATGGAGCCCGACGAGGACGTTCTCCTCGGCGGTCATGTTGCCGAACAGCCGGATGTTCTGGAAGGTCCGGCCGATTCCCAGCCGGACGACCTCGTGTGGCTTGCGTCCGGTCAGCTCCGTGCCGTCGAACTTGATCGAGCCGGTCGTGGGGACATAGAGCCCGGTGATCATGTTGAAGAACGTCGTCTTGCCCGCGCCGTTGGGGCCGATCAGGCTCGCGATCGAGCCCCGCGGGATGCTGAAGTCGACGTCGCTGACCGCGAGCAGGCCGCCGAACCGCTTGGTGCAGTCCACGGCGACCAGCAGGTCGTCGCCGCTGGAAGTGGTTGCCGGATTGGCGGCGGGCGCGGTCACGGTGTGTCCTCGGGCAGGTCGCGCTTGCGGATCGTTTCCGGCGGCGTATCCGCCTTGAGGGCTGCCTCCGCCACGGAGTCGGGTTCGGCCTCGACCAGGTCGCCCTCGGCCAGGGACAGCTCGTCGGCGCTGCTCGCGGTGACCTCCGCGGACACGCCGATCCCGTGCATCTCCGCCTTCGCGTGCTCGACGGGGAAGAGCCCCTCGGGCCGGCGGACCATCATCACGGCCAGGACGATGCCGAAGATGAGGTAGTTGAACGTCACGAGGTTGAATTCACGGAGGAGCCCGATCCCAGTCGCGTTACCCAGCGCCTGGACGGGCGGGTTGACGTACTGGCTGGCCCACGCGAGGAGGGTCAGGTTCACGTACTGGACGGCGAAGGCGCCGATGACGACACCGCGCAGCGAGCCAATGCCGCCGAGGATGATGATCACCACGACGAGGATCGACACGGCGAAGTTGAAGCTCTCGGCGAAGATCGCGGTCTGGTAGGCGCCGGTGAACGCGCCGGCGAACCCGGAGAAGCTCGCCCCGAGTGAGAATGCCAGGAGCTTCGTGGTGACGGTGTTGATCCCCATCGCCGCCGCCGCCGTCTCGTCCTCGCGGATGGCCATCCACGCCCGTCCGAGCTTGGAATCGCGCAGGCGGATGCAGATGAAGTACGTGAGGATCAGGAGGGCCAGGATCAGGTAGAACGAGCCGACCGGGTTCTGGTTCGAGAAGACGATCTCGCCGCCCCACGGGAGCGGGATCGTGGGCGGGTCGATGGGATTGATTCCGACGTTCCCGCCGGTGAGGTTCGCATTCGGGCCGATGAGGACCGCGCCGCCGAGGAACGCGGGCAGGGCCAGCGTGACGTCGCCCAGGTTCCGGAACACGATGCGGACGATCTCGCCGAAGCCGAGGGTCACGATCGCGAGGTAGTCGCCGCGGAGGCGGAGTGTCGGCGCGCCGAGGAGTACCCCCCACAGAGCGGCGATCGCGACCGCAATCCAGACGACGATCCACCAGCTGATGTGGATCCCGAAATGGCCCGAGGCGAGGAACGCGGTGGTGTAGGCGCCGATCGCGTAGAACGCGACATAGCCAAGGTCCAGCAGCCCGGCGAAGCCCATGACGATGTTCAGGCCCAGGGCCAGGATCGCGAACGTCGAGCACACGATCAGGACTGCCGTCCCCGGCCACGGGAGGAACGGGAGGGCCGCTTCGAGGGTCCGGTAGACGAGGGGATAGACGATCGCCAGCACGAGGACCACGCCGAGAATGAGCTGGTTCCGGCGACGGCGGTCGAGGTCGCGCAAGGGACCGGGCAGGGACAGGCGCCTGGCTGTACGTGCAGTCGTCATCAGGCTCGCTCCGAGGTCTTCTCAGCCAGGAGTCCGGTGGGCCGGAAGATCAGGACGAGGATCAGGATCGAGAAGACGATGACGCTCGTCCACTTCGCCTCGAGGAACCGATCCGAGAGGGCGCCGATGATGCCGATGACGATCCCTCCCATCGTCGCACCCGTCAGGTTGCCGATCCCGCCCAGGACGGCGGCTGTGAACGACAGCAGCCCGAACTGGAACCCCAGCTGGAAGAAGGTCTGGCCGTAGTAGAGGGCGACCACCATGCCGGCGGCGCCCGCGAGCGCGCCGGCGATCAGGAATGTCAGCGAGATCGTCCGGTTGACGTCGATCCCCATGAGGCCGGACGCCTCGCGATCCTGGGCGGTGGCGCGCATCGCCTTGCCCTGACGGGTGCTGCCGACGAACCATCGAAGCAGGATGAGAAGGGGAATGGTCACCGCGATCACGGCGACCTCGTCGATGCCGAACCAGGCGCCACCGCTCGGGAACGACACGAGGTTCGTCCGGGGCAGGACCGGCTCGACCGCCCGCTGTGACGGGCCCAGCAGGACGAGGCCCACGTTCTGGAGGACGAAGGACATCCCGATGGCGCTGATCAGCGGAGCCAGCCGCGGGGCGCTCCGCAGAGGCCGATAGGCGAGCCGTTCGATGCTCGCGTTGATCACGGCGGTCAGGATCATGACGATCGGCAGGGACGCGAACGTGATGAGCAGCGCGACGCTGGAAGCGGGGGAGATCCCGAGGACTTCGGCGACGATCTCGAGGGCGAAGTACGTGAATGCCGTGCCGAGCATGAAGACGTCGGCGTGGGCGAAGTTGATCAGCTCCAGGATCCCGTAGACGAGGGTATAGCCGATCGCGATCAGGGCGATGATCAGGCCGTTCGTCAGCCCGATGGTCAGCGCCTTTGCGAGTTCCTCCAACGCCCGCTCCTCAGCGTGGCCGAAGCTCTGGATACTTTACGGCCGGCCGCGCGGGCATTCCCCGTGCGGCCGGCTGTCAGATGACGACGCTGAAAGCGCCGGCTACTTGATGGTCTTGTCGAAAACGAAGTCGCGCTTCCCGGAGGCGTCGGGACCGATGATCAGGCCGGACATGTCGGTCAGGCTGGTGTCACCGGCGGCGTTGAAGGACCACGTGCCGAGGAGGCCGGCGAAGTCCTTGGTCGCCTTGACCTCGTCGAGGACCAGGGCCCGGAGGGCGAGGATGTCCGCCGGGTTCTTGGCGGCCGCCCGCTCGATGGCGGCGAGGACGACCTTCGCCGACTCGTAGGCGTACGCGGTGTAGCCCTCGGCCGGGTTGTTCGGGTACTTCGCCGTGTACTTGTCGACGAACTCCTTGCCCTTTCCGGTGAGCTCGCTCGGCGGGACCGTGCCAGTGGTGACGTAGGTGCCATCGGCGGCCGCTTCGGCGGCCTCGAGGAACTCGGACTCGAAGATGCCGTCCGGTCCCATCAGCGCCACGTCCGGCATCGCGTCGCGCAGGTCGCGCCACAGCTGGCCGGCGTTGTTCTGGGTGATGCCGCCGTAGTAGACGAGGTCAGGGCCAGCGGCCTTGATCTTGTCGGCGAGAGCCTTGTAGTCGGTCGCCTTGCCGTCGATGCCGTCGCGGCCCATTACGGTCAGGCCGTTGTTCGGGGCCTCCGACGCGAAGACGTCGGCGATGCCCTTGCCGTAAACCTCGGTGTCGTCGACGACCCAGACAGTCTTCAGGCTGAGCTGCGACGCCCAAAGGGCGCCGGCCTTGCCCTGGAGCAGATCGTTCGGGATGACCCGATGGTAGTTCTTCTTGCAGCCGTTCGGGTAGTACTTTTCCGGCTCGCCCGGCCCGAACGTGTTGGTCAGGCCGACGGCCGTGTTGGCCGCGCTGACCATGACGATGCCCTTCGTGCACAGGATCGGGATCGACAGCTTGGCCGCGCCCGAGTTCAGCGTGCCGAGGTACGCCACGAGCTTGTCGTTGGCGACAGCATCGTTGGCGTTCTTGATTTCCGTCGCCTCGTCCCACTTGCCGGCGGCAGCGGTCGAGTCGTCCTTGTCGACGTAGTTGATCGTGTAGCCGCCGGCCTTGCCGCCGCTCTCCTCGATGGCCATCTTGATGGCGTTGACCATCGTGTCCGTCTGGGCCTTGCTCGAGCCCTGCCGCGGCAGCGACGACCAGATGTCGATCGTGCCCTTGTCGCCTGCGG
>Ga0136633_1000672_pt1 | contig 25811 bp, 19 predicted proteins | sample AntDrymeUQ832206_2_FD_105494 | JGI IMG/M metagenome (GOLD analysis project Ga0136633, IMG submission 105494) | Polar desert sand microbial communities from Dry Valleys, Antarctica - metaG UQ83 (22.06) | ecosystem: Environmental > Terrestrial > Soil > Desert | place: Antarctica: Dry Valley... | reverse complement strand
GGCCTGCGTGGCTGAACGCCACAACGGCCTGCGTGGCTGAACGCCACAACGGCCTGCGTGGCTGAACGCCACAACGGCCTGCGTGGCTGAACGCCACAACGGCCTGCGTGGCTGAACGCCACAGAGCCTCCGAACGCCACCACGGCCTGCGTGGGTAGAGTCGCCGTCGTGGCCCCCGGCCCTCTTCCCACTCAGCTCCGCGGCAGGAGAGTGCTCCTACGGCCCCTCGTGCTCAGCGACTTCGACGCCTGGCGCGAGGTGCGGCAGCGCAACCGCGAATGGCTGCTGAAGTGGGAGCCGAAGGCGCCGCCCGGCCAGCCCGACGACACTGAGAGCAAGCCGGCGTTCAACGCGCGCTGCGGGGCCCGGGAGCGGGAGTGGCAGCTGGGTACCGGCTACGGCTTCGGCATCTTCGTCGAAGGCGCTCTCGCCGGGGAGATCAACCTGTCGGGCGTGCAGCGGGGGCCGTTCCAGAACACCTATGTCGGCTACTGGATGGACGAGGCCCGGGCCGGAAACGGCTACGTGCCTGAGTCGCTCGTCACCGTGGCCCGCTTCGCATTCGAGGACCTCCGCCTCCACCGTCTGCAGGTCGCCATCATCCCCCGCAACCGGGCCAGCCGCCGGGTCGCCGAGAAGCTCGACCTGCGCGAGGAGGGCATCGCCGTCCGGTACCTGGCCATCAACGGCCGCTGGGAGGACCACATCCGCTACGCCCTGACCGCCGAGGAATGGGCGAAACGCGGCAAGGAACTGGTCGATGAGTGGATCGGCCCCCCGCCGGCCCCAGTCTTACGACTGAGGCAGCGGGGCTGAGCGCAGGCCCGCCAGGCTCCGGAAGGCCTTCGGCGAAGCCAGGCCGCCCGGACCGACAGGCCGACCGGACCGACAGACCGTCGAGCGAAGCGAGCCTGGTCTGCCGGAGAGGCGACTTAGAAGTAGTTCGCCGGGTTCACAGGGTCGCCGTTCACCCGAACCTCGAAGTGGACGTGGGGGCCAGTGCAGTCGCCAGTACAGCCGACCCGTCCGATGGTTTGACCCTGGGTGACCTTGCCGCCCGCCGAAACCGACATCGACGACTGGTGGCCCACCAGGGTGGCGATGCCGCCCCCATGGTCGATGATCGTGGCGTTGCCGTAGCCGCCGTACCAGCCGGCGCTCACCACCACGCCGTCAGCCGAGGCCCGGATGGGCGTGCCCTCACTGGCGCCGTAGTCGATACCGGTGTGCAACCGCGAGGTGCCGTAGATCGGATGGATCCGATAGCCGTACGGCGAGGTCACCGGCGCACCGGGCACGGGAGTGAGAAGCCGGCCGGGTGCCTTGGCCGGAGGCGCTGCGGCTGCGGCGGCGGTGGGAGCGGGGGCGGAGGTGGGAGCGGGGGCGGAGGCTGCGCCGCTCGGCGTGGTGGGCGTCGGGCTCGCCACCGTGGTGGTGGTGGCGGCCCGGGCTGCTGCGGCGGCGGCGGCGGCGGCCGCCTCGGCCTGGCGCCGGCGCAACGTCTCCCCGATCGCGGCCGACTCCTCCTCCAGGTTCTCGAGCTTGTCCTCGAACTCGACCTTGCGGGCGAGGACCTCGCCGCGCAGGGCATCGGTCTGGGCGATCTCGGCCTGCACGTCGGCCCGGGCCGACGCCTGGGCGTCACGGCTGGTCTGGAGCGTCGCCCGCTGCCCCACGACGATGTCGCGCTGGCCCTTCGCCTCGGCGCGGGAGGTGTCGAGCTGCTTGCCCAGGTCGCCCACCTCGTCGCGGAGGTGCTCGGTGGCGGAGATGGCGTCGGTCTGCGACCCGATCACCGCCCGCATGTACGACCGCTTGGATGCGAGATCCCCCAGGCTGGAGGACTTGAGCAGCATCGACGCGTAGCTGGCCGCCTCCGACTGCCCGGTGTAGGAGGCGATGGCCTGGCGGCCAAGCTCCTCCTTGGCCGCAGTCAGCGCCTCGCGCGCCTCCACCAGCCGGCCCTCGGTCACCCGCTGCTGGGCCTCCAGGGAGGCGAGCTTGGACTGAGCGGAGTCGAGCTGGCGCTGAACGGCGGCGATCTGGGTGTCGAAGGTCGCGACCTTGGCGTCGAGCGTGCTCTTGCGGGCCGACGACGCCTCGATGAGCCCGAGCAGGCGCTGTTCCTCGGCCGACGCGGTGTCGACCTGCTTCTTGGTGGCGTCGATCTGCTGGTCGACCCGGCCCTTGTCGGATGAAGTCTTGTCCGACGAGGTCTGGGCGCCGGCCGCCCCCGAGAGCAGCGTCACCGCGACCATGAGCGCGGCGACGAGCCCGACGAGGCCACTCCGTCTCGCCCTCAGTCCGACCACCTTCGCCCCCACCAACCACTCCTGAAGAACGTAGAACGGGCTCCCTGCCGAACCCTCACCGCTCTGTGCTCAAACGTCGAGGAACCGGCTTACCGCCAAGGCCGAACCCACAGTGCCTACCACGACGCCGACCACCAGCAGGAGAATCCCGGTGCCCGTGACGTCGGCGCCGGTCACCAGGAACTGCTTGAACAACTGGATGTCGTTGCGGGCGCCGGCGATGCGGTCCTGGATCAGATCGCGCCCGATCCAGACCACGCCGAACGCAAGGGTGGCACCGGCCAGCCCCTGCAACAGGCCCTCGAGCATGAACGGCACCCGGATGAACCAGTTGGTGGCGCCCACCAGCTTCATGACCGCCACCTCACGGCGACGGGCGAAGATGGCCATGCGGATGGTGTTCAGGATGAGCAGCGAAGCGGCCGCGAGAAGGACCGCGGCGATGCCCCACAGCATGATCTGCAGGAAGTTGGTGACCGACACCAGGGCGTCGACCTCCTCCTTGGCGTAGCTGACCCGGAACACCCCGGCCGTGTCCTCGAACCGCTCGCCCACGATCTTGGTCTGCTCCGCTTCGCGGGGGACCACCCGGTACGACGGGGGTATCTGCTCGACGGTGAGGCTCTCGCGCACGTCGGGCTCGTTGGCGAAGATCTGCTTGAACTCCTCGAACGCCTCCGGCTTGCTGACGTAGCGGTAGCTCTTCACCTCGGGCATGCTCTTCAACTGCCGGTCGACGGCCTCGGATTCCGGCTGCGACGCGGTGGCGTTCATGAAGATCGAGAGCTCGACGTTGCCTTTCCACTGCACAGTGGCGCGGTCGACGCCCCGCTTCACGAGCAGGGCCCCTCCGACCAGTGTGAGCGACACGGCGACGGTGAGCAGCGCGGCCGACGCCATGGACACGTTGCGCTTGAGGTTGGACACCGTCTCGCGAAAGACGTACTCGAGGTTGACAGCCAATTAGGTGAACGCTCCGTAGACGCCGCGGGCCTGGTCGCGCACGATGACCCCGCGGTCGAGCTCGATGACCCGGCGGCGCATGGTGTCGACGATGCTCGAGTCGTGGGTGGACATGACGACGGTGGTACCGGTGCGGTTGATGCGGTCGAGGAGGCGCATGATGCCGACCGAGGTGCTGGGGTCGAGGTTGCCGGTGGGCTCGTCGGCCAAAAGGATCAGAGGCCGGTTCACGAAAGCCCGAGCGATCGACACCCGCTGTTGCTCACCGCCGGACATCTCGTTCGGAAAGTGGTCACGCTTCTTGGTGAGGCCGACCAGGTCGAGGACCTGGGGCACCTGTTGCTTGATCACGTGGGGCGGGCGGCCGATGACCTCCAGGGCGAAGGCCACGTTCTCGTACGCCGTTTTCGTGGGCAGCAGCTTGAAGTCCTGGAACACACAGCCGATGTTGCGCCGCAGCAGCGGTACCTTCCACGAGCTGAGCTGGCCGATGTCCTTGCCCGCCACCCAGATGCGACCCGAGTCGGGCTTCTCCTCCTTGATGAGCAGGCGGATCATCGTCGACTTGCCGGATCCAGTGGGTCCGACCACGAATACGAACTCCTGCTTGGCGATGTCGAGCGACACGTCGCGCAGAGCCACGACGTTGCCCTTGTACGTCTTGTTGACCTCGCGGAGTCTGATCACGTGAAAGCTCGGATCATGGGTCGGTGCGACTCCCCCCCCGGGGCCCCACGCCACTGCTGGCAGGAAGCACGAGAGCCAAGACTAACGACGCTGTCTGTGCCGCGCCAGTACTGAGGACACATATGAGGGCGGTGGGAGGTGCCTCACGGCAGCAGTTCGAACTGGCACCGCGGTCCGGAGGCGCTCGCCAACCGGCCGTCGGCGGTAGCGAGCACCGCTCCCAGCACCTCGGGGTCCGACGCCAGTCGTTCGGACGCCATGTCCCGATGGGCGCGTCCACAACCACTACGAGGGCCGCTTCCTCCAGCGGAGATAGGACTCCATGAAGCTATCGAGGTCGCCGTCGAGGACGGCGGTCACGTTGCCCGACTCGTGCGCGGTCCGGAGGTCCTTCACCATCTGATACGGCTGGAGCACGTAGGACCGGATCTGGCTGCCCCAGGTCACCTCCCGCTGCTCGCCGGCGATGGCCTCGAGCTCGGCCCGCCGGTCCTGGCGGGCCTTCTCGGCCAGCTTGGCGGCGAGGATCTTCATGGCCACATCCTTGTTCTGGTGCTGGCTGCGCTGGTTCTGGCAGGACACCACGATGTTCGTGGGGAGGTGGGTGATGCGCACCGCCGAGTCCGTCACGTTCACGTGCTGCCCGCCTGCGCCCGACGAACGGTAGGTGTCGATGCGCAGGTCCTTCTCGTCGATGTCGACCTCCTCGGAGGCCTCCTCGAGGAAAGGCACCGCCTCGAAGGAGGCGAAGGCCGTGTGGCGGCGGGCCTGAGCGTCGAAGGGCGAGATGCGCACCAGCCGGTGGACGCCCTTCTCCCCCACCAGCAGCCCGTAGGCGAACCGGCCGCGGACGATGAGGGTGGCCGACGTGATGCCCGCCTCCTGGCCCGCGGTGACCTCCTCGAGCTCCACGCTGAAGCCCCGCCGCTCGGCCCAGCGCAGGTACATGCGCAGCAGCATCTCGGCCCAGTCCTGGGCGTCGGTGCCTCCGGCCCCGGAGTGCACTTCGCACACCGCGTCGTACTCGTCGTGCTCCCCCGAGTACAGCGAGCGCAGCTCGAGGGCGTCGAACTCCGTGGTGAGGGCGGCGAGACCGGCCTCCACCTCGGCCTCCACCGAGTCGTCGGCCTCCTCCCGCCCCAGTTCGAACAGCACCTCCACGTCGGACAGGCGCCGCCTCAGCCCCTCGAGCAGGTCGATGTCGTCTTTCACCAGCGACAGCTCCGAGGTGACCTTGCGGGCCTCGTTGGGGTCGTCCCAGAGCGACGGCTCGGAGGCGAGCGTCTCGAGCTTCGAGAGGCGCGCCCGCCTGCCCTCGAGGTCGAGGTCGCGCTCCGACTCCGAGAGCCGCCGGTGGAGCTCCGCGAGATCAGCCGAAAGGTCGCGCATCAGCGCGGTACTACTTGCCGTGCAGTTCTGGTCGTGTCACTTGCCGTGCAGTTCTGGTCGTGTCACTTGCCGTGACAGAGCTTGAACTTCTTGCCCGACCCACACCAGCACGGCTGGTTCCGCCCGAGCTTCTCGTGCTCCGACTTCACCACCGGGGCCTGGGTGGGCTGGTCGTCGACGGCGACTGCGCCACCGCCGCCGGCCTCCTCGTCGGCCCCGCCCTGCGCCGCCGCCTGGCGGGCGGCCGCCATCTGCATGCCGGAGCTGCCGCTGGAGGAGGGATCCTCGGGTGCGGAGTACTGGACGTTGCGTACGTCGGGCGCTGGCTGGTTCTCGACCACCACGTCGAGGTGCATGACGTAGCGGATGAAGTCGTCGGAGATGGCGGCGATCATCTGGGTGAACATGTCGTAGCCCTCGCGCTGCCACTCGGTGAGGGGGTCGCGCTGGCCCATGGCCCGCAGGTTGATGCCCTCCTGCAGGTAGTCCATCTCATAGAGGTGCTCGCGCCAGCGCTGGTCGATGATCGAGAGCATGACCCGGCGCTCGATCTCCCGCATCACGTCGGGGCCGAGGCTCTCCTCGCGCTGCTCGTAGTACTGGACGGCCTCGGTGACGAGGCTCTCGCGGACCTGCTGGGGGCTTCGGGCCTCGGCCAGCTCATCGAGGGTGAACACCGTCGGGTAGTAGGCGCTGACGTCGTGGAGGAGGTTCTCGAGGTTCCAGTCCTCCGAGAAGTCGTTGGGGCAGAAGATGTCGACTTCGCGGCCGATGACCGTCTCCAGGTGCTCCAGGGCTTCTTCGCGCAGGTCGGCGCCGTCGAGGATGGCCTGGCGGCGCCGGTACACGACCTTGCGCTGCTGGTTCATGACCTCGTCGTACTTGAGCACGTCCTTGCGGATCTCGGCGTTGCGACCCTCGACGGTGGACTGGGCCTTCTCGATGGCCTTGGTGACCATCTTGGCCTCGATCGGCACGTCGTCGGGGAGAGCCTTGCCCATCACCCAGCTCATGGCGCCGGTGGCGAAGAGGCGCATGAGGTCGTCTTCCAGCGACAGGTAGAAGCGGCTCTCACCGGGGTCACCCTGGCGACCGGCCCGTCCCCGGAGCTGGTTGTCGATCCGGCGGCTCTCGTGGCGCTCGGTACCGAGCACGTACAGGCCACCGAGGCTGCGCACTTTCTCGCCCTCCGCGGCGCACTCCTCCTTGTACTTCACGAACAGCTCGTCGAAGCGGGCCTTGCCCTCCTCGGAGTCGAGAAGCAGCCCCTCGGCCATCACGTCGAGCTGGGCCATGCCCTCGGGGTAACCGCCGAGGATGATGTCGACGCCCCGCCCGGCCATGTTGGTGGCCACGGTGACGGTGTGCAGGCGGCCGGCCTGCGCCACGATCATGGCCTCCTTCTCGTGGTGCTTGGCGTTCAGCACCGCGTGGGTCACACCCCGCTTGTCGAGCATGCGCGACAGCCGCTCGGACTTCTCGACCGAGACCGTGCCGACGAGCACCGGCTGGCCGGTCTCGTAGCGCTCGACCAGGTCGTCGACGACCGCTTCGAACTTGGCCTCCTCGGTCTTGTAGACGAGGTCGGGCTGGTCTTGACGGACCATGCTCCGGGCGGTCGGGACGGGTACCACGGCCAGGTCGTAGGTGTGGGCGAACTCCGCAGCCTCGGTCTCGGCCGTGCCGGTCATGCCGGCCAGCTTCTTGTACATGCGGAAGTAGTTCTGCAGCGTGATCGTGGCGAGGGTCTGGTTCTCGGACTTGATCCGGACCCGCTCCTTGGCCTCCATGGCCTGGTGGAGCCCTTCCGACCAGCGCCGGCCCTCGAGGATGCGGCCGGTGAACTCGTCGACGATCTTCACCTCGCCGTGCTGGACCACGTAGTCGACGTCGCGCTTGTACAGCTCCTTGGCCCGCAGGGCGGCCAGCAGCTGGTGGACGTAGTTCGACGACAGCTCGTCGTAGAGGTTCTCGACGCCGAGGGACTTCTCGACCTTCTCGATGCCCGCCTCGAGGGGAACGACCGTGCGCTTCTCCTCGTCGACCTCGTAGTCCAGCTCCCGGGTGAGAGTGCGGACGATGCCGGCGAACTTGTAGTACAGCGCCGCTGCGTCCTGGACCTGGCCGCTGATGATGAGCGGGGTCCGGGCCTCGTCGACCAGGATCGAGTCGACCTCGTCGACGATGGCGAACTGGTGGCCACGCTGGACCATCTGTTCCTTGGACATGGCCATGTTGTCGCGGAGGTAGTCGAACCCGAACTCGTTGTTGGTGCCGTAGGTGACGTCGCAGGTGTACTGGGCCCGCTTGAGGGCGGGGTCCTGCATGTCGGCGATGATCAGGCCCACGTCGAGCCCCAGCCACTGGTGGATGCGGCCCATCCACTCGGAGTCGCGCTTGGCCAGGTAGTCGTTGACGGTGATGAGGTGGACGCCGCGGCCGGAGAGGCCGTTGAGGTACACGGGAAGGGTGGAGACCAGGGTCTTCCCTTCGCCGGTCTTCATCTCGGCGATCCAGCCGAAGTGGAGGGCGGCGCCGCCCATGAGCTGGACGTCGTAGTGGCGCTGGCCGATGACCCGCCGGGCCGCCTCGCGGACGATGGCGTACGCCTCGAGCAGCAGGTCGTTGAGGGCGTCGTCGAGGTCGTCGGGCGCCACATTGGCGAGCCGCTCCCGGAATTCGACGGTCTTGTGGCGCAGGTCGTCGTCGGAGAGGGCCTGGATCTCGGGCTCGAGAGCATTGATGTCGGGCACCAACGTCTGCAGGGCTTTCAGCTTCTTGCCCTCGCCGGCGCGCAGGACCTTGGTCAGAATCGACATGGCGTCGAGTCTACCGGCGGGAACCGGCTGAGCCCCCGGCAGTAGGCGACTCGGCCACAATGTCCCCCCGTGGTCCTCCCCGCCCCCGTCAAGGCCCCTCCTCCGCCGCCGCCCGACGCGGACCTGGTCGACCTCGACAACGTCGTCCGGTGGATCAAACGCCGGGATCCGGTGCGGTGGGCGCTCGGGGCGATGATCGTCGTCTGGTCGTTTATCTTCATCCGCCTCGGGTGGGAGCGCCACGTGCGCTTCGCCACCTTCGGGTTCGACCTCGGCGTCTACGACCAGGTCATCTGGCTCTTCTCCCGGTTCAAGGACCCCTTCATGACCGTCCGGGGCCTTCACTTCTGGGGGTTCCACGGGAATTACGCACTGGTCCTGCTCACGCCCTTCTACTGGCTCGGCGGCGGGCCGATCCTCCTTCTGGTGGTGCAGGTGGCGGCCCAGGCCTCCGGCGCCATCGCCATCTACCTGCTGGCCCGCGACCGCCTGGCCGACCGCTGGCTGGCCGTGGGGATGGCCGGGGTGCTGCTCCTCAACCCCACCTACCAGTACCTCGTCTGGGAGTACTTCCACCCCGATGCGCTGGCCATTGCCCCCTTCCTGTTCGCCTACTGGGCGGCCAGGGCCGGGCGGTGGCGGTGGTTCGCGGTGGCGGCCGTGCTCGCCGTGGCCTGCAAGGAGGACGTCGCGCTGTCGATGGCGGTCCTCGGTGTGCTCATCATCCTGTGGGGCGACAAGCGGATCGGCGCCATCGTGTTCGGCGCCGCCGCAGGCTGGTTCGCCCTGGTCACGAGGGTGATCATCCCCCAGGTCAACGGGATCAAGGCCTTCTACGACACCTTCTTCGGCGAGTTCGGCTCCTCGCCGCTCGAGGTGGCCAAGAACGTCGTCGTGCACCCGGGCGCGGCCATGGACACCGCCACCCTGCCCGACCGCATGAACTACTACCGGATGATGTTCGCCCCGGTGGCGTTCCTGTGCTTCGCGTCGGTCAGGACCTTCATGATCGCCGGCCCGATGCTGGCGATCAACGTGCTGTCGACCTTCCCATACCAGCGGGAGATCCGCTACCACTACGCGGCCCTCGTCCTGACTGGCGTGATCCTGGCGACGGTGGAGGGCGTGGCCTACCTCGCCACGACGGCCGGGATGAAGCGGTTTCTCGTCGGGCTGCTCCTGGCCACCTCGCTGGCCAGCACCGTCGCATGGGGGCCGTCGCCGCTCAGCGTGAAGTACCACAGCGGCCTCTGGGCCCAGGGCCCCGACGCCCGCCGCGAGTCCAAGCAGCGGGCGGTCGACATGGTGCCCGAGGGCTCGGCGACGAGCGCGATCTACTACCTCGTACCCCATCTCACCCAGAGAACTAAGATCTACGAGTTCCCGGTCCCCTGGAAGCCGATCAACTGGGGCGTGAACGGCGAGAAGCTGGACAACCCTGCCGACGTGAGGTGGCTTGTGCTCGACCGCACGTTGCTCAATGCCGACGACAAGGCGCTCCTGAACCAGCTCCTGGGCGGTGAGTTCGCCGTGCGCTTCGACCAGAGCGACATCGTGGTGGCCCAGCGGGTCGGTCCTCCACCCTCAAACCCGGCACCCTCAAACCCGGCCCGGCCGTGACGCCCCGCCCGAAAATCGTCGTGACGCTGCCGGCGTACTGCGCGGAGAAGACACTGGCCAAGACGGTGGCCGCCCTGCCGCCCCACGCCGCCGACAAGATCATCCTGGTCGACGACGCCAGCCCCGACCAGACAGTCGCCATCGCCAGGGAGCTGGGCATCCAGGTCGTCGTCCATCCGGTGAACCGGGGCTACGGGGGGAACCAGAAGACCTGCTATACCGAGGCGCTCCGGGACGGCGCCGACATCGTCGTGATGGTCCACCCGGACTACCAGTACGACCCCGCTGCCGTGCCGCTCCTCACGGCCCCGATCCTGGCCGGCGACGCCGACATGACCTTCGGCTCGCGCTTCGCCGGCCTCGGCGACCCTCGTGGTGGCGGCATGCCGATGTACCGCTACCTCGGCAACCGGGTGAGCACCACCGTCGAGAACCTGCTCCTCGGCTCCCGCTTCACCGAAACCCACAGCGGCCTGCGGGCCTACACCCGGCAGTGCCTCCTCTCGTTGCCGTTCCTCCGCTACTCCGACGACTTCGCGTTCGATTCGCAGCTACTGGTCGACGCGGTCACCTCCGGCCAGCGGGTCGTCGAGGTGCCGATCCCCACCCGGTACACCGAAGAGTCGTCGTCGATCTCGGTGGCCAGGTCGGTGCACTACGTCGCCGAGAGCCTCCGGTACTGCGCGATGGCGGCGGCCCGACGGGGCCGGCGGGGCCGGCGGTCACCCGTCGTGGCCGGCGGCAAGCCGTTGACGATTCCGGACGGCCCCTCCGTCACCCTCGCCTGCGTCCTGTGCGGCGGAAAGGACCACACCCTCGTCTATACCGCCACTGCCACCGGCAAGCCGCCGGTGGAGGAGTTCGCCTGCACCACTGACGGCCTGTCGGCTCACGACGACATCGTGCAGTGCCGTGAGTGCGGGCTGCTCAAGGCGGTGGCGCCGATCGACGCCGAAGAGATCCTGGCCAACTACGCCGAGGTGGTGGACCCCACGTACCTCGACGAGGAGCCGTCGAGGCGGGAGGTGTTCGACTGGTTCGCCAACGCCATCGGCGGCCATCCGGTCCGGGGCAGGCGACTGCTCGAGATCGGCGCCAACGTCGGCCTGTTCCTCAGCGTGGCCGGGAAGCACGGCTGGGAGGCCCGAGGGGTGGAGCCCTCGGCCTGGGCCGTGGAGCAGGGTCGCGAACGGTTCGGGGTGAATCTCCGCCAAGGCATCATCGAGACCCTCGACGAGCCCGAGGCGGGGGCCGACGTGGTGGCCATGTTCGACGTCCTGGAACACCTCTCCGACCCGCTGGCCGCGCTCAAGACGCTTCGGCCCCTGCTCGACGACGAGGGCCTGCTCGTCCTGTCGACGGTGAACACGGCGGGACTGCACGGTCGGGTCCGGAAGGGCGCGTGGCCCTGGTTCATCCGGTCGCACCTCTTCTACTTCACGCCCGAGACGCTCGACGCCATGCTGCGGGCGGCCGGGTTCACGCTGGTTGAGTGGACCGTCGTGCCCCGGTCGTTCCACCTCTCCTACATCGCCCATCGCGCCGGCCCGAGCCACGGCGCCCTTGCTCAGGCGGCGGCGGCCGTGAGCAGGGTCGTCGACCCGAAGGTGCCAATGGGCTGGCTGGGCGACATCGTGCTCGTGGCCGCCCGGCCGGCCTAAAGGCTTCCGGCTCAAGGGCCAGCCGGGTAATACCCCACGACGTCGAAGATGACGTTGGTTGACCCCGAGTTGTTGTAGACGGTCACGTTGCCGTCGGCACCCACCTTGGCCACCACGAGGTTCGGCACGTCCTGGTTGGGCGTCACGTTGAGGTTCGAGGCGAACGGGCGGGCCTGCCCTGCAGGGAAGACGGTGAGGAAGGTTCCCGCCGTCGCCTGGGTGGCGGTGACGTTCAGCACCACGGCGCCCACCCCCGCGCCCGGCACGCCGCCCGTGCCGGTGACCTGCACGTCGCGCCCCTGGCCCGGGCCGACCGCCGTGGTCGACCGGCTGTCGAGGATCCGGGACGGGGTCAGCGACGTGAAGCAGGCGGCAGTGGATGGGTGCCAGCCCACCACGTCGAAGATCACATCCGTCGAGCCCTGGTTGTTGTAGACGCTGACGCTGCCGCTGGTGCCCACCTTCGCCACCACCAGGTTCGGCAAGTCCTGGTTGGGCACCACGTTGAGGTTCGAGGCGAACGGGCGGGCCTGGCCGGTGGGGAAAACGGTGAGGAACGTGCCTGCGGTGGCCTGGGTGGCGGTGACGTTCAGCACCACGGCGCCAACGCCGGTGGCCGGGACGCCGCCCACACCGGTGACCTGGACGTCCCGGGCCTGGCCGGGACCGACCTTGCTCGTCGAGCGGGTGTCGAGGATGCGGGCAGGCGTCAACGAGGTGAAGCAGCCCACTGCCGGCCGGTACCACCCGACCACGTCGAAGACGACGTCGACCGCACCCTGGTTGTTGAAGAGGGCGACGCTCCCGTTCGAACCCACTTTCGCCACCACCAGGTTGGGGATGTCCTGGTTCGGCACCACGTTGACGTTCGACGCGAGCGGACGGGCCTGGCCGGATGGGAACACGGTGAGAAATGTCGCGGCGGTGGCCTCGGTTGCGGTGACGTTCAGCACCACCGAGTCGACCCCCGACGCCGGCACGCCGCCGACCCCTGTGACCACCACACTGGCCGTCTCACCGGCCACGAGCTTGCCGGGATGTCCGCCGAGGCTGGAGCGGGAGTCGAAGATGCGAGCGGGCGTGAGCGGGGTGAAATCGGTCCCGGCCGAGGCGACGACGGTGAGGGTGAAGCTCTGGGTCGCGTTCGGGGGCACCCCGTTGGCCGCGGTGAAGGTCAGGTTGTACGTGCCGGCGGAGCCGGGCGTGGGGGTTCCCCCGAGCAGGCCGGTTTCGGAGCTGAACGTGACACCGCCCGGAAGTGCTCCGGACACCGAGAGAGTAGGCGCCGGTGAGCCGGTGGCGGTCATCGTGAACGAGCCTGCCGCTCCCACTGTGAAGGCGGCGCTGCCCGCGCTGGTGATCGCCGGCGCAGTGCCCGGCTGGCCGCACGTGTACACCCGCACGTCGTCGACGTCCCAGCCCAGGGCGCCGACACTGACGTCGCTGGCGAACCGGAAGCGGAAGCGGACGCTCTGACCGGCGAGGGAGCTGAGGTCGATGCGGCTCGAGCCGTACCCCATGCTCCGGTCGCCGAAGACCTGCCGGCCGGCCAGCGGGCCGAACGCGTTCGTGCGGTTGTAGCCGTTGTCAGTGAAGAGCGGCCCGGAGTCCACCCAGGTGCCGCCGCCGTCGGTGCTGTGCTCGACCACGCCGCCGTCGTAGTTCGGCTCGGTCTCAAAGGAGTGGTTGAACCGGAGGTACGTGGTCGTGCCGCTGGGTGGCACGACGGCTGCCGACCGCGTGGCGGTGCGGTTGCTGGCGGTGTCGGGGTCGTTCGCGTACATGCTGCGGTTGCCGCTGGTGGCATACCCGACCTCGAATTGCCACCCTCCGCCGCCGGTGCCGGCGAAGGTCCAGTTCCCGCTCCCCGTGTTTTCCATGTCGTCGGAGAAGAGGTCGGCGGGAGCGGCGCCGGCGGGGCACACGGGCGCCTCACGCGCTCCGCCGCCGGGCGCGGGAACGTCCATCCTCGTAGCGGTCACGGCCTTCTCCACTTCGGTGCAGTTGGCGCTGGTGATGCCGGCGACGCCCACCTTGTTCAGGCACGCCTGTCTGAGCGCATGGAACAGGTCGAGGTAGTCGGCGGCCGAGGTGAGCAGGTTGGTGGTGGCCTCGTAATAGATGTGGGCCACCTTGGTGGTCCCGAGGCCCGCCACGGTGATCCCGTTCAAGCTCCCTCCGTCGGTCATGAGGAAGGCTGCCTTGTTGCTCACCCCACTGTTGGAGTGGATGCCGCCGGCGTCGTCGGGGCCCGTCTGGTAGTTCGGGCTCGTCATCGAGTCCGGGTCGCCGAAGGCCGGCGGATCGGCCATGTTGCGGATAACGCCCCCGCGAGCGTCCTCGCCCGCCAGCCAGCGCACGCCCGGGCTGTCGTTCCCCAGACCGTTCGTGAGGTCGATCAGCTCACCGAACACGTCGGAGATCGACTCGTTGATCGCCCCGGACTGGTACCGGTAGAAGAGGTTCGCCTCGAACTCGGTGAGGCCGTGCACGAACTCGTGCCCCACGATGTCGTCGGCCACGAAGCCCTGGCCGAAGAAGGTCTGCGAGCCGTCCCAGAACGCATTGTTCATCGGGCACAGGGGCGCCGTCTCGCAGAATCGGACAGTGGCGGTCAGCGGCAGGCCCGACCCGTTCAGGCTGTCACGGCCGAAGTTGTCGAAGAAGAAGTCGTAGACGCTGCCCGCATGGGTGTACGCCGCGTCGACGTCGACGATGCCTGTGGGGGCTCCGCCCTCGCTCCGGGCGTACGGCTCGGCGCAGGTCTCGCCGCCGCCGACGACGTTGTTCCGGTCGCAGATCCTGCGGTTCCTGGCATGGCCGAGCTGGTCGAAGTTCAGGACGATGCCACCGGTGCGAGCGTCGACCAGTACCAGCTCGCGCAGGTCGGCCTGCGACGATGTCACCTCCGTCCGCCACACGAGACGCGGGCCCGGATGCGCCGGGCCGTCGAGGAGCAGGGGGTCGTACACCCAGAGCGCCGGGGGTGCGGCACGCAGCAGTCCGGCGTCGACCACGTGCTGCTTGGCGACCGCGGTGACCGCCCTCGCAGCCGCGCCGGCAGCTGGGAGCATGGCCTCGACATCGACCGATGTCTCCGGGCTCAGCTCCCCTCCGGCGGAGAGCACCTTCCGGTCCTGATCGAGGTTCACGACCATCTCCCCGCCGAACACGGGGACGCCGCGATGGGTCTGCTGGAAGCGCACGCTCGACCGGCCCCGATCGGCCGTCGCTGTCCGGGCCAGTCGGAGGTCGCGGCCGGGGGCGTCAGTGCCGAACAACGGCCCGTAGGTGGCCAGGAAGCTGCGGGCCGCGGCCTCGGGCGATGCTCCGACGGCGGTGACCGGCCGACCCGGTTCCGTGCCGAAGAACCGTGTCCTACCCGTGCCGAGGTGCTCGGCCAGCCGCCCTCGTCCGCCGGCGGCCTGGAGGAGCTGGCTCGTCAGTGCCTGCCGGTCCGGCGGCCCGGCCTGGGCCGCGGAGGCTGGGGCGGAGACCGGGCCCACGCCGGCGGCCAACGCCCCCGCAAGCACCAGCGTGACCGGCACCAACATCCGCAGAGACCGCGCCCGCCTCCGGACCACTGCTATCCCGACACGCCCATCTGGTGACGGACTCCCTGGGCCAGCGCCTCGATCCGGGAGTTCTGGCAGGTGCCCTCCCCGATGTGGCTGTGCGAGCCGGCCGGCTTGCCCTCGCCGTCGTTGGCGATCGGCGTGCCGAAGATCACACTGGAGTACCCCATATCACTGCACGAGTTCAACGGGGGGCCGTAGTACTCGGTCCACATGATCGACCAGGAGTCGAGGTTCCGCCAGTGGCCGGGCACCCGGATGCCGCCGATCTCGCTGACGATCCCGGTGGTGTCGTCCCGCACCTTCGCCCCCCACCAGCCCCCGCCCGGGGTGAACACCTTCAGGGCATAGGACCGCCCCGCCTCCCACAGGTACGGGATGCGGCAGCTCCAACCCTCTCCCTCGCCGCTGAAGCGCGTCGTACCCGGACCGGCGGCCTCCTCGGCGTCCCAGATCGAGAAGATCGCCATCTTCCCGAGGCTGCCGTCGACCCGGTTGCCCTTGGTCTGCAGACCGATGTAGCCCCCCTCCCCGCCGATGAGTCGGAACTGGTGGGCCCAGAAGTAGGTGGAGTCCGGGCCAGGGTCGATCTCGGGCAGGACGGTGTGCTCGAAGCTCGTGTACCCGGCAAGCAACGTCCGCGCGAACGAGGTCGACGGCGGCCAGCGCCACTCGGTGTAGGTGCCGCTCGGCGTCGGCCGCGCCTTCCTCAAGCTCTTGAACGCAGCCACTGTCAGGTGGCGGGTTCGATCTGAGACCGTTGCTGCAGCTTGGTCAGGATGTTGGCCACATGGTTGCGCACCGTGCTCTCGGAGACGGCCAGCTGCCCGGCGATCTGTGAGTTGTCGTGGCCGAGCGCCACCAGCTTGAGCACCGCCACCTCCCGCTCGGTCAGCCGGGCCGCGCTGGTCATCGGGTCGTCGACCGCCTTCGGGGGGCCGGAGAACTCGGCGAACAGCATGGAGGCGAGGGGCGGCGAGAGCAGGCTCTCGCCGGCGTAGACCCTGCGGACCGCGTCGGCCACCTCCTCGATGGACACCTCCTTCAGCAGGTAGCCGTTGGCGCCTGCCTTGACCGCGGCGAGGAGGTCGTCCTCCTCGTCGCTCACGGTCAGCACGATGATGCGGGTGATGGGGAACAGCTGGCGGATCTGCCTGGTGGCCTCGATGCCCCCCATCCGCGGCATGCGGACGTCCATCAGCACCACGTCGGGAGCCAGCTCCTCGACGCGGGCCACCGCCTCGTGCCCGTCGGCGGCCTCGGCCACGACCGCGATGTCGTCCTCCGCCTCGAGGACCATGCGCAGGCCACGACGGAACAGGTCATGGTCATCGGAGATGACGACCCGGATGGGCTCCTCGCCGCCCCCTCCGCCCGGCACTAGCTGGCTTCGATGAGGCCGATGTCGCCGTCATTGCGACGGTAGACCACGGCGGCCACACCGTCGGTGTTGTTGAAGAGATAGAAGTCGTGCCCGAGCACGTCCATCTGCAGGGCCGCCTCCTCCGGGGTCATCGGCTTCATGTCGAACTGCTTCGTCTTGACGATGCGGGGCGGGCCCTGCTCAGCCTGCTCGGGCTCGTCCTCCTGAACCGGAACCGAGTCTACCTGGTGGTGTTTCGGATGGGTCCGGCTGATGAGGCGGCTTTTGAGCTTGTCGATCTGGTGCTCGAGCTTGTCGACGACCTTGTCGAGCGACGTGAGGGAGTCGGTGGACGCGGCCTTGGCCCGGATGATCCGCCCGTGACCACGCAGGGTGGCCTCGCAGACCTCCTTGGCCGAGATGCGGGGGTTGCGCTCCTCGATGAACTGGACCTCGGCGTGCTCCCACCCGTCGTGATGGCGCGAGAGCCGCCCGACCTTCTCCTCGGTGGCGGCGCGCAGGCGGTCGGTGACCTCGACGTTCCTGCCGCGAATCGTCACTTCCACAGCGGGCTCCTCCTTGCGGGCATGGCCGAGTGTACGTGGCCCCGACTGGGTAGCGTCCGAGCTGCGGCGACGACGTGGACCGTCGCCGCCCCCGCCCCTCGCAGAGCCCCGGCCGCGGCGGACACCGTGGCGCCAGTGGTGACCACGTCGTCCACAAGCAGCACGTGGCGGCCGGCGAGCGGCCCCCGGGCGACGAACCCGGGACCGGCGTGGCGGGCCACCGCTCCCCGCCCGGTCTGGGCCGGGCCCGGCGCCCGCCGCAGGAGCGGACGGCACGGCAGGCCCAGGTCGCGCGCCACCTCCTTGGCCAGCAGCCGGGCCTGGTCGAACCCGCGGGCCCGCAGCCGGGCCGGCGTCGTCGGCGCCCAGGTCACCAGATCGACAGGTTCGCCCACCACCGCCGCCATCCCCCGGGCCAGGAAGGGCACCGACCCCCGGGCGTTGCGGTACTTGAGACGGGCCACCAGCTCCCGGGCCGCGCCGTCGTAGTCCAGGAACGCCCGGCAGCTATCGACCCCCGCCGGCACCGGAAGCGACCGCGCCGGCCGCAGCTCAGCTGCGCAGCGGTGGCAGGGCGCCGGCCCCTGCGCGCCGCACACCGGGCACGTCGTCGGCAGGAGCACGGCACCGAGACTACGAACCGGGTGCGACAGCCGGGCGTTTGGTCAATCCGGGGTCGCATAGGGCCGCGGATTGAACAATCGCTGGCAGGGACTACGTGCCGACCGTCCAGCTGCTCAGGTACTCGACCTGCTCGGGGGTGAGGACGTCGATCTGGACGCCCATGGTCTCCAGCTTGAGCCGGGCGATCTCCTTGTCGATGTCGCGGGGCACGTCGTACACCTTGGCCTCGAGCGAGCCCTTCTGGGCGAGGACCCACTCGGCGCACAGGGCCTGGTTGGCGAAACTCATGTCCATGACCGCGGCGGGGTGGCCCTCGGCCGCGCCCAGGTTGACCAGGCGGCCCTCGGCGATGACGAGGATGCGGCGGCCGTCGACCAGGTACTCCTCGGCCATCGCCCGGGCCATGCGCCGCTCGGTGGCCAGCTTGCCCAGGGCGTCCAGGTCGATCTCGATGTCGAAGTGACCCGAGTTGGCGAGGATCGCGCCGTCCTTCATGACCTTGAAGTGGTCGGCCCGCAGGACGTCGCGGTCGCCGGTGACGGTGACGAAGATGTCGCCGATGCGGGCGGCGTCGCTCATGGGCATGACGCGGTAGCCGTCCATGACCGCCTCGAGGGCCCGCAGGGGGTCCACCTCGCAGACGACGACGTTGGCGCCCATCCCCTGCGCACGCTCGGACAGGCCCTTGCCGCAATAGCCGTAGCCGGCCACGACCATCGTCTTGCCGGCGAGCAGGACATTGGTGGCCCGGATGATGCCGTCCAGGGTGGACTGGCCGGTGCCGTAGCGGTTGTCGAACATGTGCTTCGTGTCGGCGTCGTTCACGGCCACGATCGGGAACTTGAGGGCCGAGTCGGCCTCCATGGCCCGCAGGCGGATGACACCGGTGGTGGTCTCCTCGGTGCCGGCCAGCACCTCGGACACCTGGTCCGGTCGTTCCCGGTGCAGGCGGGACACCAGGTCGCAGCCGTCGTCCATGGTCATCTGAGGCCGGGCGTCGAGCACGGCGTCGATGTGACGGAAGTAGGTGTCGGTGTCCTCACCCTTGATCGAGTAGGTGGCGATTCCCTCGTCGAGGGCCAGGGAGGCGGCCACGTCGTCCTGGGTCGACAGGGGGTTGGAGGCGCAGGCCACCACGGTGGCCCCGCCGGCCTTGAGGGTGCGCAGCAGGTTGGCCGTTTCTGTCGTGATGTGCAGACAGGCGCCTATGGTGATGCCCTCCAGGGGGCGCTCCTTGGCGAAGCGCTCACGGATGCTGGTCAGCACGGGCATGTGGCTGTCGGCCCAGGCGATGCGCTGGCGGCCGAGGTCGGCCAGGGCGGGGTCGGCAATGTCGTAGGAAATCTGATCGTACTGGACCTCGTCACTCATTCACTGACTCCTTGGTCTTCGCCCGCCGCCGTTGCGAGGGCGTCCTTGATCGATTCTTGGGCAGGAATGGGGCCGGGGTCGACCCCTTCCTGGAAAGCCATGTGGAGCGAGGTGACGTTGCCGACCAGGATCAGGTCGAGCAGTTGGGCCAGCTCGCCCTCCCCTTCAGCCTGCACCGATTCCACCGACGACACCACCTCGTCGAGCAGGTCGGCGGTGATCTTGAAGCGGTGCATCACCTGCGGATGCTCGAAATCATGACGCAGATTGACGAGGGTGAACATCTGGCGGGTGAGGTCGCCGTGCTGGCCCCAGCCCGACACCTCGTTGTGGCACAGCTCGGACTGGGCGTTCCAGAAGGCGGGGCACTTGGCGTTCTCGTTGACGTCGGTCTTCCAACGCTGGGCCGCGACCGCGCCCAGCCCGCCGCCGCCGTGCATGATCGGCATGGTCCGACCGATGCGGCGGGCCAACTGCTGGGCCAGGTTGTCGGGCCTCGCCAGCTGGTCACGCCGGATCTTGACCTGCTCGATGGCGGCGTCGATCCAGTAGGTGGCGCCGGGGAAAAGTCCGATGTCCTCGAGAACGACCAGGGGCGGAATGGCGAGCGCGCCGAGGCCGGCCCGCGGCTGGGGGATGTCCTCCGGCACCTCGACCACGGGGACGCCCCAGGCCCCGGCCAGGTGGCCGAGCTCTCCACCCTGGGTGACGGCCACCACTCGCGCGCCCTGCAGGGCGGCGGCGGTGCACGCCTCGATGGTCTCCTCGGTGCCTCCGGAGAACGAGATGGCGAAGACGAGCGTGCCCTCGTCGACGAACGCTGGGACGTGGTAGCTCCGGAAGACCAGGACCGGCAGGGGCAGGTAAGGCCCGGCGGCGGCCATCAGGACGTCGCCGGCGATCCCGCTTCCGCCCATCCCGAGGACGACGACCGTCTCGATCTCCTCCCGGTCCGGGAGGCCGTCGAGCCCGCGGGCCCGGTCACGCGCCGCAGCCATCTGCTCCGGCAGGGCGAGCGCGGCGTCGAGCATGCCCTCGCTGTCCAGCACGCCGGAGGGTGTGTCAGTCAAGGAGCTCATCCTTTACCTTGGTCGCTGCGCCCGCCGGCCCTCAGTGGCCAGCCGGCAAGGGCCTTCGCTTCGTTCTGCCACGTAGGCGGCGCTTCGTTCTGCCACGTAGGCGGCGCTTCGCTCCGGCATGGCCAGCCGACCGGGCCGGCGTTCTCCGCTCTCATGCCTCGAACGTGGGGCGGAGGCCGTCGGCCTCGGCCTTGGCGGTGAGTCGCGCGTGCTCCTCGTCGGACACCGTCTCGGCCTCGTCGATCAGCATGACGGGGATCCCGTCGCGGACCGCGTACCGCCGGTGGAGCCGGGGGTTGTACAGGGCGTCCTCGTCGGTGAAGTACACCAGCGGGCCCTTGTCCTCCGGGCAGGCGAGTATCTCCAACAACATGGGGTCGAGCGCCATCACGTCTCCTCTTTGATCAACGCCAGCACCTCGGAGAGATGCTCCTTGCACGAACCGTCGTCCGGCGCCTCGAGGTTCAGCCGGAGCAGGGGCTCGGTGTTCGACGGACGCAGGTTGAACCACCACTCGCCGAGATCCACGGTGAGACCGTCGATCCGCTCCTGGTCGGCATCAGCGTACGCCGCGGAGACCCGCTCGACAGTTCCAGGCGGGTCGGACACCTCCACGTTGACCTCGCCAGAGGCCGAATAGCGCTCCAGCGGGATGCGCAGCTCCGACAGCGGCTCGGACACCCGGGACAGCTCCTCCAGCACCACCATGGCTGCGATGAGCCCCGAATCGGCACGGTAGTTGTCGCGGAAATAGTAGTGACCGGAGTGCTCGCCGCCGAAGACGGCGTCCGTCTCGGCCATGACCGACTTGATGAACGAGTGGCCCACCCGGGTGCGGATCGGCTTGCCGCCGTTCTCCAGGACGATTTCGGGGACGGCCTTTGAGCAGATCAGGTTGTAGATGATGGCCGCGCCGGGGTTCTTCCTGAGAATCGACTTGGCCACGAACGCGGTGGTCGTCGAGCCCGAGATCGGCTCAGCCTTCTCGTCGAGAAGGAAGACCCGGTCGGCGTCGCCGTCGAAGGCCAGCCCCACGTCGGCCCCGACCTCCAGGACCCGGGCCTGCAGCGCCCTGAGGTTCTCGGAGTTGATCGGGTCCGGTGGGTGGTTGGGGAACGTGCCATCGAGCTCGCCGAACATGACCTCGAGCTCGTACGGCAGCCCCTCGAACACGACAGGGGCGACGAGGCCGCCCATACCGTTGGCGGTGTCGGCCACCACCTTGAGGGGGCGTAGCGAGTCGATGTCGACGAAGGAGCGCACGTGGGCCGCGAACTTCTCGAGCAGGTTCTGCTGGGAGACAGTGCCCCTCGTGCCGGCGTCGGGCATGCTCCCCTCCTCCACCATGCTCTTGATGTCGGCCAGCCCGGTGTCCTGGCCGACCGGCTTGGCGCCGGCTAGGCACAGCTTGATCCCGTTGTACTTGGCCGGGTTGTGCGAGGCGGTGAACATCGCGGCGGGGGCATCGAGCGAACCTGCCGCGAAGTAGGCGAGGTCGGTGGAGATGAGGCCCAAATCGACCACGTCGGCTCCTTGCGAGGTGGCTCCGGCGGCGAACGCGGCGGTCAACTCGACGCCGGAGGGGCGCATGTCTCGACCCATCAGGACGGTGCTCGCTCCGGTGAAGCGGGCGAAGGCGGCCCCGACGAGCCGGGCCAGTTCGGCGTCGAGTTGGTCGGGGACGACGCCGCGAATGTCGTACGCCTTGAAGATGGAATCGAGCGTGGACACCCCGGTGACCTTAGTTGGGTCAGGATGAGAGACGTGATCTCAGTAGTGATGCCCGCCCACGACGAGGAGGCGTTCCTGGCCTCGGCGGTGCGCGACGTCGCCGCAGGCATGCGCTCCCGCGGCGAGTTCGAGGTGGTGGTGGTCGAGAACGGCTCCACCGACGCCACCGCCGACGTGGCCAAGCGGCTCACCGAGGAGATCCCGGAGCTGCGGGTCCTGTCTCTCGGGGTGCCCGACTACGGCAAGGCGCTTCGCATGGGCTTCCTGGCCGCCAGGGGCGAGGTGGCTGCGTTCTTCGACGTCGACTACTACGACCTGGGATTCCTCGACCGGGCGGTGGCCCTCATCGAGGCGCCAGACGGCCCGGCGGTGGTCGTGGGGTCGAAACGGGGCGAAGGTGCGCTCGACACCCGGCCCTGGCCGCGGCGGATGGTGACCCTCGTCTTCTCCAGCATCCTCCGTATCGGGTTCGGCCTCTCCGTCTCCGACACCCACGGCATGAAGGTCCTGCGGTGCGCGCCACTCCTTCCCCTGGCCGAGAGGTGCAGGTTCGGCACCGACCTGTTCGACACCGAGCTGATCCTGCGGGCCGAGCGGGCCGGCCTCAAGTCCGGCGAGGTCCCAGTGGTCGTGCAGGAACTGCGCCCTTCACGGAGCTCGATCGCCCGCCGCATCCCCCGCACCATGGCCAATCTGGTGCGCCTCCGCATCGCGCTCTGGCAAGACCGCGGCTGATCAGCGCGACCGCCCTGAGGACCGGCCTCCCGGGCCGGTCACGCCCTGTTGGGACCGGCCTCCCGGGCCGGTCACTGCGGCGGGAACCGGATAAGGGCCGGCTTCTCGAAGTTCTTCGGCAGCTTGACCGGTCGGGTGTTGTTGCGGCGGGCCAGGTCGAGGTTTCCAAGGATCCCCTGGCACTTGTCCTCGAACGTCCGGTAGCCGGGGGCCCACACCACCCACACCGTGCCCGTGGGGCCTGCCCGGTCGAGAAGCATCCGGGCGAACGGCTCCGGGTCGGCGGCCTCGTTCACCGTGGCGTAGTCCACCCAGTCCACGAGTTGGGGCGCAGTGGCACGGGGGAAGGTGAGCTGCTGGGCGCCGAGGTTGTCAGGAAGCAAGCGGCTCACCGACGGCCCCAACTGGTCGGGGCAGTAGGCGACGACGTCACCCGGCTGCACCCCGGCCTCGAGGGCGGCGGCGACCCTGGCGGCCGACGTGCGGTCGCCGAAGACGTTCGGCGCCGCGGCCCACAAGCCGGACACGACGGCTACGGCGAGGAGAGCGTGACGTATCCGGCGGTCGAGCAGCACCCCTGTGCCCAGGGCGGCCAGCAGTATGACCATCGGGAACAACACCGAGGCGTACCGGACGGCAAAGGCCGAGCGGCCGACGACCGTCGCCACGATGGCGACGGTCAGTGTGCCGTAGGAAACGATGGCCAAGTGCCGGCCACCGGGCCGGCTTCGGAGATCGAACTCGACGCGGTGACCGTCGACCGCCCGGCCCAGCAGCGCAAGGCCGATCAGGCCGTAGGTGATCATGCCGAGCACCAGGCCCGGATCCCAGTAACCGCCGGAGAAGTGGAAGACGGCGTCGATCAACGACCTCAGCCGGCCCGAGCCGCCCCACGGAGTGCCGGTGTGGCGGGCCTGGTAGAGGAACGTCGGCAACCAGGGCACGAAGACCAGAGACCCCGCGCCCATGGCCACGAGGCCCCGCCGGGCCCCCTCCCGGCTCGGAGACGGCGCCCGCCTCGCAAGGGCCACGAACGTCACACCGACGACGAACAGCAGGTACAGCGACCAGTAGTGGGTGAGCAGCAGCGCGCCGGTGACCGCTCCGACCCCGACTGCGGCCCTGCGGGAGTCGGGACGCTCGAGCAGCTCCATGACGGCCAGGTAGCCGCCCAGGACCAGCAGCACCAGGAGGGAGTACATGCGGGCCTCGGTGGCGTACCGGACCGCGAAGGGCGACGCCGCCAGGAGCAAGACCGCAGCCCACGCCACCGACGGACCGCCAAGGCGACGTCCGGCCAGCCAGGTCACCGGCAGGGCGGCCACCGCGAAGACGCCGGGCAGGAACCGGACCGAGAGGTCACTGTCGCCGAAGATGCCCATCCAGACGTGGAGGAGGGCGTAGAAGAGCGGCGGCGCGCCGTCGTGGCGGAGGCCCTCGACCAGATCGCTGAGCGGCAGCCGGGCGATGGCCACCGTCTGGGCCTCGTCCAGCCACAGCGCCGACACGGTGACGAACCGGATGACGACGGCGACGACCAGCACGAAGACGGTGGCTGCCACCAGCCACGAGGGGCGCGGCTCATCCGGCTGCTCGGTCGGGTAGTCGGCGCGTGTCGAGGCGGGGGCCTCGGTCAGATCCATGGACGCAGTGCTCGGACGGCTCAGCTACCCCGGTCGGGAACCGTGACGGGCGGTCGCGGCGGTGGCCACTGGGGTGGGGGCGGTGATGCGCCGAGCTCCCCCAGCGACACAACGGGCTCCGAATCCGCTCCGCGGTCGCCGAAGTGCACGGGGCCCATGCGATAGAAGGCGATGGCCAGGGCGATACCGCCAAGGGTGAGCAGGTGACCCAAACCGTCGGCGGGCGTGAAGCCGTAGTGCAGCTCCACATGGTTCGACGTGGGAATCACGACCATCAGGTTCGGAGTTACCCGGTATGGGCCCTTCGCACCCTTGGCCCTCCAGCTCGGGAAGTAGGACGCCTTCACCAGCACCGGCGAGCCGATCCGGTCGACGTCGAAGCGAATGTCGTTGTCGTCGGAGGAGATATTGGTGACCTGGGCAGGCGTGACGGGACGCCGCTCGGGCGGATCGACGCTAACTGTGGAACCCACCGTCTTCAGGTCGGACGCAACCGTCTGAGCCTTGACTCGCTCCCACTCCTTGGGCCCGGAGGCGGCGAGGAACACGTCCTGGGCGTCGGCGTCCATATACCAGTTCACGCTCATGTTCATCCAGGGCACTTCGCCCTTGACCGGCCCCGTGACCACGGCCGGTTCGAACTGCAGCGGTGACACCAGTTCCGAGCCGGCGATCTCGAACACCGTCCAGCGCCCGGTGGTGGCGACCGGCCGCAGGGCCTGGTGGACGTTGGCCTGGGCGAGGGTCTCGGGCGAGAAGGCCATGTAGTAGCGGGCACCGAGGAGCTGAAGGTGGCGCACCCCGTCGGCCACGTTCATGCTCGCGTAGGGCAGATCCCGCATGGGGTTCGACGGCGCCTTGGACAGCTCGCCGGCGGAGAGGAAGTGGTACGGCACCGTGGCCGAGGACTCGAAGTAGAGGCCCTCCATCGAGCCGATGCAGCCGTCGGTCCAGTAGGGCAGGAGCATCAGCGCCATGGGTGTGCCGAAGCGGTCGAGCCCGGACTCGTACTCCCAGTGGGCGCGTCCGCACCCGTTGGTGCGGCCCACGTCGGCCATGGTGTCGACGATGGCCTTGTACTCGGGGTACGCCGCCTTGCGCTCGTACCCCGAGTAGTTCCACTTGGCCCACGAGGGGATGAAGCTGACGTCGGTGGTGGTCGGCTTGGGCAGCCAGCCGGGCAGGACGCCGAGCGGAAGGCCCACGACCATCCACACGATGAGGGCGGCGCCGATCGGTGTGAGCAGCCGGCCGAGCGGCGACGGCTGCTCGGGGTCGGTGGCCAACCACCGGCCGATGGCGGGGCCCAGTTCGGTGATGGCCACACCGGCCAGGAGGTACACCGTGAGGTACCAGAACGGCAGGATTCGGGCGTTCCAGAGGCGGCTCTGGGGCGCCATGATGAACAGGGCTCCGGCGATGGTGGCCATGCCGATCAGGAACAGTCCGGTGCGACGGCGGTTGATGACGCTGACCACCGCCCCGCCCAGCGCCAGGATCAGCACCCAGCGGATGTTCTGGGGGAAGAGGTTCTTGCTGTACTCGGTGAGCTTCTCCCAGCCCATGTTGTTGGCGTAGGGCAGACGGAAGGCGAAGGGCACCGACCAGAAGGCGGCGAGCATGGCCCCGACGGCGAACACTGCACCCACGAAGCCCAGGCGGCGCCGGCCGGG
>Ga0136633_1000671_pt1 | contig 25823 bp, 24 predicted proteins | sample AntDrymeUQ832206_2_FD_105494 | JGI IMG/M metagenome (GOLD analysis project Ga0136633, IMG submission 105494) | Polar desert sand microbial communities from Dry Valleys, Antarctica - metaG UQ83 (22.06) | ecosystem: Environmental > Terrestrial > Soil > Desert | place: Antarctica: Dry Valley... | reverse complement strand
GTACGGCGGCAATCCCTGGTGGAACGAGGTGCTGCGGTACACGGTCGCGCCGAACCACCTGTGGCACTCCCCCGTCATCCTTCTCACCGGCATGGCCGCGAACACCATTCATGACGGCTGCGCGCTGGAGATGGACCGGTTCGGCAAGCTGTGGGTCACCATGGGCGACGCCAACAACGCGAGCTCGGCCCAGAACCGCGCGAGCCTGAACGGCAAGGTCCTGCGCATCAACCGCGACGGCAGCATCCCGTCGGACAACCCGGTGATCTCCGGAACGCGCAACGCCGTGTACTCCATGGGACATCGCAACCCGCAGGGCATCGCCTTCCGGCCGGGGACCGACCAGGTCTACGTGGTCGAGCACGGGCCGGAGCCGGACCACGGGGACGACGAGATCAACCTCATCCAGGCCGGCGGCAACTACGGGTGGCCGTGCTACACCGGCAATGGGCGGCCGTATCTGACCTCGGGCTGCGCCCCGGCCGGCAACTATCTCGCTCCGCGCTGGTCGTCCGGCGCCGGCGTGACGCTGGCGACCTCGGGGGCGTCCTTCGTCAACGGGCCGCAGTGGGGCGACTACAACGGCATGCTCTGGGTGTCGACGCTCAAGGAGAGGGATATCCGGCGCTTCGCGCTCGACGGCCCGGGAACGGCCATGGGCCAGCAGGAGATCCACTACAACGACTGGTGGGGCCGCCTGCGCGGTTCGGTGTCGGGTCCGGGCGGGCAGCTGTACGTGACGACCTCGAATGGCGGAGCCGCAGACCAGGTCATCCGCATCAGCCCGTCCGCCACGTTCGTCAACCGCATCTCCGGCGCCGATCGCTATGCGACCGCCGCCGTCCTGAGCCAGGCGGCGTACTCGTCGGGTGCGACGAACGTCGTCGTGGCGACCGGGCTCGACTTCCCCGACGCGCTGGCCGGCGGCGCGGCCGCGGGCTACCTGGGCATGCCGGTCCTGCTGACCCAGCCGAACTCGCTCCCGACGGCCACGCGCAACGAGGTCGATCGACTCAACCCGCAGAAGATCTACGTGCTGGGTGGGCCGACCATCATCTCCGAGGCGGTGCGGACGCAGCTGCAACCGTATGCGGCGACCGGCGTGGTGGAGCGGCTCTCCGGGCCGGATCGGTATGCAACGGCGGCGGCGATCAGCGCCGAATTCTATGGGACCAACCCGCCCGCAGCCTTCGTGGCGGTCGGAACCGGCTTCGCGGACGCGCTGGCCGGAGGTCCGGCGGCCGCATCCCAGGCCTCTCCGCTGCTGCTCGTGCGAACGGACTCCATCCCGGCTCCCATCGCGAGCGAGCTCTCGCGCCTCCAGCCGCAGCGAATCTACGTGCTGGGGAGCAACGCCGTCATCAACGATTCGGTGGCCAGCCAGCTCGACGCGTACACCACCGGCCCGGTCCAGCGCCTCGCGGGGAGTGACCGCTACGGCACCGCCGCCGCCGTCGCGCGCGCCTTCTGGTCGAGGACCGTGGCGCTCGTCGCAACCGGCCGCACGTTCGCCGACGCGCTGGCCGGCGGGGCGGTGGCCGGCCGCGATCGGGTGCCATTGCTCCTCTCGGACTCCACCTCGGTCCCGTTGACGACCGGGCAGGAGATCCTTCGCCTCAGATCGCAGCGGTTGACGATGCTGGGCAGCACCGGAGCGCTCTCGACGGGGGTCGAGGGCATCCTGAAACGGCTGGTCGGCTCACCCTAGCCTGCTTTTGTCGAGCCGCGAACCGGCCGGCTCGTCGTAGGGATCGAGCGGCGCCACCGGTGCGCCGCCGGACCGCTTCAGGAGAGACCGATGCGCTACGTCCTGTTCAACTACGTGCATCCCGACGACGTCGCGACGTGGGAGGCCTGGACTCCCGAGGAGCAGGCGACCGACGTCGAGCGCCACCGCGCATGGTTCGGCCGCTGGCGCGAGCACATCGCCGGTGGCGAGGAGCTCGACCTCCCTCGCACGGTCAAGACGCTCCGTCCCGGCCGCCAGGGCGAGGGAATCGCGGTGACCGACGGTCCGTACGTGGAGACGAAGGAGCTGCTCGGCGGATTCGTGATCATCGACGCGGCCGACATGGAGGAGGCGATCGCGATCGCATCGGAATGGCCATCCCTCGCGAACCAACCGAACGCCACGGTCCAGCTCCAGCCGGCGTTCGTGCGCGACTGAGGCGGCTGGCACGCGGGCTGCACTTCCATCCTCATGGAACTGGCCGTGGCACTCATCGTCCTCGCCGTCGGGCTCATGCTCGAGCGTGGGCGACGACCTCCGCAATCCGTTCGCGCCGACACCCGCCGACGCCGTTAGCGCGTCACCGCGCTGAAGCGCTGGCGCCGCAGCCGGCGGCGGACCGGGCCGCCGATGAGCAGGCCCACGCCGGCGATGCCAAGGGCTCCGACCGCGGCGATCGCGGCAGCGGTCGCGCCGGCAGTCCGGGACACGACCGTCAGCGTCAACGGAGCCGGATAGCCGTCTGTCACGGCGTCGACGGCGATGCCGGCACCCGGGCGCGGGAATGGAATCAGTCGCCAGGGGCCCCGGGTAGGGTCACCTCGGCGGCGAACGAGGACTCGTCGACCCGGACCAGGATGATCGGCAGGTTGCCCGCATCTCCTCGAAACTCGAGCAGGCCCTCGATCGCGCTCTCCGGCCCCCAGGTGGCCGGCTGCGTGTGACGGGCGTCGTCCCACATGCGGACGACGATGGTCACGACATCGCCGTCGACCGGGTCGGGAGGAGACACCTCGACCGAGAAGTAGGGCATCTTCGCGGCGGCCGCACCAACGGCCAGGAGGAAGGCCGCTACCAGGCCGAGGACGACCGGCCGGATGACGCGATGTCGCATGCTCCTCATACACCGGCGCCCGACCCGCGGTTCCGTCCTCCGCGCACTAGAATCGGGTCGATGTCCCCCGACGCCGCTCCGAGCACGCCGCAGCGCCCGCGGCTCGCCCCGCAGGAGATCCTGGACCGCCTCAATCCGCCGCAGCGCGAGGCGGTCAGCCACCTGACGGGCCCGCTCCTGATCCTGGCCGGAGCGGGGAGCGGCAAGACCCGGGTGCTGGCCTATCGGTTCGCGTACCTGGTTGCCACCAGCTACAAGCCGTGGCAGATCGTGGCCGTCACGTTCACGAACAAGGCCGCCGGCGAGATGCGCGACCGCATCGCGGGCCTCATCGGCGATGACGCGGCGCGCGAGGCGACGATCGGCACCTTCCATGCCATCTGCGCGCGGATCCTGCGGCGCGACGGCGACAAGATCGGCCTGACCCGCAGTTTCACGATCTACGACCGGGCCGACCAGGTCGCGCTCACCAAGAGCGTGCTGCGACGGCTCGACCTGGACGAGAAGCGGTTCAGCCCGGCCGGGATGCTGGCCTGGATCGGCCAGCGCAAGGACGAGCTCGCCGACGTGGCGACCGCCACGCGGCAGGCGGCCAACTACTACGACGAGACGGCCGCGCGGGTGTACGAGGGCTACCAGCGCCAGCTCGGGGAGGACGACGCGGTCGACTTCGACGACCTGCTCATGCGAACCGTGTTCCTGTTCGAGCAGCACCCGGAAGTGCTCGCGCGCTACCAGGGACGTTGGCAGCAGATCATGGTCGACGAGTACCAGGACACGAACCGCGCCCAGTACCTGCTCTGCCGGCACCTGGCGGCGAAGCACAAGAACCTGGCGGTGGTCGGCGACGACGACCAGTCCATCTACTCCTGGCGCGGGGCCGACCTTCGCAACATCCTCGACTTCGAGGCCGACTACCCCGATTGCAAGGTCGTGAAGCTCGAGCAGAACTACCGATCGACACAGACGATCCTGGACGCGGCGCACGCGGTCGTGTCGCGCAATGCGGGCCGCAAGGACAAGCGGCTGTGGACCGATCGCGGCAGCGGGACGCAGATCACGCTCTTCGACGCCTATAACGAGTACGAGGAGGCGGAGTTCGTCGCTCGCCAGGTCGAGAAGCTGGTCGGCGGAGCGGGCCGCGGGAGCATGGCGCGCCTGCTGACCAGCCGGGCCGACGACGAGGACGGCAGCCTCCGCTACGGCGACGTGGCCATCGCCTATCGGATCAATGCCCAGAGCCGCGTCCTCGAGGAGTCGCTGATGCGGTTCGGGATTCCGTACCAGCTCGTCGGCGGCACCCGCTTCTACGAGCGGCGCGAGGTCAAGGATGCCCTCGGCTACGTGCGACTGGCGCGCAACCCCGGCGACCGGGTCGCCCTGGAGCGAATCATCAACGTGCCGGCGCGCGGCATCGGCGCCAAGACGCTCGAGGAGCTGCGCGCCTGGTCGGAGTCGCGCGACGTCAGCCTGTGGCGAGCGGTCGAGGACGGCGGCGAGAACCCGAACCTGGCGCCGCGGTCGCGCGCCCAGCTGGCGGTCTTCGCCGACCTGATGCGTGGGTTGATGGCCATGGTGCCGAACGAGCCGCCCTCGGCCATCTTCGATGCCGCGCTCGAGCGCTCCGGCCTGCAGGCAGCGATCGTCGATGGCACCGACGAGGGCGAAGAGCGCTGGGCCAACGTCACCGAGCTGCGCAACCACGCCGCGGAGTTCGACGAGATCGCAGCACCCGAGGGCCTTGCCCGATTCCTGGAGGAGGTGGCGCTCGTCAGCGACCAGGACGAGCTCACCGACGCGCCCGATCGGGTCACCCTCATCACGCTGCACGCTGCCAAGGGGCTCGAGTTTCCCGTCGTCTTCATCGTCGGCATGGAGGAGGGACTGCTGCCGCACCGGCGCGCCCTGGAGGACGAGCGCGAGCTCGAGGAGGAGCGTCGCCTTGCCTATGTCGGCATGACGCGCGCGAAGGATCGGCTGTACCTGGTCCATGCCCACCATCGGTCCACCTACGGCGTCGGTGCGCAGTCCGATCCGTCCCGCTTCCTGGCCGAGCTGCCGGAGGAGCTGCTTGCGGCCGAGCGTTCCGCCGCGCCGTTCCGCCGCGGCGGCGATTGGCCCCGCGGGACCGACGACGACGGCTCGTGGCTGCCCGGCGGCTACCGGTCGCCGACGCGCCGTGTCAACGAGCCGCTGCGACCGATCGCCCTGCCCGACATGGCGGGACCGCCCTCTCCGCGGCCGGTGGGCCGGCAGCTGGACGCCGCCCGTGAGCGGGTTGCCTCGGCCACGTACGCCACGACCGAGGCGGTGGACCTCGGCAGCGGAACCTTCTCGGCTCCAGGTGCGGGCGACGCGCTGGGCGCCGAGGAGGACCCGACCTGGAAGGCGGGGGACCGGGTCAAGCATCGGCGCTTCGGGGACGGCATCGTCGTCAGCAGCCGGATCGTGAAGGGTGACGAGGAGGTGACCGTTGCCTTCGTGGGCGAGGGCGTGAAGCGGCTCATCGCCGCCTACGCCGGCCTCGAGCGCGCCTGACACGGGACCGATGGGCACCGATCGCCTGGTGGAAGAGCTGCGCGGCGAGCGCGATGCTCTCTTCCGCGTGCTCGACGCGGTTGCGCCGGAGTCCATGACGACGCCCGGGCTCGTCGGTGAGTGGAGCGCTCGGGAGCTCATCGCCCATCTCGGCTACTGGGCGGGGCATGCAGTCGAGGCGATCCACGCGGTCGAGACCGGCCACGCCGGCGAGTTCGGCGCCGATCAGCCCTCGGTTGACGACGTCAACGCCACCGTCGCCCGCATCGCCCGCCAGGCGAGTCTCGCGACGGTTCGCAAGCGGGAGGCGGCATCGGTCGATGCCTTCGACGAGCGGCTGCGCGGCATGGATGCGTCGCTCCTGGCGACCCGTCTGCCCCATCACGGCCTGGCGCTGGAGGAGGCGATCCGCGAGGACGGCGCGTCGCATTACCGCGAGCACGCCGACGAGCTGCGCCGCGTCCTCGGGGAGCAAGCGAGTGGCTGACCGCACGGCGCTCCTGGCCGACCTGGATGGGGCGCGCGACGCGTTCCACGAGATCCTGGCCGAGGTGGATGTCGAGCTCGCCACCGTCCCCGGCGTCATGGATGACTGGAGCGTCCGGGACATCGTCTTCCACCTCGCTGCCTGGTGCGAGCACGCCGCCGGGGCGCTCGCCCTTGCCTCCACCGGGCGCGGAGCGGACTTCGCCTACTCGGCCGGCGAGACCGATGCGATGAACGAGCGTTCCCTGGCCGACGGGCGCGCCGTCTCCCCGGCCGATGCGCTGCGCCGCGAGGAGGCCGCCTTCGCCGCGTTCCGGGCGCGGATCGCGGAGCTCGAGCCCGCCCTGCTGCGACAGCGGCTGGGCAACGGGGACAGCGTCGAGGAGGTCATCGTCTACGACGGGCCCGAGCACTATGCCGAGCACACCGAGCACCTGCGGGCGTGGTTCGGGTCTGAGGCCGAGCTGGAGGACGACCGATGACGACCACCGAGCCATCGGCGCGCGTCGCGGAGCTGCGCGCGATGCTGAACGAGGCGAACCATCGGTACCACGTGCTGGATGCGCCGACCATCAGCGACCGCGAGTACGACCTCCGCTTCAAGGAGCTGACCGAGCTGGAAGCGGCGCACCCCGAGCTCGTCGCCGACGATTCGCCGACCCAGCGCGTCGGGGCGCCGATCGAGGGCGGCTTTCCATCGGTCCGTCACGACGTTCCGATGCTCAGCCTCGGCAATGCCTTCGGTGCCGATGACCTCCGCGAGTTCGACAGCCGGGTCCGGCGGGGGCTCGGTCGCGGCGCGGTCGATGCGCCGGTCACGTACGTGTGCGAGCTCAAGATCGATGGGCTCGCGATCAGCCTGCGCTACGAGGGCCGCCGGTTCGTGCGAGGCGCGACGCGGGGCGATGGCACGACCGGGGAGGATGTGACCGCGAACCTGCGCACCGTGCGCGCGATCCCGCTGCGCCTGCACACCGATCCGCCCGGCGAGCGGCTCGAGGTGCGCGGCGAGGTGTTCATGCCGCGCGGCGCGTTCGCCGCGCTGAACGAGCAGCTCGAGCGGGAGGGAAAGCCGCTGTACGCCAACGCCCGCAACACGGCGGCGGGCACGGTGCGCCAGAAGGACCCCGCCGTCACCGCCAGCCGCCGCATGAGCGTGTGGACCTACCAGCTCGTGGGGGCGCACGGGCTCGAGACGCATTCCGAATCGCTCGAGCTGCTCGGCCGGCTCGGCTTCCCGGTCAACCCGCACATTCGTCGCGTCGGCGGCATCGATGCGGTCATCGCCTTCACGGAGGAATGGAGCGAGGCGCGCAAGGACCTGGACTACGAGACGGACGGGATCGTCATCAAGGTGGACTCGCTCGCCGAGCAGCAGGAGCTCGGCTTCGTCTCGCGTGCGCCGCGCTGGGCCACCGCGTACAAGTTCCCCGCCGAGCAGGTCACCACCAAGCTCGAGGAGATCGAGGTCTACGTCGGTCGCACCGGTGCGATGACTCCTGTGGCACATGTCACGCCCGTGTTCGTCGGCGGCACGACGGTGCGGAACGCCACGCTCCACAACATCGATGAGATTCGGCGCAAGGACCTGCGGGTGGGCGACACGGTCGTGCTCCAGCGCGCCGGGGACGTCATCCCGGAGGTCGTCAGCGCCGTCGTCGACGCCAGGGACGGGTCCGAGGCCGAGTGGCAGATGCCGGCGACCTGCCCGGTATGCGGCACGGAGGCGGTGCGGGAGGAGCCCGACGTCGTGACCCGCTGCCCGAACCCGTACTGCCCGGCCCAGCGGATCGGAGGCCTGCTCCACTTCGCCGGTCGGGGCGGCATGGACGTCGACGGGCTCGGCTACAAGATCATGCTCCAGCTGGTCGAGCGCGAGCTGGTCCGCGATCCGGCCGACGTGTTCCGCCTCGACGCCAGCACGCTCGAGGGCTTGGAGCGCCTCGGGCGCAGGAGCGCGGAGAAGCTGGCCCAGTCGATCCAGAGCGCCCGTCGCCGGCCCCTGGCCCGCATCCTCAACGGCCTCGGCATCCGCCACGTCGGTGAGCAGACGGCGGTCGACCTCGCCGCGTGGCTGGCGACGGAGATCGCTCGACAGGACAGCGAGACGGACGCCTCCTGGACGCGCCGCGCGGCCGACAAGCTGCGCGACGCATCGGTCGATGAGCTGACGGCCGTGTTCGGGATCGGCCGGGTGGTGGCTGAGGCGATCGAGCGCTTCTTTGCCGACGAGCACACCCGTGACACGCTCCACCGCCTGCTCGACGCCGGGGTCATCGCCGAGGCGCCGGCACCGGGAGCGGGGCTCGCCCCGACCGAGGGCCCGCTGCTCGGGAAGACCCTCGTCGTGACCGGCACCCTGCCAGGCTTCAGCCGGTCCGAGGCGGAGGAGGCGATTCGCGCCGCCGGTGGGCATCCCGCCGGATCGGTAAGTGCCAGTACCGACTTCCTCGTTGCCGGCGACAAGGCCGGCAGCAAGCTGGCGAAAGCGGAGAAGCTCGGCGTGGCCGTGCTGGACGAGGACGGATTCCGAGCATTGCTGGAAAGGGGACCGAGCACATGACCGATATCCGCACCGCCATCGAGGGCGCGGGCGCGTACCTGACCGAGCATCCCGACGAGGCGCGCTACACCGATTCGGCCGCCACCGCGCGCATGGACGGTGGCCTGCGCATCCGGGTCACCGGCCCGGCGGCCGAGGAGCTTGTCACCGACATGCCGGGCGCGATCGGCGGGGACGCATCCGCCCCGAGCCCGGGCTGGTACCTGCGTGCCGCAGTCGCTGCCTGCGTGACGTCGCTCGCGGTCATGCGGGCGGCGCAGCTGGACATCGCCGGCTTTGGCTGCGAGGTCGACGTCGACAGCGAATCGGACGACCGCGGCATCCTGGGCCTCGACGCGGCGACCCCGGCCGGACCGCTCTCGACCCGGATCGGATTCCGGATCTGGTCCACCGACGCCGATCCGGACCGGCTGCGCGCCGTGGCCGAGTGGGCGGTCGCCCACTGTCCGGTCTCGGATGCGGTGCGTCGCGCCGTCCCGCTGACGGTCGAGATCGACGTCGAGTGAGGTCTCCGATCTCGGTCCGCGACGCCACGCCGGGCGACGCGGCCGCCATCGGTCGCGTGGCGCGCGCCTCGTGGCGCGAGACGTACCGCGACATCTTCGAGCCGGACTTCATCGAGGCCTTCCTGGCCCGCAACTACAGCGAGAAGGCGCTCGCCGCTGCCGCGGAGGCTGCCGCGGCGCGTGAGGGCGCCACCTTCCTGGTCGCCGAGCGCGATTTCGAGGTCGTCGGCTATCTCGAATTCGGGCATGGTCCACGCGGGCCGGAGCTCTTCCGCGTCTACGCCGATCCGGCGCACTACGGCACCGGCGTCGGTTCGGCGCTGCTGGCGGAGCTGCACCGGCTGCTGGCTGGCCGGGTCACGGCCTACGTCCTCGACGTCCATTCCGGGAACGAGCGCGGCCGGGCGTTCTACGACCGCAACGGCTTCGTCGCCGTGGGAGGTAGTGACACGCCCGACTGCGACCTCACCCTGCGCCGCCCGCTGGACTAGCGGCGGCCGCCGGCCATGCGCAGCGCGTCGGGTCGCCGGCGAAGGCGGAGCATCGCCCCGATCCCGACGAGCGGCCCGAGAGCCAGGATCGCGAAGGCCAGCGTCCACGCACCGCGGTCAGTCGGATCGAGCAGGCCGACGCCGACGATCGTGACGCCGGTGAGGAGGAATCCGGCTGCTGTCTGCAGCGCGAGCGCCGATCCGGCGGTGCCCGGCGGTGCCAGCTCGCTGATGGCCGTCGAGAACTGGGCGGAGTCGGCGACCACCGTGATGCCCCAGACCACCACCACGGCCAGCAGGACGATGGTCGGCGCGCCGAACAGGAGGCCGGCCGCGACCGCGCTGGAGCCCGACAGTGCCATCGCCGCGATCGTGAGCGTCGTCCGGCCGAGGCGGTCGGCGAGGGCGCCGGCCGCAACGCAGCCGATCGCGCCGGCAGCGACCACCAGGAACGCGACCGCGCTCGCGCCCTCGGCGTCCACATCCCCGGAGATGGCGAGGCTGGCGGCGATGAAGGCCGGTACCCAGGTCCACATCGCGTACAGCTCCCACATGTGCCCCAGGTAGCCAAGATTCGCCAGCTGGACGCTGCGCTCGCCGAGCGCGGTGCGAGCCATCCGCAGGCTCAACCGGGCCGTCGGCGTCGTCAGCGGGCCCTCGCGCACGCCCCACCACGCGAGCGCTCCTGCGGCAAGGCACGGAACGGTCGCGGCGAGCACGACCATCCGCCAGTCGAGGCCGGCCACGGCGCCGCCGGCGCGAAGCAGGTGCGGCGCCGCCGATCCGAGCGTGATGGCGCCGATGAGGACGCCGACCGCCAGGCCGCGCCGCCCGCCGAACCAGCCCGCGAGCACCTTCATGGCCACCGGGTAGACCGCAGCGATCCCGGCGCCGCTCAGTGCACGCAGCGGAATCGCCGTTGCGAGGTCGACGGTCAGCAGGGCGAAGGCCGCGTTCGCAACCGCCGCAAGCACCGCCCCGCCGGCGATCAGGCGCCGGGCCGGGATGACGTCCGCGGCCCCGGTGAAGGCAACGACCAGCGCCCCGACCACGAAGCCAAGCTGCACGGCGACCGTCAGGAGCGCCGTCTCGAGCCGGCTGATCTGCCACTCCGCCGCGATGAGCGGCGCGACGGATGCGGCGCTGAACCATGGGACGAGCGCCAGGAGAACGGCAGCGGCCAGGATCGCCAGCTGGCGCCAGCCACCGCCCGGCTCCTCCGCGGGAAGGGACTTCACCCGGCTGCAGGGCTCGGGCTCATCCGTCGCCCTCGGCCAGGAAGGACTCGACGAGCGGGTCGTAGCCACGGAACGAGCTGCGCACCGTGTGCCCGCAGGCTGGATCGGTGACCAGCAGGGCGCCCGCAATACCGTCCGCCACGAGCTGCGTCGACGGCAGCGGCACGACCTGGTCCTGCTCTCCGGCCAGGACGAGGGCCGGAACGTCGATCTCGCCCAGTCGATCGGTCACGAACGAGCTCGGATCCAGGGTCGCCCGCAGCTCGCCGATGAACCGCTCCGGCGTGGCCGGCCGCGGCTGGAGTCGCGCCGCCGCCGCGAACGAGCTCGCCTCGTCCTCGGAGGCGGCCTTCATCTGCCGCGCCATCATCGCGAAGAACGTGCCCCAGTCGCCCGCTTCGGCCAGCTCGATCCAGCGGCGCATGCGCGCGGCCATCGGCGAGTCCGGAGGTGACTCGGCGGCCACGGCGGCCAGCACCAGGCGCTCGACCAGCTCAGGGTGGTCGACCGTCAGCCACAGGCCGATCCGGCCGCCCCCGGACTCGGCCTCGATGGCCACGGTGCGCAGCTCGAGAGCGTCGAGGACCGTCGCCACCCCGTCGGCGATCACGCGCGGATGCATGATCCGCTCGGCATCGGCCGCATCGTCAGGGATCGGGCGTCCCAGGATCGTCACGCCACGGGCGCGCGTCCGGCCCTCCCATCGACGCCGGAGCACCTGCTTGGTGCCGGCCAGCGACCGCATCCCCGTCTCGATCCCGCCGAGCACCACGAGCGGCGTTCCGCCGCCGCCCGGAAGACCGAACGCCTCGATCTGTCCGCCCGGGATCGGCAGCGCCCGCGTCGTCATCGGCGTCCATCCTGCCAGATCGGCCGGAGTCTTCGCGCCTGTCGGGGCTCGTTCGACTGCACGACTGCAGGCGTCCGTCGCCGGCGCCGGCAGGCGCTACCATCGGTGCATGGCCTCCATCAGCCGCTCCGATGTCGAGCACGTCGCCCATCTCGCACGCCTCCACCTGACCGATGAGGAGCTCGACCGCATGCAGGCGCAACTCTCGAACATCCTCGAGGCCATCGAGACGCTGCAGGAGGTCGACACCAGCCACGTCGGCCCGACCGCCAGCGTCATCCAGCTCGAGAACGTGATGCGCGCCGATGAGGCGCGGGCCGGCATCGATCGCGAGGCCGCGCTCGCCAACGCACCGCTCCGCGAGGGCCAGTTCCTGCGCGTGCCGACGGTCCTGGAGGAAGGCCGATGACCGCGCCCGCGACGGCTTTCCCCTCAGATATTCACCGGGGGCCCGTTATCACGGAAAGCAGCAGCCTGGCGCCCCCGCCGGCCCGGCCGAATCTCAGCAAATCTGCGCATTTGGCCCTCGGAGCGCCCCCTCGTCGGGTCCGTACCCCCGCTAGCAGTCTCACGGTGCATATCTGCGAGGAAACCGCCCGATGAGCGGCCCCCTCCCCCTCGCCGACCGCACGATCACCGAGGTCGCGGCCGCGCTGCACGCACGCGAGACGAGCTCCCGTGAGCTGACCGATGCTTGCCTGGACCGCATCGAGCGGGATGGCGAGCGCCTGAACACCTTCCTGGCCGTTGGCGCCGATGCCGCTCGCTCCGCCGCCGACGCCGCCGATGCCGCGCTCGAACGCGGTGAGGGAGAGCACCGTCCCCTGCTCGGCATCCCGTTCGCGCTGAAGGACATCTTCGTCACCCGCGCGCTCGACGACGACGGCCGGGACATCCCCGGCGGCCTCCCGACCACGGCGGGGTCGTTGATCCTGAAGGGCTATCGGTCCCCGTTCGCCTCCGCCGCCGAGGAGCGGCTGCGCGACGCCGGGGCCATCCTGCTGGGCAAGACCAACTGCGACGAGTTCGCGATGGGCTCCTCGAACGAGAACAGCGCGTACGGCCCTGTTCACAACCCATGGGACGAGACCACGGTGCCGGGTGGCTCCTCGGGTGGCTCGTCCGCCGCCGTGGCGGGCGGCCAGGCGTACTTCGCGCTCGGGACCGATACCGGCGGCTCGATCCGACAGCCGGCGTCCCTGACCGGCACGGTCGGCCTCAAGCCGACGTACGGGCGCGTGAGCCGATGGGGCATGGTGGCCTTCGCCAGCTCGCTCGACCAATGCGGGCCGTTCGGGCGCTCGGTGCGGGATGTGGCGAGCGTCCTCGGCGCCATCGCCGGCCACGATCCGCGCGACTCGACCTCGGTCGACACCCCGGTGCCCGACTACGCCGCCGCGCTGACCGGCGAGGTCAGGGGACTGCGCCTCGGGGTGCCGCGCGAGTTCTTCGTGCCGGGCATGGAGCCGGGGGTTGAGGCGGCGGTCCGCGCGGGAATCGACACGCTCCGCGACCTTGGCGCGGACATCGTCGAGGTCTCGCTGCCCTCGACCGATCGCGGCCTGGCGACGTACTACATCATCGCGCCGGCCGAGGCGAGCGCCAACCTGGCCCGCTACGACGGCGTCCGCTACGGGCCATCTGCCGGGGCAGAGGAGCTGTGGGACAACTACGACCGCACGCGCGGCTCCGGCTTCGGCGCCGAGGTCAAGCGCCGGATCATGCTCGGCACCTACGCCCTGTCGGCCGGCTATTACGACGCCTACTACGTCAAGGCCCAGCAGGTGCGCACGCTCATCAAGGCCGAGTTCGACGAGGTGCTCGCGACCGTGGACGCCATCCTGGCTCCGACGTCACCGAACGTCGCGTTCAAGATCGGCGCGAAGGTCGACGATCCGCTGGCCATGTACCTCAACGACGCGTGCACGCTGCCGGTGAACATCGCCGGCCTGCCCGGCGTATCGGTCCCGTGCGGGCTGTCGGACGGGTTGCCGGTCGGCCTCCAGGTCATCGGTCGCGCCTTCGACGAGGCGACCATCCTCCGGATCGCCGATGCCTACGAGCGCGCGGCCGGGTTCGCCGACCTTCGACCGCCGACCAGCTCTCATGCCTGAGGTCAGCCACGTCCGAATCGCCGTGCCGGAGCAGGGAGCACTGAACCGTATCCTGCGCGAGGGCGGCGCCCAGAGCTTTCCGCAGTGGCTCTACGCCGAGCCGGGCGACGAGCCTCGCTTCCTGTGGTGGGGCGTGCGCGGCGCGCCCACGCAGGTGCTGGAGGTGCCGGCCGCCGACGACGCCAGGTTCGGCCTCTTCCCGCGGCCGGTCGACGACTGGACGGAGGCGCCACGCGGCCTAGTGCTGGCCACCGTCGACCTGGATCGGGCCGTCGCGGACCTGGCGCCCGCATTCGGCGACGCGTGGCACGAGGTCGGCGCCGACGAGATCCTCGGCGCACGCTGCCGGCGGCTCACGCTCGGACGCAGCTCGCTCGTGCTGGCCGAGCCGAGCGGCGAGGGGTACGCGGCCGCCTGCCTCGCCCGCTTCGGAGAGGGGCCGATCGCCGCAGCGCTGGACGGGACCTCCGCCTCCGGGCGTGCCGCGCGCTCGAACCCGGTCGGCGACGGGATTGCGACCTACGTGCGGCTCGGACCGGGCACGGCTCCGACGCTCATCTTCATCCCGGCAGGATGACCGCCGAAACGGTCGCGCACCGCGCCGCGGTGGAGGGCTGGCGCCGGCAACGGTACGAGGCCCTGCGCCGCGAGACCGGCTGGCTGAGCCTCGCCGGCCTGTCGTGGTTGAGGCCGGGCATCAACCGCGTCGGCAGCGATCCGGACAGCGAGGTCGTGTTGCCGGCCGGCCCGCCGCACGCCGGGACGATGACGCTCGACGCCGATGGTATCGTCGCCGACGGGTCGTTCATCCACGGGGGCGTGCCCGCCGCCGGACTGCGGCTGGAGACAGACGCGAACGGCGACCCCACGATGCTCGAGCTGGGTGCGCTGCGGCTGTGCGCCATCGAGCGCAGCGGGAAGCCCGCTATTCGCACCTGGGACACCGAGTCAGCCGCGCTCCGCGACTTCGATGGCATCGACCACTGGCCGGTCGACCCGGCGTGGCGCATCGCCGGCCGGTTCGAGCCGACGCCGGGACGGACGCTCTCCGTTCCGGACGTGCTCGGCGAGATCGACGAGGAGGCGTCACCCGGTGACGTCGCCTTCGAGGTCGACCGGGTGACGTACCGGCTGCAGGGCCTGGAGGGCGGTGCGTCCGGTGAGCTGTGGCTCGTCTTCGCCGATGCGACCAACGGCCGCGAGACCTACGGCGGCGGAAGGTTCCTGTACACCGACGCGCCCGGAGCCGACGGCTCGGTCGTCGTCGACTTCAACCGCGCATACAACCCGCCATGCGTCTTCAGCCCGTACGCGACCTGCCCGCTGCCATGGCCGGAGAACCGGTTGGCGATCCGGGTCGAGGCGGGTGAGCGGGCCTTCGGGGATCACGACTGACGCGGGTCAGGCCTCCCGCCGCAGCTCGTCGAGGTCGAGGTCCCGTTCCACGGCGCGCAGCGCGTCGTCGCTGATCTCACCCCGGTCGCGCAGGGCCAGGACCGCCATGCGTTCAGCCGAGATGACCGCGCGCCGGATCTCGTCGTGCTCCATCTCCTCGACCTCCTGCGGGGTGAGGTCGTCCGCGGCGCTCGGCTGGGCGTCCACGGGATCGTCGTGCACGAGGTGCTCGCTTCGGTGCTCGTATCGCTCGCGGAGCTGATCGATGAGCGGGAGATGGCCCGGGACCTCGGCGCGCAGCTCCTCCAACCGGACCAGCGCGGCCTCCGAGGCGACCGCCCGGGCATGCAGCTCCTCGTGCTCGGTCGCGCCATCATCCACGACACCGACGGCTCGGATGAGCCTCGGGAGCGACAGGCCCTGGCCGATGAGGGTGACGAGGATGACGCTGAAGGTGAGAAAGATGAGGAGGCCGCGCCCGGGGAAGGGCTCGCCCGCGGCGGTCTCATGGGGCAGGGCGAGGGCGGCCGCAAGCGAGACGGCGCCGCGCATGCCGCCCCACCCCAGGATGAGCGGAACGCGGGCCGGCGGCGCGGGGTCGCGGCGGGCGAGTCCGGGGAAGAGCCAGCGCGGCAGGTAGGTGGCGGGATAGACCCAGACGAGCCGCACGATGATGACCGTCAGGCTCACGGCCGCCGCCATGCCGATGAGCTCACCGGCCTCGTAGCCCTCGACGTCGGCGATGACCGTCGGCAGCTGGAGACCGATGAGGACGAAGGCCAGGCCGTTCACGACGAAGATGACCATCTTCCACGTGGACGCCCCGAGCAGCCGCGTGTCGGATCCCATGATCCTGGGCGTTCGAAAGCCGACGACCAGGCCGGCCGCCACGGTGGCAAGCACGCCGGAAACGCCCAGGATCTCGGCCGGCAGGTACGCCGCGAAGGGGACGAGAAGGCTGACGAGGACCTCCACCGGCGGATCCTCGAGCAGCGACATGAGCCAGGCGGCGACCCAGCCGACGGCGATGCCCACGATCGCGCCACCAGCGGCGACCGTCACGAAGCTCACCGCGGCAGCAGGGAGGTCGAACGCGCTGGCGCTCGCGACCGCGGCCGCGACCGCCAGCCGGTAGGTGGTCAGCGCCGTCGCGTCGTTCACGAGACTCTCGCCCTCGAAGATGATCACCAGGCGGCGCGGCAGGTTGAGCCGGCGCGCGATGGCGGTCGCCGCGATGGCATCGGGCGGGGACACGATGGCGCCGAGCGCGATGGCCACGGGCCAGCCGAGCTCCGGGGCGACGAGCATCATGACCGCGGCCACGGCCAGGGTGGTGGTGAAGACGAGGCCGACGGCGAGGAGGCTGATCGGTCGCACGTTGCGCCACAGCTCCCGCGGCGACAGATAGAACGCCGCCGAGAAGAGGATCGGCGGCAGGAAGATCGCCAGCACCATCTCCGGATCGAGCTCGAGGCGCGGGAGGAAGGGCAGCAGACCGACACCCAGGCCGGCAACGACCATGAGGATCGGGTAGGGGATGCCGAATCGTTCGGCGACCACGGTGATCGCCGCCACGACGGCAAGCAGGAGGAGGATGAGCTGCAGCGCTTCCACTGGCGGAAGCGTAGGCGACGGCGGAGAGCGGCGCAGAGGGCACGCGGCAGGCAGGCTAGACTGGGCGCCGCATGACCAGCCAGCCCCTCACGCGCCGCCCGACGGCCGACTTCCTCAACGACCGCGTGCGCGCCATGCCGCCCTCCGGCATTCGGCGGTTCTTCGACATGCTGGCCGAGATGAAGGACGTCATCAGCCTCACCATCGGCGAGCCGGACTTCACGACGCCGGAGCCGATCACCCGGGCCGCCATCGCGAGCCTCGAGGCGGGGGAGACGCACTACACCGCGAACGGCGGCATGATCGAGCTGCGAGAGCTGATCGCCCGGAACCTGCAGGACCGGTACGCGGTCGGCTACGACCCCCGTTCGGAGCTGCTCATCACCGTCGGCGCATCGGAGGGGGTCGATGCCTCGATGCGCGCGACGCTCAACGCGGGCGACGAGGTGATCTACCACGAGCCGTGCTTCGTGGCCTATGCGCCGTGCATCCAGCTGGCGGGCGGCATGGCGGTTGCCGTCGCCACCACGGCCGCAACCGACTTCCGCGTCACCGCGCCCATGATCGAGGCGGCCGTCACGCCGCGCACGAAGGCGATCTTCCTCGGCTATCCGAACAACCCGACCGGCGCGGCGCTCGACCGCGATGAGCTCGAGGCGATTGCGCGCGTCGCGGACGACCATGACCTGCTCGTGTACTCCGACGAGATCTACGACCGCCTCGTGTACGGCGACCACGAGCACACGGCCTTCAGCTCGCTGCCGGGGATGCGCGAGCGGACCGTGCTCCTCGGCGGGTTCAGCAAGAGCTATGCGATGACCGGCTGGCGGATCGGCTACGTCGCAGCGCCGGCCGAGCTCATGGCCGGGATCGCCAAGGTCCACCAGTACGGGATCATGTGCGCGCCGACGCCATCGCAGTTCGCGGCCATCGAGGCGCTCCGCACCGGCGAGCCGCACGTCGTCGCCATGCACGACGAGTACGACCGCCGCCGGCGCTACATGACCGATCGCTTCAACCAGATCGGCCTCGACTGCTTCGAGCCGATGGGCGCCTTCTATTGCTTCCCGCGCGTGATCGACGCGACCGGCCTCGACGACGGGAGCTTCGCCGAGAAGCTGCTGGATGAGGAGCGGGTCGGGGTGGTGCCCGGCTCGGCATTCGGCCAGAGCGGCGCCGGCCACGTCCGCGTCTGCTACGCGGCCGCATACGAGGACATCGTCGAGGCGATGGACCGCATCGAGCGATTCGTCGCGCGCCATCGGGCGTGACGCTTCAGTGGTCGGGGGGAGCCGCCGCGTTCTCCGCCAGCGCCGAGGCCTACGCCGCAACCATGGCGCCGGCCCTGCGACCGGTGGCTCGCGAGGTCATTCGTCACGCCGAGCTGCGGGCGGGTGAGACGGTGCTCGACATCGGCACAGGGACCGGCACCGCCGCCGGCCTGGCCACCGGCGACGGGCGCCGCGTCGTCGGGCTGGACGCCGCGGCCGGGATGCTCCAGATCGCTCGACGCGAGGTCCCCGAGGTCGAGTTCGTCGAAGCCGACTTCACGGACCTGCCGCTGGCGGACGGCTCGATCCAGGTCGTCGTTGCGGTCCATGCGCTGCTGTTCGCGGACGATCGCGTCGCAACACTGGCCGAGTGGCGCCGCGTCGTCGCGCCGGGCGGCCGCATCTCGCTGTCGGTGCCCGGTCCGGGGACCGTCGTGCCCGCGGTGGTCCTCCACGGCGTCTACGACCGCTACGACATCACCTGGGGCGACGACTATCCCACCGAGGGGGAGCTCGCCGGCTGGGCCGAGGCGGCGGGCTGGGAGGGCATCCAAACGGCGGCCGACCCGACCCTCGCCATCTCGCTGGCCGATGCCGACCAGTTCCGCTCATGGCTTCGCGTCGGGTCGCGAGGGCGCGCCACCGCCGATTGGAGCGCGGAGCGTCGCGACCAGTTTGCGCTGGACCTCATGAACGCCACGCCGCGAACCGCGGACGGCGCGTACCGTCTTCCCTTCGGCGCCCTGTACCTCAGCGGACGGAGACCACTGTGAGCCTGGCCGACCTGCTTCGCGTGGCGCCTGGCTCCACCCCGGACCTGACCGCCATCGATCCGGCCGGGACGCCGGGCTTCGACGGCGACAAGGACGCCGCGCGGGATCGGCTCAAGGAGCTCCGCGACGAGCTGGCCGACTTCCAGGAGCGGCTGTGGGCCGAGGCCAGGCAGTCGCTCCTCATCGTGCTCCAGGCCCTGGACGCGGGCGGCAAGGACGGTCTGATCCGCAAGGTCGTGACCGCGTTCAACCCGCAGGGGACCCGCGTCGCCTCGTTCGGGGTGCCGACCGACGAGGAGCTGCGACACGACTACCTGTGGCGCGTCCACGCCGCCACGCCGGGCAAGGGTCGGATCGCCGTGTTCAACCGATCCCACTACGAGGACGTGCTGGTGGTGCGGGTCAACGAGCTGGTTCCCGAGCCGGTGTGGCGTGAGCGCTACGACCAGATCAACGCGTTCGAGGCGCACCTTGCCGCGACCGGCACGCGGATCGTGAAGCTGTACCTGCACATCAGCCGCGACGAGCAGCGGCGGCGGTTCCAGAAGCGCCTCGAGAATCCCGACAAGCACTGGAAGTGGAGCTCCGGCGACCTCGAGACCCGCTCCAGGTGGGACGACTTCCAGGCCGCCTACACCGATGCGCTGACGCGGTGCTCAACGGCGGCCGCGCCGTGGTTCGTCGTCCCGGCCGATGCCAAGTGGTACCGCGACCTCGCCGCTGCGGAGATCCTGGCCGAGACGGCGAGATCGATGGACCCGCACTGGCCCGAACCGGAGGAGGACCTCTCCGGCATCGTCATCCCCGAGTAACCCTGCCCCGTATCATGGGCATGAAGCACCGATTGGCGGGCTCCCTGCTCCTTGCGGCGTTCCTGACCCTTGCCGGCTGTGCCCCACCCGACGCCGGCGCCGACGACGAGTCGTCCTCCCCGGGCGTCGAGTCGAGCGTGCCTCCGGGCGCCGACGAGGCCAGCGCGACGCCGATGCCGTCTCCGACCGAGGACTACGAGTACTGAGTCAGCCGGCGTGCTGCATGCAGGCTCGAGCAAAGGCGAGGGCCGCCTCGATCGCCATGTCACCGTCGTCGCTGCTGGCCGACAGCTCGATTCGCGGCTCCTCGGCCACGAATCGCCACACCGAGCGCGACGTCTCGACGTCCCCGTCGAGCTGGGCGTCGGTGACCAGGCGCAGCCCTCGAACCGACCCCCATCGGGTCGCCTGGCCTCGCAGGATCCACTGCCCCTCGGGATCGGGCCCCACCGGCGAGTACGAGTAGTCGATCACGCCCACGTCGCATGCCACCAGAACGCGCAGGCGGCCGTTGTCCGAGTTCACGGTCACGTGCGAGGCGTATTCGTCGGTCCCGAGCTGGCCGAGCTGCTTCTGCAGGAGGGCACGCGCTCGCCCCAGGTTGTCCCACTGGCCGATCTTCATGCTGCGCAGGATAGCGCCCGCGCATCGGTACAATCGCGGGCATGGCAGTCGGCACGCGCGTCGAGTACGAGACGGTCATCGGGATCGAGGTCCACGCTCAGCTGAGGACCGAGTCCAAGATGTTCTGCCCGTGCCCGACCGCCCCGGCCGAGGGCGTCGCCGACGAGCCGAACTCGCGCGTCTGCCCGATCTGCCTGGGCATGCCGGGCACGTTGCCGGTCATCAACCGTCGTGCGGTCGAGCTGGTGCTGTTGACAGGCCTGGCGCTGGAATGCCGCGTCGAGACCGACGCGGTCCGATTCGAGCGCAAGAACTACTTCTACCCGGACCTGCCGAAGGGCTACCAGATCAGCCAGTACGCGCTGCCGCTGACGAGCAACGGCCGCCTCGCGGTGGCCGTGCCGTCGGAGGGCGCGGAGGTGACGATCCGCATCACGCGGGCGCACCTCGAGGAGGACACGGCCCGCCTCCAGCACGCCGGCCGCGGGTTCAGCGTCGTCGACTTCAACCGGGCCGGCGTGCCGCTGATGGAGATCGTGACGGAGCCGGACCTGCGCTCTCCGGCCCAGGCGCGAGCGTACGGCGAGACGCTGCGCGAGCTGCTGCGCGCGATCGGCGCCAGCAACGCCGACATGGAGGCGGGGAGCATGCGGATCGAGGGCAACGTCAGCCTCCGACCGGCGGGCTCGACGGGTCTCGGCACCAAGGTCGAGGTCAAGAACCTGAACAGCTTCCGATCGCTCGAGCGGGCGCTCACCTACGAGGTGGCGCGGCACGCGGAGGCGCTCGATCGCGGGGAGACGCTCGCCCAGGAGACGCGCGGCTGGGACGAGGAGCGCGGCCGCACCATCGTCCAGCGCAGCAAGGAGGAGGCGAACGACTACCGCTACTTCCCCGAGCCCGATCTGCCGCCGCTCCGCCCGTCCGAGGCATGGGTCGCACAGCTGCGGGCCGGCCTGCCGGAGCTGCCCGCCGGGCGCCGTGAGCGTTACACCGCTCAGCTCGGCCTGTCCGCGTACGACGCCGGGGTGCTGACGGCGAACGCCACGCTGGCCGCGTACTTCGACGCCGTCGTGGAGGCGGGGATCGCACCGAAGGGGGCAGCCAACTGGATGACCGGCGAGTTCAGCCGTCTCCTCAACCAGCACGCCGCGGACGGCCTGCACGCCGACGGGGTCGCCCTGCGACCCGAGGGCCTGGCCGAGCTCATCGGCGAGGTGGAGGCGGGCCGGATCTCGAGCACGAACGCCAAGTCCGTGCTGGCGACGGTGTTCGAGAGCGGGGAGTCGCCCCGGGCGGTGATCCTGCGAGAGGGCCTCGGCCCGGTCTCGGACAGCGGCGCCATCGGCTCGGCGATCGATGCCGTGCTGGCGGCCTTTCCCGGGCAGGTCGACGAGTATCGCGCCGGGAAATCGCAGCTGCTCGGCTTCCTCGTCGGGCAGGTCATGAAGCGAATGGCGGGGCGTGCCGACGCGCGCCTGGTGAACGAGGAGCTGCGCCGCCGGCTGGAGGCCGGCGAAGCGGGTGAATCGTGAACGGCTGGCATGGCGCGTGCGAGATCGTGGAGGCCATCCAGCACATATGACCGAGGACTCCTGATGCGCATCGCTCAGGTGGCGCCGCTCATCGAGAGCGTGCCGCCCTCCGCCTATGGGGGCACCGAACGCGTGGTCTCCTACCTGACAGAGGAGCTTGTCCGGCAGGGACACGAGGTGACGCTGTTCGCCAGCGGCGACTCACGCACCTCGGCCCGGCTGATCGCCGGTGCGCCGCGGGCCTTGCGGCTCGACGAAAGGGTCGTCGACCCCATCGCACACGGAACGCTCGAAGTCGAGCGCGTGGCCGGGATGGCCGACCAGTTCGACATCATCCACTGGCACCTCGACTACTTTCATTTCCCGCTGTCACGGCGGCTGGGCGTGCCGTACCTCACGACGCTCCACGGGCGCCTCGACCTGCCGGACATCCAGCCGCTGTACGCCGAGTTCACCGACGCGCCGCTGATCTCGATCTCCAACGACCAGCGCGCCCCGCTGCCGGACGTCAACTGGGTCGGGACGATCCATCACGGGATGCCCGCCGACGAGCTGACGCCGCGCTACGAGCCGGGCCAGTACCTCGCGTTCCTCGGCCGTATGTCGCCCGAGAAGCGGGCCGATCGCGCGATCGAGGTCGCGCGCCGGGCGGGCATCCCGCTCAAGATCGCGGCCAAGGTCGACGAGGCGGATCGGGACTATTTCGAGGAGCACATCGAGCCGTTGCTGGAGGCCGACCACGTCGATTTCATCGGCGAGATCGGTCCCGCCGACAAGGGGGACTTCCTCGGACATGCCGCCGCCCTCCTGTTTCCGATCGATTGGTCCGAGCCATTCGGGCTGGTCATGATCGAGGCGATGGCCTGCGGTACGCCGGTGATCGCGTATCGGTCCGGATCGGTCCCGGAGGTCATCGCCGACGGGGTGAGCGGGTACATCGTCGAGACCATCGACGAGTCCGTCGACGCGGTGATGCGCCTGCACGAGATCAGCCGCGAGGGCTGCCGCGCCAGCTTCGAGGAGCGATTCACGGTCGAGCGTATGGCGCGGGACTACGTCGCGGTCTACGAGCGCCTGGCGGGCGAGGGAGCGAGCCGGCGCAGTTCGTTCTCGGTGGACGCCGCCGACGTGGGAGACTCGTTGCACATCCAGCAACCGGTGGAGAGCCGAGGCCCATGACCGATGCCGCACCAGCCGAGCGGAGCACTGACTCCGGGCTGCCTGAGCTGGGGCGCGTGGCGGACATCGTCGAGATCGGGAACCGGTATTACGTCCTTGCCAGCTCGTCGCTGGCCGACGATCAGAACCAGGTGCTCAAGCACCAGGATTCCTTCGCGCTGTTCGACCGCTACGGCGACATCAAGCCCGTGGGCCTGGGGGAGGAGGGGGTCTACCACGATGGCACGCGCCACCTGTCGAGCCTGTTGCTGCGCATCGGCGAGGAGCGACCGCTGCTGCTGGGCTCGACCGCCAAGCGCGACAACTCGCGACTCTCGATCGACCTGACCAACCCCGACATGATCCTGGGCGGTAAGCCGCTCGGCCACGGGACCGTGCACATCGCGCGCTCCAAGGTGCTGTGGGACGGCGTCTGCTACGAGCGGATCACCGTCCGCACCTTCGGGCTCGCCTCCACGAGGCTCCAGCTGGTCGTGACGTTCGGCGCCGACTTCGCCGACATCTTCGAAGTTCGCGGAATGCGGCGGCGCGAGCACGGCCAGCGGCTGCCGCCGCGCGTGGAGCCAGCCCGCGTCAGCCTCGATTACGACGGGCTCGACGGCGTGCGTCGCAGGACGCGCATCAGCTTCTCGCCCGCGCCGACCGAGCTGACGGAAACGAGCGCCGCCTTCGACATGCGGCTCCAGCCCGGACGAGCCACCAGCCTGGACCTGAGCGTGGCCTGCGACAACGAGCGACGTAAAACGCGATCGGTCGGCTTCGAGCCCGCCCTCCGACGGGCCAGGAAGCTGCGACGCGACGCGAACGAATCCGACGCGCGATTCAGCAGCTCGAACGAGCTGTGCAACGAGTGGCTCGGTCGCTCGATGGCCGACCTGGTGATGATGACCACCCAGACCGAGCACGGGCCGTACCCCTACGCCGGCGTCCCGTGGTTCTCCACCGTCTTCGGCCGCGACGCGCTGATCGTGGCGCGCCAGACGCTCTGGGTGATGCCGGAGCTCACGAAGGGCGTGCTGTCCTACCTGTCGGCCGAGCAGGCCGTCGCGGAGGATTCGGCCAACGACGCGCAGCCCGGCAAGATCCTGCACGAGATGCGACGCGGCGAGATGGCCGGCACCGGGGAGATCCCGTTCGCGCGGTACTACGGCAGCCACGACTCGACGCCGCTCTTCGCCGCCCTCGCGGCGGACTACTACCGCCACACCGGGGACCTTACGTTCGTGCGAGGGATCTGGCCGAACGTGGAGCGTGCGCTGGCGTGGATGGACGGCCCCGGTGACCCTGACGGCGACGGCCTGCTGGAGTACGAGCGTCGGACGCCGAGCGGGCTCATCCACCAGGGCTGGAAGGACTCCCACGACTCGATCTTCCACGCCGATGGCTCGCTGGCCGACGGGCCGATCGCGATGAGCGAGATCCAGGCGTACGCCTATGCCGCGCGCTCCGGTGCCGCCGAGCTGGCCGACGCGCTCGAGCAGCCGGAGCGGGCCGCGGAGCTCCGCGCCCAGGCCGCCGCCCTCCGGCAGCGCTTCGAGGACGCATTCTGGCTCGAGGACCTCGGGACCTACGCGCTGGCGCTGGACGGCCACAAGCGGCCGACCCGGGTGCGGACCTCGAACGCCGGCCATTGCCTGGCCAGCGGCATCGCCTCGCCGGAGCGGGCGGCGCGAGTGGCCGAGACGCTGATGGACGAGGCGTCGTTCTCGGGCTGGGGAGTGCGAACCGTCGCCGCGGGCGAGCGGCGCTACAACCCGATGTCCTACCACAACGGATCCATCTGGCCGCACGACAGCGCCATGGTGGCGATGGGTCTCGGTCGCTACGGGCACCACGATCATGCGGCCCGGATCCTGACCGGCCTGTTCGAGGCGAGCCGGCACTTCGACCTGATGCGCCTGCCGGAGCTGTTCTGCGGCTTCACGCGGCGGGACGGGGAGGCGCCGACCCTGTACCCGGTCGCCTGCTCGCCGCAGGCGTGGGCATCGGGCGCTCCGTTCATGGTGGTCCAGGCGTGCCTGGGGCTGGAGATCGCCCCCCAGCAGCAGACCGTGCGCTTCAACCATGCACGGCTGCCGGCCTTCGTCGACCACCTCACCATCGAGAACCTCCCCGTCGGCGAGGCGCGCATCGACCTTCGCATCGAGCGCCAGCGGACCGGGGTCGGGCTGAACATCCTGGGGCGCCGCGGGGACGTCGAGGTCGTGACCATCAAGTGATTGGGGATCGGGATCCAGCAGTCCTGCTGCGCGCGGCTCACCGGTGGCTGGACGAGACGGATCTGATCGCCCTCCGTCATTTCGCCGGAGAGCTGACGATCACCTCCAAGCACGACAGGTCCCTCGTCACCCAGGCCGATACCGAGGTCGAGACGCACCTCCGGGAGCGCATCGGCCAGGCCTACCCGGCGCATTCGGTGGTGGGGGAGGAGCTCGGGTCGGCGGACGACGCGGGCGATGGGCGCTGGATCATCGACCCGATCGATGCCACCCACAACTTCGTGCGCGGGATCGAGGTCTTCGCCACGCTGCTGGCCTTCGAGCGCGACGGCGAGCTGGAGGTCGGCGTGGCGTCCGCGCCGGCCATGCGGCGGCGCTGGTGGGCCGTCCGCGGCGGGGGAGCGCACGTCCGCGACGACCGGGCCGAGCAGCCCCTGCACGTCTCGGCCATCGGCTCGCTGGGGCAGGCCCAGATCGTGTTCAGCACGCTGCGCGGGCTCGACGACGCCGGGCTCGGCGAGGGCCTGCACCGCATCACGAGCCGCGCGTGGCGCGACCGGGGCTTCGGCGACTTCTGGGGTCATATGCTCGTGGCCCAGGGATCGGCGGAGGCGATGCTGGAGTACGGGGTGTCGCCCTGGGACATGGCCGCCCCGCACCTGATCGTCACCGAGGCCGGTGGCCGGATGACCGACCTGGAAGGCCGGCCGTCGTGGGCGGGGCCCCAGATCCTGACCACGAACGGCCGGCTGCATGACGAGCTGCTGGCGCT
>Ga0136633_1000670_pt1 | contig 25936 bp, 23 predicted proteins | sample AntDrymeUQ832206_2_FD_105494 | JGI IMG/M metagenome (GOLD analysis project Ga0136633, IMG submission 105494) | Polar desert sand microbial communities from Dry Valleys, Antarctica - metaG UQ83 (22.06) | ecosystem: Environmental > Terrestrial > Soil > Desert | place: Antarctica: Dry Valley... | reverse complement strand
GCCCTGATCGGCACCCTGGAGTCCAGTGGTCTGATGGCCGAGATGACCAGCCGCCTCGCGGAGGACCCGGAGCTGCAGGCCCGCTACACCGCGGCCGCCGAGGACTACGTCGCCCGCCGCGACGCCCACGGCGTGCTGACCGACGTACCGGCACAGGGCGGCATGCCGACTCGGGTCAAGTGCCTGCACGTACTGGTGGCCCACACCTTGGCAGCCGGCCCCGGGGCCAACCCCTTCGGCGACGAGGCGCTCGCCCTGCTCGACGACTGGTCGCGTCGCGGTCCCTGCGTCGACCCGGATGACCCGGAGGCCGTGCCCTTCAAGCGGAAGCACCGTTGACCCGCGTCGCTGCCATCGACTGCGGCACCAACTCGATCCGCCTCTTGGTCGCCGACCGGACAGGTGACGGCAAGGCTGATGTGCGCCGCGAGATGCGCATCAACCGGCTCGGCCAGGACGTCGACCGCACCGGAGTCCTCGCTCCCGAAGCCCTCGAACGGACTGCCCAAGCCCTTCAGGAGTACGGCGTCCTCTGCGCAGAGCTCGGCGTCGAGGCGACTCGGCTGGTGGCGACCAGCGCTACCCGCGACGCGACGAATAGCGCCGACTTCGTCGCCTTGGTCCAGCAGTCGCTCGGGATCGCCCCCGACATCATCAGCGGGGCCGAGGAAGCGGCCCTGGCGTTCGTGGGCGCGACCGCGGGCCTCGCCGAGCCCGGGCCCTACCTCGTCATCGACATCGGCGGCGGCTCGACCGAGCTGGTGCTGGGCACAGCCGAGGTCGAAGCAGCCTGCTCGATGGACATCGGCTGCGTGCGGGTGACCGAGCGGCACCTGCGCGACGACCCGCCCACCCTGGCCCAGCAGCAGGCGGCTGCCGAAGACGTGCGGTCGGCTCTCGAGGGCGCGTTGGCGGTCGTACCCGCCCGGGAGGCCGTCACCTTCCTCGGCCTGGCCGGCTCGGTGACCACGGTGGCCGCTCTCGTGCACCAGCTGACGTCGTACGAGCCGGAACGGATCCACCACAGCCGGCTGAGCCTGGACGACGTCGCGCGGGTGGCCCGTGAACTGCTCGCCATGGACCGGGCGGAGCGAGCTTCGCTGCCGGTCATGCACCCTGGCCGGGTGGACGTGATCGGGGCCGGGGCCTTGATCCTGAGCCTGCTCATGGAGCGCATCGGCATCACCGACCTGCTGGTCAGCGAGACCGACATCCTCGACGGCATCGCGCTGTCGATGCGTCCGTGATCGCTCCCGGCGAGGGCCATCCGACGGACCTGGCCACGCCCGCGACGCCAGTCGCCCATGTCGCCGAGGACGTGCAGCGGCTGGCTAGCGAAGCCGGCACGCTCGAGGACCTGGACGCGTGCTCATCGGTCTGCCGGGCCTGCCCCCGGCTGGTCGCCTGGCGCGAGGAGGTGGCGCAGGTGAAGCGGGCAGCGTTCCGGGACCAGACCTACTGGGGCCGGCCGATCACCGGCTGGGGGTGTGCCGAACCCGCGATCGTGGTGATGGGGCTGGCCCCCGCGGCCCACGGCGGCAACCGGACCGGCCGGATCTTCACCGGCGACCGCAGCGGTGACTGGCTCTTCGCCGCACTGCACCGGGCCGGCCTGGCCCGGCAGCCGGAGTCGGTCAGCGCCGACGACGGGCAGGAGCTGATCGACACCCGGATCACGCTGCCAGTGCGCTGTGCGCCACCGGCTAACAAGCCGACAGAGCAGGAGCGGGCCACCTGCGCGCCCTGGCTCGAGCGTGAGCTGCAGTGGCTGCTGCCCAGCGCACGGGTCATCGTGACGCTGGGGGCCTTCGGCTGGACCTCCACGCTGCGGATGCTGCAGGCGCCGCGCCGGCCGTTCGCGCACGGCGCCGAGCTGAGCCACGACGGCCGCACCGTGCTGGCCTGCTTCCACGTGTCGCAGCAGAACACCTTCACCGGCCGGCTCACCGAAGACATGCTCGACACGGTCTTCGTGCGCGCCCGTGAGCTCGCCGGCCTGGGTCCTGTCGTAACCTGACACCCGACATGGCAGCAGGCCCCTGTAGTCCAACTGGCAGAGACCGAGGTCTTAAAAACCTCGTCAGTGTGGGTTCGACTCCCACCGGGGGCACGGCCCTCGGCACAAACCGGGTGGCCAGATCGTTGATACAACTAGCAGCACCGGCCTCGAGAAGGAGCAGCACGACACCATGGCCATGACCTCCAGCAACCCCGTCTTCGGTAGATCCCCGAGCCTCCAGACCCCGTCGGCCCAGGAGCTCGAGGAGCTCTACAACGCCCAGCCGCGGCTGACGATGGACGACATCGTCACCAAGACCGGGCTCCTGCTCGGCATCCTGGTCGTGACCGGCGCTGGCGCCTGGGTCCTCGACGTCGGGATGGGCGTGGTCCTCCTGGCCGGCATCGTCGGCTTGGTCCTCGCCCTCGTCAACATCTTCAAGAAGCAGGTCAGCCCCGGCCTCGTGATGGCCTACGCCGCGGTCGAGGGCGTGTTCGTCGGTGGCATCAGCAAGGTCTACGACGACGCCTACAGCGGGATCGCCGTCCAGGCCGCCGTCGGTACGGCCGTGGTGTTCGGCTCGGTGCTGGTCGCCTATAAGAGCGGCCGGCTGCGCGCTACGCCCCGGTTCACCAAGATCGTGGTCGGCGCCTTCCTCGGCATGTTCGGCCTGCTCATCGTCAACATCCTGATCAACCTCTTCGACGGCAGCGGCGACGGCCTCGGCCTGCGCTCCGGCGGCCCGGCTGCCATCTTGTTCAGCCTGGCGTTCATCGCGATCGGCTCGCTGACCTTCGTGCTCGACTTCGACCAGGCCGAGAAGATGGTCGAGGCTGGGGTGCCCGAGCGTGAGTCCTGGCGGGTCGGCTTTGGCCTCGTCGTCGGCCTCGTCTGGCTCTACCTCGAGATCCTGCGGCTGATCAGCTACTTCCGCGACTGAGCGACCAAAGTCCCGGAGCAACGGCGAGGGTGAGCGGGTGACCCTTCGCCGTTGCGCCGTGCTGATTGCGCTGGTGCTGCTGGCCGGCTGCGCACCCACGGACAGCGCTGCTCCAACGGCCCGCGCGCCCACGCCGTCACCGACACCGTCACCCACTCCGTCACCCACTCCGACGCCGACGCCGCCCCCGCTGTCACTGCTGCCGCTCGGCACGTTCTCCAAACCGGTCTGGGTCGGCCCGGCACCGGGTGACACCGAGCACCTGTACCTCGCCGAGAAGGGCGGTCGGGTGCTCCGGCTCACGGCCGACGGGCAGCTAACGGGCGTCGTCCTCGACGTCCGCGAGCAGACCAGCCGGGAAACCGAGCAGGGCCTGCTCTCATTGGCGTTCGACCCCGGCTTCGCGAGCAACCGCCGGATGTACGTCTTCCTCAGCGGCAAGGACGGCCTCAACCGGGTGCTGGCCTACACCCTGGTCAACGGCGTCGCCGTGCGTCCGCGGGAGCTGCTCGCCGTGGCCCGGCCCTTCGCCAACCACAACGGGGGGCTGGTGCTGTTCGACAGCACCGGCATGCTGCTCGTCGGCATCGGGGACGGTGGCTCGGCGGGTGATCCGGACAACCGGGCGCAGGACCTGAGCAGCCCGCACGGAAAGATCCTCCGGATCGACCCCCGCACCGGCGCGGGCGCGCCCGGCAACCCGTTCCCGCGCAAGCCGAAGGTGTGGGCGTTCGGCCTGCGCAACCCCTGGCGCTTCTCCTTCGACACCAATGGCGACCTCTACCTGGGCGACGTGGGGCAGAGCCGGGTCGAGGAGCTCAACGTCCTGCCCAAGGGCGAGCAGAAGGGCGCCAACTACGGGTGGTCGGTCTTCGAGGGTGACCTGGTCTTCAAGAAGGACCAGCAGCTGACCGGAGGGGTGCCGTCGGTGCGCCCTGCCTTGACCTACCTGCACGACGAGGGCGCGTGCTCGATCACGGCCGGCCACGTCTACCGAGGCCGGCAGATTGGCTTCCTGCAGGGCAGCTTCGTGTTCGGCGACTACTGCGTCGGCGAGCTGTGGGCCACCGATCGCACCAAGACCGGCCTCACGCCGCTGCGCGACCTGGGCGTGAAGGTCGGCGGTCTGCAGGCCTTCGGCACCGACCTGAATGGCGAGCTGCTGGTCCTCTCGAATGACCGGCTCTACCGCCTGATGACCCCCTGATGATCCCCTGAGCCAGGCCATGCGGTCCTCTGATCAGGAGCTGCTGGCCAAGGAGGTGGCCTCCCTCGTCCAACGGCTCCGCCTCTGGACGCCCGCCCGCTGGGCCGCCGCGGCTGACCCGTGGGGAACCCGCGCAGACCTGGCCCGGCACCTGGCGCAGTGGCTGGCCGACCTTGCCGCCGACACCGACGGCCTGCCCCACCGGCAGCTGCCGGTCCTCGACACCGACCTGCTGGTGCCGGACCAGCTCGCGGTCTCTGGCGACGACCTGGTCCGCACCGGACCTGCGGCCCAGCCGTGCGCGGATGCCGTGGCACACCTGTTGGCGCACCGGCTCGAGCTCCTCGGCGAGCCGCCGCCCCCGTCGCTGGGCGGCACGGACGTCGTACGCCGGGGTCGTGAGGTCTGCGGCTGGTAGCTGCCGCTTTTTCAGGCGCCCAATCACATGCTCGCGGCACGTCCTTCGCTGCTCCGCAGCTCAGGCCAGCCGCTCGATCACCATGGCCATGCCCATGCCGCCGCCGACGCACATGGACTCGACACCGAACTGCTTGTCGAGGGTCTGCAGGCCGTTGATGAGCGTGCCGGTGATGCGCGCTCCGGTCATGCCGAACGGGTGGCCGACCGCGATCGCGCCGCCGTGCACGTTGAGCTTGTCAATGTCGATGCCAACCTCGCGGTAGGAGGAGATGACCTGCGCCGCGAAGGCCTCGTTGATCTCGTAGAGGTCGATGTCGTCGATGCTCTTGCCGGCCCGCATCAGGGCGAGCTTGATCGCGTCGGCCGGGCCGTGGCCCATCACCTCTGGCGACAAGCCGGTGACGGCCGTGGAGAGGATGCGGGCTAGCGGGGTGAGGCCCAGCGCGGCGGCCTTGTCGGAGCTCATCACGATGACCGCGGCGGCGCCGTCGTTGAGCGGACAGGCGTTGCCGGCGGTGACCAACCCGTCGGGGCGGAAGACCGGCTTGAGCCCAGACATGCCCTCGACCGTCACGCCAGCACGCGGGCAGTCGTCCTTGTCGATGACCGTGCCGTCCTCCAGCGGGTAGGGGGTGATCTCGCGCTCCCAGAAGCCGTTGGCGATGGCCTTCTCGGCGAGGTTCTGCGAGCGCGCGGCGAACTCGTCCATGTCCTCGCGGGAGATGCCCTTCCAGCGCGCGACGTTCTCGGCGGTCTGGCCCATGGCGATGTAGACGTCGGGCACCGTGCCGTCCGCCCGCGGGTCCTGCCACGAGGTGACGCCGCCGGCCTCGGCCACAGCGGTCCGCGCGCCGGCCTCGGCGAAGAAGGGGTTCTTCGCGTCGCCGACGTCAGCCATGCCGTTGCCGAACCGGGAAACCGCCTCGACGCCGGCCGAGATGAATGCCTCGCCCTCCCCGGTCTTGATGGCGTGGAAGGCCATCCGCGTGGTCTGCAGCGACGAGGAGCAGTAGCGGTTGACGGTCGTGCCCGGCAGTGCGTCGTAGCCGAGCTTGACCGCGACCGCGCGGCCCATGTTGAAGCCGGCCTCACCCGCTGGCTGGCCGCAGCCGAGCATCAGGTCGTCGATCGCGGCGACGTCCAGGCCTGGGACCTGGTCCAGCGCGGTCCGGATCGCGAAGGCCGCGAGGTCGTCCGGTCGGGCGCTGGTCAGGGTGCCCTTGAAGGCGCGACCAATCGGGGTGCGGGCGGTCGAGACGATGACGGCCTCGGGCATGGCGGGCTCCTCACGCTGTCAACTAGAACGGGATTCGGTAAAGGCTAACCCGACGCCAGTGGGTCCTGCGGCCCGGGCTCCTGCACGACCTCTGGCACATCGTCAGCAAGGCGGGCATCGGGGGCACCCCGCCCGACGACGGGCAGCCGCCGGACCACCCGCGCGAGGCGGCCAGGCCCGCCCGCTGCCGCGCCCTGCTCGCCCGGAACGCTCTCGACCATCAGGCCCGGCTCCCGAGCGGCGAGCTCGGCCGCGATCTTGACGTCCTGCACGGTGCTGCTGATCGGGACGCTTACCTGGATCTGCACGCCCATGCCCTCGAGCAGGCTCGGCAGCAGCGCGTCCGTCACCCGCCGGTAGCCCTCGGGCGACGGGTGGAACCGGTCGGCGCTCCACAAGTGGTCGGACTCGCTGAACTCCTTGGTCAGCAGGCTGCCGAGCGTCACCGCGACGCCGCCGTTCTCGACGACTGCCACGGCCTGCGCCGCGGCCATCCGCCGGGACAGGAACGACGCCACCGTCCGCAGCGGCTGCATCAACGGCTTGACCACGCCGAGGTCGGGGCAGGTACCGACCACGACCAGCACGCCGGCGGCCCGCAGGGTCTGCACCGTGCGGCCCAGGTCGCGGCCGGCGGTTGCTGGGCCGATCCCGTGGGTCACGTCGTTGGTGCCGACCATGATCACTGCGAGGTCGACCTGCCGCTGCAGTGCCTTGGCGACCTGGGCGTCGAGGTCGGCCGACCTGGCTCCTACGAAGGCGTAGCCGTCCAGTCGGACCTTGCGCTTGAGGTCACGGGCGATGCCACCCGCGAGCAGCGCCCCAGGTGTGTGGGCAGGGGAGTCGGCCCCCAGGCCGGACGCGCTCGAGTCGCCCAGCATCACCAGGCGCAGTGCCGGCCCGGGGTGTCGGCCGTAGGTCCCTGTCGGGTCCGGCGGCAGCCCCGTCGGCTCGCCGATCGTGCGGCGGGCGTGCTTGGCCTGGGCCCGGATGACGCCGTACCCCACCGCGGCCAGGCCGGACAGCGCCCCGGTGCCATAGGCGCCCCGGAGGGCAACCCAGCCGGCTCGCCGCCCCGGCTTCTGCAGCCGCATCGGTCCACCGCCTTCCGCCATCGGGTTACTGTCCGGTAGCAAGCCTATCCCCGCTTAGGGTGGCGCCATGCAGGTCGCCAGCTCCATGATCGAACTGGTGGGCAACACCCCACTGGTCCGCCTCAACGCCGTGACCGACGGCATCGCCGCGACGGTCCTCGCCAAGGTCGAGTACTTCAACCCCGGTGGGTCGGTGAAGGACCGCATCGCCATCCGGATGATCGAGGACGCCGAAGCCTCCGGCGCCCTCCAGCCCGGCGGCACGATCGTCGAGCCGACCAGCGGCAATACCGGCGTCGGTCTCGCGATCGTCGCCCAGACCCGCGGCTACTCGTGCGTCTTCGTCTGCCCCGACAAGGTCGCCAAGGACAAGATCGACGTCCTTCGGGCGTACGGCGCTCGCGTCGAGGTCTGTCCCACCGCCGTCGACCCTGAGGACCCCCGGAGCTACTACTCGGTCTCCGACCGGCTGGCCCGCGAGATCCCGGGAGCCTGGAAGCCAGACCAGTACAGCAATCCCGCCAACCCCCGCTCGCACTACGAGACCACCGGTCCCGAGCTGTGGACCCAGACCGACGGACAGATCACGCACTTCGTCGCCGGGATGGGCACCGGCGGCACGATCGCCGGCGCCGGCCGCTACCTGAAGGAGGCCTCAGCGGGGCGGGTGCAGATCATCGGCGCCGACCCGGTTGGCTCGGTCTACTCCGGCGGCAGCGGCCGGCCCTACCTCGTCGAGGGCGTCGGCGAGGACTTCTGGCCCGAGACCTATGACGCCGGCATCCCCGACCAGATCATCGCCGTGTCCGACCGCGACTCCTTCGCGATGACCCGGCGCCTGGCCCGCGAGGAGGGCCTTCTGGTCGGTGGCTCCTGCGGCATGGCCGTGGTTGCCGCTCTCGACGTCGCCCGGCAGGCCGGCCCCGACGACATCGTCGTGGTGCTGCTGCCCGACAGCGGCAAGGGCTATCTGTCCAAGATCTTCAATGACGACTGGATGGCCGACTACGGCTTCCTGTCCAGCGACAGCGGCGAGAAGACGGTCGGCGACGTCATGACGCGCAAGAACGGGTCGGTCCCGGAGTTCGTGCACACCCACCCCAACGAGACCGTGCGGGAAGCCATCGACATCCTCAGGGAGTACGGCGTCTCGCAGATGCCGGTCGTCCGCGCCGAGCCCCCCGTGATGGTCGCCGAGATCGTCGGCGCCGTGCACGACCGCGATCTGCTGGACGCCCTGTTCAACGGCCGCGCCGAGCTGGCCGACCCGCTGGCCCAGCACATGGGGCCGCCCCTACCGATGGTCGGCGCCGGTGAGCCGGTCACGGCCGCCATGGTCGCCCTTGAGAAGGCGGATGCCGCTGTCGTCGTCGCCGACGGCCGGCCCAGCGGCGTCATCACCCGCCAGGACGTCCTCGCCTTCCTCTCCCACGCCTGACCCCTCACGCTTGACCCCTCCCACGCTTGCCCCCTCACGCCTGACCTCGCCTGCGCTCGCTACCGCCGGGGAGGGTGGGTCCGATCGGAGCGTGGACACGCCGCGCCGCATAGGCCCAGCTCACTGCGCGCCTGGTCGGAACCCCAACCGTCGTGGCTTCGGGGTGGCTCCATCCGATGGGAGTGTGTCCGAGATCCCGTACATGTGTCCGCGATCTCGGACACGCTCGTAGCGCACAAGCCCGACCCCCAGGCGGCGCGCGGGTCACGCAGGGGCAGGGCCCCGTCACCCCCGTCACCAAGGACTGCTTGTCCACAAGGGAATGGGCTGTCCCCAAGGCGTGGCCGGCTCGCGCGCGGGGGCCGCCATCGATGAGACTCGCCGGGTGTCCGAGCGTGCGGGAGGGTCGAGCAGAGGTGTGCCGGTCGACCGGCTGATGGCACAGGCCATGGAGCGGTCTCGGATGTCCCTGAGCCAGCTCGCCGCAGCAGCGGAGGTGTCCAGGAGCTCGCTGCACGACTACCGGCGGGGCACGCGCTCGCCGACCGTGCAGACGTTGGATCGGCTGCTCGCCGCATGCGGTCTGCAGGCGCGCGTGTTGCTGGAGCCGCTCATGGCTGACCTGGACGCGCGGGTCGAAGCGCTGGCCGGCGCGTGCCCCGCGTTCGAGGAAGACAGCTGGCGAACGCTGATCGCCTCGCTCAACGACATGCCCGGCGCCCGTGACGGCCGCATCGGTACACCTGCGCCTCGGCGTGGACCGGTCACGTGGGCTGTCGACGGTGCCTGTGCCCTCGTGCTCCACGGCATGGCAGTAGAGCCTGCGGGGCTGCAGGCGATGGACGTGGTGGTCCGGCTGGATGAAGCACTGCGGTACTGGATGTGGGGAGTGAACCTGAGGGGAGTCGGTGAGCGGGACGGCTTGGTCCAGGACTGGCTGGATGCGGACCCCGAGCGCATCGTGGCCTCGCTCGGCGGCGCGAGCGAGAGGTGGTGCGTGCTGGGGTTCATGCGGGTGCGAGTGCTGCTTGCGGAGGCGGCTCAGCCCACCACGGTGATGATGACCATGCCCTGGCACGACCAACCGATCCCGGTCGCCACGGTGGACGAGGTGGAGCGGACCAACCCGGTCTACGCGGAGGTGCTCGAGCGCTGGCGTCAGCGCCAGGGGCGGTGAGGAGCGGGCCCGCCGGGGTGGTGAGGTCCAGGTCCGGGGTGGTTAGGAGCGGCGGCGGCGGCGGCGGCGGAGGGCGAGCATGCCACCCACGGCGAGCAGGCCGCCGAGCGCGGCCAGCCAGACCTGCGGACCGGTCGCGGCGAGCGGGCGGTCGACGCCCCCACCCCCGGGCTGCGGGCGCGCGATCGCCGGCTGCGTCGGTGCCGCGGACTTCGGCACCGTCAGGCGGGCCGGACCGGACAGCCGGAGCGCGAAGAAGCCGGTGTTGCCGTCGGTGTACCAGACCTCGTTACGATCCTCGACGTACGCCGGCGCCGACATCGCGTACCCGCCATCGGCACTGGGTTTGTTGAAGTAGCCAACCTCCACCGGTCGGTGCGGGTTGCTGATGTCGAACAGCCGCAGGCCGGAGACGATCATGCTGCAGGCGATGACCGTCGGGTCGACGCGCTTTGGCACCGAGCAGTAGTGGCCGTTGTACCACTGGGCCGAGCTCTGGGCCCCCGGATCGTTTCTGGACTCGCCGGCGCGCGCCTCGGTGTTGTGCACCTCCAGTCGCAGCTCGGAGATGACCACGGGCTTGGCGGGGTCTGCGATGTCGATGATCCGACCCGCGCCGACCTTGGTCGCTGGGTTGTAGCGCGGGTCGCCGTTGAGGGTGTTGGCGCTGAACTCGTCGATCTCCACCAGGTACGGGTGGCCCTTGATCGTGATGGGGTCGGTGTTCTGCGGGATGGAGACGCTGTCCCACGTCAGGTGGCTGATCTCGGTCACCGACGGGTTGAGGGCGCGCTGCTGGACCTGCGTGACGTCCAGGATCGTCAGCCCGCGCCGTCCGACTGAGTTGTCTGCGCCGTACAGCGTGTTGCCGTCGTCGGAGATGCTCATGCCGTGGAAGTTGCGGCCGAAGGTGACCCAAGCCGGCCGCGGCAGGGTCGGGTCGGTGAGGTCGACGGCCACCAGGGTCGGCGCCGCCGTGCCCGTGACGTAGAAGGTCTTGCCGTCGGGGGCGAACGCGCTCTCGTGGCCGAAGATGCCCATCGGCGTGCTGGCCCGCAGGATCGGGTCGCGGCAGTCGTCGTTCAGGTCGTAAATGTCGACGAAGCCCGGTGCGGTCCCGGGCGAGCCTTGGCCGGCGGCGATCAGGCCCCGGGTCTGGTTGACCCGCATCGACTCGTGCGGCGACAGCATGGCGGGGGTGGTCAGGGTTGCGGTCAGGACTGGGCGGGCCGGGTCGGCCATGTCCAGCACGTAGACGCCGGGGCCGTTGGGCTGGGTGGCGTCGCGGGGAAACAGCAGCGAGCTGTCGTAGTAGGCGCACTCGTGGCCGGCCCGGTCCACGAACCGCTCGACGCGGTAGCCACCGGCCTCTCCGAAGCGGCCGAGCTCCGTGGCGTTGCAGTAGTGCCCCTTGACGTAACTGCCGTCCGCGAACTCCGCGGCGGGGAAGCGGCCCTGGATGTCGGGCTCGGGCCGCGACCCTGGCCCGCACGGGGCCTGGGGCGTGGGCGGCGCGTCGGCGGCCAAGGACGGAGCCGGGGTCGCGAGCAGGACGAGGGCCGCGGCCAGGAGCCCCGCACGAAGACGCATAGGCACATTCTGCTCCTGCGCCGTAACCTGAGGACATGACTGGCAGCTGGAGCCCGGAGAAGCACGGCTTCGAGACGCTCGCGATCCACGCCGGCCAGGACCCCGATCCCACGACCGGCGCTGTCGTGGTGCCGATCTACCAGACCTCCACGTACGCCCAGGAGGAGGTCGGCCGGCACAAGGGCTACGACTACAGCCGCTCGGGCAACCCGACCCGCACCGCCCTGGAGACCTGCCTCGCCGCGCTGGAGAGAGGCGCGACCGGGCTGGCCTTCGCCAGCGGCCTCGCCGCTGAGGACACCCTGCTTCGCACCGTGCTCAAGCCTGGCTCGCACGTCGTCATCCCCCATGACGCGTACGGCGGCACGTTCCGGCTGTTCGACAAGGTGCTCACGCGATGGGGCGTGACCTACACGCCCGCCCCGCTCGGCGACGTCGACGCCGTCCGTGCGGCCATGCGGCCCGAGACCGAGTTGGTGTGGTGTGAGACGCCGACGAACCCGCTGCTGGGCATCGCCGACATCGAAGCTCTGGCCGGCGTCGCGCACGACGGCGGGGCCAGGCTGGTCGTGGACAACACCTTCGCCTCGCCTTACCTGCAGCTGCCGCTGACCCTCGGTGCGGACGTGGTGGTGCACTCGACGACTAAGTACCTCGGCGGGCACAGTGACGTGATCGGCGGCGCCCTCGTCACGGCCGACCCAGCCCTCGGTGAGGAGCTGCGCTTCCACCAGAACTCGCTCGGTGCGGTGCCGGGCGCCTTCGACTGCTGGCTGGTGCTGCGCGGCATCAAGACCCTGGGGGTCAGGATGGACCGCCACTGCGACAACGCGGAGCGGGTGGTGGAGCTGCTCACCCGCAGCGGGTCCGTGTCAGAGGTGCTGTACCCGGGACTGCCGTCGCACGCCGGCCATGACGTCGCGGCGAAGCAGATGCGGTCCTTCGGTGGGATGGTCAGCTTCCGGTTGGCGGGGGGCGAAGCATCGGCGCTCGAGGTTTGCCGCCGTACCTGCGTGTTCACGTTGGGTGAGTCGCTCGGAGGTGTGGAGTCCTTGATCGAGCACCCGGGCCGCATGACGCACGCGAGCACCGCTGGCTCGCAGCTCGAGGTCCCCGCCGACCTGGTGCGGCTGTCGGTCGGCATCGAGAGCGCCGACGACCTGCTGGCCGACCTCGAGCGGGCGCTGGCATGACCCGCCGTGGTCCGCGCTGGGTGTCCGAGGCAGTCGCCTGGGTGGGTGCCCTGGTGCTGATCGCCGGGGTCGCGATCGTGGCGACCGGCGTGATCGGCGAGGCCCCGCCCAAGGTGGTGGCGGTGCAGACGCCGGTGATCCAGCCGGCCCAGGTCTCGCCGGTCAAGGCCCCGGTCAAGCCGGCGAAGCCGCCGCCCGTCAGGACCAACGCCCGGGGTGGAGTGCCGGTCGAGCCGTCCCTGGGCCCGCCGCCCGGCCCGCAGCACGACCCGGTGCCGAAGGCGTTCGCGCCACCGGACAAGCGCTTCGCCTTTCTGGTCGGCGTGACCGACTACCGCTCGCCGACGAAGGACACGATCGCGGGCGCCAACGATGTGCGGTTCATCCGCTCGATGCTGCTCGCTGCTGGCTGGCTGCCGCAGAACATCAAGATGGTGACCAACAAGGCGGCGACGGGGACCGCGACCCGCAGCGGCCTGGCCTGGCTGGTGGCCCGCAGCAAGCCCGGCACCTTCACGCTCTTCCACTTCTCCGGTCACGTGAAGCAGGTCGGCGGCCGGGAGAAGCTCTGGCCGTACGACCGGGACTTCGTGACCGACCTCGAGCTCGCGCGGCTGATCAAGAAGGGCACGGGCAAGACGTGGGTGGACATCGCCGGCTGCGAGGGAGGCGGCTTCATCGAGGACCTGCCGAGCTCGCGGGTGCTGGTCAGCGCCAGCTCCAAGGTGACCCAGAAGTCGTATGAGTACCCGCCGTGGGGCGAGTCGGTCTGGACGGGGCTCGTCTGGGACATGGCCCTCGGCCAGGGACAGGCGGACGCCAACCGGGACGGCAGGACAGTCGTGGGTGAGGCCCTGCGCTATGCCACCTACTACGCGCAGGCCATCACGCTGTACCAGCGTCCGTACGGCCGGCAGACGCCGCAGGTCTTCGGCGACCCCGTGCGGGGCTGGACCCTGGACAACCCACCAGCATGATCGTCCGTGGCTTGTGCACATCGTTACCGATGCGTAACGATGTGCCAGACTGCGTCGCCGCAGGAGACATGCAACGCTTACTGAGCACTGTGACGCTGTGGCGTCGGTCACGGTGCTGTCGTCGTACCAGGAGGTTCTGATGTCCCGAGGTCTGCGGTTGCTAGGAGCCATCGCGCTGGCCTGCGCGACGCTGCCAGCCTTCGCCAGCCCTGCTCATGCCGACAGCTTGCAGCTCGTGGCCGTCAACTCGGGCTACTTCTACGCAGGCGGCGTGGACAAGCCAGATGCCTCGCCGGCGGCTCCGCCGAACCTCGGCAACAGCACCGACGGCGTCGGGCCCGGGCACCTGGCCGTCGCCTCGAAGGGCGGAATCGAGGACAAGGTCAGCTTCCTCTACTTCGACTTGTTCAACCTGCCGCTCGGGGCGGTGATTGACAAGGCGGTCGTCAGCCTGCTGCTCGTGCCCGCCACACCCAACGACATCTCCTACCAGGCCTCGCCGGCGAACGTGGTGGCCTGCATGGCTGGCGACCAAGGCTTCAGCGGGGATGAGGCCGTCGGCATCACCCAGGCGCCATCGCGGCTGTGTGACAAGTTCAAGGCCGACGGCAAGGCGTCTGCGGACGCCAAGGCCTACGTGTTCGACATCACGGCGCTCGCCAAGGGCTGGCTCACCGGTGCCAATGACGGCGTTGCGTTCACCAGGGCGGCCAACGCGCCCAGCAGCAACTTCCAGGTCGTCTTCGACACCCAGCCGACCGCGCTGCTCTCGCTGAGCTACACCGTCCCAGGCGCGGTCGAGGAGCCGGAGCCGGCACCCTTCGTCCCGCCCGTGATCGACCCGGGAGTCAGCACTCCGCCAGCCGAGACCGGTGGCGGCTTCGTACCTGGTCCGCAGACAGGCGGCTTCGACCCTGGCAGCACCGTGGCCCCGCCCGTGGTCACCCCCCCGGTGACGCAGCCGACCGGCGGTGTGACCCAGCCGGTCACCAACGTCGCGCTGACCGGCTCCATGCGGCCCACCAACGCCTTCTGGCTCGCTGGACTGGCACTGGTCGCCGCGCTCGTCCTGATGAGCCTGATCTTCGGTGACCGGCGCACGCCGGTGGGCCAGCAGTCCGACACCCGGCTGTCTCGCGCGCTGTCCGCACGGCAGGCACATCCTGGTCGTGTGCGCCTGCAGGCACTCTGACCAGCAACGTCCGACGACCCAGCCACGTTCGACCCGTCTAGACCAAGGAGCGTCCATGAACCAGCGCCCGGCGCGTGCGCTCGCCCTCACGATGATGGCGGCCGTCGCCCTTGCCGGCTGTGGCCTCAAGCCCGAGGTCAAGCAGCAGCTCAGCAGCGGCCAGATCGGCGGTGGTCCCGGTGCGGGCAGCACCGGGGGCCTCGGTGACGGCACCGGCGGCCTCGGGGCTGGTGCGGCTGGGACCGGGACGGGGACCGGCACGGGCGGCACTGGCGGCCTGGGCGCCGGCGCGACCGGCAGCGGAGGTGTCGGCACTTCTGGCGCGGGCGGGACGACGGGAACCGGGGGAACCGGCACGACCGGGTCGACCGGCGGCAGCGGCACGAGCGGCACGAGCGGAGCTCCGGTCCAGGGCGCGGGCACCACCACCGGCATCAACTTCAAGGACAAGATCATTCGGATCGCCCTGCACGGTCCACTCACGGGGGCTGGCGTCCCGCAGGACAGCTTCAAGACAGGGACCGAGAAGTACTGGAAGAACCACAAGCTGGCCAACGGGTTCAGCGTCGACGCCCGGGCGATCGACGACAAGTACAACGCGGCCGATGCCTCGCGCGCCTGCAGCGCGGCCGCCGACGTGGCATTCCTGATCATCGGCGGGGCCGGCACCGACCAGATCAGCGCCTGTGCCCAGAACCCCAAGCTCCGGCGGCTCAAGGTGCCCTACCTCTCCTCCGGTGTCACCGAGGTGGGGCTGGGCAACATCGAGACCTACCACGCAACCTCGCTCACCTACAAGGAGCAGTCGCCACTGATCGTGAAGCTAGCGAAGGACCAAGCCCAGTTCACCGGCAAGAAGTGGGCGGTGGTCATCACGAGCACCCCCAACTTCCGGGATGCCCGTGACTCCTTCACCGCCGAGCTGGTGAAGAACGGCGCCCAAGGCAAGCTCGGTGCCTTCAACCCCAAGTCCTCGACCGAAGGTGGCGACGTCTTCCTGACCGACAAGGCGCCCAGCAACTGCGCAGACCTCGCGACCCAGCTGCGCAGCGGTGGCTACCAGTCGATCTACTTCCTGGGCCAGCCAGCCTTCTTCGCGCAATGCGTCGGACTGATCGACACCAATCCCTACTACACCGGTCCCGGGCCAGCGTTCGGGCTGACCAGCGTCATCTCGCTGGCCTGCAAGGCATCGAAGAACCAGTACCGGGGCATCTACCTCCACCCAACGCCTAGCGTCAAGGAGCACGCCCCCACCCAGGCCCCCGGTGAGACCTTCAAGGACGACATCGAGCTCGCTATCTGGGGTTCGATGAAGCAGCTCAAGGAGGTGTTCGACACCGTCAAGGGCCCGCTGTCGCGAGAGTCGTTCAACGCCAACTTCGACGGCAAGCGCTTCTCCGGCTTCCCCAACGGGGTGCTGCACCCGACCGACTTCACGACCGACCGGTTCGGCGGCACGGCCGCTTTCGCCAACGCAGCTGACTGCCCCAATGCGGTGTCCAAGACCATCGGCGTCTACGCGAAGTGACGTCCGAGCTGGTCGCGCTCGAGATCGTCGCGCCCGCAATCTCGGGGCTGATCCAGGGGTCGGTCTACGGCCTTCTCGGGCTCGGCATCGTGCTGCTCTACAAGAGCAGCAAGATCTTCAACTTCGCGCAGGCGGAGTTCGGCGGGGTCGCGGCCTTCACCTGGGTGTTCTTCGACACCGGCAAGGGCTTCCTGCCCGACCTGCCCACGCCGCTCGCCGTTCTGGTCGGGGTGATCGCTGCCGTCCTGGTCGCGCTGCTGACGGAGCGCATCGTGGTGCGCCCGCTGTTCAACGCGCCCAAGATCACCGTGGTGGTGGCCACTGCAGGTGTGTTGCTGCTCCTGATCGCCCTCGAGGGATTCACCTACGGGTCCACCGCAGGCATCTTCCCAGCGGTATTCCCTGGTGTTGCCTACACTGGCGGCGCCGGCATCCGGGTCACCGACCAGGGCGTCGCCATCATGGTGACCCTTGCCGTGCTCTCTATCGCTGCAGCGCTGTTCTTCAGCCGCACCAGGATCGGGACTGCCATTATCGCCGTCTCCCAGGAGCCCACAGCGACCAGACTGGTCGGCATCAGCGTCGAGCGCATCTCGTCGCTCACGTGGGCCCTGGCGGGCTTCCTGGCCGGGGTGGCGGGCATCTTGCTCGCCGGCACCGTCGGACTGGCCGCGCCGGGGAGCCTCACCGGCCTGGCTCTCGTGCCGGCCTTCACCGCAGCCGTCTTCGGCGGCATCACCAGCCTGCCCGGGGCGCTGGTCGGAGGGCTGGTCATCGGGGTGATCGAAGCGGAGGCCCAGACCAACATCCCCAAGGAGGCCCTGCCGGGAGCCGGCAAGGTGGCCCTGTTCCTGGCCCTGCTGATCGTGCTTCTCATCAAGCCCGCCGGCCTGCTCGGCAAGGAGACCTGATGACGGCTCTCGACGACGCGCCACCAGCTCACGCGCAGCCACCCGCGCCGGCCTCCCCGGGTCGCTGGCTCCTGCACTGGAGCCCACGGCTGATCGTGCTGCTGGTCATTGTCTACGTCTTCTTGATCCGCATGCCGGCCGACCAGCTCTACGCGCCGATCGCCCAGGACGCAGCGATCTACGCGATCGTCGGTCTCAGCCTCAACATCCTGCTCGGCTACACCGGCCAGCTCTCCTTAGGGCACAACGGCTTCTATGGCATCGGTGCCTTTGCGGCTGCATACGCCCTCACCGTGCACCAGGTCCCTTTCGGGCTGACCTTCCTCGTGGCAGCCGTCAGCGGCGCGCTGTTCGCCCTCGTGATGGGCGCCGTTGCCCTGCGCATCACCGGGCTCTATCTCGCCCTCATCACCTTGGTCTTCGGGCTCACCCTTGAGGACTCTCTCTTCCAGATCGCCTTCCTCACCAACGAAGGCGCTGGACAACCCGCAAACCGGCCATCATGGCTGTTCGATGAGACCACCTATTTCTACTTCTGTCTCGCCTTCCTGGTGGCCGCGCTGATCCTTGACTGGCTGCTGCTCCGCAGCAAGATCGGCCGCGCTCTGCTGGCGCTGAAGGAGAACGAACGGGTCGCAGAGGCCTTCGGCATCAACGTCACGATGTACAAGTTGCTGGCGTTCGTCATCTCCGGTGCCCTGTGCGGTGTGGCAGGCGCCCTCTTCGCCTACCGCGTCGGCCTCGTCGTCGGCAGCGGCTTTGGGTTCAATCTGGCGCTCACCTTCGTGCTGATGACGGTCGTCGGCGGCTTGGGCTCCCGCATCGGTGTAGTGCTCGGGGCGGTCCTGTTCGCCAGCCTCAGCTACGTGCTGGAGGAGACGTTCTTGCACGGCGTCAACAGCTTCGTGTTCCGGTTCCAGGATGCTGAGCAGTACATCGTCGGCTTCCTCGGCGCCCTGGGCCTGATCCTGACCCTGGTCCAGTATCCCGGCGGCATCGGCCAGCAGATCAAGCCGATCACCCGCTGGCTCGGCGGCAAGCGGTTCTCCCTGCACGACGACGAAGACTCCGGCCCGGCAGCTGTGGAGGGCTCCAGTGTCCGTGCTTGAGGTCAAGGACCTGTCGATCCGCTTCGGCGGTCTGCAGGCCCTGCAGGACCTGACCATGGAAGTCAACGAGTACGAGATCGTCGGTCTCATTGGCCCCAACGGCGCCGGTAAGACGACCGCCTTCAACTGCATCACCGGCTTCTACCAGCCCAACTCTGGCCACGTGCTCTACCGCGGCAAGGACGTCACCAAGGCGGCGCCGCACGTGAAGGCCGCGATGGGGTTCGGGCGCACTTTCCAGAACGTCGGCATGGTCAAAGGCGCGACCGCTCTCGACAACCTCAAGACCGCCCAGCACGCCAAGGCTGGCTACGACGTCGTGACCGGGCTGATCGGCGGCCCCAAGAGCTGGCAGGGCGAGCGGGTGATGACGGCGAAGGCCGAGGCCATCCTCGACTTGCTGGGGCTGAGCGCGATCCGCGACAAGCGGGTTGGCGGCCAGTCCTACGGCACGCTCAAGCTGCTCGAGCTCGGCTGCGCCTTGGCGACCGACCCTGACATCCTGCTGCTGGACGAGCCGACCTCCGGCATGGGTCCGGATGAGTCGGACGAGCTGGGGGATCGGCTGCTGACCCTTCGCCGGGAGTTCGGCCTGACGATGCTGGTCATCGAGCACCACGTCCCGCTGGTGCTGCGCGTCTGTGACCACGTCTACGTCCTCAACTTCGGCCGCATGCTGGCTCAGGGGACCCCGAGCGAGGTGCAGAGCCACCCCGAGGTGATCGCGGCCTACCTGGGCGGTGAGGCACCCGAGGCCCTCGCCGCGACCACGGAGCCAGAGCAGGACGCGGAGCTCGAGGACGCCCTGCACGGCGAGCAGCGGGGGCAGGCCAACCGGCCGGAGTTCGTGCAGCCGCCGGCCGCCGAGCGCGCCAAGAAGAAGACTGCTTCGGTCAAGGCGACCAAGGCGACCAAGGCGGTCAAGGCGACCAAGGCGACCAAGAAGGCCACCGGCAAGGCTGCTCCCCGCAAGCGGGCCAAGGGAGGATCGGCATGAGCCTGCTCGAGATCGAGGAGCTCCGCACCGGCTACGGCGCGTTACCCGTCCTGCAAGGCATCTCGTTCTCCGTCGAGGAGGGCACCACGGCCGTCATCTTCGGCCTGAACGGCGCCGGCAAGACGACCACCGTCAACTGCCTCGCTGGGCTGCTTCCGGTCTGGGGTGGCCAGATCCGGTTCGACGGTCAGGTGCTGTCGGGCAAGAACGCCAAGTCCATCGTCGAGGCGGGGCTCTCGCTCTCGCCTGAGGGCCGGCGGGTTTGGGCCGGGCTCTCGGTGCAGAAGAACCTCGAACTGGGCGCCTGGAGCAAGAAGGACCGCAAGGCGGAGGCCCAGTCGATGGAGCAGGTCTTCGGCTACTTCCCTCGGCTGGAGGAGCGCCGCACGCAACTGGCCGGCACGCTGTCCGGCGGCGAGCAGCAGATGCTCGCCATCGGCCGCGCCATCATGAGCCGCCCGCGACTGCTGATGATCGACGAGGCCTCCCTGGGACTGTCGCCCAAGCTCGCGCAGACCGTCTTCGAGGTGGTCTCCCAGATCAACCAGGACGGCACCACGGTGATCATCGTCGAGCAGAACGTCGGCGTGCTCCCCTACGCCGACCAGGCCCTGATCATGGAGAAGGGCACCCTGACCTTCGACGGCACCGGCTCAGAGCTCGAGCGCACCGGTGAGCTGCGCCGCACCTACCTCGGAGACGACTCCTAGCGGACGCCTGACATGAGTCCTAGCGGACGGTGACGTTGGTCCCGACGCTGCTCGGCTGGCAGACCCGGCAGGCCTTGAGGCCGCTGCTCGTGGCCTCCTCAGCGGTCAGCAGCTGGGTCTCCTCGCGGCCGTCCACCAGCCGGCAGTCGGGGTTGTGGAAGCTCGCGGTACCGGCGACGACCAGCCCGGAGGCGTCCCGCGGCGAGCTGCCCGCGACCGTGCGCGTGCCGCCCGTGCTCGACAAGAGGGCGTCCGCCAGCTCGTCCAGCTTGGCCTCGAGCAGCGCGCGGTCCTCGCGGGCGCTGTTCACGACGAGCACGGCCGAACCGACGATGACCAGCGAGAGGCCGATCAGCCCGCCTGAGACGAGGTAGGGCATCTGCGCCAGCAGGGCGGTCTGCGAGGCCACCGAGTTGTAGGCGACGCCGATGGTGATCAGGCCGATGGCCACGAGAGCCAGGCCGGCCTTGCCGCCGAAACGACCGAGCTGCGGGTTCATCAGGGACCTCTCCTCAGGGAACGTTGTCGTAAGCCTGCTGCATGCCCGCGCCGTTGTCGAGGCGGGTCCTCACAACGATTCGGCGCGCCGCCCGTGCTTCCTGCAAACAACCGGGTCAGCGGCGCCGGCCACGGCGGGCTCGGAGGTAGTCGCTGACGACGTACTCCCCGAGCCGATCCGGGTCGGAGGCGAACACCCGGCCACCGTTGCGCTGCGCCAGCCGCTCGACGAACGACACCAGCCGCGGGTCGTCGTCCAGCATGAACACGTTGACCGTCGCGCCCCGCCGGGTGAGCCGCTCCACTTCGACCATCGTGAGCTCGAGCGTCTCGGGCAGCGGCGGCCAGCAGAAGTCGGCGTAGCCGTCGCGGGTGAGGTGCGCGGTCGGTTCGCCGTCGGTGACCACCAGCACCACCGGCTCGTCCAGCGGGTGCTTGCCGAGGAAGCGCCCCGCCAGCATCAGCGCGTGCTGCAAGTTGGTGCCCTGCACCCGCTGAGGGTCGAGCCCGGCCAGCTGCTCGGGCCGCAGCACCTGGGCGTAGTCGCTGAAGCCGATCACCTCGATCGCGTCCTGCGGGAACTGCGTCGTGACCAGCGAGTGCAGCGCCAGGGTCGTCTGCTTGGCCGGTCCCCAGCGGCCCCGCAGCTCCATCGAGAAGGACAGGTCCACCAGCAGCGCGACCGCTGCCGTCGTACGCCGCTCGGTCTCGGTGACCTCGAAGTCCTCGACAACCAGGCGGAGCGGACCCGCGCCCGTCCGCAGCACCGCGTTGCGCACGGTCCGTACGACGTCCAGCGGTTGCTCGTCACCGAACTGCCAGGCCCGGCTGCTCCCGGTCAGGTCTCCCGCGGCACCGGCGTCACGCACGTCGTGGCTGCCCCGGCCGCGGGCGTCGAGCTGGGTGAACACCTTGCGCAGGGCGGTGGCCCCGAGCCGACGGACAGCGCGCGGCGACAGCTCGAGTCGACCCCGTGCGTCGCGCACCAGGTAGCCCTGAGCCTGCAGTTCCCGCTCGATCCGACGTAGCTGCTCGAGGTCGTTCACGGCCCCACGACCCAACGCCCGCTGTACGGCGGACTCGTCGATGTCCTCGAGCGAGGCGCCGGGGTAGTCCTGGCCGAGCGCCTCGGCGAGAGCGTCCAGGTCCGCCAGCTCTTCGAGCGCGGTCGTAGCGTCGCCCATCCCGAGGCCCTGGTCGCCTGACATCCGCTCGGCACCGCCCCAGGGCAAGTCTGGGCGGGAACCGCGCAAGGAGTCACCGAGCTCGGCCAGCTGGGCCTGCAGGTCGATGTCCATCCCGTCGAGGGCGCCCTGCATCAGCTCGCCCAGCTCCTGGCGCTGCTGCGGCGTGAGCGAGTCCATCAGTCGCTGCTGCGCGGCTGCTCGGCGCGCCAGGTCGTCGATCAGCTCCTCGAGGGTCTCCGGTTGCGAGGGGAAGAAGGCCCCGTGCTTGGCCATGAACGCGTCGAACTGCTGCTGTGTGTGCTCGCCGCGGGCGTCGGCGCGCAGCATGGCGTTGAGGTCGGCGAGCATGTCCTTGACGGCTTCCAGGGCGGCCGGGTCGGCGCCTTCCAGCGCCTGCTTCATGCCGCGGAACTGGCTGTCGAGCACCTCCCTGCGCAGCAACTCGTCGATCCGCGCGAAGGTCTCTCGCGCCTCCTGGCTCTGCCAGTCATAGGACCGCAGCTGCTGCACCGCACGGGCCGGGTCGGGCGGCAGCGAGTCCAGCTCGAGCTCTGCCATCCGGGCCGCGTCGGACGGGTCGGGGAACAGTGCCTGCCGCTCGAGCTCGACTGCCTCCTCCAGCAGCTCCCGCACCTGCTGCAGGGTGCCGTCGAGCTGACCGCGACGGCGGGCCTCCCGCTGCCGCTTTGCCGCCTGCCGGCGGAGCTGGTCCAGCCCGCGCAGTCCGCTCGTCCCCTGCCGCAGCAGGTCGCGCGACGCCTGCTGGGGCGAGCTTCCCTCGAGCACCCGCTGGCCGATCTCGTCGACCGCCTCCGCGACGTCGTACGGCGGTTCAAGGGGGTCGGGGCCGCCCGCCCAGGCGCCGTACCGGAACAGGTGGGCGCGGCTCATCAGGGTGCCTTGTGGCGACCGACGTCTGTACGAGATCTCGGACAGATGTACGGGATCTCGGACACGCCTCCGGTGGATGCAGGCGACTGCTTCGGGCTCATGGCGGAGGTTCGGTGCCCTCGCGTCGTCGTTTCTCGTCGAGCCAGGCCTCGTAGGCCAGCCGGCGGCGGAGCTTCACCGCGTCCCGGACCGGCCGCATCAGCGGGCGCACGACCAGCAGGTAGATCAGCGCCAGTGACACCAGCAACCACGCGTCCGAGACGCCGAGCCACACGATCGCGAAGGAGACCAGCAGGTAGAGCACCATCGCGAGGCCCGCGGTCAGCAGGACCCGGCGGCGCAGGGCGTAGGTGTCGGGGGCCCCCAGGGGAACCGGGTCGCGGTCGCTCATGAGCGACCGTAGACCGACCGGTGGCCGCTCGACTCCTTGGCCAGCCGGCGGTTGAGGTGCAGGCCCTCGAGGGCGAACTCCAGGGCAGCCGCGGCCAGGCCCGGCGACTCCTGCTCGACTCCGAGCTGGGCGAGCAGCCGGCCGAGTCCGGGCACCGGCCCGAGGCCGGCGAGGATCTCGGTCGCCGGCACCAGGTCGCCCGTCTCGACAACCGCGCCCTCGTCGAACCGGTTCTGCAGACCGGACAGGTCCAGGCCGGCGAGCCGAGCCCTGAAAGTATCGGCTGTGGCCTTGCACAACAGGTGCGCGAGGACGTCCAGCTCGCGTCCCTCCTCGGCAGCCTCGAACTCGACCTTCCCCCGTGCAGCGGGTACGACGGAAGGCAGGTCGCACACCCTCGCGACCGCCTCGGGCTCACCCGTCACCGCGGCCCGGCGCACTGCCGACGCGGCAACCGTCTCGACCGCTGCGATGGCAAAGCGGGCGGACACCCCGGACCGCTGGTCAACCTGCGGAGCCTCGCGCACCAGCCGGGTCCAGCGGGCCAGCGTCTCGACCAGGTGGTCCGGCACCGTGACGCGGGTGCCGGGCCAGTCCAGCTGGGCCTCCTGCCGGACGACGTCGAGCTCGTCCTCCAGCCGGATCGGGTAGTGCGTCCGGATCTCGGCGCCGAAGCGATCCTTCAGCGGGGTGATGATCCGGCCTCGGCTGGTGTAGTCCTCGGGGTTGGCGCTGACGACCAGGAGCAGGTCGAGCGGCAGCCGCAGGGTGTAGCCGCGGACCTGCACATCTCGCTCTTCGAGCACGTTGAGCAACGCCACCTGGATCCGCTCGGCCAGGTCAGGCAGCTCGTTGACGCTGAAGATCCCGCGGTTGGTGCGCGGCACCAGGCCGTAGTGGACGGTCTCTGGGTCGCCGAGGGTGCGGCCCTCCGCGACCTTGATCGGGTCGACGTCCCCGATCAGGTCACCGACCGAGGTGTCAGGAGTTGCCAGCTTCTCGCCGTAGCGGTCGCTGCGGTGCTTCCACGAGACGGGCGTGCTGTCACCGGTTGCGGCCACCAGCTGCTGGCAGCGCAGGCAGCTCGGGGCGTAGGGGTGGTCGTTGATCTCGCAGCCGGCCAGCACCGGTGTCCACTCGTCGAGCAGGCCGGTCAGGGTGCGGATCAGCCGGGTCTTGCCCTGGCCGCGTTCGCCGAGCAGCACCAGGTCGTGACCGGCGAGCAGCGCCCGCTCGACCGCCGGCAGGACCGTCTCGTCGTACCCGAGCAGGCCGGGGAACGTGGGCTCGCCGGCAGCCAGCTTGGCCAGCAGGTTGTCGCGCACCTCCGCCTTGACGGTGCGGTGCTGGTGGCCGCTGGCGCGCAGCTGGCCGAGGGTGGCGATGTCCGGGGCGCTCACAGGACTGACGCTACGTGGCAACGCCCGATCGTGCACGGGGGGTGCGAGGATGCCGGGCGTGACCGCTGTGGAGCTGCCCCTCGTCGGGCTGGCCGACGTGCAGGCCGCGCGGGTGGTGCTGGAGGGCGTCTCCCGGATCACGCCGCTTGAGGGCAGCCGGGCGCTGGGGGACTGGGTCGGCGGTCCGGTCTGGCTCAAGTGCGAGAACCTGCAGCGGACCGGGTCGTTCAAGATCCGCGGAGCCTACGTACGGATCGCCCGGCTGACCGACGAGGAGCGCTCGCACGGCGTGGTCGCGGCCAGCGCCGGCAACCACGCCCAGGGGGTCGCTCTAGCCGCGTCACTGCTCGGCTGCTCGGCGACCGTCTTCATGCCGGCCGCGGCACCGCTGCCGAAGGTCGCTGCCACCAAGGCATACGGCGCTCAGGTGCGGCTCGAGGGCGCGAACGTCGAGGAGGCGCTCGCCGCCGCGGACCGGTTCGCCGCTGACACGGGGGCGGTGCTGATCCACCCCTTCGACCACGCCGACGTGATCGCGGGGCAGGGGACGGTGGGGCTGGAGATCCTCGAACAGTGCCCTGAGGTCAAGACCATCGTGGTGTCCACGGGCGGCGGTGGGCTGGTGTCCGGCATCGCCGCCGCCGTGAAGGCCTCCCGTCCCGACGTACAGGTGGTCGCTGCGCAGTCCTCCGGTGCTGCTGCGTTTCCCTTGTCCCTCGAGGCGGGCCAGCCGACCCGCCTTGAGTCCCTGACGACGATGGCCGACGGGATTGCCGTCGGTCAGCCGGGGGACCTCACCTTCGCCCACGTGCGTGACCTGGTCGACCGGATCGTGACCGTCGACGACGACGCGCTCTCGCGGGCCCTGCTGCTCTCGCTCGAGCGGGCCAAGCTGGTCGTCGAGCCGGCCGGGGCCGCCGGCTTGGCCGCGGTCATGCAGGACCCGACTGCGTTCGAGCCGCCCGTCGTCGTCGTGCTCTCGGGCGGCAACATCGATCCGTTGCTGCTGGCGAAGGTGATCCGGCACGGCCTGATCGCGGCCGGGCGGTTCCTGTCGCTGCGGGTGCGGATACCCGACCAGCCCGGGGAGCTGGCGCGGCTGCTTGGCGTGCTGGCGTCGAGCTCAGCCAATGTGCTGGATGTGGAGCACCAGCGGACCGGTCGCACCCTGCACATCGACGAGGTCGAGGTGGAGCTCCAGCTCGAGACCCGCGGTGGCGAGCACTCCGACCGCGTCGTCGCGGCCCTGCGGGACGCCTCCTACCCCGTCGCCCTCAGCTGACCAGCCCCCCCACCACCCCCACCACCGCGAGTTGTCCGAACCCGGCGTGCCTCGGGCGACTTGAGGTTCGGACAAGCCGCCGCTAGCCGCCATCACGTGTGAGTTGTCCGAAGCCCGCGTTGCTCGGGCGACCTGAGCTTCGGACAACTGGTGAAGGTGAAGGGGGAAGGGGGGGAGGGGAGGCGGAGGCGGGGGAGGGGGAGGCGAGCGATGGCAGGCGGCGTCAGCCGTCGTAGGGCGTGATCTCGGTGACGGTGACCTCGAGGTCCTTGGGACCGAACCGCACCTTGTCGCCCTGCTTGCGGCCGACCAGCGCCAGACCGATGGGCGACTCCGGGGAGTAGACGTCGAGGGTCCCGATCTTGCCGCCCTCATCGCTGGCGTTCTCCCGGCTGGCGAACAGGAAGGTCTCCAGGTCGGGGTCATCGTCGCTGCCGTAGTTGACGCTGACCAGGCAGCCCTCCTCGACCAGCTCGCCGGACGGGGAGACGCCGACCCGCACGTCACGCAGCAGCTGGGTCAGCTG
>Ga0136633_1000669_pt1 | contig 26012 bp, 19 predicted proteins | sample AntDrymeUQ832206_2_FD_105494 | JGI IMG/M metagenome (GOLD analysis project Ga0136633, IMG submission 105494) | Polar desert sand microbial communities from Dry Valleys, Antarctica - metaG UQ83 (22.06) | ecosystem: Environmental > Terrestrial > Soil > Desert | place: Antarctica: Dry Valley... | reverse complement strand
TCGATCGGGGGCGTCTTGGGCGCAGGCTCCTCGAGCGATACACCCGGTGCGGAGAGCTCGGGGCCGCCGGTCAGGGCGGCGAGGATGCGCTCCGGCGTGGCCGGCAGGTCGTGGATCCAGACCCCAGTGGCGTCGTGAATGGCAGCGACGACGGCCGGCGCGCCGACGTCCATCGGCAGCTCGCCGACGCCCTTGGCGCCGTGCGGCGCGCCGGAGAACGGCTTCTCGACCAGAATGGACCGCAGGCGCGGGGCGTCGAGTGAGGTCGGGATGAGGTAGGTCGCCAGCCGATCGTTGAGGTAGCGCCCGTCGACCAGCTTCATCTCCTCGATGGTCGCGTAGCCGATGGCCTGGAGCGTGCCGCCCTCCACCTGGCCCTCGGCCAGGACCGGATGGATGACGCGGCCGATGTCGTCTGCGCTCACGCATTCGCGGACCGCCACCTCGCCGGTGTCGAGGTCGACCTCCACTTTCGCCACCGCGGCAGCCCAGCCGAAGGCGGGATACGCGTCGCCGGTGTACTTCTTGTCGTCGAACGGCTCGCCGGGGTACGGCGTGAACTGTTCGTCGATCCGCATCGGTTGGGCGTCCCGGTAGGAGTTGGCGAAGGGGCGGCCCGTCTGTGCTTCCACCTGCGCGCGAAGCTTCTCGGCGGCGCGAATGAGCAGGCCGCCAACGACCATGGCGGTGCGACTGGCCACCGTGGGCCCGGAGTCCGGCACGATCGAGGTGTCCTGCGGCGCAATCTCGACCTCGTCGTACTCGACGCCGAGCGCATCGGCCACGATCTGCGGAAAGATCGTCTTGGTGCCCTGGCCCATCTCGGTCGAGGCGGTCAGGATCCGGATCCGGCCGTCATCCGTCAGCTCCAGCGAAGCTACCGATGCGAGCTTGACCTCGCCAGAGCCGGTGAATCCGGCGCCATGCCACGCCAGCGCCAGGCCGATGCCGGTTGCGGTGCGGGCGCCATCGGTCCGGCCCTCTCGCATGGACCTGGTCTGGGCGTGGGTCCGGTCGAAGGCCGATTCGTCCGCGGCCGCGTCGAGGACCTCGATCCCAGCGACGCTCTCTCGCAGAACCTGCCCGGTCGGCGTGACGTCGCCCTCGCGGTAGACCCAGCGGCGGCGCAGGTCCAGCGGGGAGGCGTCGAGCGCATCGGCGATCCGGTTGATCTGCATCTCGGCGGCGAACTCGGTCTGCGGCGCGCCGAAGCCGCGGAACGCGCCGTTGGGTGGCGTGTTGGTCGCCATGGCGCGACCGGTGATTCGGACGTTCTCGCACCGATACGGACCGCCGGCATGCAGCACGCCACGCGAGAGCACGACCGGCGTGAGCGTGCAGTACGCGCCACCGTCCATGATGACCTCGACCTCCTGCGCGACCAGCTCGCCCGTAGAGCTCACTCCCGACCGGTAGACGACGACCGCCGGGTGGCGTTTGGTGGTGGCGCTGATGTCCTCGTGGCGGTCGTAGATCATGCGCACCGGCTTGTGGCACTTCAGCGCCAGCAGCGCGGCGTGCAACGCGAGGATCGAGGGGTATTCCTCCTTGCCGCCAAAGCCGCCGCCGGTCTCGGCCTGAATCACCACGGCGAGCTCGTCGCCCATGTCGAGCGCGCGCTTCATCGCCTTATGGATGTAGTACGGGCACTGGAGGGAGCCGTGGACCGTCACGCCGCCGTCCTCGCGCGGGACAGCGATCATGGCCTGGTTCTCGATGTAGAGCTGCTCCTGGTGCCCGACCCGATAGGTGCCCTCGATGACCAGCTCGGCCGTTGCCATGGCGGCGGCCGCATCGCCGCGCTCGACGGTGTAGTGAGCGAACTCGGTTTCTGACTTCAGCGGATCGAAGACGGCGGGCAGACGCTCCGTTCGGAGGCGTGCGTGCCGTTTGGCCTCGCGGAGCGTGGCGCGGTCGGGCGCCGCGATCAGCGCACAGGGCTCAGCTTGGTGGCGGATCTCGCCGCCCACCGGCACGAGCACCGGCTGGTCGTCGTCGATCAGGCTGACGATGTTCTCGCCCGGGATGTCATTGGCAGTAACGACGACCACGCGCTTCCAGTCGAACGCGTCGTCCAGCTCGATGCCGAGGAGCCGTGCGTGGGGCTGCGTCGAACGGATGGTTGCGCCGAACCAGGCGCCGGGGATCACCAGGTCATCAGCGTACTTTGCCTCGCCGGTGAGCTTGGCTGGGCCTTCGCGCCGCAGGGGACCGGCCGGTCGCGCGCGTCCCGGTGCAGGTGCATCGGTCGGGATGACGAGCGGGGTCGTGTCCGTGACCGCCACGCCCGGCGGCAGGGTGCGGACTGTCAGGCGCGGGCGCTCCATCGGTGCATCCTAGCGGACCTCGCTGATCTCAAGCAGGTGTCCGTCGGGATCTCGGAAGGTGACGTCGACGCCGTCGGTCGGAAAGGCCGTCATTCGCGCATCCTACGCCGTCAGGTGGGGCGGCCGGAGACGTGACGAGGCCCCGTCTGGCGGGCCGGACGGGGCCTCGGGGATTCTCAGGAGATTCCGCGTAGGCTAGTCACCCCTGGCCCCGACCACGTCGATCAGCTGCGCCTCCAGCGGTCCGGCACGATCGTCGAAGGTCACCACCATCACGCCGTGGGTGAGCGTTCGGTCGAAGGTTTCGGGGTCCACGGAGACATCGAAGGTCGCCGTCTCGCCGGGACCCACGCCGATGAATTCGCCCTGGCTGATCGGCGGCTGGTACGCGTCGTACCCGCCCGTGTCGTCGATGAGGTCGAACCCATCGCTGAAGAGGTTGTAGCTCTCCGCCTGGTACGTGAAGCTCGGGTTCTCCTCGCTCACCCCGATCTGGCTCGACAGGACGGGCAGCAGGATGGTGCTGCTGTCGGTGGGAGCCACGCCCAGGAAGAGGATGCTCAGCGCCCCCGTTTCCAGGTCGACGACGAAGCTGCCCATCTCGCCGCTGAACGCGCCGTCCAGCACCAGGCCGACGTCGATCCCGATCACGAGGTAGTTCGGCTCGCCGTCAGCATCGCTGTCGACCAGGATGTCGTACTCGTTGGTCGAGGCCGATGACCAGCGATCGTGGTTGTTGACCGCGAACACGATCAACCGCTGGCCCGCCAGCTCCGGATCCTCCGGGTCGAGCGGCGCAGCGTCGAACGACTGCACGCCAACGGCGCGGAGGTCGAATCCGCCGTACTGGTAGCCCGCCTGGAACATCGCGTCCGAGTCGTCGCGCAGGCCGTAGGCATACGTATCGGCAACGCCCGGGATCACGCCGCGCGCGTTCGTCACGGTCGCGGTCGAGGTGCTCCCGTCGCTGCTGAGCGGCGGGCTGACCGTGGTCTTGATGTCGGAGAGTGAGCGCGGGGTGAGGTGGTACGGCACGCGCAGCGTGGACGCGCCCTCACCGGTGAGTTCAACGTACCCGGCCACTTCGTGGTAGGTGTCATCGCCGACAATGGACGGATCCGAGCCGGGGATCGATGCGGCCGGGACGCTTAGCGTGACGCGCACCGTCGCCTGCCCGCCGGCCGGCACGGTGACCGACGAGCGGTTGAAGCTCACCGTCGCTGGCGCGGACTCGGCCGCGGCGATCCCCGCCAGGCCATAGGTCACGGGCGCGTCGCCATGGTTGCGCAGCGTGAGCGTCTTGCGCTGACTGAAGTCCTTGAACAGCTCGGCATAGCCATAGTTGAGGCTTCCGGTCGACGGGTCGCCGACCGCCACCGTCTGCGTCGTCGTCGACGCGAACGGCTGGACCAGCCCGGTGCCGGCGAGCCGCACCTGGTAGCCGCCGACCGCGACCGGATCACCGGTGTTGACGATCGCGGCCTTCCGGTCCTCGACCGACCAGTCGGGATGGGCCTGGACGGTGAGGGCGGCAACGCCCGCCACGTGCGGCGATGCCATCGAGGTACCCGAGATCCGGCCGCCCAGGTTGCCGGAGGCGACGAGCGTGGATTGGATGCTGACGCCCGGAGCCGTGATATCGGGCTTCAGCCACGAGTCACCGACGCGAGGCCCGCCGGAGGAGAAGGCCGCCAGGTTTCCAAAGCCGGGGTTGGCGATCGACACATCAGTCAGCGTGACGTGCGTGCCGTCCTGGTCGACCAGGATGTCGGGATCCTCGGTCTCCTCGGGTCCCAGCAACCCGCGAATGCCGAGGAACGGAATCGTGACGATGATCTCTTCACCGGTGTCAGGATTGGAGGTGATCGGCCCCTCGAACGGTGGGTAGCCGGGATCCGTGTTGATCATGGCCACCGCCGCGGCGCCAGCCTCCTGGCCGTAGATCGCCTTGGCCGCGCGCGCGCAGGTCCCTCGGATCACGACCGCCAGCTTGCCCTCCGCCCCGGCGTAGTCCGCCGGGTCGCAGCCCTCAGAGACCGCACCGCTGTCGTCATACACGACGAAGATCTCGAGCGGATCGACCGGCAGGAGCCCCTCGTTCGAGTTCTGGGCAACGATGCTCGAGCCGTCGGCAAAGGTCATCACGACGCCCGGCGTGCTCTCGATCGTGTCGAGCGCCGCGACGCTGATCGCACTCGTCGCCCTTGCGGGCGATCCGGTGATGTAGGGCGACGGGCCCGCGTTGCCCGCCGAGGCCACCACCATGATGCCGGCCGCGGAGGCGTTGTCGGAGGCTACCGCCGTCGGGTCATCCTCCAGGCCGAAGTCCGAGCCGAGCGACATGTTGATGACGTCGAGGTCGTTCTCGACCGCCCACTCGATGGCGTTGATAACGTCGAGATCCGTGGCGGAGCCGCCGCAGCCGAAGACGCGAAGGGCGTACAGGTCGGCCCCGGGCGCCACTCCCGGCCCGATCTCGAAGTCGTTCTCGTGGGTCGCGGCGTCGTACGCTCCCGAGTACGTCTCGAGCTCAGCCGTGACGCCGAGCCCGGCGGCGGTCCCGGCGACATGCGAGCCGTGGCCGTTGCAGTCGAGCGGATCGGGATCCGGATGTGGCGTCGCCACCGCGGGATCGTCCGAGCCGGCGTCGTAGTCGTCGCCGACGAAGTCGTAGCCGCCCTTGATCTTGGGCGCGTCGGGTCCGAACAGTCCGGCATCGCCGGCGTCGCCGATGGTCGTGTCGTTGGCGTCGGCCAAATCGTAGGCCTCCTCCGTGCCGGGGCCGGCGAAGTTGGCATGGGTGTAGTCGATGCCGGTGTCGATGATGGCAACCTTGACGCCGTCGCCAGTGAAGCCGTAGCTCTCCCAGACGTCCGGCGTGCCGATGTACGGCACGCTCTCCTCGTTGGTGAGCTCGACGAGTCCGACCGCCTGAACGGCGGTCACGCCCGGAAGCTCCGCCAGCGAGGCGATCTCGCTACGGGCGATGCGCACGCCGATCCCGTTGTAGGCGGATTGCACCTGTGTCAACACTGTCCCGCCGCTCGCGGCGATGTCGTCGGTCAGGGCATCCTGGGCAGCCACGAGCTTGCCGCGAACGGCAGCCGCCTCACTCTCGGAAAGCTGCCTGTCAGGCTGCTTGCTCTCGACGACTGCGACCGGGTCACCGGCGAGCTGCACGATGACGGTGACAGTGCGGGAGTCATCGAGGCCGATCGGCAGGACCTGCGGGTCAACCGTTCCCTGGACGGGGGACGGGGTGAAACGGTCAAGATTGATGGGGCCCTGCGCCAGGGTGGTGCCGGGCACCAGCAACGCGAGCGCAGCGAACAGGACGATGAGACGGCGAAGCACGGTAGCGATCCTCTCCAGCGGTGAGATGGCGCCGCTCGACCACCGAGCGATTGACGGTCCTGGTCCTGACCTGTCGATACGCGTCCTCCCGCTGGCGTGCCCTACGTCGGAAGGTCAGGGTAGCCCATGGGACCTCAATGGGGAAGCATTGCTTGGGCCGATGGCGCGCCGCGAGCGCGGCCCTCTTCGTGTCGCATCAGGATTCGCGGGGAGCCGCCCCCCGGCGGAGCACCCGTCCGGGTCGAGCGCCGGTGTGTTCGCCGTGATCGACGACGACCTCGCCGGCGACCACGACCCAGTCGATCCCTTCGGGATACGAGCGTGGCTCCTCGTACGTGGCCGTTGATCGCACACGTGTCGGGTCGAAGACCACCAGATCGGCGGCATAGCCGTCCCGGATCAGCCCACGGTCGGAGAGGCCCAGGCGGGCGGCGGCTGCCGAGGTCATCGAGCGCACGGCCTCCTCCAGGCTGAGCAGCGCCTCCTCCCGGACGAACTGGCCGAGGATGCGGGGGAAGGAGCCGTACGTCCGCGGCGACGGCTTTGCGCCGATGAACGTCGAATCGGTTCCGATCATGCCGACGGCGTGGCGAATGAAGTCGCGCAATGTCTCCGTCCACGGTCCGGGCGTGACCTGGTTGATGCGCAGGTCCTCCTCCAGCAACAGGTCGCACAGGACGTCGACGGGGTCCTCGGCGCGGTCCGCGATCACCTCGCCGAGGGTATGGCCTTCCCAGTGCAGGAGGTCGGGCGTCGTGAAGGCCCCAAGTCGCACGTCATCCCAGGCGCGTCGACCGGCCAAAAGCACGCCGCGCTCTGCCAGCTCACGGCGGATGCGGTCGCGGACGCCAGAATCAGCGAGGCGCTCCTTGGTTCGCATCGGTCCACCGGCCTGCGCCCAGGGCGGGATCATGATCAGGAGCCTCGTGCTGGCCCACTCGTACGGATACGTGTCGAAGGTGACGTCGAGCCCTTCGGCGCGGGCGTCATCGACCAATGCCAGCATCGGTCCGGACCCGCCAGGGAACGTCTGCCGGTGATAGAAGTGGGTGATGTGCGACGGACCCTCGCCGCGACGCCCGATCTCGATCGCCTCCCGGAAGGGGTCGAGGAAGCGGTCGCCGAGCGAGTAGCGAACGTGGGTGTGGTAGAAGCCGCCGAGCCTGGCGGCCTCGGCGGTCAGCTGCGCCAGCTCATCGGTGCTGGCATAGGCCCCGGGCGGATAGTCAAGCCCTGACGACAGACCAATGGCGCCCTGTTCCATCGCCTCCCGCAGCATCGCCCGCATGTCGGCCGCCTGCGCCGGCGTCGCCTCCACCTCCTCCCAGCCGATGGCGCCGATGCGCAGCGCGGAGTTGCCCACCATGTAGGCGAGGTTCACCGAAGGCTGCAGCGCGTCCAGGCGGTCGAGGTAGCTCTCGACCGTCGACCAGTCGTAGCTGATCTGAGGCCGCCCGTCGAGGCCGGCGTTCATGTGGACCAGCGCCTCCAGATCAGCAGGGTCGGGGATGGGGGCATAGCTGAGCCCATCGACGCCGATGACCTCGGTCGTGACGCCCTGGCGGACCTTCGGCTCGTGCAACGGGTCCAGGAAGATCATCAGTCCCGAGTGGCTGTGCAGGTCGATGAAGCCGGGTGCGACGATCAGATTGCTGGCGTCGATCCGTCGCGTGGCTTCGAGCCCATCGGTCTCGCCGTGGAGGATCTCGAGCCGGCCCTCGCGGACGCCCACAGCCGCCGTGAATCCGCGCTCGCCGCTACCGTCAACGACGGTGCCGCCCTCGATGAGCAGCTCGTACGACTGGCTCACGATGCCGGGGCCCAGCTCTGAAGCTCGACGATATTGCCCTCCGGATCCGTCAGGTAGCACCACGTCACGCGTCTGCCATCCGCGGTCTGCAGCGTGACGACCTCGCCCACCGCCCTGCCACCGGCCTGGAGGACCGCGGCCTGCGCCTGGAGGACATCGTCCACCGCGAATGCGATGTGGCCCCAGCCGGGGCGGTTCGCGGCCGGCGGCTCGGCGTCCGGTTGTTCCTCGTAGGTGTAGATCTCGAGCGTCGGCCCATCCGTGCCGAAGCCTGGGAGGCGCAGATGAACCCCGGCCAGCGCGGCTCCGGGAACGGCCGTGCCGCGTTCAAGGTCGGCGTCTCGATAGTCGCGTTCCGGCGGGACCGGCGTGCATCCGAAGACCAATTCGTAGAAGCGCGCGAGCAGCTTCCAATCGCGAGCGATCAGGTTGGTGTGACCGTACCGCGATCCGGTCGCCCGCGGCGTGCCGTCCGTCATGCCGCGATGGTACGCGCCCAGCTGCGTGTGGCGACGCCCGGACGTGGCTGCGCCAGCCGTCGGGTCCGCTCGCCGGCGTCTGGTTTCTTGGATCCGGCAACCGTATCGGCGGTATCCAGGTCAGAGCCGGCCGCCAAAGGGTTCGTGGCCCCGTCGGCCTTGATCGGCTGCCCCCCAACTCGCGTAGCGCCAACACCGTTGACGTATGAGGGAAACGCGATCCGGAGACGCGGTTAGCGCCAACCTGGCTGGCGACTGAGAGAGCCGCGCCGCCAGAACCGAATCGCGCCCAAGTCGCCGATAAGCGCTCGGTAAGGGGGCGAAGCGGATCATCAGGGCATGGACGACCTCGGCGTTGGACGACTGATCATGCTGGCCCGCCAGCGGAAGCAGTGGCGTCAGGAAGACCTGGCGGCGGCCGCAGGGGTGAGCAGAGCACTCGTCGCGCTGGCGGAAGCGGGGGCGCTTGAGCGGCTGACCCTGCGATCGGTGCGTCGGATCGCTGCTCCTCTTGAGGTTCGGCTCCCGTTCACGCCCCTCTGGAACGGCGGCGAGGTGGATCGGCTTCGGGATCGGGACCACGCTCGACTCGTGGATGAGGTTACGACCGTGCTGACGCAGTCCGCGTGGGAGGTAGTCGTCGAGTACACGTTCAGCCACTACGGTGAAAGCATCCGCCTTCCCCTCTCGAAGTCGCGACGTCCGGACGTGGCTGCGCCTGCCGTCGGGTCCGCTCGCGGGCGTCTGGTTTCTCTCAGCCGCCAACCGTATCGGCGGTATCCAGGTCACCGTTGGCCGCCAACGCGTACGACTACCTCGAAACGCCCAGTTACGGTCCGTCGACTCGCATACCGCCAACGCGGTTGACGCATGACAAGAGTGCACGCCTCGAGTCGGTTAGCGCCAACCAGGATGGCGAATGCGAGAGAGAGGTACGTTCGAGGCCCTCGTCCCACCTCGCCTCCTCACTTGGCCTTCGCAACGGCATGCCGGCAGTCCGGCTGCGAGGTTCAGAATGGCATACCGGCAGTCCGGCTGCGAGGTTCAGAATGGGCTGATGCAGACTGCGGCCGTCATCCTCGCCGCCGGCTCCGCCAGTCGGTTTGGTTCACCGAAGCAGCTTGCACGCATCGGCGGTCGCACGATGCTCGAAATGGCCGTGGACGTGGCGCGGGAGGCTGGACTCCACCCGATCATCGCCGTCGTCCCGCCCGGCATGGCCGTGCCTTCAGAGGTCGTGCCGGAGATCAACGATGCGCCCGCTGAAGGGCTCAGTCGCTCTCTTCGCCAGGGACTGGCGGCCGTGCCAACGGAGGCTGACGCGGCCGTCATCCTGCTGGGCGACCAACCAACCCTTCTGCCTGCGACGATCCGCGCGGTCCTCTCCGCCGGACGGGCTGACCGGCCCGTCGTCGCCGCGAAGGCCGATGGGCATGTCGGTCCTCCCGTGCTCCTGAGGCGCGAGGCCTTCAGGCTGGCAGACGCGGCCACGGGGGACGAGGGCCTCCGATCGATCCTGCTCGGCCATCCTGACCTCGTGACACCGATCGAGGTGGGGAAGCATGCGCCTGATGTGGACACACCCGATGACCTGGCGGCACTCGGCGAATCGTGCCCCGGCTGCGGCGCATTGTTCGAGCTGCTTCCCGGCGGTCCGACCCACGAGTACATCGGCTCCTCCGCAGCCTGCTGGGCGGCCTTCGGCGACCTGACCGCGCGCGAGTTCCAGGATCGCACCTACCGCTGGATCCATCGGCACACGGTGGACGTCTACGCGGCGCAGCATCCCGGCGACGACGGGCGGCGCCAACGGCAGTCGGTGGCGGTGCACCTCATCGGTCTCTGCCACTGGCTCGAGCACGATCTGACGGCGAACCAGCTCACCCCGCTGACCCAGGCGTTGACGACCGAGAAGCGACTATGGCCGTGGCTGGCTCCGCCGCCGTCATACCTGCTGACGGTCGTCGACGCGCTGGAGGCGACGGACGGCGAGTCCCATGGCCGGCTCGTTCGGGCGTGGGCCGAATCGGTCTGGCAGGCCTGGTCGCCTCACCACCTGCTGCTGCGCGCATGGGCAGCCGATGCGTTGAGCGAGCGACGGTAGAATCGCTCACATGTTCGATTCGAGCGCGGACCGATGACCATCGAGCGCATCACGACCGCTGATATCGCCGAGGAGGAGCTCGCCCTCGAGTCGACCGTCCGGCCGCGACGGCTCGACGAGTTCGCGGGTCAGGATCGGGTCAAGCAGAACCTGGCAATCCTGATCGACGCAGCGCAGCATCGATCCGAACCGGTAGACCACGTGCTGCTGTACGGGCCACCGGGCCTGGGCAAGACAACGCTTGCGAACATCGTGGCGGCCGAGATGGGTGCGCAGATCCGCACCACCTCCGGCCCGGCCATCGAGCGTGCCGGCGACCTGGCCGCGGTCCTGACCTCCCTCGGCAAGGGTGACGTGCTGTTCATCGACGAGATCCATCGGCTCAGCCACGTCGTCGAGGAGATCCTGTACCCGGCCATGGAGGACTTCGCGCTGGACGTGGTGCTCGGCAAGGGGCCGGGAGCCCGCACGGTGCGGCTGCAGATCGAGCACGTGACCGTGATCGGGGCGACCACGCGGGTGGGATCCATCACGGGGCCGCTGCGCGATCGCTTCGGGGTGACCTATCGGCTCGACTACTACACCGATGCGGACCTAGAGCGCATCCTGCGCCGATCTGCCGAGATCCTCGCTGTCTCGTTGACCGATGACGCCGCTCGGCTCGTGGCGGGTCGCTCGCGTGGCACGCCGCGCATCGCGAACCGCCTGCTCAAGCGCGTGCGCGACTACGCCCAGGTCCGGGGCGGCGGAGATGGCGGAGTGACCGAGGCCCTGGCGGCCGACGCGCTCCATCTGCTCGAGATTGACGAGCGCGGCCTCGACGCCATGGACCGACAGCTCCTCCAGGCGATGGCCGATCACCATGGCGGTGGTCCCGTTGGCCTGGCGACGATGGCCGCGACGGTCTCCGAGCCGATCGAGACGATCGAGGACGTGGTCGAGCCGTACCTGATGCAGATCGGGATGCTGGCGCGGACGTCTCGCGGCCGCCTCCTCACCCCGAGCGGCTGGGAGCATCTGGGAATGACGCCACCCGCGGGCTCGGCCGGCGCATCGGCTCAGCCAGGCCTGTTCGACGGTTGAGCGCGCCGATTCCGGCCCCGCGCAGGCGCCGCATCGGAGTAGGCTGCACGGCGGCACCGGTACCCACCTTGGTGTCGGGTTCCGGGAGCCTCACGGAGCGGAGGGTATACCCGAGTGACGGCAACTGAGGTACCACGGAGCGAGCGAACCGTGCCCAGCGGAGGCGGCGGAGGCCTCGACTCCTTCTTCAAGCTCACCGAGCGGGGGACGACCGCAGGGACCGAGGTGAAGGCCGGGCTGGCGACCTTCATGGTCATGTCCTACATCCTGTTCCTGAATCCGTCGATCCTGTCGGCTATGTTCATCCCGCAGGGCGAGCAGGCGGTGATGGACTTCATCGCTCCGGCGGCGGCGGCGACGGCGCTCATTGCGGGCCTGCTGAGCATCGCGATGGGCCTGGTCAGCAACTACCCGATCGCGCTGGCCGCCGGGCTCGGCATCAACGGGGCTGTGGCATTCGGCCTGGTCCTAACCACGGGGCTCACACCAGCGGGCGCGATGGGCGTCATCGTACTCGAGGGCCTCATCGTGCTCGCCCTCGTGCTGGTTGGATTGCGCGAGGCGATCATGCACGCCGTGCCGCTGACGCTGAAGCGGGCGATCGGTGTCGGCATCGGTCTGTTCATCCTGTTCATCGGCCTCGTCGATGCTGGGGTGATCGTCAATGCCCCCGACGCATCGGGCCCGGTGCCAGTGCTGTTCGTGTTCCCGAACACCCCGGAGCTGGGGGTCTTCTTCTTTGGCCTGCTGGTGACGATCGTCCTCTTCGTGCGGAAGGTGCCTGGGGCTCTGATTCTCAGCATCATCATCACCACCGTGGTCGCGCTGATCACCGGGGTGCAGGCGTTCCCGCAGAGCCTGACCTCGCCTCTCGATTTCTCAACGCTCGGGATGTTCGACGTCACAAACGTCTTTTCAACGCTCGGTCTGGTTGCGGCCATCCTGACGATCTTCAGCTTCATGCTCACCGACTTCTTCGACACGATGGGGACCGCCACCGGGCTGGTCGAACAGGCCGGGCTCACCGACAAGGACGGGCGCGTCCCTGCGGTCGGGCGCCTACTCCTCGTCGACTCGGTCGGTGCCGCCGCGGGTGGCGCCGCCGGCATCAGCTCGAACACGAGCTACATCGAGAGCGCGGCGGGAATCGCAGAGGGCGGCCGGACGGGCCTGACGGCGGTGGTCGTCGGCGTCCTGTTCCTCTTCTCGATCCTTCTCTCGCCACTCGCCACCCTCGTTCCGTTCGTCGCCACCGGCCCGGTGCTGGTGGTCGTCGGTTACCTCATGGCGGTGCTGATCAGGGAGATCGACTTCAGCGACCTTGAGGAAGGCTTCCCCGCGCTGCTGACGCTCATCCTCATGCCGCTGACATTCAGCATCACCATCGGCATCGGCGCGGGCTTCATCACGTGGGTGCTGATCAAGGTCGCCATGGGCAAGCTCGGTGCGATCCATCCGCTCATGTGGCTTGTCGCGCTCGCCTTCGTGGTCTACTTCGCGCAGGCACTCCTCCCCGGCGGAATCAGCGCCTGAGCGTTCCTGAACCGATGGCGCCCGGTCGGTCCGTCCGACCGGGCGCTACGCTCTCCGCGTGAGCGCGCTACGCCTGCGAGTCGATGACTTCGACTATGCATTGCCCATCGAGGCCATTGCCCAGACGCTGGCCGAGCCCAGGGATTCGTCTCGGCTCCTCGTCCTCGATCGATCGCGACCCGACGCGCTCCGGCACGTCGCCTTTCGGGAGATCGGCGAATTCGTGCGATCCGGCGACCTCCTGGTCGTCAACGACTCGCGTGTGATACCTGCCCGCCTGCTGGCGAAACGGGCCGGGGGCGGCGCGTCCGAGGTCCTCGTCCTGCGGCCGCTGGCGGACGACCCGTCCCGATGGGAGGCGCTCGTTCGACCCTCCCGACGTCTGGCGGTCGGTGCGACTCTCACCCTTGGGTCCGGTGACCGGGTCGAGGTCGGGGAGCGGCTCGGCGACGGGACGCGCGTCGTCCGCTTCGACGGTGACCCGCACGCCATCATGGCGCGTGCCGGCGCGATGCCCCTCCCGCCCTACATCCATGACCGATCGGCGTCGCCCGACCGCTACCAGACCGTGTACGCCCGACCGATGGGGTCTGCGGCCGCGCCGACGGCAGGCCTTCATTTCACGCCCGAGCTGCTTGACTCGCTGGAGGAGCGCGGTGCGGCACGCGCCTCGGTGACACTGCACGTTGGCCTGGACACCTTTCGCCCGCTCGAGGGCGAGTTCATCGATGAGCACCGCATCCACCGCGAGTGGTACGAGATCCCGCCCGCCACCCGTGACGCGCTGACCAGCACCCACGCTTCTGGCGGACGAGTGCTCGCCGTGGGAACCACCACGGTCCGAGTGCTGGAGACGGCCGCTTTGATGGACGCGGTCTCGGGTTGGACCGACCTCTACATCACGCCGCCGCATCGATTCGGGACGGTGAGCGCCCTCATCACGAACTTCCACCTGCCGCGCAGCTCGCTGCTGCTCCTCGTGACAGCCTTCGTCCAGGCCGGGATGGATAACGCGCACCCGTTCGAGGCGCGCGATGCGCTGCTCGGAGCGTATCGGGCCGCGCTGGAAGCGGGCTATCGGTTCTTCAGCTTCGGCGACGCCATGCTGATCGTCTGACGGCAGCGGCTTCCGTCGTCAATCGATTCCGTCGAAGGTATGGCCTGACGTGAGGCGATCAGGCCTGGTCGTCCGACCGGCTCGGCACCGCGGCCTTCTCCTCGTCCGAAAGCTCGATCACCTCTTCGCCCTCACCCACGGGTATGGGCGCCGGCCCGGCCTCGGTGGTCGGAGCCTCCTTCGGCTCGTCGCCGTCGGTGTTGTCGCCCGCGGAGTCCCCTTGATCCCCATGGTCTTCGGGATCCTCGGAGTCCTCGGGTGAGTCGGCCGTGGGCGGAATGGGTCGCGGTCCACCCGGGATCACGCCCGGTACGTCGCTCGACACGCGGCCAGCCGGTACACCGAACGGTTCCGCCATCACGGCGCAGACGCGGGCCAGGTCGCAGAGGGCCTGGCCGAGGTCAGGTGATTCGGTTGCCGCCTCGAAGTGGGGGTGGTGGAGCCGGAACGACCACCTGGTGCGGTGCTCACGGGCCCAGAGGCGGAACGTATCCGCGCGAAGCTCGACGCCGCGCAGGACCTGCCATGGATACATCAGCATTGCCAGCCGGTAGCGGGCCGACGAGCCGAACGGGGCATACCGATGGTCGAGCAGGCCGACCTCGGTGGCCACCATCACCCGGCGCTCATCGCCTTCCGTGCCGGCCTCGAGGGCATAGACGGCCAGATCCTCGACGCCGAGGCTCTGCAGCTCGATCGCGATCCATTCCTTCACCTCGTCGTTCAGGAACGGCATCCGCGGCCATTCAGTCAATCGCACGCGACGGTCACCTCTCCGTACTGCACGTAGCCTATCCTCTCCGGCGGTGTCAACGTCCGCTCCGATCGCCTACTCGTTCAATCCGACCCATGCCGGCCGCGCCCGGCTGGGCAGGATCGAGACTTCTCACGGTGTGGTCGAGACCCCCGAGTTCATGCCGGTCGGTACCCAGGCCACCGTCAAATCGTTGACGCCGAGTGACCTGCGCGTCGCCGGTGCGCAGATGATCCTCGGAAACTCCTATCACCTCAACCTGCGGCCGACCGCCGAGCGAATCGCGCGCCTGGGCGGCCTGCATCGGTTCATGGCCTGGGATGGACCGATTCTGACTGATTCGGGCGGCTTCCAGGTCTTCAGCCTGGCCGACCTGCGCCGGGTCGATGACGATGGCGTCACGTTCACGTCGCACCTGGACGGCTCCGTCCACCGTCTGACGCCAGAGCGCGCCATGGAGATCCAGGCGCTGCTCGGGTCGGATATCGCCATGGTATTCGACCAGCTCGTGGATCCAGCCCTGCCGCGAGCCACGGTGGCGGAGGCGATGGACCGGACGCATCGCTGGGCCGAGCGTTCGCTGGCCGCCCGCGGACGACCCGACCAGGCAGTGTTCGGCATCGTCCAGGGCGGCGTGGACGCGGAGATGCGTCGCGCCTCGGTGGCCGCCATCGCGGCGCTGCCGTTCGACGGGATCGCCGTCGGCGGCCTGTCGGTGGGGGAGTCGAAGGCCGAGACGGCCACCACGCTCGACGTGGTGGCCGCTGCGCTTGGCGACGACCCTCGGCCGCGCTACCTGATGGGCGTCGGCTCGCCGGTCGACTTCTTCACGGCGGTGGAGCGCGGAATCGATCTCTTTGACTGCGTGCTGCCCACACGGGTTGCGCGAACGGGCCAGGTCTGGACCGATGAGGGCCGCCTGAACCTGCGCAACAGCCGGTTCCAGGACGAAGCCGGCCCGATCGATCCAGCCTGCCTCTGCGAGTCATGCCGCAACCATTCGCGCGCGTACCTCGCGCACCTGTTCCGCGCGCGGGAGCTGTTGGCGTATCGGTTGGCCACCGTCCACAACGTGACCTGGACCCTGGCCTTGTTGCAACGCCTTCGCGCGTCGCTGCAGGATGGCACCTTCGCCGAGCTGCAGGCGCGGGTCGTGCTCGCCTTTGCGCGGGACGCTGCCGGATGACCGTTGCCGTATTCGCCCGCAGGGCGTATGACAGCGTATGACGCGGGTGTAGAATAGCGGTTGCGTCGCACGAGCTGTCACGATGTGAGGCGTAGAATCGCAGCAGATCTGAGAGGTCCGGCGCCCGCTTCGGTAAGCGCCGGGTAATGAGTTGGTAAGGGCCGGTGGCGCATGATCGTGCAGCCCGACCGGCTCGAAGCAGGAGGTTCGAGCGATGGCAAAGGGCCGAGATCGACCACGCAAGGAGCCCAAGCGCAAGGCCAAGGAGAAGGCGCCGAAGCTTCCGCCGACGTCCTCGTACGAGCCGCCGGCATCGGTCGAGATCATCAAGCCAAGGCGCAAGGAGCGCAACCCCAGCGTCGAGGAGTGACCCCACCGCCGCCGGGACCCATACACGACTGATTCAGGAGCGGAACGACACATGGATGCACCGGTGGCGACAGCCCAGGTCCCGGTAGAGAGAAACGGAGAGCGCGGGCGGGCCGTCGATGCCGCCATCCTCCAGATCGAGAAGCAGTTCGGCCGTGGCGCGATCATGCGCCTCGGCGATCGCGCGGCCCAGAACGTCGAGGCGATCCCGACCGGATCGGTCGCCCTCGACCTGGCCCTCGGCGTCGGCGGCGTGCCGCGCGGCCGGATCACCGAGATCTACGGCCCCGAGTCGAGCGGCAAGACGACGCTCTGCTACCACGTTGCCGGAAACGCCCAGCGGATGGGCGGCATCGTGGCCTTTATCGACGCGGAGCACGCGCTCGATCCCGGCTATGCCCGCAACGTCGGCGTCGACGTCGACGAGCTGCTCGTCAGCCAGCCGGACACCGGCGAGCAGGCGCTCGAGATCGCCGAGACCCTCATCCGCTCGAACGGAGTCGATGTCGTCATCGTCGACTCGGTGGCCGCGCTCGTGCCGCGCGCCGAGATCGAGGGAGACATGGGCGACAGCCACATGGGCCTCCAGGCGCGGCTCATGAGCCAGGCGCTGCGCAAGCTGACGGGGGCCATCAATCGCAGCAACACGGCGCTCGTCTTCACAAACCAGCTGCGCGAGAAGATCGGCGTCATGTTCGGAAACCCGGAGACAACCCCGGGCGGCCGCGCACTGAAGTTCTACGCCAGCGTGCGGATGGACATCCGGCGCATCGAGACCCTCAAGTCAGGGACCGATGCAGTCGGCTCGCGGACCCGCGTAAAGGTGGTCAAGAACAAGGTTGCCAGCCCCTTCCGCGTTGCCGAGTTCGACATCATGTACAACGAGGGCATCAGCGTTGAGGGCGGACTGCTCGATGTCGGGATCGCCGCCGGCGTCCTGTCCAAGACCGGCGCCTGGTTCAATTACGGCGACGTGCGGCTCGGCCAGGGCCGGGAGACTGCGCGCGACTTCCTCAAGACGAACCCGGAGATCGCCAAGCGCATCGACGACGAGATTCGCGGGCGCGTGGCGAGCATCGAGGTCGGCGTCGACGGGATCAGCGAGGCGGAATAGCGACGGCCGATGCATGAGCGCGCCTCCCGTCGGCGCGAGCCGGCCGAGCCGCCGGATGCCGCTTCGGCGATGGAGATCGCGGTGCGCTTCCTCGGGACCCGGCCACGCACCCGCTGGGAGCTCGATCGTCGCCTGCGGGGTGCCGGCGTGGGGGAGTCGATCCTGCAGACCACGCTCGACCGTCTCGCGACGCTCGGCCACGTCGATGACGCCGCGTTCGCCCGTTGGTGGGGCGAGCAACGTGATCGCCATGCGCCGCGCGGACAGCGAATGATCGAGGCGGAGCTGCGGCAGCACGGGGTTGGGCGGGACGTGATCGAGGCCTACCGGGTCGAGCACGCTGGACCGGAGCGGCTGCCCGAGGACGAGTCGCTGCCGGGGACCGAGGCCGCGCGCGCGCGCCAGGCGCTCGATCGACACCTTCGCGGTCGTCCCCTGCCGACCGACGTTCGGGCACTTCAGCGGATCGGCATGTTCCTCATGCGCCGCGGGTTCGATCCGCAGACGGTGCGCTTGACCATCCGCGCTGCGGGAGCGAACGAGGTGGCCGATGAGCCCTCGTGAGCATCGCGGCGTAGGTTAGACAGAACTCCTTGAGACTCAACCCATGACAACAGCGCAGCCAAGACCCTGACGAGTACATCGCATCATTGCGCGGGCGGATCTTGATCGGTATCTGGCGCACTACAAGGAGGCTCGCGGATCCTCGCGACGGACACGATCCGTCTAGGCTGTAAGCATGCGTTACGCCCTCATGACCGAGCCCCAGCAGGGGCTGAGCTACGACGAGATCCTGGCCGTCGCACGCACTGCCGAAGAGGCGGGTCTCGAGGCCTTCTTTCGCTCCGATCACTACGCCAGCTTTCCCGGTGACGAAGGGCTTCCCACCACCGACGCCTGGGCCACACTCGCCGGACTGGCACGCGAGACCACCACCATCCGGCTCGGAACCCTCGTCTCGCCCGTGACGTTTCGGGTCCCGGGCAACCTGGCCAAGGTGATTCAGACCGTCGAGGAGATGAGCGGAGGGCGGGTCGAGGCCGGCTTCGGGGCCGGCTGGAACGACGAGGAGCACGCGCAGCTGGGCATTCCGTTCCCTGCCCTCGGCGAGCGCTTCGACATGCTCGCCGAACAGCTGGCGATCCTCCACGGCCTGTGGACGGAGAGCGACGGCTGGTCGTTCGACGGCGAGCACTGGCAGGTACGCGGTTCGAGGCGCCACGGCGAAGTCGCGCGTGGCGGACGGCGCCATCCGCACATCATCCTGGGTGGCAGGGGAATGCCGCGCATGGCTGAACTGGTCGCCCGCTACGCGGACGAGTTCAATCTGCTCTCGGCCTCGCCCGAAGACGCGCCGGCTGCCTACGGCCGGGTGCGCTCAGCCTGCGAACGGATCGGACGTGACCCCAATGAGCTTGTCTACTCCGCCATGACCGGGGTCCTGGTAGCTGACACGGACGCCGACCTGCGGGCCCGTGTCGACGACCTGATGCGAGCGCTCGGAAAGGACGCCGCCGATGGCGAAGCCTGGCTGGAGGAGCGGCGCGGGCGCTGGATCATGGGCACGCCGGATGAGGCGCGTGAGCGGGTGGCGGCCCTCGAGCGGCACGGGACCCAGCGCATCATGCTGCAGGACTTTCTGCCGCGCGACCTCGACCACGTCCGGCTCATGGGCCGCATCTTCGCGGCCTGACTGCTTCGCCGGGGATCGGCGGAGTTGCAGTACACTCCCTCGATCGGGAACCGGCCCGACGACTCACACACCATCGACTTGCCGACGCACCGGCCCCGAGGCTGGCGCCACACCGCCCACTCCGGGCTCCAACGCATGGGGAGCCGACATGCCTGATCCCGTCGTCGTCGTCGTGACGGCGATCGCCGCCATTGGCGGCATCGTCATTGGATTCTTCGCTCGTCGCCTGCTCAGCGGGCGATCGGTCAAGCACGCGGAGCACTACGCGGCGCGCCTCGTGGCCGAGGCCCGCGCCAAGCAGAAGGAGATCGTCCTCGAGGGTAAGGACGAAGCTCTGCACCTGCGGCGCGCCACGGAAGAGGAAGCGCGCGAACAGCGCGCCACGATCCAGCGCTCCGAGCGCCGACTCCTCGACCGGGAGGAGGCGCTCGATCGCAAGCTGGAGGCGTTCGAGCGACGCGAAGAGGCGCTGGCCGCTCGACAACAGGAGCTCGACGCCGAGATGCAGCGCGCCCGAGAGCTCCAGGAGCGTCAACGGCACGAGCTCGAGCGCGTCTCGGGACTGAGCGCGGCCGAAGCGCGGGATGGGCTGATCGGACAGATCGTGGACGAGGCGCAGGCCGAGGCGCAGCATCACGTCCGCGAGATCGAGCGGCACGCCCAGGAGGAGGGCGAGGATCGCGCTCGACGTGTCCTGACGACCGTCATGCAGCGGATCGCCGCCGACCACACCTCAGAGGCAACCATCACCGTCGTGCCGCTGCCGAACGAGGAGATGAAGGGCCGCATCATCGGCCGCGAGGGTAGGAACATCCGTGCCCTCGAGCAGGCGACCGGCGTGGATCTCATCATCGACGACACGCCCGAGGCGGTCGTGCTCTCCGGGTTCGACCCGGTGCGTCGCGAGGTGGCGCGCATGACGCTGCTCAAGCTGATCTCCGACGGCCGCATCCATCCGGGACGGATCGAGGAGACGGTCGCCAAGTGCCGGCAGGAGATCGAGGTCGTCATGCGCCAGGCTGGCGAGCAGGCAGCCTATGACGCCGGGGTGCCGGGGCTGCATCCGGAGCTGATCAAGCTGATTGGCCGGCTCAAGTACCGAACCAGCTACGGCCAGAACGTGCTGGACCACTGCGTCGAGACATCGCGCCTATCGGGCCTGTTGGCTGCGGAGATCGGCGCGAACGTGGCCGAATCCAAGAAGGGCGGACTACTCCACGACATCGGCAAGGCGGTCGACCACGAGGTGGAAGGGCCGCACGCGCTCGTCGGTGGGGACATCGCCAAGCGATTCGGCGTGAACGCGGTCGTGTGCAACTGCATCGCGGCGCACCACCAGGAGGTCGAGCAGGAGTCGGTCGAGGCGACCGTGGTGCAGATCGCGGACGCCATCAGCGCCTCACGACCCGGGGCGCGAGGCGAGAACCTCGACAACTACGTCAAGCGCCTGGACGACCTGCAGCAGATCGCGCTCAGCTTCCCTGGCGTCGAGCGCTGCTTCGCGATCCAGGCCGGCCGCGAGATCCGCATCCTGGTCCGGCCCGAGGACATTGACGATCTGGCCTCGAGCCGACTGGCCCGGGACGTCGTGAAGAAGATCGAGGAGCAGCTCCAATATCCCGGGCAGATCAAGGTGACCGTCATCCGCGAGACGCGAGCCGTCGACTACGCCCGTTGAGCGCCGCGACTCGCATCTGCGTCATCGGCGACATCATCGGCAAGCCGGGCCGTCTGGCGGTCATGCACACGCTGCCGGATCTGCGCCGCGAGATGAACCTCGACCTCGTGATCGCCAACGGCGAGAACACCGCCGCTGGCGCGGGGCTGACGCCCAGTCTGGCCGAGGAGCTGCTGGGTGGGGGAGTGGACGTCATCACGAGCGGCAACCACATCTGGGACAAGCGCGAGATCTACGACTATCTCGACACCGATCGACCAGTCCTGCGCCCGATCAACTATCCCGACGACGCGCCCGGTCGCGGCTGGCTCATCCATCACGCTGATGACGGCACCGAGGTCGCCGTCATCAACGCGATGGGCCGCGTCTTCATGAACCAGCTCGACTCACCGTTCACGAAGCTCGATGAGCTGCTCGATGGGGCCGCCGAGCCGCTGCCCAGGATCAGGATCCTCGATTTCCACTGCGAGATCACGTCCGAGAAGAACGCCATGGGCTGGTACCTCGATGGCCGTGTTTCGGCCGTCGTTGGCACCCACACCCACGTGCCCACCGCCGATGCGCGCGTCCTCCCCGGCGGGACGGCCTACATCAGCGACATCGGGATGACCGGGCCGCGCGACTCCGTGATCGGATTCAGCCTCGAGACGGTCCTTCCTCGCTTCACCCGCCACCTGCCGACCCGCTTCGCCGTCGCGGAGGGGCCGGTCGCCTTCAACGCCGTCGTCATCAGCGCAGATCCGGCGACCGGCCGCGCGAGTGCCATCGAGCAGGTCCAGCGCCTGATCGAGGTGTAGCCCGTGAGCGGAGGCGTATATACCGTATATACCCCGTCGCGCCACGCCCGGTGACCCGCTCCCAGACGCCTGCGCCGATCATCGGCGTGATCGGGCCCACCGCATCCGGCAAGACCGACCTGGCGCTCGCGCTCGCCCGCACCTGGCCGGTCGAGATCATGGTCGCCGATTCGCGCCAGGCGTATCGCGGCATGGACATTGGGACGGCGAAGCCGGATGCGAGCGCCCGCGACGCCGTGCCGCACCACCTGATCGACCTCGCCCATCCGGACGAGCCGTTCACCGTGGCGCAGTGGGTCGAACGCGCGCGGGCGCTCCTCCCCCAGATCGCTGGTCGGGGCCGGCTGCCGATGATCGTGGGCGGCACGGGCCTGTACGTGTCGGCGCTGCTGGATGGCCACGACTACGACTCGCAGCCATGGTGGCCGGAGCTGCGCGCGCGTTTGAGCGATGAGCTGGCGGGAGGAGGACTGGAGCCACTCGCCACGAGGTTGAGCACGCTCGATCCCGAAGCGGCCGAGCGCATCGACCTCCGCAATCCGCGACGGGTGCTGCGCGCCATAGAACGAGCCCAGGCCGGAGGTGGGGGAGTGGTGCCCAGGTCAGAGCCGTACGCCGGCCGGATTGCGCTCATCGGCCTGGATCGGCCGCGCCGGGAACTGTATCGGCGCATAGACGAACGCGCCGAATGGCTCTTCGCCAATGGCCTGCTCGACGAGGTTCGTCGCCTCCTCGACGCCGGCTACGGGTCGGACCTGCGACCGATGGGCGGCCACGGCTACCGCGAGGCGGCCGCTCACCTGGCGGGGGAGTGGTCGATGCAGCAGGCGGTGGAGGTCACCGCTCGACGAACGCGCCAGTATGCGAAGCGCCAGCTGACCTGGTTCCGCCGCGATCCGCGGATTGAGTGGCTGTCCGCCGGCGACCGCGCGGGCGACGACGGGACACTCGTCGCCGACGCAAACCGGCTGCTGCGCGCCGCTCTGGCCTGAAGGGCTCCGTCCGCACATCCGCTACCATGGATCGACAGATGTCCGAACGCGCACGCATGATCGACCTGACCACTCCCGTCGAGCGCGCCTTTCTCATCGGCCTCGATGATCCCGGAGATGATCGGTGGCCCGTGCAGCGCTCACTGGCAGAGCTCGCAGCCCTGGCCGAAACAGCCGGAGCGACGGTCGTCGGCAGCGCGTTTCAGCGCCGGCCCGCGCCCGATCCGGTGTGGTACTTCGGCAAGGGCCGTGCTGCCGAGCTGCTCGATGAAAAGGCCGTGAGCGACTTCAACGTGCTCATCGTCGACGATGAGCTGACCCCGAGCCAGCAGCGCAGCCTCGAGAAGCTGCTCGACTGCAAGGTGCTCGACCGCTCCGCGCTGATCATCGACATCTTCGCGCGCCACGCGACGACAAAGGAAGGACGTCTCCAGGTCGAGCTGGCGGCGCTCGAGTACCACCTCCCACGGCTGACCCGCCTGTGGACCCACCTGTCGCGCACGGGCGGTGGAATCGGGACCCGCGGTCCGGGCGAAAGCCAGCTCGAGACGGACCGTCGTCTGGTGCGGGAAAAGATCAAGAAGGTCAAGGCCGACCTTGCCGACGTGAGGAAGCATCGCGCCACCGCGGCCCGGCAGCGCGACCGCAACGAGGTCGCCAGCGTCGCGCTGGTGGGATACACGAACGCCGGCAAGTCCACCCTCCTGAACGCGTTGGCCGATGCCGACCTGTACGCCGCCGACATGCTCTTCGCAACGCTCGACCCCACGAGCCGCCAGGTCTCACTGTCGAACGGACAGCAAGCGGTCATCACCGACACGGTCGGCTTCATCAACAAGCTGCCGCACGATCTCGTCGATGCCTTCCGCGCCACGCTCGAGGAGGTGATGCGCGCGGACCTGTTGCTCGAGGTGGTCGATGCCGCCGATCCCGACTTCATCGGGCAGCAGGCCGCAGTGCAGACCGTCCTCGACGAGCTCGGCGCCGGCGACAAGGCGCGCATCGCCGTGTTCAACAAGATCGATCTGCTCGCCGGCGACGCTGACCCTGCCGCCGCGCCGTCGACCGACCACGCCGTCTTCGTCAGCGCGGTGACCGGCATCGGGCTCGGCCTCCTTCGCGATCGCATTGCGGATGCGCTTCGCGGCCAGATGGTCGCGGTCGACGCGGTCGTGCCGTACGAGCGAGGCGAGCTCGTCGCGCGCGCCCGCAGCTCCGGCGAGATCGAGGAGCGCTACGAGGAGCGCGGCGTGCGCGTCAGTGGACACCTGCCCGAGTCGATTGCGGCTGAGCTCACCGCTGCTGGACGCACCGCGCGACGACGCAGCGCCGCATCGCGCTGAGCGAAGCGCGTGCCACAGCTGCCGGCGCTCCGCGCGGAGCTCCTCGACATGACCGCACGCGAGCTCGCGGCAGCCGACGCCTTCTTCGAGCGCTGTGCCGCGGAACCGGCGCTGGACAAGGAGCTCGAGCGGCGGCTGGGAGGCCCCGTCACCCCGCTCATCACCGCACTGGATGCATGGGATGAGGCGCCGCCCGAGGGGCGCACGTTGCTCGCCGTCAACGAGGCGAATGCGGCGCGCTTCGCGGCCCTGATCGAGGAGACGAACGCGTGGCCCGGCCTGCGCGTCGTCGGCGCGGACGGCGCCGATGCGGCCTGGATGCTCGCGCAGCACGCCGATCGCGCGAACGACCTGCGCCGATCCTGGCTGCCGTTGCTCAACGCCGCTGTCGAGACCGGCGACGCGGATCCCCGTCACCTGGCCACCCTGACGGATCGTGCCGCAGCCGTGGCCGGCGAGCGCCAGATGTACGGCACGATCGTGATCCTTGCCGAAGACGGCGAGCCCGAGTTCCCGCTTCCGGTCGCCGATGCCGGCCGGCTCGAGACAAGGCGGGCCGAGATCGGCCTGCCACCGGTCGCCGCCGAGGCGCCGTACCTCGCTGAGGGGGATTTCATTCCATACGGCCCGGATCGCGGCTCCATCCCGGTCAATCAATGGCCGATGGTGGTGGAGGGCCATGTCTCGGTCGAGGCCACGCTCGAGGCCGAGGTGCGCCCGGTTCACCGAATCTGGGCCACTCGCCCTGGTGACCGGCGCTTCGGGCGGTTACGGGCCCTCGCCCGCGAGCGTGGCGTCCTGATCGACCCGGTCGCGGCCGAGGCGATCGACGAGCTTGCGTCCGGACGGACGCATGGCGGCGTGATTGCCCTCGTCGGTCCGCGTCGTGAGCGGAGCGTCGGGACGCTGTTGGCCGAGGCGGGGGAGGGGTCGTTGATCGTCATGCTCGACGGGATCGAGGACCCGTTCAATTTCGGGCAGGCAGTGCGCGCGCTCTATGCGGCGGGCGTGAATGGGCTTGTCGTGCGCCGCAGCTGGGAGACCGCGGTCGGCACGGTCACGCGCGCATCGGCGGGTGCCAGTGAGCTGATCCCAAGCGCGCGAGCGGCGTCCGCGGACGAGGCTGCGACAGCCTGCAAGCGTCTCGGGATGCGGATCGCATGTGCCGTAGCGTCCGATGACGCAGTCGAGCTGAGCGAGACGGATCTGACGGGCGGGCTCTTCGTGCTGATTGGCGGCGAACGCCGCGGGGTGACGCGGTCGTTCATCGACCAAGCGGACCTGCGGGTCAGGATCGGCTATGGACGCCAGCATGCGCCGGAGCTCGGCGCGGCCACCTCTGCGGCGATCATCGGCTTCGAGGCGCTTCGGCAGCGACGGCGCGCGGACTAGAAGACCCGGCGCCCTGCCACGCGGTCAGCCTTCGGGCGTCCAATGGCTGCGTCCGACAGACGCCGCCAGACGCGCTCACGGATGGCCAGGCCCGCCACGAGATACAGGGCCGCCAGCGCAACCAGCAGGCCATAGGCCACCGCCAGCGGGCCGACATCACCGCCGATCGCGGTTCCGCCGACCATGGCCAGACTGCCGAGCCCGAGGCCCGCGCTGGCCATCGACCAGAGTGTGTGTCGCATGCGTCGAGCCTATTCGCTGCCCGAGCACAACCGCATAGGACGATCAGTCAGACTCGATAGGACTGCAGCCGGTTCTCCAGGCGTCAGCGCGCGGGAGGAGACGTGGACGTACTCAGTGCGGCGCCCCACGTTCGTCACTTCCGCAAATGTATGTTATGTGATCTAGGCGGTCGAGTGGCGTTCTCGCACCCTCAGGCGTGAGTATGCTCCGTGCATGGTGCCCGAGATCACCTCACGCTCCGGCCCGGCGAATGCCGCCGGTCTTCTGGCGGCCGGCACGCTGGTGATCGTCATCGACGTTCGGATCGAGCAGTTCGACCTCATCGCCGACGCCGTTGGCGGCGTCCTCATCGTTATCGCCAATCTGCGGGTGCAGGCGTCGATACGCGGGGCGGAAGGCACAACGATGCTCCTTGTCGTCGTGGCGCTCATCGGCCTTGTACCGTCGATCATCGAGACGGTGGCGGGCAACAACCCCATCGCAGCGACGCTGGGGATTGTCCAGCCATTCGGCGCGCTCGTGATCGCGAATCTGCTCGCGCGAGCGCTGGCGACCAGCGAGCCCGCGCTGAGCGAGGCGTGGCGACTGACCCGCACTCTGGTCCTGTGGCTGGGCATCGTGCCACTAGTGGTCTTCCAGGCCAT
>Ga0136633_1000668_pt1 | contig 26021 bp, 24 predicted proteins | sample AntDrymeUQ832206_2_FD_105494 | JGI IMG/M metagenome (GOLD analysis project Ga0136633, IMG submission 105494) | Polar desert sand microbial communities from Dry Valleys, Antarctica - metaG UQ83 (22.06) | ecosystem: Environmental > Terrestrial > Soil > Desert | place: Antarctica: Dry Valley... | reverse complement strand
TTCGACCTGCTCGCCGGCCTCGACGCGGCCTCCGCGCACCTGGCCCGCCACGGGGGACACCGGGCGGCCGCGGGTTGCGCCATCCGCCGCGACAACGTCGACGCGTTCCGCGAAGCGTTCGTCGCTCACGCCGCGGCGGCGCTCGCGCCGGAGGACTTCCTGGGCGCCGAGCGGGTCGATGCAGTGGTCTCGGGCGACGAGTTGGGCGGCGCGCTGGCCGAGGAGCTCGAGAGCCTCGCGCCGTTCGGCCAGGGCAACCCCGAGGTGTCGCTCCTCGTCCCGGCCGCCCGGCTGCTCGACGCGCGGCCGATGGGGGAGGGCAAGCACATTCGCTTCACCATTGAGGCCGGTGGCGCGCGCGCCCGCGCCGTGGCCTTCGGCATGGGAAAGCTCCCCGACGGCGCCGAGGACGGCCGCTTCGACGCCACGTTCGGCCTCGAGCTCAATGAGTGGAACGGGACAGTCGAGCCGCGGCTGGTCCTGCGCCACGTCCTGCCCTGCGATCCGGGCCCGATCGCCCTGGCCGGCGAACCGGAGGATCCGCTTGCCGCGGCGCTCCTCGAGGCCGGCGTCGACGCTCACGTTCCTGACTTCGCGTCGCATGGCGACGCCAATCCAGGAAGGTGCGACCGGCGCGGGGTAGGCATAGCCGGGACGATCGCGTCGCTGGTGGCCACCGGCGAGCCTGTCCTGGTCGTCTGCGCGGACGCGCGGGCGCGGCGCAAGGCGCTCGAAGGACGGCTCGGGGGCTTCGCGATCTGCTCGTACGCCTCGCTCGCCCGCGAACCCTCAATCGCGCGCCCCTACCCGCACCTCGTCGCCCTCGACCCGCCGACCGAGGCGCATCACGAAGCGCTGCTCGGCGGACGGATGACCCATCTGGCCTGGGGCGAGTCTGAGCTAGCCTTCGCAGGGCATGCCCACGAGCGAGATCTCGATCTCCGGCCCCACCTCCGCGCGCTGTACCCGGACCTGCGCGAGCGGGGCGCCGCAGCGCTCGCGGACGCCCATCCGCTCGTCGCGGGTCGGTGCCTGCGGGTGCTCTGCGAGCTGGGACTCGTCGAGGCGCGCGGCGCCGATGTCAGCGTTCCCTCGCCGCGAGGACGCACGGAGCTCGATCGCTCACCGTCGTTTGTCGCCTTCCAGCGCCGTCTCGAGGATGGGCGCAGATGGCTGAGCCCCAGGACGCAGAAGGCCGCGTAGGCCAACCCGTAGTCAACGGCAACGGCGACGGCCATGCCGGCGGCGACTGGCCCGTCGCTGGACACGGCATGTCGCGCGTGCCGGTCGACCTCCTTGAGCACCCCGAGCAGCACCCGACGCTCGCTCGCCCGGATCTCACCGCGCTCGAGACCCGGCTGCTGTCCGATCTCTTCGCGGTCGTCGAAGAGCACGCTGCCGACGGCGGCTCCCACATTGACCGCGGGCGCGTGGAGGCGGCGTTCGTCTTCGCCTGCGAGCACCACGCCGACCAGCGGCGCAAGTCCGGGGAGGACTTCATCGTCCACCCGGTCAGCGTCGCGAAGATCTGCGCGGGCATGCGCCTGGACACCGAGACCCTGTGCGCCGCCCTTCTGCACGACACGGTCGAAGACACGTCGGCGTCACTCGACGAGGTCCGCGCGCAGTTCGGCGACGAGGTCGCCACGCTGGTCGACGGCGTCACCAAGCTCACCGGGATAACGTTCCAGTCCCGCGACGAGGCGCAGGCCGAGAACTACCGCAAGATGATGGTCGCGATGGCCAGCGACCTACGGGTCATCCTCATCAAGCTCGCTGATCGCCTGCACAACATGCGCACGATCGGCGCGATGGCCAAGCAGAAGCAGATCGACAAGGCGCGTGAGACGCTCGAGATCTACGCCCCGATCGCTCATCGCCTCGGCATCCACGCCATCAAGTGGGAGCTGGAGGACCTCGCTTTCGCCACGCTGCACCCCCGCAAGTACCAGGAGATCAAGGGCCTGGTCAACCAGCAGCGCGTCGAGCGCGAGGACTACGTCGAGAAGGCCGGGCGCTACCTGTCGCGCGAGCTCGAGGCGCTGGGGATCGGCGCGCAGATCTCCGGCCGGGCCAAGCACTTCTACTCGATCTACTCGAAGATGACCCGCAAGGGCCGCGAGTTCAACGAGATCTACGACCTGACGGCGATGCGGGTCAAGGTCGAGTCGGTCAAGGACTGCTACGGGGCTGTCGGCGTCATCCACTCGCTGTGGAAGCCACTGCCGGGGCGGTTCAAGGACTTCATCGCGATGCCGAAGTTCAACATGTACCAGTCGCTGCACACGACGGTGATCGGGCCCGAGGGGCTGCCGCTGGAGATTCAGATCCGCACGGGCGAGATGCACGACATGGCCGAGTTCGGCGTCGCTGCGCACTGGATGTACAAGCAGGCCGGACCCGAGGACGACAAGAAGGTCCACTGGCTGCGCTCGATGATCGAGTGGCAGCAGGAGCTGTCGGACCCCAAGGAGTTCATGGAGAACCTCAAGGTCGACCTGTTCGACGAGGAGGTCTTCGTTTTCACCCCGAAGGGCGAGGTCAAGTCGCTCGCCTCGGGGGCGACGCCGCTGGACTTCGCCTACGAGGTCCACACCGATGTCGGCCATCGCTGCGTCGGCGCAAAGGTCAACGGCAAGATCGTCCCGCTCCACTACGAGCTGAAGTCCGGCGACATCGTCGAGGTCCTGACCTCCAAGCGCGAGCGCGGCCCGTCGCGCGACTGGCTGGCGGTCGTCAAGACCACCCGCGCTCGCAACAAGATCAAGCAGTGGTTCAAGGCCGAGTCGCGCGACGACACCGAGCACACCGGTCGCTCGCTGCTGCAGGAGCATCTCCACAAGGCCGGGCTGCCGGCCCAGAAGATCAGCGGCTCCCCGTTGCTGGCCGACGTGATCCGCGAGATGGGCTTCCGCAAGGGTGAGGACTTCTACATCGCGCTGGGTGGCGCGAAGATCAGCCCGAAGATCGTTGTCAACAAGCTCCTCCAGCGCCTGCGTGAGGGCGAGGCGGCCGACGAGACCGAGTCCGCCGTCGAGGCGCTGACGACATCGAGGGGTCAGCGCACGCGCAACCCGACCGGCTCGTCGTCGAGCTACGGCATCGAGGTCGAGGGCGTCGACGATGTGATGCTACGAATCGCCAAGTGCTGTCGCCCGGTGCCGGGCGACCCGATCGTCGGCTACATCTCGCTGGGCCGCGGCATCACGATTCACCGCGACGACTGCCCGAACGTCGCGGCGCTGCGCAGGGACCCCGATCGCTTCGTCGGCGTTCACTGGGAGGGCGACAACGCCCAGGCGTTCAAGGTCGAGCTGCAAATCGACGCATGGGACCGCCATCGGCTGCTCGAGGAGCTGTCGCGGACCTTCGCCGAGGCCGGCATCAACATCGTCGAGGCGCGGTGCACGGTGAACTCGCCGATGGTCTCCAACCGGTTCGTCGTTGAGGTGGGCGACACGCAGGCGCTCAAGGCCACGGTGGGGCGGCTGCGCAACATCGAGGGCGTCTTCGACGCCTATCGAGTCACTCCCGGCGGTTGAGCGTCAGGAGACGACGGGAAGCGCGTGAGGAGCGATGCCGTAACACGCCTCGGTCACGTCGCCGATGTGGTCGCCGTCGACCTGGAGCGGGATCGCGCGTCCGTCCGTCGAGCGGATCGTGAGCTCCTCGAGCCCATCGAAGCCGTCGACGGCGCGGTGGCGCGTGACCTCGGCGCGCTTGGAGAACGCGCGCCAGATGATCGTGGGCATCACCGTGGGCGTCGAGCGGCGCAGGATCAGTCCGCTGAGCGCGCCGTTGTCGATCTCGCCGCCTTTGGCCAGGTGGATCGGGCGGTTGCGGAAGTAGGTGAACGGGTCGCCGTTCTGCACGATCGCCGTGACGCCGTCGAACGAGCGGCCGTCGGGCAACTCGACGCACAGCTGGGGCGGGTTGGTCACGTAGCGGCCGAGGAACGAGGTGATCGCCGCCCACGTGAAGTACCAGGCGCCGAACTTCGCCTTGCGGTAGGGGTGGCGGTTGACGCGCTCGACGACGCTGGCGTCGAGGCCGATACCCGAGGAGAAGACGAAATGCCGCCCGTTGACGCGCGCGAGGTCGGCACGGCGCGGCTGCCAGTCGTCGGCCATGCGCAGCAGGTGCTCGGTGGCGTCGACGATCTCGCCCGGAATGCCGAGCATCTTGCAGTAGACGTTCGTGGCGCCACCGGGCAGGCACGTCAGCGGGACGTCGCCGCCGGCCAGGCCGTTGGCCGCCTCGTTGACCGTGCCGTCGCCGCCGAACGCGACGACGACGTCGTAACCCTCGGCCCGTGCCTCCTGGCAGAGCTCGGTGGCGTGGTTGCGGCCCTTGGTCTCGACCGCGGTGACCTCGTAGCGGCCCTGTAGCGCGTAGACGACGAGGTTCTTCAGCCGCACGCTGACCGTCGTCGCGTACGGGTTGACGATGACCAGCATCCGCTTGCGCTCGGTGGGCGCGTCGAGCGCCCAGGTCTGGCCGAGGCGCTCGAGCGAGTCGATCGGGGCGGTGGGCACGAGACGTTCTACCCCGGCTCGCGGCGGCGTTACAGCGCGGTCGCTTGGGGATGGTGCTGGATGGAGGTCGCTCTGCGACCCCTATCCAGCACGATCGGGATGCCGTCGCACGCTCCGTGGCACAACAACGCCGCGCAGGCGGTGCTGCGGCCTAAAGCCAGCCGCGGTTGCGGAAGAACGCGACCATCGACCCGAGCACCACGACCATCAGGCCGAGGATCAGCCAAAAGGCGCCGCTGGAGCCCTCGCCGGGGAAGTCGACGTTCATCCCGAAGATCCCGGAGATCAGCGTCAGCGGAAGGATGATCACGCTGAAGGCCGTGAGGACGCGCAGCGCGTCGTTGAGGCGATGCGAGATCGCCGACTCGTTGGTCGCCTCGAGCGCCTCGGCGACCTCCTTGAAGTTCTCGAGCATGTCCCAGACGCGCTCGTTGGCGTCGTTGATGTCGTCGAAGTAGACGTCGAGGTTCTCGGGGAGGTAGCGCTTTGTGCGCTCGAGGTCGCGCAGGGCAGCACGCTGCGGGCGGACGACCTTGCGGAAGTTGATGATCTCCTGCTTGGCGTCGGAGATGTCGCGGACGACCTCTCGGCTGGCGGCGGCCTCGAAGATGTCGTCCTCGAGGCGGTCGAGCTTATTCCCGATCTTGTTGAGCATCGGGAACGAGGCGTCGACGCAGTCGTCGACGATCTTGTAGAGCAGGTAGCCCGCGCCCTTGGAGAACAGCTGGTCGCGCAGTTCCTCGCGGGCGCGGCAGCGCTCGAAGAGGTACTCCACGGCGTCAAGGCGCTCGTTGGGCAGCGTGATGACGTAGTCGGGGCCGACGAAGACGTCGAGCTCTGCGGCGTTGAGGCGCCCAACGGCCTTGTCGAAGCGCGGGAAGTGCAGGACGACGAACAGGTACCCGTCGTACTCGTCGACCTTCGGACGCTGGTTGCGGCTGAAGACGTCCTCGTAGTCGAGGTGGTGGAACTCGAAGCGCTCCTCGAGCCATGCGCGGTCGACGGCACGGGGGCGCTCGATGTTGATCCACCGCAGACCCTCGGCCTCGATGATCTCGTGGCGGAGAGCCTCGGGCTCAGGCGGCGCGACGACGGCCTGCCCGCGCACGCGGGCAGCACGACCGAACCGGGGCTTGGGAAGGCTCGGCATCCGGACTGAGTGGATCGTCGGAGTCGATGGGCAGGAGCTCGGCGGGCATGCGCGGGCCATTCTAACCCCCGCCTATGCAGAGTGCCGCAGGATCGCCTGCTATAAATCCGTGACACATAGCTGGACACATCCAGAGGGGTGGAGGGACTGGCCCTTTGAAACCCCGGCAACCCTCGAGACGCACGCCACGTCACGGGAAGGTGCCAATTCCTGTGAGATGTGGCAAAGGACTCGCCTTCGCCACGTGATACGGCGGAGGTTTCTCATATGTCTGCAGAGTCCCTGAAGTGCCGTGAGTGTGCCGAGCCCTACCCGCTCGATGCGCGCTACGTGTGCGAGCGGTGCTTCGGCCCGCTCGAGGTCGCCTATGCGCCGAAGGTCATCGACGATGTTGCCGCCGAGCGCCGCAAGATCCAGGCAGGGCCTCAGAACATCTGGCGCTACGCCGACTTCCTGCCGCTGGAGGCGCCCCCCGGACCGTCGCTGCGCGCATCGTCGCGCTTCGGGCTGCCGGCGGGCTGCACCCCGCTGATCAAGGCCGACCGGCTCGCCGAGCGGCTGGGATTGGGGGAGGTGTGGGTCAAGAACGACGCCGCCAATCCCACTCATTCGTTCAAGGACCGCGTCGTGTCGGTCGCCAGCGCCCGCGCCCGGGAGCTGGGCTTCGAGGTGCTGGCCTGCGCATCGACCGGCAACCTGGCCAACGCGGTCGCCGCCCAGGCCGCCGCGCTCGGGCTGGAGTCCTACGTCTTCATCCCCGCAGATCTCGAGGAGCAGAAGATCCTCGCCACCGGCGTCTACGGGACCAACCTGGTCAAGGTCCGCGGCAACTACGACGACGTCAACCGGCTGTGCACCGAGCTCTCGGGCGAGAAGGAGGGCTGGGCGTTCGTCAACGTCAACATGCGCCCGTACTACGCCGAGGGCTCCAAGACGATCGCCTATGAGGTCGCCGAGCAGCTCGGCTGGGAGACGCCCGATCGCGTCGTCGCGCCCGTTGCCTCGGGCTCGCTGTTCACCAAGATCGCCAAGGGCTTCGGTGAGTGGCTCGACCTGGGTCTGGCCACCGGGGAGATCCCGACGATGAACGGCGCGCAGGCCGCGGGCTGCTCGCCGGTCGCGACGGCGTTCGCCGCCGGCCACGACGTCTGCAAGCCGGTCAAGCCCGACACGATCGCCAAGTCGCTGGCCATCGGCAACCCGGCCGACGGCCCCTACGCCGTGGAGCTGGCCCGCGCGACGAGCGGCGCGATAGATGCCGTGACCGATGACGAGATCAAGGCCGGGATCCGGCTGTTGGCCGAGACGACCGGCATCTTCACCGAGACCGCCGGCGGCGTGACCACCGCGACGCTGGCCAAGCTCGCCGATCGCGGCGACATCGGCTCGGACGAGCGCGTGGTGCTCGTGATCACCGGCGAGGGCCTCAAGACCCTCGACGCCGTCCGGGGCACGTTCGAGGCCTACGAGATCGAGCCGAGCTACGACGCGTTCGAGGCCCGGGTCGGGGTCGCGGTCTGATGGCCGTGACCGTGAAGCTGCCGACGCAGCTGCGCGCCTCCGTGGGCGGCGCGTCGACCGTGCCGGTCGCCGGCGCGACGGTGGGGGAGGCGCTGGACGCGGTCTACGCGGAGCATCCCGACCTTCGGGAGCGGATCTGCGACGAGGACGGGGAGCTGCGGCGCTTTGTCAACATCTACGTCGGTGGCGAGGACATCCGCTACCTCGACGGCCTCGCGACGGCCGTTGGCGAAGGCGGCGAGGTCCAGATCCTTCCCGCGGTCGCTGGCGGCTAGCGGCGGCTGACCCCGTAGTCGGCCGACGGCCGCGAGCCGTGCCGCGACACGGTCCGGACTAGGATCGGGCCGTGGTTGGGCCGATCCCGCACGCCGTCAGAACCCTTCGCTTGCGACTCTGGTCGCTTGAGCTTCGAGCACGACTGCGCCGTCACGGCGTGCGCCTCGACCTGCGCATCGGAGACGACGTCCGCTTCGCCGGACGGCCCCACCTCGATCTCGATCTCCACGACGCCACGCCTTCGGGCTCGTTGGTCCTGCGGATCGGCGCGCGTTCGCGTATCGGTCGCGACCTCGTGCTCGATGTGCGACCGGGGGGTGAGAATGTCGCCGAGCTGGGCGAGGGCTGCCTGCTCGGCGATCACGTCCGGCTGCAGCTCCGGGGCGGGGCGATCCGCCTTGGCGACAACGTCAACGTGCGGGATTTCTGCGAGCTCAAATCGGGCGGGGAGCTGACCGTGGGCGCCCACGCCGTCTGCGCCCGCAACGTCACGGTGCACTGCGTCGAGCGCGTGACGCTCGGCGCCTACGTCGCTATCGCCGAACGCGTGACCATCACCGACTCAGACCACGGCGCCGACGGCTCGGACTCATGGGTCCTGGCTCAGCCGCTGCGCGTCGATCCAGTAGCCGTTGGCGACAACGTGCTGGTCGCGACGAACGCGGTGCTGCTTCGCGGGGTCCGCCTCGGGGCCAATGCCGTGGTGGCCGCCGGAGCCGTCGTTACGGCGGGAGAGGTCCCGGCGGGATGGCTCGTGGCCGGCGTTCCCGCCAAAGCGGTCAAAGCCCTCGGCGCCGTGCAGGCGACGACCCCGTGAGCCCTCCGCCTCGCGTCTTCCATTGCGACGACTCGACCGCGTTCCGCGTGCTGGTGCGCGAGATGCTCCACGACCTCGGTGATGTCGAGATGGTCGGGGAGGCCGGGACGCTGCCCGTCGCGCTGGCCGCGCTGCCGGACGCCCGCGCCGACGTGGTCCTCGTCGACCTGTTCGACCGCGAGCGTGAGCAGGAGTTGCTGGGTCTCATCGGCCGGGCGGCGCCGGACGCTCGGCTGCTGCTCTACACGGGGATGCCCGAGGATCGTGTGCCGGAGGGCGCTGACGGCCACGTGCACAAGTCGGTGTCGTTCGAGGAGCTCAACCGGCTGATCGTCGAAGCCGCCCGCCGCTGACGTGGCCGACAAGCTCACGAGCTACCGTCGGAAACGCGACTTCGAGGCCACGTCGGAGCCCACGGGTGACGGGGCGCAGCCTGGCGGCAGCCCGCGCTTCGTCGTCCAGGAGCACCACGCCACGCGGCTGCACTGGGACCTGCGTCTCGAGCACGAGGGCGCCCTGGCGTCGTGGGCGATTCCCAACGGGATTCCCGAGGACCCCAAGCAAAACCGCAAGGCTGTCCGCACAGAAGACCACCCGCTCGAGTACCTCGACTTCCACGGCGAGATCCCCGAGGGCAACTACGGCGCCGGGAAGATGACGATCTGGGATCGCGGCACCTACGAGTCGCACAAGTTCGACGACAAGAAGGTCGAGGTCACATTCCACGGGGAGCGGCTGCGCGGCCGCTACGGGCTGTTCCCCGCCGGGCAGGACCCCAAGGACTGGTTGATCCACCGCATGGACCCGCCGGCAGACCCGGCGGCGGAGCCGATGCCCGAGCAGGTCCCACCAATGCTGGCGACCGCTGGCCCACTCCCGCCGGAGGACGGCCGCTGGGCCTTCGAGATCAAGTGGGACGGAGTTCGCGCCATCGCGCATTCCGAGCCCGGCCGCCTGCGCTTCCACAGCCGCAACCTCAACGAGATCACCGCGCGCTATCCCGAGCTGTCGAAGCTCAACCGAGCCCTGAGCTCACACCGCGCGATCCTCGACGGCGAGATCGTGGCCTTCGACGCGGACGGCCGTCCCTCGTTTAACGCGCTGCAGGGCCGGATGCATCTCAGCTCGGACTCTCAGATCAGGCGCCTGGCCAAGAGCAACCCGGTCAGCTACGTGATTTTCGACCTCCTCTGGCTCGACGGGCACTCGCTGCTGCGCGAGCCCTACTCGGTACGTCGCGCGCGCCTGGCCGAGCTTGACCTCCAGGGCGATCGCTGGCAGGTCCCGGACGCGGTCGAGGGCCAGGGGGCGGCGCTCCTGGCGGCCAGCGCGGCGCAGGGACTCGAGGGCATCGTGGCCAAGCGGCTGGACTGCGCCTATGAGCCCGGGCGTCGCAGCCGGGGTTGGATCAAGGTCAAGAACGTCCAGCGCGAGGAGGTCGTCATCGGCGGCTGGATGCCCGGCGAAGGACGACGTAAAGAGCGCATCGGGGCGCTGCTCGTCGGGCTGCCCGACGGTGGAGGCGGCCTGGTCTACTCCGGGCGCGTGGGCACCGGGTTCACCGACGACGAGCTCGACCGCCTGGCCGCGACGCTCGTCCCCCTGCGCACGGATCGGTCGCCGTTCTCGGGGAGCGGCGTGCCCAAGGCGGCAGAGTTCGTCGTGCCGACGCTGCGGTGCCAGGTCGAGTTCGTCGAGTGGACTCGCGAGGGGCGGCTGCGCGCGCCGTCGTACAAGGGGCTCGTGGCGGGGGCCGGTCCGGTGATGGCCGGCGCGAAGAAGGTCTCGGGCAGCAAGGACCCGGCGGTGGAGGTCCAGGTTGATGGGCGCGCTGTCCGGGTGACCAACCCGACCAAGGTCCTCTATCCCAAGACGGGCTTCACCAAGTCCGACCTCGTCGACTACTTCAGCGCGATCGCCCCGACGCTGCTCCCGCATCTCGAGGGCCGGATGCTCACGCTCAAGCGCTACCCCAATGGGGTGGAGGGCGACTACTTCTACGAGAAGCAGTGCCCAAAGCACCGCCCGGATTGGGTGAGCACAGAGAAGGTCTCGCTGGAGTCAAAGACGATCGAGTTCTGCACCGTGTCGGACACCGCGACGCTGGTGTGGCTCGCCCAGCTGGCCGACATCGAGCTGCACACGTCGCTGGCGCCGGCCCGCTCGCAGGAGCGTCCGACGATGATGGTCTTCGATCTTGACCCGGGCGAACCCGCCGACATCGTGCAGTGCTGCGAGGTGGGCCTGTGGCTGCGAGGCATGTTCGAGGGCTTGGGACTTCAGTGCTTCGCCAAGACCTCGGGCTCCAAGGGGCTGCAGATCTACGTTCCGTTGAACACCCCGGACGTCACTTACGACGACACGAAGCCGTTCTCCAAGACGGTCGCCGAGCTGCTCGAGGCCGAGGCGCCCGACAAGGTCGTCTCGCGCCAGCGCAAGGACCTGCGCGGCGGCAAGATCCTTGTCGACTGGAGTCAGAACGACGAGCACAAGACGACGGTCAACGTCTACTCGACACGCGCAAAGGACCGTCCGACGGTCTCGACCCCGGTGACCTGGGACGAGGTCGGCGCGTGCCAGGAGGCCGGTGATGCGGCCGTGCTGACCTTCACCACCGAGGACGTCCTGCGCCGGGTGACCTCCGAGGGAGACCTGTTCGCTCCCGTCCTCTCGCTGAGCCAGCGCCTGCCCGCGCTGTGAGCATCGAGGACCCTCTCCAGGTCACCCGATCGGTGGCGATCCCGCTGGCCGAGATCGAGCTGCGCGCAAGCCGCTCGTCGGGCCCGGGCGGCCAGCACGCCAACGTGACCGCCTCGCGCATCGAAGCGGTCTTCGACGTCATGGAGTCCTCCGCGCTGACCGACGAGCAGAAGGCGCGCGTCCGCTCGCGCTGCGGCCCGCGGGTCACCGCGGTCGCGCAGGACGCCCGAAGCCAGGCCCGCAATCGCGAGCTCGCGCTGACCCGGCTGCGCGACCGCCTCGCAACCGCGCTGCACATCCCGCGCACCCGCCGCGCGACCAAGCCCTCCCGCGCGGCGAAAGCTCGCCGCCTGGAGTCCAAGCGGCGCCAGAGCGCGAAGAAGCAGAACCGGCGTCCGCCGCCCAAGGACTAGCGCGCTCCGCGCCGAGATACCCTGCGTACCCACGCGCCCGTAGCTCAGCTGGATAGAGCGCTGGTTTCCGGTACCAGAGGCCGGGGGTTCGAATCCCTCCGGGCGCGCTCTACGCCGCTACCACCTCGCTCGCGCAGAAGGCGCAGCGCCGGGCCGCGCCCGGGATGTCGGACATGCACTCTGGGCACTCGCGGGTCGGGGTGTCGACCTTGGGCTCCGGTCGTAGACGTTCGAGCAGCACGTTGACGGGCCTGATGACCAGGAAGAACATCACCGCCGCCACGATCAGGAAGGTGATCAGCGCGTTGAGGAACTCGCCGTAGGCGAAGCGGCTGCCGTTGATCGTGAACGCGAGCTCGGCGAAGTCGGGCTCGCCGCCGAGCGCGGCGATCAACGGCGTGATGAGGCCCTTGACCAGCGCGTTGACCACGGCCGTGAACGCGGCGCCGATGACGACGGCGACCGCGAGGTCGACCAGGTTGCCGCGCAGGATGAACTGCCGGAACTCCGTGAGCATGTGGGGCATCGTTACGCTCGGCCCCGATGGATCTTTCGCTCTTCTTCGCGGGCACCGCGGGCTCAGTGCCCAGCGCGCGGCGCGGTCTGCCGGCGCTGCTGCTGCGCCGCGGGGGCGATTCGATCCTCTTCGACTGCGGCGAGGGCACCCAGCGCCAGTTGACCCGCAGCGTCGGCCTGCCCGACGTCTCCCACGTCTTCCTCACCCACTTCCACGCCGATCACTGGCTGGGCCTGCCGGGGATGCTCAAGTCCTTCGAGCTGCGCGACCGTGATCGCCCGCTCATCGTGCTCGGCCCGCCCGGCACGGTCAGGCTGCTCGAGGCGGTCCGGTTCGTCTACGGCCGCTTGAAGTACCCCTTCGAGATCCGCGACCTCGACCCCGGGGAGGCCGTCGTTTTCGACGACTGGCACATCGCGCCGTTCCCCGTAGCCCATCGCGGGCCCTCCGCGTTCGGCTACGCCATCGTCGAGGAGACGAGGCGTGGGCGCTTTGACGCTGAGCTGGCCACCAGCCTCGGCGTCCCGTTCGGACCGGACTTCGGCCGGCTCGAGCGGGGCGAGACGGTCAACGGGGTGACACCGGAGCAGGTCATCGGGCCCGACCGGGAGGGCCGCAAGGTCGTGCTGTCCGGGGACACCGCTCCGTGCGAGGCGCTTCGCGTGGCCGCCCAACGGGCCGACGTGCTCGTGCATGAGGCGACGTTCGCGGAGGAGGAGGCCGACCGAGCAGCGCAGACCCGTCACACGACCGCTCGCCAGGCCGCCGAGATCGCCCGCGATGCCGACGTCGGTTTGCTCGCGCTGACCCACCTCTCCGCTCGCTACGCCGGCGGTGAGATCCGCGACGAGGCCCGGGCGGTCTTCGAGCGCACGGTCGTCCCGCGCGACTTCGACTGCATCGAGGTGCCCTACGCCGAGAAGGGGTCGCCCGAGCTGGTGCGCTGGGACAGCGGCCGGGTCAGCGCGTGAGCCGAGCGGCGCTGGCCCTGGGCGCCGGGTGCGGTTTTCTCGCAGGAGTGCTCGCCGTTGTCGCGCTGGGTGGGGCCGAGGCCGGCACCCGCACCGTGACCGAGGCTCGCACGGTGACGGTGGCCAGCCCCACGATCACCAACGGCGGCACCGTGATCGTCCGCACGGCCGTGCCGGAGCTGGTCGGCCAGCGCCTCGATGTCGCCAAGGACCGCCTCGACCGGGCCGGGTTCGACCCTGACGTCGAGGGCGGCGGCGTCCTGGGCATCATCAACGACTCCAACTGGCAGGTCGTCACCCAGGATCCCGGTCCAGGAGTGATGCTCGAGCGGGGCTCCAGCGTGGAGATCCGGGTCGAGAAGCGCTAGTCCGTACGCCATGTAGCTTGAGAGCGTGTCCCTCTCTTCGCAACGAGCGCTGGCCGGCTTGGTGTTCTTCGGCGGCGCGGCGTCTCTCGGCGCCGAGATCGCCGCCGCCCGCCTTCTGGCTCCGTACTTCGGCGCCTCCACGCTGGTCTGGGCCAATACCATCGGGGTCGTCCTGGTCGCGCTCGCCGTGGGCCACGCGCTGGGCGGTCGCCTCGCCGACAAGCACCCGAACCTCGAGGTGCTGTCCCGCACCGCCGTTATCGCCGCGTGCGGGCTGGCGGCGATCCCGTTCGTCTCGGGGCCGCTGCTGGAGCTGGCCGTTCCGGCGCTGGACAACATCGACGCGGGCGCCTTCGTCGGCTCGCTCCTGGCGGTCCTCGTCCTCCTCGCCTTTCCGATCCTGCTCCTCGGCATGCTCACCCCGTGGGCGGTGCGGCTGAGCATCACCTCTGTCGACGGCGCCGGCAGGGTCGCCGGGGGCCTGTCGTCGCTTTCGACCGTGGGCAGCCTGGTGGGCGTCTTCGCCTCGGCGCTGCTTCTGATCCCGTTCATCGGGACGCAGCGGACGTTCCTGGTGTTCGCTGCTTTGCTCGCCGGCTCTGGGGCGCTCGCGTACGGCCGGCGGGCAGCGTTCGTCCCGGCGGCGCTCGTCGCCCTGTTGCTGCTTCCTCCGGGCGTGACGAAGCCTGAGGGAGAGGGGGACAGGCTGCTCTTCGAGGCCGAAAGCGCGTATCAGTACATCCGTGTGCTCGAACGGGACGGAGAACGCAGCCTCGAGCTGAACGAGGGCCAGGCCGTGCACTCCGTCTATGACCCCGACAGCGTGCTGACCGGGCTCGTCTTCGACGGTTACCTGGTGGCCCCCTTCGCGGTGCTCGAGCGTCCTCCCGAGCGGCTGGCGATGCTCGGCAACGCGGCGGGAAGCGTGTCCCGGGCCTATGGCCGGTACTTCCCCGAGACCCAGATCGACGGGGTCGAGATCGACCCGAAGGTCACGGAGGCCGGCGAGCGGTTCTTCGCCCTGCGAACGAGCAACCCGCGCCTACGCGTCCACACAGAGGATGCGCGACCCTTTCTGCGGCAGGCCGATCCGGGCGCCTACGACCTCATCGCGGTCGACGCCTACCGGCAGCCCTACATCCCCTTCTACCTGACGACCCGCGAGTTCTTCGAGCTCGCGCGGTCGAGGTTGCGTCCCGGCGGGGCGATGATCGTCAACGTCGGCCACGTGCCCGGCGATGACCGCCTCGAACGCACCCTGACCGCCTCGATCGATACCGCGTTCGGAGACGTCATCCGCTGGCCGATACGCCAGAAGAACACGCTCCTCATCGCGTCCGACACACTCCCGACTGGCGAGCGCCTCGAGCGTGCCGCGTGGCTGCCGGAGGAGCTCGAGCCGCTGGCGGCCCAGGCGGTCAACGCGTTCGAGGAGCCTCTCGACGGCGGGCCCGTCTACACGGATGACCGTGCGCCCGTCGAATGGCTCATCGACGCCTCGATCCTGCGCTACGCCGACGAGTGATGGCGGACGCTTCCTGGGGGTGTTGGCGCCCATGACGGCGCGAACGTCCAAATGTGAGGGCCCTGGACCTCACATTTGGACGTTCGACGCTGCACGGGTGCGGCTCGAGGTGATACTCAGCGAGGGCTGTCCCTAGTCGCTGCTACGGTTGACGAAATCGCTCCTTTAACCCGGTCCCGAGAGGCCAGGAAGGACGGACAGCAGACGATGGCAGACCCTGAGGGGCCGCAGGCCGACAAGGTCGTCCTCGATCGGGACGACATGCGGCGCACGCTCGTGCGCATCGCCCACGAGATCGTCGAGGGCAACGCCGAGGGCCACGAGCTGGCCATCGTCGGGATCCATCGTCGCGGCGCCGTGCTTGCGGCGCGCGTCCATCGCCTGGTGGCCGACCTGCTCGACACCGAGGTCCCGCTGGGCGACCTCGACATCGGCTTCTACCGCGACGATGTCGCGCAGCGGCCAGAGGCGCCGGTCATCCACGCCTCGCACATCGACTTCGACATAACCGCCAAGACGGTCGTTGTCGTCGACGACGTCCTGTTCACCGGCCGCACCGTGCGCGCCGCCATCGAGGCGCTGTTCGACTACGGCCGGCCGGAGCGCGTTCAGCTGGCCGTCCTGGCCGACCGCGGTCATCGCGAGCTGCCGATCCGGCCCGACTACGTGGGCAAGAACCTGCCGACCTCGCGCTACGAGCGCGTCAACGTCCGCGTTGACGAGCTCGACGGGGTCGACGAGGTGGCCATCAGCGCGGCACTGAAGGAGGCGGTCCTGTGAAGCACCTCATCTCGATCGAGGATCTCGACCGCGAGGGGATCGAGCGGATCGTCGCCCAGGCGCAGCGCTTCGCCGAGGTCTCTGACCGCGAGATCAAGAAGGTCCCGGCGCTGCGCGGCCGGATGGTCCTGAACCTCTTCTACGAGGCCAGCACCCGCACGCGCTCGAGCTTCGAGCTGGCCGCCAAGCGCCTCAGCGCCGATGTGGTCAACTTCGCCGCCAGTGGCTCGAGCGTCGAGAAGGGCGAGTCCCTGAAGGACACGATCCTGACCCTTGGCGCCCACAAGCCCGACGCGATCGTGATCCGGACACCGTGGGCCGGCTCCGCCGAGCTCGTCTCGCAATGGACGAGCGCCGCGATCGTCAACGCCGGCGATGGCAAGCACGAGCATCCGACGCAGGCGCTGCTCGATGTCTACACGCTCATCCGCCGCATCGGATCGCTCGACGGCGCCAACATCTGGATCGTCGGCGACGTCGCGCACTCGCGCGTCGCCCGTTCGAACATCCTCGCCTTCCAGAAGATGGGCGCGCGAGTGACGGTCGCCGGCCCGCCGACGCTCATCCCGCGCGGCATCGAGGCGATGGGCTGCGAGGTGCGCTACACGCTAGATGACCTCGGCGAGGCCGACGTCGTCTACGCGCTGCGGATGCAGAAGGAGCGCATGACCGAGGCGTGGGTGCCAAGCCTGCGCGAGTACGCGACCTTCTACCAAGTCAACGGCAGGCGGCTCGGATCGCGCCAGGTGCTGATGCATCCCGGCCCGGTCAACCGTGGCGTCGAGCTCTCGGGCGAGGTGGTCGACTCGCCCCAGGCGGTCATCACCGCCCAGGTCGAGGCCGGGGTGGTCGTCCGCATGGCCGTCCTCTACGAGATCCTCGCCGGCGCCCGCGCCGCACAGCCTGCTCCCGATCTGGAGCCGCAGCCGGCATGACTGACCTGCTCATCCAGGGCCCCAACGCCCCAGCCGACCTCCTCATCCGCGACGTGCACGTCGTCGATCCCCGCGAGCGCATCGACAGCCGTCATGACGTGCGCGTCCGCGAGGGCGTCGTCGCCGAGATCGGCGAGGCGGGAGCGCTGGAGGCCGACACGGCGGAGATCGTCGATGGCCGAGGCCGCCACCTCATGCCGGGCTTCGTCGACCCGCACGTGCACCTGCGCACTCCCGGACAGGAGCACAAGGAGGACCTCGACACCGGTACTCGCGCGGCGGCCGCAGGCGGCTTCGTGGCCATCCTCGGCATGCCCAATACCGACCCGGTGGTCGACAGCGCCCCGATCCTGCGCTCGCTGCGCGACGCCGCCGCGCGCGAGGCGCGCATCCCGGTCGGCTTCCTCGCCTCGATCACGCGCGGGCTCGACGGCCACGAGCTCACCGAGATGGGCGAGCTACGCGTCGAGGGCGCCGTCGGCTTCACCGACGACGGCCGCCCGGTGGTCTCGGCGGGCATGCTGCGCAAGGCGCTGCAGTACCAGCGGCTGGCCGGCGGGGTGATCGCCCTACACGAGGAGGACCCGTCGCTGAGCGGCAAGGGCTGCATGCACGAGGGCGAGATCTCAACGGCGCTGGGCGTCGCCGGCATCCCGAGCATCTCGGAGTCGACGATGATCGCCCGCGACGCTGCCCTCGCTGGTTACGAGGACGGCCGGATCCACATCCAGCACCTGTCGGCCCGCGAGTCGATCGACGCGGTTTCCGCTGCCAAGGCGCAGGGGATCAAGATCACCTGCGAGGCCTCACCGCACCATCTGCTGCTCACCCACGACGACGTCCGATCGCTCGACACGCGGTTCAAGATGAACCCGCCGCTGCGCACCGAGGAGGACCGCCAGGCGCTTGTCGACGCGCTGCGCGACGGCACGATCGACTGCGTCGCCACCGACCACGCCCCGCATGCGCGCGATGAGAAGGAGGTCCCGTTCGAGCAGGCGCCGATGGGCGTCACCGGTCTGGAAACCTCGTTCGCGGTCCTGCACACCGAGCTGGTGCGCCCGGGCGTGCTGTCGCTGGGCACGCTCATCGAGCGGATGACGGCGGGGGCTGCGCTGTTCGACCTCCCAACCCCAACCATTGCCTCCGACGCGCCAGCCAACCTCGCGCTTGTCGACCTCGACGCGGTGTGGATCGCCGGCGAGCACGGCTGGGAGAGCCGCTCGGACAACTCGTGCTTCGCCGGCCGCCGCATGCAAGGGCGCGTCGTGATGACGGTCGCCGCCGGCGCCGTCGCCTTCCGCGAGCGGGCGTTCACGCTGGTGGGGAAATGAGTCTCCTCGAGCGTGATCGGGCGGCCCTGGTGGTCATCGACGTCCAGGAGGGCTTCCGTCCCTACGACGCCTTCGCCGGGGTCATCGCGGGCTGCGCCAAGCTGGTCGAGGCTGCGCGCCTCCTCGACGTTCCGATCGTGGTCACCGAGCAGTACCCCAAAGGGCTCGGACACACTGCGCCCGAGGTCGGCCTCCAAGACGAGACGCCCGTTGAGAAGACCGTGTTCAGCGCCGCGCGGGCCGAGGGTTTCGACCTGAAGGGTCGCGACCAGGCGATCGTCTGCGGCATCGAGGCGCACGTCTGCGTCTCGCAGACCGTCCACGACCTGCTCGAACAGAGCGTCGAGGTCCACGTGCCCGCCGATGCGGTCGGTTCGCGCAACGCGGTCGACTACGACCACGCGCTGCCCCGCCTCGAGAAGGCCGGCGCCGTTGTCACCACCATCGAAGCGGCGCTGCTCGAGTTGTGCGAGCGGGCCGGCACCCCGGAGTTCAAGGCCATTCAGAAAGTCATCCTGTGAGCGCTTACGTGCTGTTAGAAGATGGAACCCGCTTCGACGGCGACGCCGTCGGCGCCGACAAGCACGCGACCGGGGAGGTCGTCTTCACGACGGGCATGGCCGGCTACCAGGAGTCGATGACCGACCCGAGCTTCGCCGGGCAGCTGCTCGCCTTCACCTACCCGCACATCGGCAACTACGGCGTGAGCGAACCGGCCATGGAGTCCGACCGGATCTGGGCGCGCGCGGCGATCATGCGCGCGGCGACCAACACCGAGGACGCGCCGACTGCCGAGCGCGGCTGGCTCGATTGGCTGGCCGACTGCGGCATCCCGGCGATCACCGGCGTCGACACCCGCGAGCTGGTGCGCCACATCCGCGACGCGGGCGCGATGCGCGGCGGCGTCTTCCCGGGCACGATGGGCGAACCCGAGGCGCGCGACCTGATCGCCGCCGAGCCGTCGATGGTCGGCGCGGACTTCGCCAAGGTCGTCACGCCGCCCGAGAAGACGGTTCACGGCCACGGCGGATCGCCGCGGATTGCGGCGATCGACACCGGGATCAAGCAGTCGATCGTGCGCAACCTGGTCAGCCGTGGCGCAGAGGTCACTCTGCACCCGTGCACGGTCAGCGTTGAGGAGCTGCTCGCCGACGATCCCGATGCGCTGTTCCTGGCCAACGGACCGGGCGACCCGGCAGCGCTGGGCTACGTCGTCGACACGGTGCGCGCGGTGGTGGGCCAGAAGCCCGTCTGGGGCATCTGCCTGGGCCACCAACTCTTGTGCCGCGCGGTCGGCTTGGAAACGTTCAAGCTGCCGTTCGGGCACCGTGGCGCGAACCACCCGGTCAAGGACCTGACGACGGGCAAGATCGAGATCACCTCGCAGAACCACGGGTTCGCGGTCCTCGGGCCGGGTGGCGAGCAGACGATCGCCGCCGACGAGGCCGTCGAGTGGGACACCGACTTCGGCCGCGCGAAGCTCAGCCACGTCAACCTTTACGACCGCACGGTCGAGGGCCTCGAGTTGCTCGACGTCCCGGGAGGCACCGTCCAGTACCACCCCGAGGCGGGGCCCGGACCACACGACTCGCTCTACCTGTTCGACCGGTTCCTCGACCGGATCAAGGACCATCGCCGCTCGGAGGGATCGGCGACTTCATCAGACCGTGGGTCCGGACGACCCACGGAGGTGACCTCCTAATGCCTCGCAGAGACGACATCCAGCGGATCATGATCATCGGCTCCGGCCCGATCGTGATCGGCCAGGCGGCCGAGTTCGACTACTCCGGCGTGCAGGCCTGCAAGGTCCTGCGCGAGGAGGGCTACGAGGTCGTCCTGGTCAACTCCAACCCGGCGACGATCATGACCGACCCCGAGTTCGCCGATGCGACCTACGTCGAGCCGCTGCTCCCCGGGCCGGTCGCCCAGGTCATCGAGCGCGAGCGCCCCGACGCGCTGCTGCCGACGCTCGGCGGCCAGACTGCTCTGAACCTGGCGCGTGCGCTCCACGAGGACGGCACGCTGGAGAAGTACGGCGTGGAGCTGATCGGCGCGAACTACGAGGCCATCGGCCGCGCCGAGGACCGCGACGAGTTCCGCGACTGCATGGAGGGCGCCGGGCTGCGGATGCCCAAAAGCGCGATCGCCACGACCGTGGACGAAGCGGTCGATGCGCTGCCCGACCTCGGTCTGCCGGCGATAATCCGCCCGGCCTTCACGCTCGGCGGCCGCGGCGGCGGCATCGCCCGCACGCCCGAAGAGTTCCGCACGATCTGCGCCCGCGGCATCGAGGCCTCGCCCATCGGTCAGGTACTGATCGACCAGTCGGTGTTGGGCTGGGGCGAGTTCGAGCTCGAGGTCATGCGCGACCACAACGACAACGTGGTGATCGTGTGCTCGATCGAGAACATCGACCCGATGGGGGTCCACACGGGCGACAGCGTCACCGTCGCCCCGCAGCAGACGCTGACCGACGCGCTCTACCAGCAGCTACGTGACCAGGCGATCGCGGTCATCCGCGCGGTCGGGGTCGAGACCGGCGGCTCGAACGTGCAGTTCGCGGTCAACCCGGAGACCGAGGAGATCCTCGTCATCGAGATGAACCCGCGGGTCTCGCGCTCGTCGGCGCTCGCTTCGAAGGCCACGGGCTTCCCGATCGCCAAGATCGCGGCTCGACTCGCCGTGGGCTACGCGCTCGACGAGATCGACAACGACATAACCGGCATCACGCCGGCCAGCTTCGAGCCCACGATCGACTACGTGGTCGTCAAGTGGCCGCGCTTCGCCTTCGAGAAGTTCCCCGGCGCCGACCCCGTGCTCTCCACCCACATGAAGTCGGTCGGCGAGGCCATGGCGATGGGGCGGACGTTCCAGCAGGCCTTCGCCAAGGCGCTGCGCTCGCGCGAGCTCGACAAGACCCCGGTGTACGACGATCTCGACGACGCCGTGCTGCTCGAAGGTCTCGAACGGCCGGGCGCCGATCGTTACGACACGATCCTCGAGCTGTTCCGCCGCGGCGTCGAGGTCGAGGCGATCCACGCAGCCACCCAGGTCGACCCGTGGTTCCTGCGCGAGCTGCAGGAGTTGGCTCTGCATCCTGAGGCGCCGTTCGCCGGCGAGCGCTCGTTCAAGTCCGTCGACACCTGCGCCGCCGAGTTCCCGGCGCGTACGCCGTATTACTACTCGGGTTGGGAGCGCAAGGCGGCACACGAGGTCGAGCGCGGTGACCGCGCCAGCGTGGTGATCCTCGGCGCCGGACCCAACCGCATCGGGCAGGGGATCGAGTTCGATTACTGCTGCGTGCACGCGGCGATGACCGTGCGTGAATCGGGGCGTGACGCGGTGATGATCAACTGCAACCCCGAGACCGTCTCGACCGACTACGACACCTCCGACCGCCTGTACTTCGAGCCGTTGACACTCGAGGATGTGCTCGGCGTGATCGAGGTCGAGCAGCCCGAGGGCGTCATCGTCCAGTTCGGCGGGCAGACGCCGCTCAAGCTCGCCGCCGGACTTGTCGAGGCCGGGGTGCCGCTGCTGGGCACAAGCGTCGACGCCATCGACCTTGCCGAGGACCGCGGGCGCTTCGGCCGCCTGCTGGAGGAGTTGGGCTACGAGGCCCCGCCCTACGGCCTGGCCCGGAACTTCGAGGAGGTCCTCGCGACCTCCAAGGAGGTCGGCTTCCCGCTGCTCGTGCGGCCCAGCTACGTGCTCGGCGGCCGGGCGATGGAGATCGTCTACTCGCCCGAGGGGCTGGCCGACTACCTGCATCGCGAGGTCGGCTGGGACCCGGCGCCCGGCGCCGTCGGCCGCGAGATCTTCCTCGACCGGTTCCTCGAGAACGCCGTCGAGGTCGACGTCGATGCTCTGTGTGACGGCGAGGACGTATGGATCGGCGGGATCATGCAGCACGTCGAGGAGGCCGGCGTGCACTCGGGCGACAGCGCCTGCGTGCTGCCCCCGCACTCGCTGGGCGGCGCCATGCTCGACCAGATCCGCTCGGCGACGCGGGGTATCGCGCTGGGGCTGGGCGTGGTGGGCCTGATGAACGTCCAGTTCGCCGTCCACGCCGGAACGCTCTACGTCATCGAGGCCAACCCGCGCGCCTCGCGGACGGTTCCGTTCGTCTCCAAGGCGATCGGCGTGCCGCTGGCCAAGATGGCCTGCCGGGTGATGCTCGGCGAGAAGATCTCAGACCTTGGCCTGCCCGCCGATCCGATGGCCTGCGATCACGTCAGCGTCAAGGAGGCGGTGATGCCCTTTGACCGGTTCGAGGGCTCGGACGCAGTGCTCGGGCCGGAGATGCGCTCGACCGGTGAGGTGATGGGCATCGCGCGCGATTTCCCGACCGCGTTCGCCAAGGCGCAGGCGGCGGCAGGCGCGCCGCTGCCGCTGAGCGGGACCGCGTTCGTCACCGTGACCGACTCCGACAAGGCCGGCGCCTTCGCCGTCGCCCAGATCCTGCACGATCAGGGCTTTCAGATCCTGGCCACTGCCGGCACCGCCGAGGCGATCTCGCGCATGGGCATCCCGGTGACCACACTCAACAAGATCGGCGAAGGCTCGCCGCACGTTGTCGACTGGATCGAGCGCGGGGACGTCGACATCGTGATCAACACCCCCACGGGCTCAGGCGCGCGAACGGACGGCTGGGAGATCCGGCGCGCGGCGGTGGCACGTGGAATTCCCTGCCTGACAACACTGTCGGCCGGAGTGTCGGCCGCGCGGGCCATCGCCAGCGCCCGGGCGGGTGAGGCGCCGGTCCTCAGCCTGCAGGAGCTGCACCGCGAGATCCTCGAACAGGCCGGGGTGTCGTGAGCCAAGCCTCGCTCGAGCGCCGGCGCCTCTCCGTGGCCGGCAACGACGAGGTCGGTTCCTACCGCGTGCTGCGCCTGAGCGATCCCGACGGCCCGCCGCCCACGCCCGGGCAGTTCTCGATGCTCACCGCAGTTGATCGCTGGGGCGGGGGGGATGACGAGCGTCCGTTCCTGCCCCGGGCGTTCTCGGTGATGCGTGTCCGCGACGGCGAGGCCCACTACCTCCTGGAGGACGTCGGCCCGGGCACCAACCGTCTGTGCGAGCTGCGCACGGGTGACGAGGTCTGGGTCCTCGGGCCGCTCGGGCAGGGCTTCCGCGACCCCCGCGACGATCGCCGCGCGGTCCTGGCCGGTGGCGGGGTGGGGATCGCGCCCCTGGCCATCTGGCAAGACGCGCTGCTCGAGCGCGGCGCATCTCACGCGCTGCTGCTGGGCTTCCGCGACGGAGAGCACGCGATCGGCGCCAACCTGCTGCGCTGCGCCCAGGTGGCCACCGACGACGGCGCGCTCGGCCACCACGGCTACGTGACCGAGCTGCTGGCCTCAGAGCTCGACGAGAACCCCCACGCCGAGGTCTACGCCTGCGGCCCGCCGCTGATGCTCGAGGCGGTGCGGGCGCTGTGCGAGGAGCGCGGCGTGCCCGCCCAGCTCGCGCTGGAGTCGGGCATGGCCTGCGGCTTCGGCGCCTGCTTCGGCTGCGTGGCGCCCCTGCGCGACGGGAGCTACCTGCGCGTGTGCGTGGACGGCCCGGTGGTCGACGGCGCGCTGCTGGCCGAGGTCGAGTCACACGCCGGATCGCCCGCGTGACCACCTTCTGCGGTATCGAGCTCGCCCACCCGGTCATCAACGGCTCGGGCACGTTCGACGCGATCGCCGCGCGCCGGGCTTTCGGTGATGCGCTCGACGAGCAGTTCCCGTTCAGCGCTTTCGTCTCCAAGACGATCACCCTCAGGCCGCGGGCCGGCAACCCGCCGCCGCGGCTCTGGGAGGCCTCGGCGGGCCTGATCAACTCGATCGGGCTGCCCAACAAAGGTCTCGCCGGCTATCTGGAGCTCGATCTTCCCCAGCTGGCTCGGCTGCCGGTCCCGCTGATCACCAACGTGATGGGGTCGACGGCGGCCGAGGTCATCGAGCTCGTCGAGGCGGTCGGGGCCCGCGACGAGGTCGCGGCCATCGAGCTCAACGTGTCGTGCCCCAACGTGGAGACCGGACTGGACATCGGGGCGGACGCCCGTTCGCTCGGGGCGTTCGTCCGCGCGATCAGGCCCCATGCGCTGAAGCCCCTGATCGTGAAGCTGACCCCGAACACAGCAGACGTCGCGGCGGTGGCCGAGGCGGCCGCGGCCGAGGGCGCCGACGCCGTGTCGTTGATCAACACCCTGCGCGCCATGGCTCTGACTTCCACGGGCGAAGCGTGGCTCGGCGGCGGCGCCGGCGGCCTCAGCGGCCCCGCCGTCTTCGCCGTCGCGCTCGCCCAGGTCACGGCGGTCGCGCGGCGCGTCGACATCCCGATCGTGGGCATGGGCGGAGTGCGCGCCACTAAACATGCTCAGGAGCTCCTGAGCGCTGGCGCGAGCCTCGTCGCGGTGGGCACCGAGAGCTTCCGGGACCCGCTCGCGGGCGCCAGGATCGCGAAGGGTTTACGCGAAACCCCAGCAAACCGCGCAGAACACACGGCATCAGGCGCCGCAACGCGCCAGGTTGCATAGCAAAACCGCTGCAAATCCGGCCCAACACCGTCAAGCTGCCTGAAGAAGCATCGACCTCAGGTCGAGCTTCAGGCGAATTTGCCGGAATCGGCTTGCATGGTCCCCTGTCGTCTGTATATTCGCCGCCCATGCCGCCGACGACGGAGAGCGCCCCCGCGAAGCAGTCTTCGGCCCCGGAGCGCTCGTTGACCCAGCGGATGGAGGCCCTCCAGCGGGCCAACGACATCCGGACCCGACGCGCGCAGCTCAAGCGCGACCTCAAGGGCGGCCGAGTGACCATCCAGGCCCTGCTCAACGCCCCGCCGGAGTACCTGGAGACCGCCAAGGTCTTCGACATGCTCCTCGCCGTGCCCAAGTACGGGCGCGTCAAGGTCAACAAGATCCTCCAGCAGTGCCGGATCTCGCCGAGCAAGACGATCGGCGGCCTCTCCGAGCGCCAGCGCACGGAGCTCGTGTCGCTGCTGCGGCGATAGCCCGCGTCTTCGTCATCACCGGCCCCTCGGGGGTCGGGAAGGGGACGCTCATCCGCAGCCTCCTCCAGCGACTCCCACGGCTGCAGCTGTCTGTCTCGGCGACGACGCGGAGCCCGCGGCCGGGCGAGCAGCACGGGGTCGACTACTGGTTTCTCTCCGAGTCCGACTTCGAGGAGCGCGTGGCCCACCGCGACTTCGTCGAGCACGCCACCTACTCGGGCAAGCGCTACGGGACGCTGCGCTCCGAGCTCGACCGGCGGACCTTCGCCGGGGTGCCGGTCGTCCTTGAGATCGAGCTACAGGGCGCCCGGCAGGTCCGCGAGTCGATGCCTGAGGCGGTCCAGATCTTTGTCGAGCCACCCTCTCAGGACGCTCTGCGGGCGCGGCTGGTTGGACGGGGGACCGACGACCCCGAGCAGATCGACGCACGACTGCGCACGGCCCGTTCGGAGCTGGCCGCCAAGGATGAGTTCGCCCACGTTGTCTGCAACGACCGCCTCGAAGACGCCGTTGCAGCGCTCGAAACGATCGTCACGAAGGAACTAGACTGATTCCCATGATCTCCCCGCGCATCGACAAGCTGCTCGACAACGTCGACTCGAACTACGCGTCCGTAATCGTCGCTGCCAAGCGCGCGCGGCAGATCAACTCCTACTACCACAACCTCGGTGAGGGGACGTTCGACGAGTTCCCACCGCCGATGGTTGAGACCGGCTCGAAGAACTACCTGACGATCGCGCTCGAGGAAGTCGCTGCGGGCAAGGTCAAGTACCACTACCGCTAGGACTTTGACATGGCACGGCTGCTGCTTGGCGTCAGCGGCGGGATCGCGGCATACAAGGCGCTTGAGCTCGTGCGCCTCGCGACCAAGGCCGGTCACGCAGTGCGCGTCATCCAGACGCCCACCTCCGAGAGGTTCGTCGGTCGCGCCTCCTTCGCCGGCCTCACCGGCTCGCCCGTCCTCACCGACGAGTTCGAGCGTGACCCCGCCCGCGGCGCCTTTCCCGATCAGGCCGCGCCCCAGCACGACCCGCTCAGCCATCTCGAGCTCGTGCGTAACGCCGACGCGTACCTGATCGCCCCGGCCAGCGCCAACACGATCGCCAAGCTCGCCGGCGGCCACGCCGACAACCTGCTGACCAGCGCGGCGCTCGCGGCGACGTGCCCGGTGATCGTCGCC